>Ga0134125_10000316_pt1 | contig 66912 bp, 59 predicted proteins | sample KB31751_FD_96464 | JGI IMG/M metagenome (GOLD analysis project Ga0134125, IMG submission 96464) | Terrestrial soil microbial communities with excess Nitrogen fertilizer from Kellogg Biological Station, Michigan, USA - KB3-175-1 | ecosystem: Environmental > Terrestrial > Soil > Unclassified ... | reverse complement strand
CGGCTCGAGTTGCTGCAGGATTGGGTGGACGGGCTCACCGAGCTCCGGCATGGCCGAATCGCATAGCGTCAAGTTCCTCGGGCTCCTTCGAGTTCTTCTCCGCCATGGAGTCGACTTCTTCGTGAATACCTTGGAACCTGTTCTGGAACCTGTTCTGATCAGTGTCTCCTCGAAGCTGTCCCTTGAGGCCTCGGTGCTATACGCCTGCAATCGCATGCGATGCGGCAGTTGCCGCGTGAACTCGGGAGAGAACAAGGTCTCGATAGGTAGGATGCATCTTGAGAAGTCCCTGGAACCTTTTCTGGCAGAACAAGGCCGAGTTAGGCCGCGTCTTCCTTCGTAGAGACTAAGGTGTGTGAGCTTCTAATTGCCCCGTATACCCGTTTCATATTAGACCATGTAGCCGAGCTTACAAATAATGTGATCGTAGCCATGGCGATCAATCCTGCTCGCATTCCAAATCGGGCGGCATCTGCGTTCTCCAGCGTTAACCACGCCGCAACCGTAACGAAAACGAGACTTACGATATTGAATAGGAGAGCGGGGAGCCAACGCGTGGTGGTGTGATATACAGCCATGCTCTGTCCAAGGTTTGGTTTTTCGGTAATGCCCACGCGTGCGTAAAGATGTGGCATTAGGTGCAGATACTTGAATTCCATCAAACCGAACACCTCTACCCACAGCGCTGCCGCGTACAGAGAACTAATGTAATAGGTGCCAGCAAGTATGAGGCCTATGACCGCGACAGGCGTACCCTTTACTGTTTCCTTCAGCACAGCCGCAAGAACAGTCATGACCGCAGGAACGACAATGCCTAGCAGGGCGTAGATTATACCGACGAAGCGGTGTATCGCGTCGTTAGCCTGCTCGCACTCCTGCATGAGAACCTTGATGTCAGAACCTTCGTCGGGCATTGTGACGGCAACTCCTTTCTGGATCGAATGCTCCCACATCCTCATGCGAACTTTTTCTCGAGTGGCGCTGGAACTGGCAGATCCTCACCGGCCGACGCCGCGGCTAATGCGATGACTGCTCGCACATCGTCCTCCGTCAGGCTCGGGAACTCGCGAAATATGAGATCGATTGGCTCCCAATGCGCGAGGTAGCCGAGGATGACACGGACGAGCACGCGTGTCCTCCGGATGACTGACTGGCCGCCGCAGAGGTCTGGGCTGGCGACGATGCGCTCGCGATAGTCCATAGCGTCTCTTTACAGACCGGTCGCGGAAGGCTGCCGGCCTGATCCACTCGCCGTATGATAGCTTGGGCTGCGATGTTGGCGCGGCTGAAGCCTTGGGAGCCCTGCCGGACTCTCTCCCCCGAGCGAACTGACCGGACTTGTGGGTAGGGTCAAGCCGTGTTGAGCATCCTGTGCGAAAAACAGCGGAGTTAGCTCGCCGGCGGGACGCCGGCGCTCCCAGGGGTTGCAGCGGAGCGTTCCCGCGCTTCGTTTCGCCGTAGAATTCTCTCCCCATGTCTCTCGAAGACCGCGTTCTCGGCGGCCTCATTGGCGGAGCCATCGGCGACGCCGTGGGCGGCGTGCCGGAACGGGGAGATCTTTCGCTATCGGACGACACACAACTGACTCTCGCCACCTGTGAGGCCCGGCTGGACGGCCAAGTCTCGCCCGAGACGATCGCGGCGGCTTTCGTGCGATGGTTCCGGCGCGGGGCGGTTACCGGGGTGGGATCGTCCACGCTCAAGGCTCTTCGGGACCTATCGGCAGGGGCTCATTGGGCGCTTTCCGGTGCCCGCGGTGAGATGGCAGCGGGGAATGGGGCCGCGATGAGGATTGCGCCTCTCGCGTTTCGGATCGATCCCCTCGATCCAGGGCACCGGGTGACGCTGCGGGACGTCTGCCGGATCACCCATCACAGCGACGAGGCGTATCTCGGGGCGCTGGCGGTGGTGCTGGCGATCCGCCGGGAGAGCGGTCTCTCCGGCCCGTCGTTCTTCCAGGATCTCGCGGAGGCTTTGCCGGATAGCCGCGTCCGGGACCGGCTCGTCCTTTTCGGGGATCTGTCTCCTGAGACGCCGCTGGCCGAGGTCGTCCGGCGCTTCGGCTCGTCCGGGTATGTGGTCGAGACGGTCCCCCTGGCGCTCTTCCTGGCGCGACGGATGACCGCGGAGACCTTCGCGGCCGGACTGGACGAGTTGGTCGAGGCCGGCGGCGATACGGACACGATTGGATCGATCGCCGGGCAGGTGGCGGGGGCGCATCTGGGGTTTTCCAGGCTGCCTCGGGAACTCGTCGCCCTGGGGCCCGTTCAGGAGATTCTCGGCTTGGCGGAGGCGTTCGCGGGGAGCTTTTTCGGCTAGAGTCACCGTGCTGCGCAAGCGCGAGCCCACGAGCCCCGGTGAGATGCTCTTGGAGGATCTCTTGAAACCGCTCGCCGCCCGCGCTTCATGGTTTTGTCTCTGCGCTCCATAGCGCGGCGCCAGCGCTGGGAGGCTCAGGGGCTACGCTCCATGGTTCAGGCTTGGCGCTCCTTGGCACGGCGCCAGCGCTCCCAGGCGCAGCGCCCGCGCTCCAATGCACGGCATCCGCGCTCCGATGCAATGCTCCTGCGCTCCCATGCTCAGCCGCCGCGCTCCCAACTTTACCGCTGAGCTGCTAGAGTCACTCCTGCCACCAAAGCTTCAAGGCTTCCCCAGGAGGAATCGCGATGCCGTCTTCCCAAGGCCGATCGCTCGCTCAGCGCCGGAGCCGATGGAACCTGATTATCTTCAGCCGCAAAGCGATCGCGGAGAAACTTCCACAAATTGTGGAGGAGCTAAACGATTTGGAGTCCGTCGATAAGGAAATTGGCACTCTGTCCGCCAAGCAGTTCTACTACATGGCAAAGGTCCGGGAGACCACGAGACAGCTCCGCACGCTCTCGCAAAAAGGCGACCGCCTGCGCGGCAGGATCGGCGCCAGCCTTCGTGGCAGGCACGGCTTCGATTCCGCGGAGCTGATCCAGTACGGCTTCACGCCACGCCGCTACAACAAGACCCTGGACGAGCCGTCCGACCGTCTCGACCCCCTGGAAGAGTTTCCCGGCGAAGGGGCGGCCGAGTAAGAGAGCGCTCTCAGCACATTTCTTCTCACATCCCCGGATGCCGGACGGCGAGCACCAAGGGTGCTTGGCGCAAGCCGCGGACTTCGCTTTTAGACTTCGGCACCGGCAGGAAGGTTCCGGCGGCGCAAGAAGCGGCGAACACTCCAGACCAGCAGCGGAGGAATCCCCAGGAACAGCACGGCGCCGACGATCTGCTCGGCGCCTCGAATCCAGGTCGGCTCCTTGACTCCGAGCCACAGCTCGATGTCCGTATAGCAGCCTCTCTCCATACCCGTCGCGGGGTCGTCTCCATAGAGCGCGAAGGTAAAGCCATCCCACACCAGCCACGCCGAGAGCACCCAGCCGGCTGCAAGGAGGAGGAACCAGTAGGCAGTCTTGGCGCGTTTCGATCCGGTCATCAGGTCCTCCTTTTTTTCGCCGGTAAAAGCGCTGGCCTCACATCTCCATGATGTCTTCCAGGCGCGCCTCGATCCGAGGGAGCTCCTTCGGCAGCCAGTCGCGGAAGCCCGCGCTGGCGAAGAGGGCGTGGTCCCCCGGGTAGGTGGGGACGAGGTAGACGGGGAAGCGCTCGAAGATCTCCAGGTCGGGACGGCGACGACGCTTCTGGATCTCGGCGCGATGCGCGGCGGCGCCGTCCAGGTGGCCGAGCAGCCAGTGCGTGGCCCGGAGCTGCGCCACGGTGCGCTCGTCCGTGAGGCGAGGCGGCTCGGCTCCGGCGGCGGGGGTCGGAACAGCCGGCGGCGGTCCGCCCACCAGTTTGCCGAGCCCGCGGCGGAGAAACTCCCGCGGGCCGTAGCCTTTCCAGCGGACCTTGAAGCCTTCCCAGGTGGTGGCCGGAGGAAGATCGACGATCTTCGGCGAGGGAGGAGCCACCGCTCCCTTCCTCGCCGTATTGGCGATGTGGCCGGCGTAGGGGTCGATGCGCAGGATCTCCGCTCCGGGATTGCTCTCGAGCAGCGCCTGCGTCCGGCTGGTCAGCGTCAGCATCACGGCCGGCAGAATGCGCTCCCACAGGCCCGGCTCGTAGTTCTTGTAGGCGGTGAGAAAGGCGTTGCGCTCGAAGAGGAAGCCGCGGTTGTAGAGGCCCAGCAGGTCGCTTGTGGCCCCGGAACGGTGGTGGACGGCGGCCTCGGGGGCGAAGACGACGCGCTCGCCGCCGGACCACAGCCGCCAGCCGAGATCCACGTCCTCCAGGTAGGCGAAGTAGTCCTCGTCGAAGCCCCCGGCGGCGAGGAAGGAGGCGCGGCGGACGAGCATGTTGCCGCCGCAGGCAAAGGGCAGCTCGTCCCCGGCGGCCGGAATCCGCGCCCGCTTCAGGGGCCGGCGGTAGTCGAGTTGGAAGGCGTGGCCGTCGAAGGTCATGAGGCCGCGGCCGAAGTCCAGGCGCTCACCGGTCCAGTCCACGATCTTGCCGGAGACGGCGGCCACGTCGGGGGGCGCCGAGCCTAGCGCCGCCACCAGCGAGCCCAGCCAGCCCGGCTCCGGCCGGGTGTCGTTGTTCAGCAGGGCCACGGCATCGGTGGCCTCATCCGTCGCGGCCACGAGGCGGTTGTTGCCGCCGCAGAAACCGTGGTTCACGGGGCTTTCGATCAGGCGCACACGGCGGTCCCGCCGGTCACCGCCATAGCGCTCGCGCATCCAGGCGACGGTGCCGTCCGTCGAGCCGTTGTCGAGCACGAGAATCTCCCAATCCACCCCCGGATCGTGCTGGGCGGCCAGGGCCTCCAGGCAGATCTCCAGATGGTGCTTGCCGTTCCAGGAGAGGATGGCGACGGCCACTTTGCGCAGCGCCGTCACGCTCCAAGCCCCCATTGGCGCAGACGGCGGCGAAGGCGGAACGCGAGACGATCCGCCGGGGCGGTCGTGGCCGGACGCTGGCCGAAGCGCTCTTTCGTCTCGTCGATCCGGGGGTCGCGGCAGAAGGCCACCAGGGGTTCAAGGACGCGGTCCCAACGAAATTGATCCACCAGCGCCTTGGCTCCGGCTTGGCGCGAGGCTGGGTCGTCCAGCGCTTCGGCCAGGGCGCGGGCGAGGGCCGGCGCGTCTCCCGCCGGGGCGATCCAGCCGGCGTGATGCTCGGCGAGCAGGCGGCTCATGGCGCCTCCCTCGCTGGTCACCACCGGGCAGCCGGCGGCGAGGGCGTCGAGGAAGCGGGTGCGCAGGGAGAGGCGGGTCTCCAGGCTCGGCCGGTGGGGAGCCACCAGGAGATCGACGTCGCGCAGCAGGTCGTAGCGCCGCTCGGCGGGTACCCAGTCCAGCGCCTGGACACGGCTTCCCCACCAGCCCAACTCGCGGCAACGGCCCTCGACGCGGGCGAATAGGCGCTGCGGCGTGCTCTCCAGATTGGGGTTGCGGATGAGGAGAAGCTTCCAGCCAGGCCTCTCAAGCTGAGCCAGGGCGTCGAGGAGCGTCCATGGGTCGTACCAGTCATAGAGGCCGCCAAAGAGGAGCCGCCGCTCGCTTGGGAGCCGGACCGGCAATACCGGGTGGTGAGGCGGCAGCTCGTCGGGAACGCCGAAGGGGACGGGCGCGATGAGGGTCGCGAGGTCCGGATCACCCGCGATGCGCTCGGGGTTCACCCGGCCGGCAGCGGTGAGGAAGCCGAGATAGAAGGTGCGCTGCTCCTCGGACGAGCAGAGGAAGAAGTCGCCGCGGGCCATCTGGAGCGCCCAGGTGGCGTGGTCGTTGCGGTACGGGTCGAGCCCGAGGGTCTCGAAGTAGGCGAAGTTCTCGATCAGCCAGGGATCGTAGAGGTCGATGGCGACCGGCAGGCCGGGCATCTCCAGGACAAGGTCGTTGGCGAGCTGACCTTGGGTCACGGCGCCGTCGCAGTCGCCAAGCAAGGCGGCGAGGCGGCCGCGCTCGAAGTGGCGGACCTCGACGCCGCCGAGGCCGCCCAGCCGCGCCGTCTCCTCCGGCAGGGCGGGCGAAAGGAGGACCACGTCGATCCCCTCGCGCGGCAGCCGGCGGGCAAACTCCAGGTAGCGAATGCCGATGCCGGCCATCCGCGCCCGGATGGGCTCGCTGGAGAGGAGGGCGATGCGGGTCATTCCTGACCCAGGGTGACTTTCTGGAGATCGTTGAGGAGGATCACCAGGACCGCCGAAGTGTCGAGGACCATCAGCGCGGGAGACCGTGGGAGTCGTAGCCCAGGACCTCCTCAGGGCTTCGAGGGTCCAGCACGGGCAGAGCCGCACAGCGTTGTGCGATGGCACGAATCTCGTCGCGAAGCCGAGAAAGCTCTTGGGCCAGTTGCTCGGCTTCCGGATTTTGAATGCTCAGACTCATGGGCGGATCTCCAGGCACGGATTATATACCTCGCTCCCCGGCGTCCTTCCTCACGACGGTCGCCGGCCCCTCCCCACTGTAGAGACGCCCCGTTCCGGGGGGAACCCCCGGTGGGGGCGTCTCCGAGGCGGGGATACCACCTGCTCCCGCGAAGACAGTCCGCGGGCACAGGGCCGCCCTGGATTTGCCCTGATGCCGCCGGGACGATCCCTGCCGGTTTGAACCGTTGTCTCCGCTTCGGAGACGCCCCCATCGGGGGTTCCCCCCGAAACGGGGCGTCTCTACATTGGGTACGGACCCGGGGGTGGTAGAGGGGACCGTGACGCCTTGGTTAGCGCCTATGCCTCATGACGATCGGCGCCGCAGCCAGGTGTGCAACCGCCAGGCGCGGGTGGATTCCATCTGCCGGATGGCGCCGTTCAGCCGCGCGATCTCGGTATAGGTGCGCCCGAGATGGGCGGTCTGATCGGCGACCACGGACCGCAGGCCGCCTTCCTGGTCGTAGAGGCGCTGCACTTCGGCGGTGGCCTTGCCGTGCGCCTCGGCCGTGGCGGCGAGATCGGCGCGCAGGGCGGCCGCCTCGCCGTTGAGGGCGTGATAGCGCTCCTCCAGTTGGACGCGCGCGGCGACCAGGGCGTGATACTCGTCCGCGAGATACGCGTGGCTCTTCTCCAGCGAGGCGAAATCCTCCTGGCGGGCGGACAGCTCGGCCTGGCGCCAGGCGAGCTCCTCCTGGCGGGCGGCGAGCTCGCGCCGGGCGACGGACGCCGCCTCGCGCTCCGCCACCAGCTCGGCCCGCAGGGTGTCGACGGCCCGCGCCAGGACGTCCGGCCGCAGCCCTGCTGCGTGCTTGGCCAGCACCCGGGCCTTGACCTCCAGGAAGTCCGCCCGCTCCCGGGGGCGCTCGCCGAAGACGTGGTGGCCGCCGCCCCGGAAGTGGCGGTACTCGCAGGTGACCTGGGCCCGGTGATGGAACGGCGTGATCGCCGAGAGGCGGATCAGGAAGTCCCAGTCCTCGAAGAACGGCAGGGTGGAGTCGAAGGCGCCCGCCTCGGCGAACAGCCGGCGCTCGATGAGCAGAGTGTTGAAAGGAATGTAGTTGTCCACCCGCAGGACGTCGGGATCGAAGTCGCGGCTGTACGGGAGCCGCCGCTCGCGGCAGACCCAGCCGGCGGGCTCATGCTCGTAGATTGCCACGGCGGCGTCGGTGTAGGCGACGCGCACTCCGGCGGCGCTCACCAGCCCGGCCAGGGTCGCCAGGTGCTCGGGCGCCGCGATGTCGTCGTCGTCGAGGAAGGCCACGTACTCGCCGGTGGCCGCGGCCACGCCGGCTTGCGCGGCGGCGGCGCGCCCCTGCGACTGGGCGAGGTCCACCCGCACCACGGAGAGGGGATAGTCCACAGGGAGGACGGGCGGCGATCCGCCGTCGTTGACCAGCACGACCTCGGCGCGGCGGTAGGTGCCCGCGGCGAGGCTCGCCAGGGCCTCGGCCAGCAGCTCCGGGCGGTCGCGGGTACGGACGACGACGGAGATCCGCGGCCCCTCCCGCACCTCGGAGATCTCGGGCAGGCCGCCGAGGTGGCGGATCAGTTGGGCGGGGCTGCGGGTGGTGAAGTCGTCGACGCGGACGCGGCGGTAGGCCTCGGCCAGCTCGACGCCGGGGCCGAGGCTCCCGGGGCTCCCGAGGCTAAGAGTGCGGAAGCGGCGCAGCCCCAAGCCCGCGTTCCAGTACGGGTGGCGCTCCTCCTGGCTGGCGTAGGCGGCCATCGCCCGCTCCAGCCGCTCCTTCTCGGCGCTCACGTCCACCAAGAGGTCCGGATGGCCGGGGTGATTGACCTCGTAGAGGAGGATGCGCAGGTCGCGCAGCAGCTCATGATCGTCACCACCCTCACGCAGCGGTGCCAGCAGGCGGTGGAGGGCGGCGAAGGCGGCGCGGTGGTCGCGGGTGATCTCCAGGGGCGAGGGGACGAGGAGAAGGTCGGGCCGTTGGGTGAGCAGAGCCCGCCGAATACCCTGCTCCGCCGCGTCCAGGTGCTGATCCAAGGCACCGTCCGGCAACCCCAGGTGGTCGCAGCCGGTGATCCCCAGGATCTCGCAGACCTTCGCCGCCTCCTCGCGCCGGCGCCGGCCGTAGGCGTCGCGATCCGCCACGACCTCCGCGCCGCCGCCGCTGTCGGTCAGAAACAGGACGCGCACAACTGCGGGCGCGCCCGAGGTGGCGAGCCCGGCGATCAGGCCGCCACAGCCCAGCACCTCGTCGTCGTAGTGGGGAGCGAGGACGAGGACGCTCGCCGCGCGCACGCGCTCGGTCCAGCCGGGCGGTTGGAGCGTCTCACTCATCGAGCGCTATCCTACGCGATCTCGATAGAATGACGGCGAGCCGGTGCTCTCCCGACGGAACTGATCTCTCTTGGCCGCCCTTTCAGATTCATTGCTGCCCCTCCTCCCCTCCCCGCCCGGCAGCGTGCTGGTCGCGGGAGCGGAGCCCGGTGCCCTCGTCGAGGATCTCGCCGCGGCTGGTCATACGGTCCTCACTGGAGTGCCCGAGACAGGTATCGACGCGGTCGTGCTCCTCGATCTCCCGAGCGACGCCCAGCGGCTTCGCGAGGCTCTCGGAAGCGCGCACCGGCGGCTGCGTGACAAGGGACGGCTGCTGATTCCGGTTCCAGACGCCGGCACTGCTCCTCAAGAGATCGTCGTCGCCCTTTCGGAGACCGGGTTCGTCCTCCTGAAACCGGAGCGGGGAGCGACCGTCCCGGTCTATCTCGCGCGCAAGGAGGCCTGCGTCGTCCGCGAGTTCCGGGACGGCGACGAAGAGCAGATTCTGCCGATGTTCCGCCGCAGCTTCTTCGTCGACCGCGGCCTCGCGCGCTGGCGCTGGGAGTACCGGGAGAACCCCTACGGGGCGCTCCAGATCAGCGAGGCCTTCTCACCCGAAGGCCAGCTTGTGGCGCATTACGCCGGCTACCCGGTGCGCTTTCACCGGACGGCCGACGGCGAACGGCAGACGTTCCCGGCCCTCCAGATCGGCGACACGATGACCGAGCCGGCCTTCCGCCATCTGGGGCGCGGGCCGACCAGCCTCCTCGGCCGGACCGTGCGCCACTACTACTCCAGGTTCTGCGAGGGCCGGGTCGCCTTCAACTACGGCTTCAACACCGGCAACATCCAGCGCTTCTCGATGAGCTTCGTGGGCGCCCGCCGGCTGGAGTCGCTGCCGTTTCACGTACTGGACCTCGCGGCGCGGCCGCTCGTTCCCCCGAGCCCGTTGCGGTCGCGGCTCGCCGGTTACCGGGTCGAGCGGATCGCCCACTTCGACGCCCGCTGGGACGCCTTCTTCCAGCGGGTGAGCGGCGCCTACGGTCTGCTCGTCGAGCGCGACGCCCGGTATCTCGAATGGCGCTACGCCCGGTGTCCGGAAACCGAGTACTTCCTCTATGCCGTCTTCCGCCGCGAGCGGCTCGCCGGCTGGAGCGTCTTCCGCGCCAAGGGCGACGATCGCCTGCTGTGGGGCGACGCGCTATTCGATCCCAGGGCTTCGGGCGCGGCCCGCCAGCTCCTCGCTCATGTCCTCGCCGCTCCGGAGCACCGGCAGGCACATCGGCAGGTAAAAACGGTCGAGACCTGGGCGACGAGCCGTCCCGCGTGGTGGCGGAAGCAGATCCTCGAGCTGGGCTTCGAGAGCCGCCCGGAGCCGGACGACCTGGGATTGGTGTTCGTGCCCTTCGACGAGGACCCGGAGGAGGAGTTCCGCGCGCGGCTGTACTACACGATGGGCGACAGCGATTTGTTCTAGGAACCTGCCCCTCTACCGCCGGTCGTTGATGTTGACGACCTTGCCTCCCTCGTCCTCCTCGGCGGCGTCCACGCCCTGGACCTCCGTCGCGAGACCCGAGTGGTCGAGGCCCATGACGCCGAAGATGTGGTCGCGCAGGCGGCGGCACTCCGGATCGTCCAGGTCGCGCGGCCGGGAGACGTCCACCGTCACGATGTCGCGGATGCGGGAGGGCCGTTTGCCCATCACCACCACGCGGTCGGCGAGTTGCACCGCCTCGTCCACGTCGTGGGTGACGAACATCACCGTCTTGCGCTCGCGCTGCCAGATCTGCATCACCTCGGCCCGCAGGCGCAGGCGCGTCAGGTAGTCGAGGGCGCCGAACGGCTCGTCCATGAACAGCACGTCCGGCTCGGCGGCCAGCGCGCGGGCGATCTCTACCCGTTGCCGCATGCCGCCGGAGAGCTCCCGGGGAAAGGTATTACCGAAACCGGTGAGGCCCACCATCTCGACGTAGTGCTCCACCAGCTTGGCCCGCTCCGCCGGGTTCGGCCGCTTGACGCCGAAGCCGACGTTGTCCTCCACGTTGAGCCAGGGAAAGACCCCGTTCTCCTGGAAGATGAAGATGTGGCGCGGGTCGGGCTCCGTCACGACCTTGTCCTCGATGCGGACCTCGCCGGCCGTCGCCTGGAGGAAACCGCCGGCGATGTTCAGCAGGGTCGACTTGCCGCATCCCGAGGGGCCGACGATGCAGACGAACTCGCCGTCGAGGATCTCGAGGTTGATGTCCTCCAGGACGTGGACGCTGGGCTTCCTCTTGTCCGGGCTCTTGAACGTCATCCAGAGATCGCGCACGACGATCTTGGCACGCGCAGCGCGTCGGTCCGTCATCGGCTCAACCCCCAGCGAACCTCGTCCAGCGTTTCCATGCGGCGCACCAGGACGTCGAGCCCCAGGCCGATGAGGCCGATCATGGCCATGCCGGCGACCACCAGGTCGTACCGTTTGCCGGCGTTGCGGGCGTCGATGATCAGGTAGCCGAGGCCTGAGTTGACGGCGATCATCTCGGCGGCCACCACCACCAGCCAGGCCACACCCAGGGCAAGGCGCAGGCCGGTGAGGATCTGCGGCAGAGCGGCCGGCAGCACCACCTTCTTGAACAGCTCGAGCCCGCCGATGCCGAAGTTCCGGGCGGCCCGGATGTAGACGAGCTGGATGTTCTGCACCGCGGCCATGGCGGCGACGGTGATGGGAAACAGGCTGGCCAGGAAGATGAGGAAGATCGGCGCGGCGTCGCTCACCCCGAACCACAGGATGGCCACCGGAATCCAGGCGATGGGCGAGATCGGCCGCAGCACCTGGATGGCCGGGTTCAGAGCCAGGCGGAAACGGTTGAACCAACCCATCAGCAACCCCAGGGGGATGCCGACGAACACCGCCGCCAGATAACCGGTCGCCACCCGGAACAGCGAGGCCACGACGTACTTGAAAAGCACGCCCTGGCGGGCCAGCTCCCAGGTGCCGGTGAGCACCTGGCGCGGCGTGGGAAAGATGTCGCTCCCCGTCCACCTGACGGCGAAGTGCCAGACGGCCACGAACACGAAAGCCACGGCCAGCGGCAGCAGCACGGACTCCAGTTTCGCTCTCATTTTCCCCGACTCAGCCCTGAGGTTTCGCGGGACCTGGCCAAGCATATTCGACGGCGCCGGCAGTCAGCTCGGAGAAGCGGGGATCGGCATAGTCCTCGAACGCCATGCGGCGCTTCAGCACTCCGGCCTTGAAGGCCAGGTCCGCGATCTCCTGGAAGTCCCCCCGAGCCAGCCGTAGCTTGTCGTACCGCACCCGGTCCGGCGGCTTGCTGAGCACGAAGCGGAGAAGGCGGGGGTCCTGGTGGTAGTAGCCGGTGGCCACCGCCTGAGCGGCGGCCATGCGGTGGTCCATGCCTCCCTCCAGCCACATCCCGCTCTTGGCGATGCCGTCCACCAACTGTTGCACCCACTGGGGATGCTGGTCGATGGTCTTCTGGGAGACCACCAGCACACAGGAGATGAAGTTGGGCCAGACGTCCTTGGCCTGATAGAGCACCCGGCCGTAGCCGTCCATCTCGGTCTGCGCCATGAAGGGCTCGCCCGAGGTAATGCCGTCCACCGCCTTGGAGTACAGCGACGCCGGCATGTCGGGAGGCGGCATCTCGACCATCTCGATGTCCTTGAGAGTCATTCCCTCGGCTGTCAGCGCCTTCAGCAGCAGCAGGTACTGGTTGGAGAAACGGTTGGGCACCGCCACCCGCTTGCCCTTCAGGTCGCGCACGCTCCAGATGCTCGACGCCTTCTGTACCATCAGCGCCGTGCCGTCGCGATGGCCGAGGTAGACGATCTTGAGCGGCACGCCCTGCTCGCGCAGCGCCATGGCCATGGGCGCCAGCATGAAGGTGGCGGGCAGGTAGCCCGAAATGAGCGACTCCTTGATCTCCGGAAAGCCGTTGAACCTCACGGGTTCGTAGAACCCCTTTCCGACCGTGTTCTTGTTGACCCAGTCGGTAACGGGGCACGTGAGGTGTCACGTCACGGGGAGGAAGCCGACCCGGAACCGGGCCTCCTCCGCCACCGCCTTCTTCTTCGGTCCCACGAACCGCAACGGGTCGAACCCCAGGTTCAGCCACGCGTGCGTGAGAGCGAGCACGGCCGCCGCCAGCAGCGTGCCCAGAACCACCTTCTTCAGACTGCTCATCTCGACGAACCCCCTAGAACTGCACGTTGCGCACGAAGAAGGCCGTGAGGTCGGTCTTCTTGGCCGCCAGCTCCGAAGCCTGCTCGGGCGTCAGCACGAACTGGCCCGCCCGCTCCCGGCTGGGCATGGTCAGCAGCAGCTCGAAGGCGCCCACCTTGCCGGGAAAGCGGTCGCGCACCCGCAGCAGGGCGTTGGCGGCGGCGCCCAGGGCCTTGAAGACGCTGCCCTCGGAGTTGGTGGTGATGTTGAGCAGCGGCCGGTCGCCCTGCGTACCCTCGAAGATCTCGACCTCCTCGAGGCCCTGGCCGCGGAAGAACTGTTGCAGCTCCGAGGCGACCTCGCCATTGGCATAGGGCTTCTGGGGCAGGGTGGAGAGATCGTTGAAGCCCGCCTTGGTCTTCGACATGCGGCCCGCCATCGCCGCGTTCTTGTCGCGGCGCGTCGTCGGCAGCTCGCGCGGCGCGGCCCCGCGAGACTTGATGAGGTCGCCCAGGGTGCGGTCCTTCGGCGACTTGCCGGCAGGGACGGGGACCACGTCCCTCGGGGAGCCGGGGAGGACGACGGCTTTGCCATAGCCGTCGCGGTTGGCCTCGTCGGTCCTGGCGACGTCGATCTGGTCCAGCGACAGAGAGGACTGTGTGCCGCTGAGCAGGGTGATGATGGCCTTGCCCTTCTCCACCCTGTACTTCTCCTTGGCGGCGATCGTGGTGCCGTCCTTCAGGTAGACCATATAGCCACTGGCGGCGAAGGCGGCCGAGGCCAGAAGGCCGAGCACGGTCAGGGCGCCGGAGCGCAGGGAGAGCGATGTCCGCATGCCGTTTCTCCTCAAGAACGAAAGTCCCGGCCGCCATGATACCCTGTCGCGCACCTCGCGGCACGCCCCCTGCCTGCCGCTCCTCGAAGAGAGATCCGATCGTGAAGAACCCCGCGCTCCAACCCGGCCTGCTGCTGCTCGAAGACGGCACCCTCTTCGAGGCCGAGGCCGTGTCGGCCGGCACCCGCTTCGGCGAGGTGGTGTTCAATACCTCGATGACCGGCTATCAGGAGGTGCTCACCGACCCCTCCTACCGCGGCCAGATCGTGGTGATGACCCAGCCGCACATCGGCAACTATGGCACCACGGCGGAGGTGGCGGAGTCGCTCCAGCCGTGGGTCGAGGGGTTCATCGCCCGCCAGTTCACCGTCCGTCCCTCGGGCGCCTCGCCGGAAGAGAGTCTGGTGACCTACCTGCGGCGTCACGGCGTGCCCGCCCTCCAGGGGCTGGACACGCGGGCACTGGTGCGGCGGCTGCGGGAAAGGGGCGCGTTGCGGGGAGTCATCACCACCGAAAGGTCGGACGTCGCCGCCCTCGCCGCCGAACTGGCCGACTTCCCCACCATGGCCGGCCGCGCCCTGGTGGACGAGGTCACCTGCGCCGCGCCCTGGGAGATGCCGGCGGTGGGCGAGGAACGGCGTCACCTCGCGGTCTACGACTTCGGGGTGAAGACCAACATCCTGCGTTCGCTTGCCGGACGCGGCGCCCGGCTGACGATCTTGCCGGCGCGCACGCCGGCGAGCGCGGTGAAGGCTCTGGGCGTCGACGGCGTGGTGCTCTCGAACGGTCCGGGCGATCCGGAGCCGCTGACGGAGATCGTCGGCAACGTGCGCGAGCTGCTGGCGGCGGACCTGCCCATCTTCGGCATCTGCCTCGGCCACCAGCTCCTGGGCCTCGCCTTCGGCGGCCGGACGTTCAAGCTCAAGTTCGGCCATCACGGCGGCAACCAGCCGGTGCGCGACATCCCCACGGGCAAGGTGGCGATCACCAGCCAGAACCACGGCTTCGCCGTCGATCCCGCGTCGCTGCCCGCCTTCTGCAAGGTCACCCAGGTGAACCTGAACGACGGCACGGTGGAGGGCTTCGCCGCCGAGGGCCGGCCCGTGTACTCGGTGCAATATCACCCGGAGGCCGCGCCCGGCCCCCACGAGGCCGCGGTCCTCTTCGACCGCTTCCTGGACGCCGCGACGCGCCGGTGAAAGAGCCCTCACCCGACCCTCTCCTCTCCGGGCCGCTGCCCTGGCTCATCGCCTGGCGGTTCCTGCGCGGCCGGCGCAGCCGCCTGCTGGACGGCACGGCGCGAGCAGCCCTCCTCTCGACCGCCCTGGGCGTCACCGCCATGGTGATCGCCATGGCGCTGATGACCGGGTACCGCGAGGACCTTCAGAACAAGCTGGTGCGGGGCAACGCGGCGGTGATCGCCTATCCGGTGGGCGGCAACGCCGGCCTGTCGGCGGCCAAGCGGCAGCGTCTGCTGGGCATTCGCGGCGTCAAGCGCATCGGCCGCGTCGCCTATGGCCAGGGCTCGCTCTCCAGCTCCGGCCGGCCGGAGGGCCTGGAGATCGTGCTGCGCGGCATCGATCCCGGCGGCGGCCAGCTCTCGGCCACCGCCCAGCAGCTCCGGCCGGGGCCGGACGGCCTCCCCGGCGCCGTGCTCGGCAAGGACCTGGCGGACAAGCTCGCGGCCCATCCGGGCGACGTGCTCCGCCTGGTGGCCCTGGGCTTCCAGGACGGGCGGCCGCGCTTCCACTACCAGAGCCTGCGCGTCTCCAGCACCTTCTCGACCGGCTTCGCCGAGTTCGACCGGAGCTGGGTGCTCCTCGACCGCCCCCGGGTGGAGTCACTGATGGGCGGCCAGGTCTCCGACCTGCTGGAGCTGACGGTGGCCGAAGCCGACGAGGCGCCCCGCATCGCCGCCGCGGCGACGCAGGTGCTGGCGCCGGACTTCGTGGTCACCAACTGGCGGCAGCTCAACCGCGAGCTGTTCGCGGCCCTCGAGCTCCAGAAGTGGCTGCTCTTCGGCGTGCTCGGCCTGATCGTGCTCGTCTCCACCTTCAACATTGCCTCGACGCTGGTGGTGCTGGTGCGGGAGCGCATGCGCGACATCGGCCTGCTGGGCGCGCTGGGCCTGGCGCCGGCGGAGCTGCGCTCGGTCTTCCTCCTCTACGGCGGCTTCCTGGGAGCGCTGGGCACCCTCCTGGGGGTCGCGGCGGGCTGGAGCATCTGCTGGGTGCTCACCACCTTCGAGCTGATCCACTTCGACGCCGAGGTGGCGGCGATCTACTTCATCAGCTCGGTGCCCTTCCGCGTGGCGTCACTCGATCTCCTGGCGATCGTGGGCTCCGCCCTGCTGGTCACCCTGATCGCCTGCTCGGTGCCCGCCCGGAGGGCGGCGCGGGTGGACCCTTCGTCGGCGTTGCGGTACGAGTAAGCCTATTGCCTCCCACCGAGCTTGCATCCTTGGTGGTCTCTTGGCTCTCCGATTTCAAGAGCTTTGATCTGATCTGGAGTATCGAGGACATCGAATGCAAAGCTATCTTCATTTTCCTGAGTCTCGAGCCGCTTTAGCGACAAGCTTATATTGCAAGGCGACAAATCGTTAGCGACAAATCGCATTCCATGGGTTCTCGCAGATACCAAACTGGTTCCGCTTCCTACAAATGGATCCACTAGTAGTGCTCCCGGAAAGCCAGAGATATCAAAAATTCGGTCGGTTAGGCGAAGAGGCAACTGGTTTGCCGTTCGCGTCTTTGTGGTCTTGTGTCGCACCGGGCTCAGGTCGTCCCATACATCGCTAAGATTGACTCCTTTCGTCTCGATTATGCCACGGTACCCTCCGTAGTCTTTAATGAGCTCACCGCAATGGCGACAGCGAATTGCCGGGTATCGCGGGCGGATAAATACACTGGCCCGACCCTTAGTATAATAAAGCAGAGCATAGTGTGCCGGATATAGATTTCGACCTCTAACAAAGCCGTTCTTCATCGAGATGGCGATCCAATGCCTAAATTGAAGCTGCGACTGAAGGTACTTCGATAACCGCGCCGCCCAATACGGCACATGATACATAAACAAAGCTCCGCCTTCTTTTAGAACACGAGCGCTTTCCGCTAAAACTCGCTCAAGGTATTGCTCATAAACCTCCGGGGAAGCAGACTCAATATCCGAAGTTATGCCGTAGTCCTTGCCAAGGTTAAATGGTGGATCAAGAAAGATTATATCAGCAATTCCGGAGCGAAGTGATTCTAAGAAAGTGACGGCATCTTCGGTCGCAAACATACCGATTCTACTGAATCGCGCCGCGACGCTCACCTTCGCGCTTCTAAGAAAGAGTTCCGTCTTCCGCAATGTATCCGGCTCCAACGAGTATCCGCTTAAGGCTGTCACGATAGATAGCATCGGGTTGCCTTGATACTCGCGCGTCCCACCGAAAATCAATCACCCAGGTCACCATCGGCGCTCGGCGAGATGCACCACCATAACGAAGGTTGTGAACAGTCTCGGTACGCCAACCGTACTCGTGCGCAATCCGTGCTATACGTTTCGGCACGTACAACATCAACAATTTTTGCTGCTCTGCCGTATCTAAGCGCTTCGCTGCCGGAATTGTCCCATCGACTATCCGGCTATGAAGCTTGTTTCCGAGAACCTTTTCCGAAGCGGATGCAAAATTTGGTTCTAGCATGAAGTTTTCATTGAGAAATTCTGCGACGGCCTTCGTTTCGGCTGATTCCCACAATGCCTCGCCGTGCAGCGTAAGAAGCAAGCACCACTCAAGCCTTACCTCTCCATGCAAAATACAAAGCTTCTTTATCCACTGCAATGGCGGGAATTGCAACTCACCGTCGACATCTTCAAATTTGACCGCCTCATTTAAATCCAGATTTACGACACGAGCTTGGCACAACCTTATCTGGTCACCTTGAGGGAATACAGTGAGTCTCGTACTGCGTATTAAGCTTTCGAATGGCTGCTGAAGAATTTTTAACCCGGGAATTCGGCGCTGAAGCTCTAGAACTGCATTCGCGTTTGATTCGATGGCGACAGCAACTCCTTGATCCTGTGCAGTGATTGCTCCGACCTCTGTCACGCGGATCAATCCGTGTTTAATGAGCAATTTGATATCTTGACCATAAGCACCACTTAGCGTTAGATACAGTGGAACTGCGTCGTCAGGATACCGTTCTTTGTAGGCGAGCAGCTTTTCTAGCCAAAGAGTCCGCACCCTTGCCTTCTCAGGCCTTTCCTCGTCCATCGCAGCGTCAACATTGCGAGTCATTCGTTAAGGCGCTCCGTCAGACGCTTTATGAAATCACCAAAAGCACGAGGCGGTAGCGTCTCACGCGCGACCTCGACGACAATTTCGTAGAATTCAGCTACAGTTAGACGACGTGATAGCTGTGAAGTCTCTGGCCTTGCCTCCGCTACTCTCAGCGTCCGATCTAGAACTGCCGCAACTGAGGCATTCGTCGGCGCCACATCGCGACGAACCACTTGACGCATATACGAAATGGCATCGGCCGCCCGAGTCTTTCTCCGCTCAACATTATGAGTTTCGTATAGTTGTTTCCGCGCCTCACTAATCACTGCTCGAAGTTCGGCGTGCACAGCCCGCTGGAGCTCCACGTAAGCTGGATGAGCCACGCGTAGAGTTCGCCTGTCAATGTTCATGGCATCTTCTAGTCGATCGTCCGCCCAAATTTCGGCGGAGATCCACCGCTGAATTAGTGAGCCTTCCGAGGTCGGAAAATCTAGAAAGCTTGAGTCATAGCTACCAACGGCAGCATGGCGAATTCGAATAAGTGAGCCTTGAAGCTCCTCAGGCTTGATAGTTCCATGCTGTGCGTAAAAGTAGCCGCGGGCCGCGACGTGCGTTCCTTTGTAAGTGAATCGACGTATAAAGCACGCTTCACCCGCAGACTTATCGCGAGGGAAAAGGACAATTGGCTTTCGAATCTCTGTACCATCATACTCGACACTAAAATTAAGATCGGCAACTTCAGCCACCAGATCTCTCAGACGCTGTGATTCGCGTCTGGGAAGCCATTCGGAGTGATACGGCACAGGAACATTCAAGCCTACACTAAGTAGTGTACGAGAATACTCATCAAACTCAGTCCAGCTAGGAAGACTTTGGTCAGCCAGAATATGGCGCACAGATTCCGTGCGTAACCCGTAGAGTGAGCGTGCTTTTGCATTTGGACGTGCAGGTTCTGCGCCAGCAAGTATCGCTCGGGCTTCCCCTCGGACGCGCTTCAAGAATACATGCGTATAATGAGCAGATATCTCGGCCTGTTCGACCTCGCCCGTATAGTCTGCTTTGGCGATATCGTCGCCCTTGCGACGTCGTTCGGCTAGGTCCTGACGCATTCTGTCGAAGTGAATCGTGACGTGTAATGACTCTCCTGAGCCTTTTTTCGTTGAAATGATCTCCATCTCATCGCAGATCTCGTTTGCGGCGATAAAACCTATGCCGATCTTCCCAATTTTTTTCCTGCCAGTTGAAGTTTCATCACCTTCGTCGCGTTTATGTGACTCACTTATGCGCGTAAAATGCCGTTGGAAATCTGCTCGATTGATTCCATGGCCGTTGTCAGAAATGATGATGCGATCAGCGTCTGGCTTAACGAATACTTCCACTAGGGTCGCATCGGCGTCGTATGAATTGTTGATTAACTCTTTTAAACAGGCGGCAGGAGACTCGTAGAGACCCGAGCTAAGATAGTCGACAATCCGCGAGCTGACGGTGATCTCGCCTTTGAAGTGTTTCGAACTGGCCACGCGCTGATCTTAGCAGAATTAGGAGAGAACAGCCTAGAGAGGTCACGGCTCAGTCTGCCGAATGTCCCAACCAATTTTGCGGCCGAAAGAGGCGAGGGTACCCTTCTTCCCCCTACGCCGACACGCTCTCGTTCCGCTCGCCCGACATGATCCGCCAGCCGATCACCTTCTCGTCGATCTCGCGCAGGCGGCCGGCGACGAGGCGGCAGAGGAGCTGCAGGAACTCCAGGGCGGCATGGGGGTCCATGGCCAGGATCTCCCGCACCGTGCCCTGATCCAGCGCCAGCACGGTGAGCGGGCCGGCGTGGGCCTTGGCGTCCGCCGAGCGCGGCTCGCCGTCGATCAGGGACATCTCGCCGAAGAAGTCGCCCCGTTCGAGGACGGCGAGCGCCTCCTCGCCGGCGCCGGGAATGAACTTCGAGATCACCACCCGGCCTTCCAGCACGACGTACATCTCCGAGCCCTCGTCCCCCTCCTGGAAGAGGTAGGCCCCGGCGGCGAAGCGCTTTTCCTTGGAGAAGGTGGCGAGGGTCATCAGCTCACGGCGGTTGAGACCCTGCTCCCGGAAGAGGCGGATCTTGTCCGACTCTTGGACCGTGACGCTCGCCGCCGCGCCCGTGGGCTGCTTGCGCAGGCGCAGGAAGCTCTCGGGCAGCGACTCGTCCGAGAAGAACGTCGTGAGCTGGTCGTTGGCGGTCCGCAGCTTGCGCGCCAGGCTGTGCCAGATCGTCCAGTAGATCTGCACTCCCATCTCGGGCGAGGCCTCGATGAGGCTCTCCAGCACCTGCGGATCGAGGCGCAGGACCTGGCTGGCGGCGCCCGCCATGGCGTCGGAGCTCCGCTCGTGAGCGGTGAGAAAACCGCCCTCGCCGAACAGCTCCCCCGATTCCACGAAGCCGAGGGTGAAGGTGCCGTAGGTGGTGGCACGCTGCAGGTTGATCTCTCCCCGCTCCAGCACGTAGAGCTCGCGCCCGCTGCTGCGGTGGGTGTAAACCAGGTCACCGATCTCGTACTCCTCTTCCCGCACCGCCTGGGTGAGCCGGAAGATCAGCTCGTCCGAGAAGTGGGCCAGCGGCTTGAGCCGGCGCAACCGGGCGGCCAGCTCGATCTGCCCGCCGGTCTCGCGGCGCGGGGGGGGCGGCGCCGAAAGGCTGAGATTGGCGCCCGGCAGCCCGCCCTGCTCGAGGAAGCGTTCGCGGTGCCACTCCAGACGGTCGAAGGCGGTGTGTACGATCTCCTCGCGCTCGCGGAAGAGGCGGGCAAGCTCGCGGTTGCCCCAGCCGAGGATCTGCTTCAGCGTCTGGATGCGCCGCCGCAGCCGCCGCACCCCCTCCTCGTCGCCGTCGTTGAGCAGCAGGAAGGCTTGCACCGTGGCGCCGAGCGCCGGCTCGAACTGCTTGCGCTCGAACTCGGCGCGGCCGAGGTTCTCCGCCGTCTCACGGTCGAACGGGTTGTAGCGCAGGGCCCGGGTGAACTCCTCGGCGGCGCCGTCGAAGTCGCGGCGGCGGAAGAGGAGCCGGGCATGGAGCTTGTGGTTGGCCGGGTTCGCCAGGTCGTTGGCCTTGGCCACCTCGATGCACTCGACGGCACGGGCGTTCTCCCCCTTCTCGGCATAGAGATGGGCGAGGCCGAGGAAGTGCGAGGCATCGATGGCGTTGCGCCGGAAACCCTCCCGCAACAGGTCGCGCAGGCTGCGCGAGCTGCCCCCGCTGTGCTGCTGCTGGCGCTTGCGCACCTCGGCCAACCCCAGCTTGACGCTCAAGCTCTTGGGATCGAGCCGCAGGGCGACCATCAGCAGATCGGCCGCCTCCTCGTGACGCCCGCTTTCGCTGAACCGGCGCGCCAGATCGGTCAACTCCTGGACCTCGCGTTGGGACGGGGAGCTCTGCGGGTCACTCATACAACGCTATCCTCTATTGAAGCAAAGGGCCTTCAGTCTACCACGGCGGGGCCTCTTGAACCTTGTCTCGGATTTATGTACATTTCCCTATTATCTTACTCCAAGCCTGGAGGAGCTGCTTCGAGATGGCCGTGAGTACGGACGTGCTCAATACGCTACGGCGGGGGATCGACTGTTGCCGGCGAGGGGACTGGAACGAGGGTCTCCGCCACCTGGGACAGATCGCCCAGCAGGGAGACACCGGCCTGCCGGGGATCTTCTACTCCTACCTCGGCTACGGCATCGCCCTGCGGGAGCAGCGGGTGCGCGAGGGGCTCCAGCTCTGCCGCCACTCCGTGAAGGTGGAGTTCTACCAGGCCGACAACTACCACAACCTGGCCCGCACCTGCATCCTGGCCCGCCAGCGCTCGGCCGCCGTCCGCGCCGTGCTCGACGGGCTGAAGATCGACCCCCACCATGCGGGACTCCTCGTCGTGCGCAGGGAGCTGGGAATCCGCAGCCGGCCGGTGCTCCCCTTCCTCGACCGCGGCCACGCGCTCAACCAGTTCCTCGGCCGCCTGCGCCACGCCATCCGCGGCTGAAGAGAAGCTTCGACGCCGCTGCGCTGCCCCCCACTGTAGAGACGCCCCGTTGCGGGGGGAACCCCCGCTGGGGGCGTCTCCTCGAAGCGACGACCTTCAAACCCATCTGGAAGACCTGAACGCCTAAGAAATCTCCGCCCAGACCGTTTCCGCAACGGCAATGGCAAACCTCCGGCGGAGACGCCCTCACCGGGGGTTCCCCCCGCCACAGGGCGTCTCTACATTTTCTTCAGCCTGGGGTGGGACTTCCGGTATCCTCTTCGCCCCATGGCGAAGCCATCCACCATCCTCCCCCGCGTCCCCGCCACCACCGCCCGGCGCCTGCTGCTGGGCGCTCAAGGCCTGCTCGACGATCCGCGCCGCAAGGCGACGCCGGACGTCCTCTACGACCTGATCGCCCGCATGGGCTTCGTGCAGATCGACTCGATCAACGTCGTCGCCCGGGCCCATCACCTGACCCTCGCCTCCCGCCTTCAGAGCTACAAGCCGGCCCTCCTGGAGCGGCTGCTGGAGCGCGAGCGGACGCTCTTCGAGCACTGGACGCACGACGCCTCGGCCATTCCCACCGTCTGGTACCCGCAGTGGAAGCCGCGCTTCGAGCACTACCGGCAGCGGGTGATGGATCACCCGTGGTGGCGGGAGCGCGTGGGGCCGGACCCCGGCCGGGTGGTCGCCCACGTCCGCGAGCGCATCGTCCGCGAAGGGCCGCTGATGACCAAGGACTTCGAGGACGAGCGGCCCGCCGGCACGGACAAGACCTGGTGGGGATGGAAACCCCACAAGGCCGCCCTGGAGTACCTGTGGCGCACGGGCGAGCTGGCGATCGCCAAACGGATCAACTTCCACAAGGTCTATGACCTCGCCGAGCGGGTGCTGCCGGCCGGCCACGCCGCGCCGCCCCCCACTCAGGCGGAGCATGTCGACTGGGCCTGCCGCACGGCCCTGGAGCGGCTGGGAATCGCCACGGCCTACGAGCTCGCCAGCTTCTGGCGCTCCATCTCTCTGGGAGACGCCCGCGCCTGGGGCCAGAAAGCCGCGGCGCGGGGAGAGATCGTCGAGATTGAGGTAGAGGCGGAGGACGGCTCCGGGCCGCGGCGGGCCTGGGCCATTCCCGGCTGGCAGGAGCAGGCCGCCTCGCTCCCCCCGGCGCCGCCGCGCGTGCGCCTGCTCTCGCCCTTCGACCCCATCCTGCGCGACCGCAAGCGGACGCTTCGCCTCTTCAACTTCGACTACCACTTCGAGGCCTTCGTGCCGGGTCCCAAGCGCCAGCACGGCTACTACGTGCTGCCGATCCTGGAAGGCGATCGCCTGGTGGGCCGGCTGGACCCCAAGCTCCATCGTCAGCGGGGTGAGAAGGGTCTGCTGGAGATCAAGGGCCTGTGGTGGGAGCCCGGAGTGCGGGCGAGCAAGGGCCGGCAGGCGGCCCTGGAGTCCGCCGTCGAGCGCTTGGCGCGGCTCACGGGAGCGGCGGAGTGGACGCTCGCCCCACCCGCTCCAAGGCCCGCTGCATGAGCAGCTCCTGGCTGGAGCGCGGCTCCTCGCCGGCAAGCGGCTGGCGCTGGACGTAGGTGCCGTCGGACTGCATGTCCCACGCCTTGCAGTTGTCCGTGAGCTGGAGGTCGAGGATGGCCTGCACCTCCTCCTTGAGCTTGGGATCTTCCACCGGCACCGCCGCTTCCACCCGGGCGTCCAGGTTGCGCGTCATCCAGTCCCCCGAGCCAAGGTAGTACTCGGGCTCGCCGCCGTTGCCGAAGCAGAAGATGCGGGCGTGCTCCAGGTTGCGCCCGACGATCGAGATGACGCGGATCGTCTCGCTGCGCCCCGGCAGACCCGGGCTCAGGCGGCAGATGCCCCGCACAATGAGGTCAATCTCGACCCCCGCCGCCGAGGCGTCGTAGAGGGCGTCGATGATCTGCCGGTCGTCCAGCGCGTTCATCTTGGCGACGATGCGCCCGCCGCGGCCGGCCTGCTGGTGCTCCACCTCGCGGGCGATCATTTCCAGAAAGCGGCGGCGCATGGTGGTCGGGGCCACCAGCAGCTTCTGGAACTGCGGCTGGTAGACGAAGCCGGTGAGCATGTTGAAGAGCTGCGCCACGTCCTGCGCCAGCGCCTCGTCGCAGGAGAAGAGGCCGAGGTCGGTGTAGAGCTTCGCCGTCTCGGGGTTGTAGTTGCCGGTGGCGATGTGGGTGTAGCACTTCAGGCCGTCCTTCTCCTGGCGCACCACGAGGGCGATCTTGGCGTGGGTCTTCAAGCCCACGATGCCGTAGCAGACGTGGGCGCCCACCTTCTCCAGCGCCTCCGCCCACTCGATGTTGGCCGCCTCGTCGAACCGCGCCTTGATCTCCACCGTCACCGCGATCTGCTTGCGGGCCTCGGCGGCGCGGATGAGCGCCTGCATGTTCGGCGAGTCGGCGGAGGTGCGGTAGAGCGTCTGCTTGATGGCCAGCACGGCGGGGTCCACCACCGCCGCTTCGATGAAGCGCTGGGTGCTGTTGGCGAAGGAGTCGTAGGGATGGTGGACCAGGATGTCGCCCGCGGCGATGGCGCTGAAGACCTCCCCCTCGTCCCCGGTCTCGGCGTGGAAACGGGGATGGACGACCGGCACCCAGGAGCGGTAGCGCAGCGACGGCAGCGGGACGGAGGTCGCCAGCGACATCAGGTCCTTGAGCGCCAGCGGCCCCTCGACCTCGAAGATCTCCTGTTCGCCGACCTCGAGCTCCTCGCCCAGGAAATCGCTCATCCACCGCGACATCCCCTTCGCCGCCTCCAGCCGCACCACGGTGGCGAAGCGGCGCTCCTGCAGCTCCTCCTGAATGGCCTCCAGCAGATCCTCCGCCGTCTCCTCGTTGCGCTGCACGTCGGCGTTGCGGGTCACCCGGAAGGCGCGGGACTCGACGATCTCGACCCCGGGGAAGAGCCGGTCGAGATGGTGCGAGATGACGTCCTCCACCGGCACGAAGCGCAGCGCCCGGTCCCGCGGCTCGGGCACCTGCACCCAGCGCGGCAGGATGTGCGGCGCCTTGATGCGGGCGAAGCGCGGCGTGTCGTCGCCCGGCAGCCGGATGGAGACGCCGAGCGACAGGCTGACGTTGGAGATGAAGGGGAACGGATGCGCCGGGTCCACCGCCAGCGGCGTCAGGATGGGGAACATCCGGCGGTCGAACTCCCCCGCCAGGTGGCGCTTCTCGCTCGCCTTGAGCTCGCCCCAGGGGACGATCTCCAGCCCGTGCTGGCGCAGGGCCGGCAACAGCTCGTCCTTGAGCAGCCGCCGCTGGCGCGACACCAGGGGCCGCACCGCGGCGTTGATGGCGGCGAGCTGCTGGCGCGGGGTGCCGCCGCTGTCGGGCCCCAGCTCACGGACGTTGCTGGCGAGCTGCTGCTTCAAGCCCCCCACCCGCTTCATGAAGAACTCGTCGAGGTTGGAATCGAAGATGGCGATGAACTTGAGCCGCTCCAGCAGGGGATTGTCCGGGTCCTCCGCCTCCCGCAGCACCCGGGCGTTGAACTCCAGCCAGGAGAGCTCGCGGTTGAGGAGGTTGGGGTTCTCGGTGCGCTCGATCCGGTCGATGCGCTCTTCGAGGCGCTCCGGGCGCGAGGGATTGGGCTCTGTCACTTGGGATCAAACCTCCGGCAGGCGAAGGAAACGCCAGCCGTGAATCTTGCCACAACCGGGCGAGGCCGTGCCATGACAGCCTTGTGACGAACGTGCGGCGGGCGCGGCCGGTACCGGAACCATCCTCTACAATCGCCCCCATGAGCGCGCCGGCCGTCCTCGTCCAGCCCCTGACGTTTCCCATTTCCGGCGTCACGCCCGGCCTCGCCGCCGTCCCCGCCCGCGAGCGCCTGGCGGCCATCGACATCGGCTCCAACTCCTTCCACATGGTGGTAGCCGAAGTGGGCGCCACCGGCGGCTACCGCCTGCTGGGCCGCGAGCGGGAGATGGTGCGCCTGGGCAAGACCGGCTTCGGCGACGGCGCCCTCTCCGAGGCCGCCATGCAGGACGGCCTGGAGACGCTCGCCAAGATGACCACCCTCGCCCGCCTCAAGGGCGCGGAGCGGGTGGTGGCCGTCGCCACCAGCGCCGTGCGCGAGGCGGCCAACGGCGCCGACTTCCTGGCCCGCGTCAAGGCCCACACCGGCCTCGACGTGCAGCTCCTCACCGGCGTCGAGGAGGGCGAGCTGATCTACCGCGCCGTGCGCGAGGTGGTGGACCTGGGTCCCGGCTCCGCCGCCGTGGCGGACATCGGCGGCGGCAGCACGGAGTGGATCGCCACCCGCGGCGGCGAGGTGGAGCAGGTGGTGAGCCTCACCCTCGGCTCTCTGCGCTGCGCCGGCGAGCTGAAGGGCGACCCGCCCTCCGGCGCCTCGCTCGACCGCCTGCGCCGCAAGATCGCCCGCCGCGTCACCGAGACCGTACCGCGCGGCCCGGTGGAACGGCTGGTGGCGACCTCCGGCACGGCGGTCTGCTGCGCCGACCTCGTGGACTTCTTCGCCGGCCGGCCGTGGAAGGACCTCGCCTCCGGCCTGCGCGAGGTGCGCACCAAGGATCTCACCCAGCTCGTCGAACGGCTGCGCCCCCTGAAGCGGCGCCAGATCGCCGCCCTGCCGCCGGTGGGCGGCCCGCGCTCCGAGAGCCTGCTGGCCGGCGCCGTGCTGCTCCAGGAGCTGGTGGCCCACGCCGGCGTCGACCGCTTCCAGGTGTCGGACCGCGCCCTGCGCGAGGGTCTGGTGCTGGCCGCCCTCGGCCAGCCCGTGCCCGCCCTCGGCGGCCCCGAGGACTTGCGGCGGCGCCAGGTGCTCCGCGTCGCCGAGCGGGCGGACACCGTCTACCGCCACAACCTGCAGACGGCCCGCATCGCCACCCGCCTCTTCGACGTCACCGCCTCCCTCCACGGCCTCGGCAGCCGCGAGCGGGAGTGGCTGGAGTACGCCGCCCTGCTCCACGACATCGGCTACTCCATCCACTACCGCGGCCACCACAAGCACGCCTACTACCTCATCTCCAACGCCGTGCTCGACGCCTTCGACCCGCGGGAGATCGAGATCGTCGCCCACGTCGCCCGCTATCACCGCGGCGCCACCCCCAAAGGGAGCCACCCCACCCTCGCCGCGCTCAAGCCCTGGCAGCAGCGGATCATCCGTAAGCTGGCGGCCCTGCTGCGCGTCGCCGACGCTCTGGACCGCACCCACGCCTCGCGCGTCGAGGAGATCTACGGCGCCATCCGCACCCGCGCCCGCTGCCGGCTGACCCTCGAAATCGTGTCGCGCTACGACGTGGATCTCGAGCTGGAAGCGGCACGGGAGCATGGCAGGTTTTTTGAAGGAACCTTCGGCTGTGCCCTTCGCCTGCGCCAGGGCCTGGAAGTGGCCGCGGGCTGACGAGTACGAATTTCTACAGTGTGTTGTAAGAACCTCACGCTCTGTCCGTTCTGCGACGGAGATTGCCTCCACTCCGGGTAAATTACGGTGTCACAAAGAGTTAACACAACTCTCACACCGCCTTGACATGCTTTTCTGTGGAAAACTCTCCAAACCCGAATCCCGGACGCTGGACGGCGCTCGCCGTAAATCCTACAAACTCAATCGATTCAGTCACTTGACCTCCGTTGCACAGCGGCTTGGTCAATGAGGGGAAAGCCCCGAAAATACGGCCTCTCCCAGGGCTTTTGGGGGGCTTTTCCACAGGGTTTTCCGCATCGTTTGTGGAAGACTCCTGTGATAGCCTCCGGCCCATGGCACGAGAGCGAATTCTGGTCATCGAGGACGAGCCCGACATCGCCGAGGTCTTGCAGTACAACCTCGAGAAAGAGGGTTTCGCGGTGGAGGTGGCGAAGCGGGGAGACACCGGCTTCGAGGCTCTGCGGCGCGAGCCGGCCGACCTCGTGGTGCTCGACCTCATGCTGCCCGGCGTCGACGGCCTGGAGCTGACCCGGATGCTCAAGCGCGACGCCGCCACCTCGCGGCTGCCCATCGTCATGCTCACCGCCCGGGGCGACGAGCTCGACCGCATCGTCGGCTTGGAGCTGGGGGCCGACGACTACATCAGCAAGCCGTTCAGCCCCCGCGAGGTGGTGCTGCGGGTCAAGGCGGTGCTGCGCCGCCGGCATCCCGAGGAGGCCGCCACCGACTTGCTGGAAGTCGGCGCCATCCAGCTCGACATCGGCGGCCACCAGCTCCGGGTCAAGGGCCACGAGACGCCGCTGACGGCCACCGAGTTCCGCCTGCTGCGCCTGCTGATGGAGCGCGGCGGCCGGGTGCAGACGAGAGGGCAGCTCCTCTCCGACGTCTGGGGCTACGCCGAGGACATCGACAGCCGGACGGTGGACACCCACATCCGGCGCCTGCGCCGCAAGCTCGGCCCCGAGGCCGACCGCATCGAGACCGTCATCGGCGTTGGATACAGGCTGAGGCCCTGATCCGCCATGCGGCGCCTGGGTCTGCCACCCAAGCTGCGGCTCGCTCCCCTCTGGCCGGCCCTGGCGGCCCTCGCCGTCGGCGGCGCCTTCCTCTGGTTCCTGCTTCCCGGCCTCTTCGAGCGCGCGGCCTCGGTGCAGCTCTTCGACACCCTGCGCATCCTCACCCCCATCGTCGAGCGGCGGGTGACCGAGACGCCGGCCGCCGAAACCAGCCCGGCCGCCGCTCAGGATTTCAAGCTCTGGGTGCGCCAGCTCGCCGCCGACAGCGGCCTGCGGGTGACCGTCATCCGCGGCGACGGCGTGGTGATCGCCGACAGCACCGTGGCGCCGGAGCGGGTGGCCGCGATGGAGAATCACCGCCGCCGGCCCGAGGTGCGCGAAGCCCTGGCTCGCGGCTCGGGGATGTCGGTGCGCACCAGCGCCACCACCGGCGACACCTACGTCTACGCCGCCCAGACCCTCGCCGGCCCCCGGGGCGAGGCCTACATCCTGCGCCTGGCCCAGCCGCTGGAGCAGCTCCAGGCACTTCAGGGCCGCCTCGCGACCTCCCTGGCGCTCGCCGCCCTGGTGGCGGGCCTGGCCATCTTCGTCACCTCGCTGTGGCTCGACCGCCGGCTCTTCCAGCCCCTCTCGCGGCTCATCGCCGACGCGCGGGACATCGCCGCCGGCCGCGCCTCCCGCGTCCACGTGCCGGACGAGGACGAGCTCGCGGCCCTCGCCCTGGCCCTCAACCGCCTGGCCGCCACCGCCGAGGAGCAGTTCGAGGCCGTGCGCAAGGAACGGGACCAGCTCCAGCAGATCCTCGCCAGCATGTCCGAAGGCGTCCTGGTGGTGGGGCCGGACGGTCGCGCCCTGATGATCAACCCCGCCTTCTACCGCCTCTTCGACCTCGCGGGCGATTTCACCGGCCGGCCAGTGCTGGAGATCATCCGCCACCCCGGCTTCGCGCGGCTGATCGACAACACCCTGCGGCAGGGCGAGCCGCAGAGCGCCCAGATCGAACTCGCCGCCCCGGAGCGCCGCACGCTCCTGCTGGCCAGCTCGCCGATCACGCTAGGCGGTGGTACGGGCGGCCATCAGGGCGCCGTGGTGGCGACGCGCGACACGACGGACCTCACCCGCGTCGCCGACATGCGCCGGGACTTCGTGGCCAACGTCTCCCACGAGCTCAAGACGCCGCTCGCCGCCATCCGCGGCTTCGCCGAGACCCTGCGCGACGGCGCTCTCGACGAGCCCACCGTCGCCCGCCGCTTCACCGAGAGAATCGTCAGCCAGTGCCGGCGCCTGCAGGAGCTGCTGGACGACCTGCTCACCCTCTCCCGCCTGGAGGGCGTCGCCCCGGCCCTGGAGCGCGAGCCCGTCGCCCTCGCCGCCATCGTCCACCGCGCCGTAGAGCTGATCGCCGCCGTCGCCCGCGAGAAAAAGGTGGAGATCGAGGTCGAGGCCGGCGACGAGCCGCTGCCGCCCGTGCTCGGCGATCCCGACGGCCTGGAGCGCTTGGTCCTCAACCTGCTCGACAACGCCATCAAATACAACCGTCCCGAAGGCCGCATTACCGTCCGCCTCTCCCGGACGGACGGCGAAGCCCTGCTCGAAGTGACCGACACCGGCATCGGCATCCCCCCCGAATCCATCCCCCGCCTCTTCGAGCGCTTCTATCGGGTCGACAAGGGAAGGGCCCGCGAGGAAGGCGGCACCGGCCTCGGCCTCGCCATCGTCAAGCACGTCGCCCAGACCCACGGCGGCCAGGTCGAAGTCGAAAGCCGAGCCGGCCAGGGCTCGACGTTCCGGGTGCGGCTGCCGTTGGGGCGGTGAGGGCAACGCAGCGCTTGGTGATCCGGCACTGTCAACCGCCGTACTTCTTACGGAGCTTCTCGATGTCGGCCGGCGACTCGATCCACTCTTCGGAGAACCCGCAATGCGAACAGAGGAAACGAGTGACCTTGACGCTGGAGAAAATCGTCCAGCCCACTGGAATGTTGTTCCCTGCACCGGAGTTACCGATCATCCCGGGAATCCGAATCAATTCTTGTGATCCGCACTTCGGGCAAGTTCCAGTCGTCTTCACGCTCGTTCTCCTGTCAGCCAATGCTTCAGCGGTGAGCAGCGGGGCCGCGCTTCGTCAGATGTCCGGGAACAGGCTCTCATAGGTCGGGTCCGCGTGCTCCCACTCAGCCTTCTGTACGATCAGATATCGGCGAACCTTTTTTAATTCGACTTCCGGAGGGATATTGATCGAAACGTAAGAGCGGCTTGCGCCTTCATAGCTACAGCCAATCGCCACAAGTCCTTGGAGCACCCGATCTGACTCGTAACCCACCTCGACTGGTGGGTCTAAGACGATTCGAATCGTTCGGTTGCCAGACTTGGAAACGACGCGCTGAAAAATGGGTCGCCCTTCCTCAGGATCGAAAGGAGCATGGACGACATCCTCCCAGGAGACGCCGTAGGCGAAGAACGGCGAGTTATTGAGCTTGTAGTCGTCGTCGCCTAAGTGGGAAGCCCAAAGGGTTTCTACCACATAGCTTCCATCCTCATCGGGGACACGGAAAAGCACTTTAGCGTCGGACTGCATGGGTTTATTCATTGCGTTGTATATCGTCGATTATATGGCACATAGATACGCTACACCGATTTTCTACTCCTCGTCAATATCGATGCCTGCGATGAGACAACTTGACCGCCACGCCGGGCCGAAGGTCCGTGATTCCTGAGCCCAGGCCAACGGCCTGGGTTACGCCATTACCGCCGAAGGCGCCCCAACGGGGCGCGATAATCGCCCCCGAAGTCGCCGCCCTCTCCGCCTCGCCACTCCCAGCCGGCGGCTTGATTTTTCGAGACAGCGCACTCTAATTTAGAGAGAGCTTCCCGGCGCACCGCATGGTGCGGCGCACCAGAGGCAGCCTCCAGAGGGTTACCCATGAAAAAGCGCAGTGGGAAGAAGATCAACCTGAACCGTGAAACCCTGCGGGATCTAAGCTCGATCAACATCCGTCAGGCCGCAGGGGGTGCGAGCATCGCGGTCACGAACTGTGACCACTCGTTCTGCGCAACCTGCACCGCCTGCAGTGCCTGTCCGAACACCTGCCTCTGCTAGAAGACTGCCCACCGGGACCGCAGGAAACGCTTGGTGGCGCCGCTCCCCGGTCCTGGCGCCACTGCATCCCCATAGGCGCTAACTTGACGTGTCTCAGAGTTCCCCCCGCCCAAGACCCTCATCACCCCGGCCCTCTTCTCCCAGCCTCCCCCCCGACCGCCGGGAGAAGAGGGAGAAAGACAAAACCGCGACACCGCGAGCCCGTAGGGCGGCATTCCCGTAGCCCCGGGTGGAAACCGGCGGAGCCGATGAGAACCCGGGGATGGGGCGAGGAGTTTCTCAGGAAGCGCCCGCGCTCGCCCCCGCCCCCAGCGCCGCCTTCACCCGATCCGGCGTCATCGGCAACCGGTAGATCCGCTTGCCGGTGGCGTCGAAGACGGCGTTCGCCACCGCCGCTCCCAGCGGCACGATCGCGGGCTCGCCGGCTCCTTGGGGCTCGACCGCGTCGTTTTTCACCAGCACGGTCTCGATCTTCGGCAGCGCCGAGAAGCGCGGCAGGTGATAGCTGTTGAAGCCGTGGTCGAGGACCTTGCCGCCGTGGAAGCGGAGCTCCTCGCTCAGCACGTAGCCGAGCCCCATGGTGATGCATCCCTCCATCTGCATCCTGGCGCCATTGGGGTTGATCACGATTCCCATGTCCTGCGCCGCCACCACCCGCGCGACTTTGATCACGCCCGTGGACGCGTCGACCGTCACCTCGGCGATCAGGGCCACGTAGGTCCCGGCGTCGATGCCGCAGGCGATTCCTCGGCCCTTTCCGGAGCCGGCACCCGCGGGCGCCTTGGCACTCTTCCAGCCGAAAGCGTCTGCCGCCGCCTGGAGCACCCGCCGCATGCGCGCATCGGAGGTGTTGCGCAGACGGAATTCGAGGGGATCGACGCCGGCCGCCGCGGCCATGAAATCGATCTGCGACTCGCCGGCGAAGACGTTCATGCGGGCGCCCGGCGCGCGCCACGGTCCGGTGGCGAACGGATGGATGCCGTTGCCGCCACGCTGGCCGTAGTTGACGTCGCCGAAGGCCCGCAGCCGGGCGTTGGGAACGTCGTAGAAGAGGGCAGCGCCGCGATCGCCGGCGGCGTAGACGGAATAGTCCCAGAGGGTGATCTTGCCTTTGGCGTCGATCGCCGACGCGACCTTCACCACCGCCGCCGGATCAAAGGTGTCGTAGAAGAACTCTTCCTCGCGGTTCCAGGCCACCTGCACCGGCTGGCCCGTCGCGACCGCCAGCCGCGCCGCCTCGATCGCCTGCCGGCCGCCGCTTTTGCCACCGAAGCCGCCGCCGAGATAAGGCGTAATTACGCGCACTTTCTGGGGTTCGACCTTCAACGCCTGGGCGATCTGGTCGCGCAGCGGGAAAGGGGTCTGCGTCGACGCCCAGACGGTGACCCGGCCGTCCTTCGGCTCGGCGGTGGCCGTGTGCGGCTCCATCGGGGCGTGCGCGACGTACCCCTTGCGATAGGACGACTCGAAAACGCGGGAGGCCCCGGCCCGCGCGGCCGCGACGTCGCCGCGCCGGTCCTTCTCGTCGGCGTGGGTCGCCGCCTTCTCGACGTGGTCGAAGATGCTCTCGGGGTCGAGGTCCAGGGTCTCCGTCTTCCATTCGGCCTTCACCTCCGCGAGCGCCGCCGCCGCGGCCTCGGGATCGGCGTGCAGACAGGCCACGAGACCGTCGGGACCGCCGAGATCACCGAGCTTGACGACCTTCACTCCGGGGCGCTGCTCGGCGGCGGCGGCGTCCGCCTTCACGAGGGTCGCGCCGTGCGACGGCGGGCGCAGGACGTGGGCATAGAGCATCCCCGGGACCCGCACGTCGCCGGCGTATTTGGCGGCGCCGGTCACCTTCTCCCGGCCGTCGAACCGGCGCGGCGATTTCCCCATCACCTGGAACTCGGCCACCGAGCGGAGAACCGCCTTCTCGCCGACCAGCCGGGCGATCTTCCTGCCCTTCGCGAGCTCGGCGTACGTCACCTTGCGGCTCGGATCGCCCTTCACCGACACGACGCCGTTGTCGATTCGGAGGTCGGCCTTCGCGGCTCCCAGCTTGGCCGACGCCAGGTTGAGCAGGACGGCGCGCGCCTCCGCGGCGGCGGCACGCAGGACCGGCCCGAACATGCGGGTGGTGAGCGAGCCGAAGGTCCCCATGTCCCACGGGCAGAGATCGGTGTCGCCGAGCACCATGTCGATCGACTCGAGCGCCACGCCGAGCTCCTCGGCCGCCATCTGCGCCTGCGAGGTGAGGACCCCCTGTCCCATTTCGATCTTGCCGGAGAAGACGGTGACCCGGCCGTTCTCGCCGATCAGCAGATAGGCGTTCAGGTCCTCGGGATACATCCGCCGCCGCTCCTGCGCGAAGAGCTCGGCAGGTCCCAGCGTCACCAGCACGGCGATGCCGCCGCCCACCATCTTCAGGAACTGGCGGCGATCGAGACCGCGCGAGGCTTCCCGTTCCAAGCCCGATAGGGAGCTCAGAACCGGGCTCACGGCTTGCCTCCCTTCGACCGCGCGACGGCTTCGACGGCATCGAGAATCCGGGTGTGCGCGCCGCACCGGCAGAGGTTGTGCTCCAGCCGTACGGCAATCGCCTCGCGGCTGGCCGCCGGATCCTCGTGAAGAAGGGCGGAGGCCGTGAGGATCATTCCCGGCGTACAGTAGCCGCACTGGAAGCCGTCGTGCTCGAGGAAGGCCTGCTGCAGAGGATGAAGCGTGCCGTCGTGCGCCAGGCCCTCGATCGTCGTGACCTCGCGATTGCGCACCTCGCTGAGCGGCGTGATGCAGGAGCGGACGGTCTCGCCGTCGACGAGCACCGTGCAGGCGCCGCAGATCCCGGCGCCGCAGCCGAACTTGGCGCCGGTGAGGCCTAGGTCGGTGCGGAGCACCCAGAGGAGCTTGCGGCTGTCGTCCGTATCGAGGGAGGTGGGGCGGCCATTCAGGCGGAAAGGAACCGGCGCTTTCATCCTGTGAAGTCTACGCCTGTCACCTCGCCGCTACCAATCCGCCACCGGAGGTCCAAGCCCTTACTCCATGATGAGTCCGGTCCACAAGACCTGGGCCGTCTATGCCAGCGCCGCCCCACCGCTCCGCCTTCCCCCTCACCGCCATCCTGCGTGCTGAGCTGCCGGCGCTCACCGGCGGAGGCCGGCGGCTGGCGCTGAAGGCGGTCCTGCTCGGCGCCGGCCGGCTGCTGGCCGTGGAAGACGCCGAGGCGCTCAGGGCTCACCCCGGGCCGGTCATTTTCGCCCTCAACCACGGCAACGCCCTCGAAGCCCTCCTCGTACCGGCCGCCCTGATGTTCCTGCGCGGCGGCCGCCCCGTCCACTTCCTCGCCGACTGGATGTACCTGCACGCGCCGCTTCTCGGCGGGCTGTTGCGGCTGGGAGAGCCCATTCCCGTCTTCGCCAAACCGGCCCGCTGGCGCCTGGGCGAAACCTATCGCCGGCAACGCCGTCGGGAATCCGTCCTCGCGGCCTGCCTTGCACGCCTGGCAGCCGGCGGCAGCCTCGGCATCTTTCCCGAGGGAACGCGCAATCCCGATCCCGGCAAGCTGTTGCGGGGGAGAGGCGGCCTCGGCGAGATCGTCCTGCAATCCACGGCGCCGGTCGTGCCGGTAGGCCTCCATTATCCCGCGGCCTCCCGCCTCGGGCGGATTCCAAGCGTCGGCCGGCTGGTGCTGCGCGCCGGCCACGCCCTGACCTTCCACACCGAGAGGCAGGCGGCGCGCCACCTGCCCCCGGAGCTTCCGCGCCTGCGTCGAGAGCTGGCGCGCGCCGTCGTCGATCAGGTCATGCAGTCGCTGGAGACCCTGTCGGGGAAGAGCTACGACCCTCAACCCCAGAAACGGAGAGCGGCATGAAAAACATTACCGTCCAGAAGATTCTGTCGGCGACGGACCGGGACCGCGGCCTGGCGGTCGTCGAAGCCGTCTACCGCGACGAGAAGCAATGGATCGACAGCGCCGGAATGGAGATTCCCACCGACGCCGCGATGCGCAACGACCAGTCGTGGTTCCTCGTCTCCGTAGGCGACGAGCCGGCCGGCGTGATCCGCCTGGTCTACGACCCGTGCCTGGAAATGCCCGCCGAGTACGGCGTCGTCCTGGAGCCCGGAGTGGACTTCGAAGGGCTCAAGCGTCACGGCCGATTCGTGGACATCGGCCGCTTCATGATCGTGCCGGTGCATCGCCGGAATACCCGCGTGGTGATGAAGCTGCTGCGAGCGGCCATCCCCGAGGTGGTGGACCGCGGCTACACCCACTTCGTCACCGACGTTTTCGAGAACGATCCCCACTCACCCCTTCGCTTCCACACCCGCGTCCTGGGCTTCGAGCGAATCGGCACCCATCGTCACGGCGAGCTGGCCTGCAACAGCACCCGCATCATCCTGATCCTGGACATCGCCCGCGCCTACCACCGGCTGAAGCTGAGGGGCAACCGGGTGTGGCGAGAGCTCGGTGCCGGCCTCCGCGACTTCATCGAGGTGCCAGGCAGCCGGCGCCTGGCACCCGCCCGGGCCGGCGGTTGACCCGGGTGAACGAAGCCGTGGCCTTCGACGCCACAACCTCGGGCTGGCGAAACAGCGGCAACTCTTGATAGAACGTCTGAAAACGGGCAGCCTCGTCACACCGTTGACGACGGTTTGTCACAGGCCCGAGGGGCATCAGGAGTTAAGATTCCCACGCGGAAAGGAAACTCTCTTCATGGAACGACGACTGGACCAGGATCTCGATCGCGTGCGCCAGATGCTGCTCAAGATGGGCGGCATGGTGGAAGGGATGGTCGCCAAGGCGACCCAGTCCCTGCTCGATCGCAACAATCAACTGAGCACCGACGTGATCGAGGGCGACAACGAGGTCGACCGCCTGGAGATCGAGATCGACGAGCTGTGCCACCTCATACTCGGCACCAAGCAGCCGACGGCGGTGGACCTGCGCTTCCTGGTCGCGGTGATGAAGATCAACAGCGACCTCGAACGCATCGGCGACTCGGCGGTGAACATCGCCCAGTCCGTCCTACAGCTCAACGAGCAGCCGCCGCTCAAGCCCTACATCGACCTGCCGCGCCTCTCCCTGCTCGTGCAGGACATGGTGCGCCGCAGCCTCGACGCCTTCGTGCGCCGCGACGCCCGTCTCGCCACCGAGGTCTGCGAGTCCGACGACGCGGTGGACGGCCTCTACAAGCAGCTCTTCCGCGAGCTCCTCACCTACATGATCGAGGACCCGAAGACGGTGAGCCGCGCCCTCCACCTGCTGCTCGTCTCGCGCAACATGGAGCGCATCGCCGACCATGCCACCAACATCGCCGAGGACGTCATCTACTACGTCGAGGGCCGCGACATCCGCCACTCCCACGTCGGCGACGAGACCGTCCGCAAGGCGGGATAGAACACCATGAGCGAGGACCAGCGCTTCAAGGTGCTCTTTCTCTGCACGGGCAACTCCGCCCGTAGCATCCTCGCCGAGTACCTGCTGCGCAAGACCGACCCGCGGCGCTTCGAGTCCTTCAGCGCCGGCTCGCATCCCAAGGGCAAGGTTCATCCTCTCGCCCTGCGCCTCCTTCAGGAGGTCTACAGGATCGACGCGAGCGACGCCCGCAGCAAGTCCTGGGAGGAGTACAAGGACATCTCCTTCGACTTCGTCATCACCGTCTGCGACAACGCCCGCGAAAGCTGCCCCTACTGGCCCGGCCAGCCCATCGTCGCCCACTGGGGCCTCCCCGACCCGGCCGACTTCGAAGGTCCCGAGGCCGAGCATTACGAGCTCTTCAAAGACGCCGGCCGCGTCCTCGCCCGCCGCATCGATCTCTTCTGTAACCTCCCCCTGGACAAGCTGGACCGTCTGAAGACCGAGCAACTCACCCGCGAGATCGGCGAGAGCGCCCCCGTCGAGGCGTAGACGAAGCCCGCGAGAGGGACTCTCTCTTAGAGGGTGTCTCAAAAATGGTTGACGACGACGCCTATGCCGCCAGGGATTGAAATCACCTGGCTACCCTCTATAGTCCTCCCTACGGGACACGGGAAGAACGAAATAGCAGTCCCGGAGGGGACTTGGCGTCGGTAGCCAGGGATTTCAATCCCTGGCAGCAGCGACGTCGCAGTCTCCCCTTTTGAGACACCCTCTTATTGTAGAGACGCCCCACGGGGAATCCCGTGGGGCGTCTCGGAGCGGCGCCACGGCCGCAGTCTCTGGAAGCTCCTCGGCAACGAGGTGGCCGGCAGAACCGCCCATCGAAGCCCCGCCGGCCTCCTGACCCGTCTGACGGACGACCGGCCCCGCGAATCCGAAGTCCTGCCCCGCCTCGCGCGCGACCGGCGCCGAGTTGTGAATGTCCCGACCCGAGTTGGCGACGACCGGACCCGCGGGGCGAGTCAGCCGACCCAAAGGTCAAGTCACGCGACCCGTGGGTCAGATCACGCGGCCCATGGGTCAAGGAGCGCAACCCGCAGGTCAAGCCACGCGACCCTTGGGTCCTGTCACGCGACCCGCGGGTCCGTTGACGGAATTCGCGGGTCCGGCGACTCATGAGTCGAGCGCGGCCGGCTTCACCCAATGCCGGCGGAAGTACTCCCGCATGCGAGTGAACACCGAGTCCATCCGGCGTTGTGCCAAAGAGTCCCGGAAGACCAACCACGCCGCGAGCGCGTAGCTGTGGAGCCCCCAGCTCTTCAGGACCGGATAGCACTGCTCCACGAGATCGGCCGCCCTCTGCGGCTCGCCCTTGAAGACCAGCAGCTCCGCGAGGTCGATCGAGAGGAGGACGAGCTCATGATGGAGATCCCTGGCCTGAAACTCCTCCCAGAGCTGCTTATAGATGTCCTCCGCCTCCTCTAGCTCTCCCAGATTGCGGGCAATCCGCCCCTCCAGCCAGTGGAGGCGGAGCTGAGTCCACTCGTCCGGGAACTGCTTGTACAAAGGGCGAGCCCGGTCGAGCACGGCGAGGGCCTCCTCGGGGCGGCCGCTGTCGTTCAAGAACAGAGCAAGGTCGTGCTGGGCGCAGAGGTCGAGCCGGGGCTCTTTGCCGGGGTCGACCAAGGTGAGCCCGCGCCGTATGTGCAGCAGCGCCCGTTCGGGTTTGATGTACCCGATCGCGTTCCCCATTTTGAGGAGCGTACGGCCCTGCTGGTGCTTGTCGCCCGCGCGTTCAAAAAGCTCCAAGGCCTCCTCAAGCGCGGCCTTCGCCGTCTCGAACTCGCCCATGTCCCGCATGTACGCGGATTCGAGGCTGAGGATATAGGCCACCTCCACCGGCTCGCCCGTGCCCTCCTCGGAGAGCCGCCACGCCTCGTTGAAGGCCCGGCGCGAGCTCTCGAAATCGGAGGCGAGACGCTTGACGTTGCCGAGGTCGGCCCACGCGGCAGCCCGCAGGTCCGCCATCTGCTTCGCTCCCACGACCTCCGGATCGAGATGCTCAGCGACCACGATCGCGAGACGCACGATGTCGACCGCTTCCGCCGGCTCCGTGCGCATGTACAGGCGGCTCGCCTCCAGCAGTCGGACGTAGAGGCCCCAGTTTTGATACCTCGTGTCACTCTCCACCACCGTGAAGCGCACTTGGGGCTGGAGAGGCGCCAAGGCCGCCCACTGACCCCAGCCGCGAAGCTTTTCCACCGCCAGTCTCTGTTCCTGGGCAGTGGCAAACTCCAGAGCCCGCTGGAAGGCCTCGTCATAATCGCCAAGCTCGCGTCCCCCTGACGCCCCGGAATAGGGGCCGGCTCTCAGGGCGCTCTCCAGGCACTTCGGACACCCGCTCAACAGATGCCGCACCACCCCGCGCACTTCCTCCCGCGTCGCCTCGCCGCGGAGAAACCGGTCCAGCAGTTCCCTCTCCACATGTCCGCCGGCCATGAGCTCCTCCCCTCTTGTATTCTGCTTGCGCGTACTCTAGCATGCATTAGGAGCTGAAAGAGGGAACAAAAAACGCCGGACGATGCCGGCGGATATTTCGTGCTGCTAGAACCGTCTAGCTGTGACCGTCCGGATCCATACCGGGTCCGGAGTCAGCTCTCGGAACGGTGGACGTGAGACCGTCCGGGTCCATGGTGCCCCGGGAGTCGGCTTTGGTGGGGGTGCCGGGAAGAAGGCTCTTCTGGATCTCGGAGACGGCGTGCCAGACCCAGGCGACGAAACCGCGGTCCTGCTGCTGCCGTGCCGGCGCCTTCTCCGCCGCACCGGCGGGAGACGCGAAGGGGACGAGGAGAAACAAGGAGAGGATAACGCTACGCAACCAGGCACTTCGGGCCATGAACGCCTCCAAAAGGCCACTCCAACTCCGCCCCCCTATTGAGGCGGCGCGGAAAAGCCTCCATCCTTCTAACAGTGCCACGGCCCCCCAAGGGTGTTCTTGAGGATTTTCTGCATCTTTGTCCCGCGACGACGGTTTGAAGTACCATAAGGGGAAAGGAATCAATAACTTCCCTAAAGAGGATACCGCCAGCGAGAGAGCGCCGGATGCTTCGCACGAGCAGTTACACGATCTACGTCGATCTTCCCGGCAACCAGGACGAGATGCTCCTGGTCCACACCTATACCGGAGCGTTTGACCGCGTGTCGCGCCGGGTCGCCACCTACGTGAGATCGCTGGAGGCGGGACGGCCCCCCAAGCCGCTGTATGGCGATTGGACCCCGGAAGCTGCCGTCGATGGCAGGGTCAGTCCGCCCACGGACGAGACGATCGGAGTGCTTTCCCGGCGCGGATACCTGACCTCGATGACCGGCGAGGAGGAGGAGGAGTTCTTCTCCCGGTATGTGGACAAGCTCCACGGCTTGTACCTGAAGCGCTGGCCCTCCTACCTCTTCATGCCGACTTACGACTGCAATCTGCGCTGTCCCTATTGCTTCCAGGACCACATGCGCACCGACAGCCGCTTTGACCATCTCTTGAAGCAGATGCCGCTCGCCATGGTCGACCGGATCTTCGCCGCGATGCCCAAGATCGAGGCCCTTCACGGCATTCCGGCGGAGGCGAGCCCGCAAATGGACATCGGCTTCTTCGGCGGCGAGCCCCTTCTGGCCGCCAACCGGCCGATCGTCGAACACGTCATCCGCCGAGGCCGCGACCGCGGAGAGGCCAAATTCTGGGCGATCTCGAACGGTACCGAGCTCGACGCTTATGAGGATCTGCTGAGCCCCGATCAGTTGGGCAGCGTTCAGATCACTCTGGATGGCCCGCCGCGCGAGCACGACCGGCGGCGCGTCCATGCGGACGGAAGCGGTTCCTGGGACCGTATTGCCGCCAACGTCTCGATGGCCTTGGACCGTGGCGTCATGGTGGCGATCCGCACCAACGTCGACCGCAACAACGTCGGCGACCTTGCCGAGCTCGCCGAGGAACTCATTCGGCACGGCTGGGTTCGCTATCCCAACTTCGGCTCGCAGGTCGCGCCGATCCGCGCCTCCAATGAGAAGACGGATGCAGGAGAGACCCTCGACACCTGGGAGCTGGACCGCCTGCTGACCAAGATGCGGAACGACAATTCGAATCTGGAGATCCTGGGCCGGGTCGACGATTCTCTTCGCAACCAGGCCCGCCGCATCTTCTCCCACCGCGGCCTCCCCGCTTTCAAGCCCAGCTTCTGCTCGGCGCACACGGGGATGTACATCTTCGACGCCTTCGGCGACGTCTATGCCTGCTGGGAGAAAACAGGGGACGAAAAGATCCGGATTGGCCACGTCGACGAAAGCTCCGAGGTCCAATTCAGCTTCGATCTTCGAGCCCTCTGGCAGGGCCGCACCGTGGCCTCGAACCCGGTGTGCCTCAAGTGCCGTTACAACCTGTTTTGTGGCGGTGGCTGCGCCGTCCTCGCGGCCGGCCATTCGGGCGGCGATTTTTACCGAAACTACTGCGACGGTTATGCCCACCGCTTTCGCGCCGCCGTAGCCGAGGCCTATCAGGACCACTCCAGCGGCAAGGCGTTCCAGGACAAGCCGGACGCTTTTTGTGATCTCTAAATTTTTGGCTGCCTGGTCACCAAAGGAGGAGAGATGAAAAAGAGGAAGAAGGACAAGGCGCCGATCTCAGAAATCGTCAGCCTCAACGAGGCGCTTTTCAGCTTGGAAGCCGGGAACCTGCAGATCGAAGGGTTCGACCGCCGGCTGGAGCTTGCCGTCGCAGCCGCGGGTGACTTTGCCTGCGACACCTTTACCTGTAGCAGCTACAATGGCTGCGGCGCCTTCTCCTGCGGAACGTTCAAGATCAAGCCCTGATTCGCCCGAAACCGCCAGGGACTCAAGCTGAATGCTGGACCTCGCTCGACTTCGCAGCTTGCCGAGCCCTCCTCGCCGCCAACCCTGGCTCGCCTACCTGATCGTCGCCAGCCTGGCTTTGGGAATCGGCGTCATCTCCACCGTGGGCAGCATCGTCCAGACGGTGCTTCTGCGTCCCTTGCCGTTCCGCTCGCCGGAACAACTCGTCGTGATCGGCGAGGTTTTGAAGGCGAACCCGGGGATGTGGGAGGTCTCTTCCTATCCGAATTTTCTCGACTGGACGTCACGAAACCACGTCTTTTCGAGCTTGGCGATATCCCGCCCCTGGTCCCCGGTCCTGATGCGGCCGAACGAGCCGGTCCGGCTCCCGGGCACCGAGGTTTCCGCGGACTTCTGCTCCCTGCTGGGGCTCCAGCCGGCGCTGGGGCGGCTCCTTGGACCGGGCGATTTCCGGCCCGCCGCCGAGCCGGCGGTCGTCCTCAGCCACCGTTTGTGGCAGCAACAGTTCGGCGGCGATCCTCAGGTGGTGGGAAAGACGATTCCTCTCGATGGGACCTTGAGCACCGTCGTCGGGATCCTGCCGGCCGGCAACGCTCTGGCGGAGCCCGTGGTCATCGGCGACGTCGAAATCCTGAAACCTCTGGCGATGGACGCCAAGGACCCTTACGGGGGCCGTGGCGTCCGCGCGATGAGGGTGCTCGGCCGCCTGCGGACGGGCGTCAGCCGGCAGCAGGCTCAAAGCGAAATGCTGTCGCTCGCTCGCGGCTTGTCGGCCGAGCATCCCGAGACGAACAAGGACGCCACGGTACGGGTCGAGCTCCTGCCCCACGTCGTGGTCGCGGCCAGCCGGCCCATCCTGCTGGCGCTGCTCGGGGCGGCAGCCCTGCTACTGTTCATCTCCTACGCCAACGCGGCGAACCTGCGTCTCGTCCAGCTCATCGTCCAACGGCAAAGCCTCGCGATCCGATCAGCCCTGGGAGCCGATCGCCTGCGGCTGTTCCGTCATCTGCTCATGGAGAGCCTGCCACGGATGGTTCTGGCTTCCGTGCTCGGTTGGCTGCTCACCTGGTGGTCCTGGGACACACTCATCGCTCGCCTGCCTCCCGCGGTCGTCCGTCTCACGGGATTGAGGCTCGATGGCACCGCGCTGGCGGCCACGATCGTGGTTTCGCTGTTCGCACTGCTTCTGGTCGACCTCCTGCCGTTCCTGGAGTTGCGGCGGCTCCCCTTGAGCGCCCTGCTCGCCGAGACCTCCGCGGGCGCCGGTGAATCCGGGTCCAACAGAAACGTGCGTAACCTCCTGGTCGCCGCGGAGCTCGCTCTCTCGCTGGCGCTGCTGATCGGCGCCGGGCTGCTGGCGCGCAGCCTCTTCCGCCTTTCCAGCGTGGATCTCGGATTGCGCCCCGAACACGTCCTCGCCCTGCCTCTCGAATTGACCTCCGCCACCTACGCCGAACCGCAAAGAGCGCGAGACTTCTTCTCCACGCTGCTCCGCGAATTGGAGAATCGGCCCGACATTCGCTCGGCGGCGGTGGTGGTCAATCTCCCGCTCAAAGAGGGTGGGAACATGAGCACAGGCCTGGCCTTGCAGCCCGGGGCCAACCTCGATTGGCAAATCGATTTGAACGGCATCAGCAAGGATTATTTCTCCACCTTGGGAATCCCACTGCTCCAGGGACGGGACTTCTCCCTCCAGGAGACCGAGGACGACCGGCACGCGGTCGTCATTCTCAGCGCGTCCGCCGCGCGCAAGCTGTGGCCGTCCGGAAACCCCCTCGGCAGGCGCGTCATTCTCGATTGGATGAATCCGGTTCCCCGCGAGGTCGTGGGCATCGTCGGGGACGTCCGGGAAAGCAGCCCGGACGTGCCGCCGCACCCCGAAGCCTACTTGCCCTATCCGCAGCTTTTCTTCGGAACCGCGAACCTTGTCGTCGATACAGCGATCGACCCTCTGAGAGTGGCCGGCGAAGTCCGCGGGCCGGTGAAGGCCCTGGACAAAGACCTTCCCCTTGGGACCCTGGTCACCCTGGAGGAGCTCGCCGCGGCAAGAATCTCCAATCCCGTCACCGACACTCGCATCCTGACCGCCTTCGCCGTGGCGGGTTTGCTCCTCGCCATGATTGGAGTCTATGGCGTGACGTCCTTCGCCGTCTCCCAGCGACAACGCGAGATCGGCCTCCGGATCGCCCTGGGCGCCCAGCGTCGCGACGTGGTCCTGGAAATCCTGATCCAGCAGGCTCGGTGGATCTGGGCTGGCCTCCTTCTGGGGCTCGCCGGCGGTTATCTGCTGTCCCGGTTGCTGGTGAGCGTTCTCTTCGAGATCAAACCGCAAGACCCGTGGACCTTCACCACCATGGCGCTGTTCTTGCTGGCGGTAACCCTCGTGGCCACCTACCTCCCGGCGCGAAAAGCCTTGCAAATCGATCCGGTCCCGGCTCTCAACGAAGGCTGAAAACCGCCGCGCCGTTGCGGACCGCGTGAGCGACGGCCCGGGGAGCTCCCGCGAGCATCTCGATATGTCTATTGGTTAAATTTCACGCTCTCTGTCCCGCTTGGCCCTCCTCCCTCACCTTTGGTTATTAGAGGACGCAATTCTCCTCCGCTCGTTGCGGAAAGCCGTGTCTTCGGCGGCCCTCGCGGCGCGTGCGGGGAATGAAGCCACTGAGTCTCCTTGGGAAGGGAGGATTTCCATGCGCATCAACCCGCTGGCTGCGCGCTGGCTCTCGAGGGTCGCCCTACCGCTCCTGGCCTCCGCGGCAATGGCCGCGCCGTTGCCGCCGGACCTCGCGGACCGGGCCGACCTCACGAAGACGCGCGCCGTCGTCGAGATCACCAGCCAGGACGGCGTCTGCTACTGGAGCGTTTCGGGCGACGACCTGATCCGGATGCCGGTGAAGGACGATCGATTCGCGGCGATCCTCCTCTCGGCCAAGTTCGAGAACGATCAGATCGCCGTCTCCCTCGCGGGTGAACGGGAGCCCCTGGATACCCTCCTCCTCGGCCGCTATTCGCTGTCTCTCGGCGAGCGCGACGGCCAGTCCGTGGCGGTCGACGAAATCCAAAGCAAAAAAACCGAAGCCTGGCAGCTCAGGATCTTGAAGCCAGAGATCGGAAAGGCGATGCCCGGCTGTTGCGGCTGCCCTCTCGTCAAGCTTCAGTGCTGTCCGCATTCGGGAAAATGCCTCGACTGCGGCACCTGCGGCTCCTGTTGCGGGTGATGAAACCCGCCGGAGCTGATTCGCGGGCTATCGCTCATGGCGGGTGCCTTCCCTGATCTCCTGGGTGCGGTCCGCGGCCTCCTGCGCAGCCGCACCGTGGTCATCCTCGCCTTGTCCAACCTGGCCCTCGGGATCGGGACCAGCGCGGCGATGCTCGGACTGCTCGACGTGCTGGTTTTTCGCTCCCCGGCGCACGTCGAAGACGCGAGCACTCTCCAGCGGATCTACATCACCGACACGTTCCCGGAGATGGGAGAGCTCACCCAGAGTGAAACCTCCTATCCCGTGGTCCGCGATCTCGAGAGGGTGCGATCCTTCTCCGCTCTCGGAGCCTTCTTTTCCACCCGGGCCTCCATGGGGCGCGGCGCGGACGCACGAAGAGTCCGCGCGGTGCTGGCGACGCCGGGATTCCTTCGCCTCCTGGGAGTAAGGCCCGAGCTCGGCCGCCTCTTCTCGGACTCCGAGGGCCAGCCGGGCCGCGCGGGCGACGTCGCTCTGCTGAGCGATGATCTCTGGAGCCGCGCCTTCGGCCGCTCGGCGGACGTGCTCGGCCGGCAGGTCCAATCCGGCCGCGACAGCTACACGATCGTGGGAGTTTTACCCCGCGGCTTTACCGGCGTCGATCTCGAAGCCGTGGATCTCTGGCTGCCGATGAATGCCGCCGATCGTTTCGCCGGCCCCGGATTTGCCACGGAGCGGGGCATTCTCTTCCTTGAGATCGTGGGACGCCTGCGGCCGAACACCACACCGGAGAACGCGGCCCGGGAAGCGACGGCCGTCCTTCGGAACGCCGCGGCGGAAGCCGGCGACCCCCGGCCGGCGGCGCGCGTGAGCTTCGGACCCATTCAGAAGGCCAGGGGACCGGAGGCGCCGGCCACCGTGAAGGTCACGGCCTGGTTGTCCGGCCTCTCGTGGATCGTGCTGCTCGTCTCCTGCGCCAACGTGGCGAGCCTGCTGCTCCTGCGCGGCCTCGACCGGCGCCGCGAGCTGGCCATGCGCGTGGCCCTCGGCGCGCAACGAGGACGCCTCGCCCGCCTGCTGCTCTACGAAGGGCTCGTCCTGGCCGGGCTGGGCGCCGTGGCGGCGCTCGTCGTCTTCGTGTGGATGAGCACTTTGCTGCAGCGCCTCGTCCTACCCGAGGCGGCGATACGGATCGGAGCGCTGGACCTTCGCACCGCCGGCATCGTCGCGGTCCTGGCGGCGGTGGCCGGGCTCCTCTCGGGAGCGGTGCCAGCCCTCTGGGCGGTCCGGGACCTCAAGGCGTCGATCGGCGGCGGAATCCGGGAAGGACTGCCGGGGCGCTCGCGTTGGCCGTCCGTCCTGGCCGCGGGGCAGATCGCCCTCACCTTCGTGCTGCTCGTGGGCGCGGGAGAGCTCGCCCGCAGCCTGTTCAACGCGCTTCACCTGGATCTTGGGATGGACGCCGGCAAGGTGCTGGTGGCGACGATCGACCGGACCACTTCGGAGTACACCGCGGCCCGGGTGGCCGAGATCTTCGGCCGGGCTCAGGAGCGCGTCCGGCGCCTGCCCGGGGTGCGCGGCGCCAGCCTCGCCACCACGGTTCCGTTCGAAAGCAGCATGGCGAGCTTGCTCTCCGTGCCGGGCCTGGAACGGTTGCCCAGGATTTCGACCGGGGGACCCTACATCAACGCCATTTCGGAGGATTTTTTCGCGACGACCGGCACACCGGTGCTGCGAGGCCGCCCTTTCACGGCGCAGGACCGGGCGGGCACCGCGCCCGTGGCGATCGTCAACCAGACCATGGCCAGCCTGCTCTGGCCCGGACGCGACGCCCTGAGCCAATGTCTCCAGATCGGCGGCAAGGAAGCGCCCTGTTCGACGGTTGTCGGAGTCGTCAAAGACGCCCGCCGTTCCGATCTGCAAGAGGCGCCGACGATGCAGTATTACATCCCCTTCGGTCAGGCCCGCAAGCTCACCGCCAGGGCGCTCTTCGTGCGAGCCCAAGGCGACCCCGCTCGCCTGCTGGGTGCGGTGAGGCGTGAAATTCAAGCCGCCGAGCCGGACCTCCCCTTCGTGGAAGTTCGCACCCTGGCCGATCGTCTGGCACCACAGATTCACCCCTGGCGCATGGGAGCCGCCGTCCTCACCCTCTTCGGCCTCCTGGCCCTGCTGCTCGCTATCGCCGGCCTCTACGGTGTGATCGCCCACTCCCTGGCGAAACGCACCTATGAGCTGGGAGTCCGAGTCGCCCTCGGAGCCCAGTGGCGGGACCTTCGCTGGCTGGCCCTGCGCCAAGGTCTCGGAATCGGCCTCGCCGGAGCCGCCGCCGGCCTCCTCCTGACCCTGAGCACCACTCAACTAGCCCAGCCGCTCCTCTTCCACGTCTCCGCCGCGGACCCGCTCTTGCTGGCCGCCGCAGCCGTGATCGTCCTCCTCATCGCGCTCCTCGCAAGCTACGCCCCCAGCCGGCGGATACGGCGGCTGGATCCGACGGCGGCGTTGCGGGCGGAGTGAGACGGTCAATGCACGAGTGTCTCAAGCTCCGGCAACTCCTTCGGAGCGTGGAATAGATAAACCTTGGCCGCTGCGGTCTTCGGGAAAAGAATCTGGAAGCGATGATTGTCCAGGTTCTTCGGCACCTGACGGATGAAGGCTTTATCCACCCCATCACACGTCGCCACACGGGACGGTGGACGCGTCTCCAACACTTGGCGGATGAAGACCGCATCCACCTGGTTCGGGAATTCCAGTAGGATCGTCGAGTACACTTCCGGATCCTGCTCGCCGGAATCGCCGACCAGCACAAAGCGGCGCTTCGGAAAAAGCCTCATCAACCTTTCAAGGGCCCGCACCTTGAAGCAATAGGGCTTGGCAAAAAGCTCCCAAGGTTTCGCGGCATTGACGTCTACGGACCGCATCTGCCAAAAGAAGGGTGGAAAACCTGCCGCCTCGGTGAATTGGCTAAGCGGCTCATTGAATTGCCAAGGGCCTGCCGAGACCACTTGAAACTGCATGCGATCACCGAATTTGGCCTTCCAGGAGCGGTAGAGCCCGCTCATCCCTTCCACCGCCGCAAACGGGCGTACGAAGGTATTCTTCAACATTTCTTTCCGCTTGAGCATGTGGGTTTCTTTAATCGTGTCATCCACATCCGTCACGACAAAGATGCCCTCCTCCGGCACGAGCACAGCCTGCCCTTTGAATGTCTCCCGATTCGTGACAGTAGGTCGGGATTCAAAAGAAATCACGCCATCCTTGGCAAGCTTGATGGCTTCGTCCGCCGCCAGAGGAATCTGTGTGATGAAGTAGCCCGCGGCATCGGACGCCTGTAGAGGGAAAGTCTGCTCTCCGATCTTGATCGACACGCGCTTCTTTCCCGCGCTGTCGGACAGGAAGTAGCCTGCGCGCTGCCTGAGGAAACCGGAGACCTTCTCGCCTTTGGTGAGGCCCGCCACCTTGGCGATGGCGTCGATAAAGCGTCCCCGCTTCTTGCCGCTCGCGGCCGGTTCGAAGATGCGACCCTGAACCGTCAGTAACCAAGACTTCCCGTCACTCGAAAGCGCCGCGGGAGATGGGAAGAAGACGATCTGCTCCCCTATCGCCGGTGAATCCTTCTCGGCAGCCGCGAACGCAGAGGTACCGACGCCTCCGATAGACAACAAGAAGAGCGCAAGGCCATAAGCCAACACGCGCGCAGCAGTTGAGCGGAACGGCGAAGCGAAGTCGAGCCGAGGTTTCATGGCGCCCTCCTTACCTGGAGACCTGGCTGGCGACCGGACCGCGGAGTTTGGTAGACGCTCAGTTGACAGGCTCGTTGGTTTCATCGCCTATCTTGAGTCCGACTCTTTTCAGCGTTTCGAGCGCAGTAGAGAGGTTTTCAATAGTCTCTCCGAGGCTCGAGCGCAGGCCCCCCAGGCCGGGACCCGTGGTGGCTGCGAGCTCATGGAGCCGCTCCGAAACATTCATCAGCTCCACAGCCGACTTGCGGACTTGCTCGCCATCCAAAGGAGGAAGGTCCATTGCCAGTTTGAGCGTACGCTCGGCAAGCTTGCGGACCCCCTGTCCTGCCTGCCGAAGCTTCTTCAGGGCGTCGCGGGACTGATCGGACATTTCAATTAATTCCTTCCGGAGTCGTAGTCGCCTCGGCATGATACCAGAAGCTAAAAGCCGAGAAGAGCTCGCAGACGGCGTGGCATCGCTAATAAGGATATCACGGTGTTCATCCACAAGGTGCGAGGGTTGGCGGATCAATGACGTAGATCGCGCCAGCGCCGACAAAGATCGTCAGCGGCCTCGGGCCAGGCTGGAAAGTTGAACGCATAACCGCTCGCCTGCAAGCGGCCCGGAACGACTCGCCGGCTCTTGAGGACAAGCTCCGTTTCGGTTCGAAGAAACAAGGAGCCGAGCTCGAGCATCCACTTCGTCGCGGGCAGACCGATCGGAGCACCCCATGCCTTCCGGAGATCGCGCATGAAGTCGGCATTGGGAAGAGGACAAGGCGAGGCAATGTTCACCGGGCCCTGCATCTCCGGGTGAGCGATGAGCCAGTGAATCGCCGCGATGAAGTCAGCGTCGTGAACCCAGGAAACGAATTGCCGGCCGTCGCCGCTCGTCCCGCCGAAACCGCGACGAACGAGACCGAGCAGGATGTCGAAGATGCCACCCTTATCGGGGCTCATCACCACGGCGGATCGAAGTGCAACCTTGCGCGTGCCGGGAACCCGAGCCTCGTCGAGCGCACGTTCCCACGCCAGCGCGACTTCGATGCTGAAACGCCAGGAAGCGGGCGCATCCGACTCGCTGCCGCCAATGAATCCCGAGGCTTCGTCGTTGGGAGCGTCGTAGCGGTGGGAGTAGATCGTCGCCGTGCTCGATTGGAGCCAGAGGCCGGGCGGTCGTTTCGCCTTGGCGATGGCCTCGCCGACGATCTTCGTCGACGCGACCCGGGAGTCGAGGATGAGCTTTTTGTTTCTGGAGTTGTAGCGGCAGTTGACACTGCGGCCGGCCAGGTTGACGACGACGTCGGCCCCATCGATCTCAGCCGCCCAGCTTCCCAGTGTCGCGGCATCCCACCCCACGGTTCGCCACGGCGCGCTCGACGGCGTGCGGCTCAGAACGACGACCTCATGGCCCTCGGACTGAAACGCGCGGCCCAGAATCAGCCCCACCTGCCCCGAGCCCCCCGGCATCACGATCTTCATCAGGGATTCCTCTTATTTGTCCGGCTCGAACCGCCGAGCCTCGGTCACTTCGCCGTCGCGGAAGACGACCTGGATGCAGATGAACGAGGCCGTGGCCGGCATGTCGACATCGGTCTTCTCGGTCTTCCCGGCCGGTCTGGTGAGCTCGGTCCACGGGTCGAAGGCAAATCTCTGATCGAGGTCGCAGGTGCCGAAGGAGTAGCGGATCTCGCGGAAGGTGTCCTTATAGCTTAGGAGAGCGTCGAAGAGAGCCTGCCGGCCGCGGTCCTCGGAAAAATCGACCCAGGGAAACTCGCTGTCGAGGATCTCCTTGGCGTCGCGCAGGATCTCGGCCGCGGGATCGAACCAGAGGGCATAGGGGCCCGACTCGACCCCTTTCCAGTCGACGAGCTTCACGTCGATGCGGTGCCGGCCCGGCGTGACCCACAGCGGGTCCACAGCGACCTCCAAGGAGGGGGACCTCTGGCCGGCGAGGAGGTTGATCTCCGGATCGCGGCCGGTGGACCGCCATTCAGTCTCCGGGGCGAGGCGATAGCTGATGTCGCGCACGGAGTGCCGCGCGGCGAGCTCGAGTCTTAGTGCCCAGCCTTGGTTCGAATGCTGACCGCGCAGAGTGACGGGCCCGGGAGGGCCGGGCGGAGCGGCCGGGCTCGTCGCGGCCGCCGGCGGCTCCGGGGCGATGCCCGCGGGCTCGGTTGGCGGCACGTGCTCGTAGAAGCGCCGCGGCTCGGTCGTCTCCCCGTCGCGATAGACGAGCTGGACGCAGGCGAAACCGACCGTCTTCGGCACATCCTCGTAGTACTTGTCGGCGGCAGGCGGCTTCGACAGAGGAAAACGCCGGTCGAGGAGGCAGGAATCCAGGGAGTAGCGGATCTCCCGTAGCACCTCTTTGGCCACGACCAGAGTGGTGAAATGGAGAACTCCCTCCTTCCACCCCTTGAGGTCAAGCTCGACCCAGTCGTTCGCCGCCTCCGTGAGGCGCTTCTTCCGGGAGCGGAGCTCCTCGGCCTGCGGGTCGAAGAGGTAGGTGAAGGTATAGGTGCCCAACGCCTTGCCGTCGAGGTCGTAAGCTTCCGCCTCGAAGCGGTGGCGGCCTGGATTGAGCTGCCCCGGGTCGACCCGCAGGTCGGAGTCGGCGACGATCCATGGAGAATCCGGCCGGTCCGCGAGGCGGCAGCGGATCTCGGCGATCTTCTCGCGGGAGGCGGGACGGAAGTAGAGCTGCAGACGGCCTTCCGCATGCCAGGGCATCACGTTGAGCGGGATGGATGCCGCGACCCGTTTCGCGGGCGCCTTGGGCAGCGAGGGAGGCTGCGCCGGCGTGCCGCGCGCCGCGAACAGCTTCTGGATGCGCGGATCGCGAAGGAGGCGCTCGTACGGCTCGACCTCCCCGTCTTCCACCGGGATCGGCAGGGGACGGAAGGAGAGTTGCAGCACGATGTGGCGGTCGCCGTCCACGGCGGCATTGAGGGTGGGATAGGAGATGAACCTCTCGGCGCCCGCCAGGAGGACGATGCCGCCATAGAGCGGCCGGCCGTCGACGCTCACCACGAAGCCGCGCTCATCGAGGACCGTGCTCAGCTCGTCGGTCGACCACAGGTTCGTGCGGCTGCGCAGCCACGCCGGCAGGTGGCCGGGGAGCGCCTGCACGGCGGCGAGCAGCCGCGGAGTGACCGCAGGACGCAGGACGATCCGCAGGTTCTCCGGGTCATAGGCCACCACGTCCCGCTCGTCGAGGAGCAGCAGGGGATCGGCGGCAGCAGCCTTGAGGCGCGGCCAGTCGGGCTCCCAGGCATCGCGCAGACCGAGGCCCTTCCTGTCCTCGCGCAGGAACGCGATCTGGAACCGCGGCCCCGGCGTGCTAGCGGCCCGGCCCGGACGCGGACCGCCGATCAAGAGAACCAACACAACGGCGGCGAGAGTCGGGGTCCGCATTGAGCTCCTCCTTGGAGACTGCCTTTTAGAGGGTGTCTCAAAAAGAACGACAGTGACGCCTGCCACGCCAGGGATTGAAATCGCCTGGCTACCGACCCTTGTCCCCTCCGGGACTGCAAATCCGTTCTTCCCGTGTCCCGTAGGGACTAAAGAAGGTAGCCAGGTGATTTCAATCCCTGGCGGCATAGGCGTCGACGCCGACCACTTTCGAGACACCCTCTTAGACACAGAGGAGACTACAGGGAAAACCGAATCTCCGCGCCCTCCGTTATCTCCCGCAAGAGATAACGAGATGCGCAGCGGATCTACTTGCCAACACCCCGGCCGCATGGTACACAGGAATCTCGGTCGTCCAGGGCGGACGACTCGAGCAGGCCCGGCCCCCCCGAGCCTTCGCTTGAGAGATCCGCCTCGCAGCCCAAGACCCTGTTCCGCTTGAGGTCAAGGAGGTTGTGGATGAATCCTACCCGTAGGGACTTCCTGAAACTCGGAGTTGTCGGAGGTGTCGGTACCACGGTCCTGGGCTTCGGCTTCGACCTGGCTCCCGCCTACGCCGAGATGCGCCAACTGAAGATCGCACGCGCCACGGAGACGCGGTCGACGTGCCCCTACTGCTCCGTGAGCTGTGGCGTGATCATTTACACGCTGGGCGACAAGGCCAAGAACGTCACCCCCCAGGTGGTCCACGTCGAGGGGGACCCGGACCACCCGATCAACCGCGGGACGCTCTGCCCCAAGGGCTCCTCGCTCCAGCAGGACATCCTCAATCCGCGGCGTCTGATGAAGCCGCAGGTCCGGCGGCCCGGCTCGGACCACTGGGAGGACATCGGGTGGGACACGGCCCTCGACGAGGTCGGCCACTGGGTGAAGAAGACCCGCGACGCCTCGTTCGTCGACAAGGACGACAAGGGCGTGACGGTCAACCGCTGCGAGGGGCTCGCCTTCATCGGCGGCTGCACGGACACCAACGAGTTCAACTATCTGGTCGTCAAGTCGATGCGCAGCCTGGGGGTCTGCTACCTCGAAAATCAGGCCCGAGTCTGACACGGCCCCACGGTCTCAAGTTTGGGACCATCATTCGGACGCGGGGCAATGACCAATGGTTACACCGACATCAAGAACACCGACATGATGCTGATCATGGGTGGCAATCCTGCCGAGAACCACCCGTGCGGTTTCAAGTGGGCGATCGAAGCGAAGAAGACCCGTAACGCCAAGATGATCGTGGTGGACCCGCGCTTCACGCGCACGGCAGCCACCGCCGACCTCTTCCTGCAGATCCGCGCCGGCGCGGACATCGCCTTCCTTGGCGGCCTCCTCCACTACGCCATCGAGAACAACCGCATCGCCAAGGACTACATCGTCAACTACACGAACGCCGCCTTCATCGTGAAGGAAGGCTTCAAGCTGCCGGAGGACGGCCTCTACTCCGGGTTTGACGCCGCCAAGCAGACGTATGACAAGTCGACCTGGAACTACGAGGAGGGCGGCAACGTCGGGCCGATCCCCTCGGTGACCACGAAGCCCGCTCCCCGCGCACCGGGGGTGACCGCGGCCACCGCGGCGACAGCCGCCACCTCAGGCAGCGGCACGAGCGGCGCCACGCATCCCGCGAACGCCGCCCCGGCAGCCGCCAAGCACGCGGAAACCTCCGCCCCGAAGCCGGGGGCCGGAGCGGGCGGAGGCGGCGCGGCGAAGGTCGCGCCCTACACCATGGGCGCCGCCGCGGTGCCCGGAGCCTCAGCCGCTCCACCGCCCCCCAGCCTGCCGGCCAACGTCGCCTACGACCTCTCGCTCCAGCACCCCCGCTGCGTCTTCCAACTGCTCAAGCAGCAGTACTCCCGCTACACGCCGGAGATGGTCGAGCGCGTCACGGGCATCCCCAAGGACCAGTTCCTCAAGGCCGCCGACCTCTTCACCTCCGTCCGCAAGGACGGCGACATGAAGAAGGCCGCCACCATCATCTACGCGGTGGGCTGGACGCAGCACACCTTCGGCACGCAGATCATCCGCACTGCGGCCATGCTCCAGATGCTGATGGGCAACGTCGGCCGGGCCGGCGGCGGCGTCAACGCCCTGCGCGGGCATTCGAACATCCAGGGCGCGACGGACATGGCCGGCATCTTCGACAACCTGCCCGGTTACCTGAAGGTGCCGACTCCCGCGGATGCCAACTTCGCGGCCTATACGCACCGCATCACGCCGACCGCCTCGAAGCCCACCGAGTGGGACTCGTTCAACTATTGGGCGAACACGCCCAAGTTCGCCACCTCGCTGCTCAAGTCCCTGTACGGCGACGCGGCCAAGGCGGAGAACGACTGGGCCTTCGACTACCTGCCGAAGATCGACCGCAACTACTCCTGGACCAACATCTGGGACAACATGTATCGCGGCAAGGTCAAGGGCATGCTCGCCTTCGGCATGAACGGCGTCGCCATCGGCCCGGACTCGCAAAAGAACATCGAGGCGCTGAAAAAAGCGGACTTCCTCGTCGTCGGCGAGATCTATCCGGACGAGACCAGCGAGTTCTGGATGGCGCCGGGCATCACCAAAGACGAGATGAAGAAGATCAACACCACGGTCTATCGCCTGCCCTGCGCCGGCTTCGCCGAGAAGGACGGGTCGATGACCAACTCCTCGCGCTGGCTGCAGTGGAAGAACGCCGCCCTGCCGCCGCCCGGGCAGGCGCGGCTGGACCAGGACATCATCGCGCAGATCTTCCTCAAGGTGCGGGAGCTCTACAAGAAGGAGGGAGGGAAGTTCCCCGATCCCATCCTGAACCTCACCTGGCCCTACACGGACCCGAAGCATCCGTCGCTGACCGAGATCGCCAAGGAGGTCAACGGCAAGGCCCTGATCGATCTCGAAGATCCCGTCACCAAGCAGCAGATCAAGGCCGGCCAGCAGCTCCCCGGCTTCGCGTGGCTCAAGGACGACGGCACCACCGCCTGCGGCAACTGGCTCTACTGCGGCTCCTTCACCGAGGCCGGCAACCAGACGGCGCGCCGGGGGACGGAGGACCCGTCGGGCCAGGGCATCCATCCGGGCTGGGCCTGGTCGTGGCCGGCCAACCGCCGCGTGCTCTACAACCGCGCCTCCTGCGATCCCGCCGGCAAGCCGTGGGACCCGGAACGGCGGCAGGTCTGGTGGAGCGAGGCCACGAAGAAGTGGGTCGGCAACGACGTTCCTGACTTCAAGGTGGACTCCCCGCCTTCCGATCACATGGGGCCGTTCATCATGAATCCGGAAGGCATCGCCCGCCTCTTTGCGCCGCTCGCCGCCTTCGCGGACGGGCCGTTCCCGGAGCACTACGAGCCCATCGAGAGCCTCGTGAAAAACCCGTTCCATCCGAACCAGTCGAACAATCCCGTGGTCAAGAAGTTCACCACGGACCGGGACGTGTACGCCAAGGAGGGCGATGGGTTCAACATCATCTGCACGACCTATCGTCTGACCGAGCACTACCACTACTGGACCAAGAACAACCCGGTGAACGTGCAGCTCATCCCCGAGCCGTTCGTCGAGATGCCGGTCGAGCTCGCGGAGTCCCTGGGGATCAAGGGAGGTGACAAGGTCAAGGTGACGAGCGCCAGAAGTCACTACCTCGCCAAGGCTTTCGTCACCAAACGCATCAAGCCGATGATGATCGACGGCAAGAAGGTGTACCAGATCGGCATTCCGATCCATCAGGGTTTCCGCGGTATCGCCGAGGACGAAGGGCGGAACGACAAGACGCTGCTCAACCGGCTGTCTCCGACCGTCTTCGATCCCAACGCCTACACGCCCGAGTTCAAGGGCTTCCTGGTCAAGCTCGAGAAGGCCTAAGGGGAACGCCATGAGCCAGACCCAAACCAATCTGGAAGTCCGCCGGATCTCAGGCCACGCGGGAACCGTTCCCGGTTCCGGTTTGAAACGCGACCTCGAGGTCGCCAAGCTGATCGACACCACGACCTGCATCGGCTGCAAGGCCTGCGAGGTCGCCTGCATGGAGTGGAACAGCCTCACCTACAGCGACACCACCTTCCAAAACAGTTACCAGACCATGCCGGAGACGACATGGAACTTCTGGAACCTGATCAAGTTCAACGAGTACGAGCCCGAGGGCGACGGCCACAGCATGATGCTGCTGATGCGCAAGGACCAGTGCATGCACTGCGAGGAGCCGGGCTGCCTCATCGCCTGTCCCTCGGACGGCGCCATCGTCCAATACGCCAACGGCATCGTCGATTTCCAGCAGGACCAATGCATCGGCTGCGGCTACTGCATCACCGGCTGCCCCTTCAACATCCCGAAGATGAGCCCCAAGTCGCAAAAGGTTTTCAAGTGCACGCTCTGCGTGGACCGCGTGAGCGAAGGCCTGGAGCCCGCCTGCATCAAGGCGTGCCCCACCGGCTGCCTGCACTTCGGCAGCAAGGACGAGATGAAGGAGCTGGGCGAGAGCCGCGCCAGGCAACTGCGCGAGCAGTCGGGTTTCGCCCACGCCGGAGTCTACGATCCGGAGGGCGTCGGCGGCACCCACGTGCTCTACGTCCTGCACGACGCCACCAATCCGGAGGCGTACGGCGGCCTGCCGAGCAATCCGCACGTCCCGTGGACGGTGTGGCTGTGGAAGAAACCCCTCAAGTGGCTCGGCAACCTCGCCATGGCCGGCGGCCTGATCGGCGTCTTCGTCCACTACCTGCGTTTCGGACCGAAGACCATCGAGGAGGACCACGACGTTCCGAATCCGGGAGAAAAGCCATGAGAGACGAATCGCACGTCCTGCCGAACGGGCGCGTCCAGCGGTACACGTTTCGCGAGCGGCTCATGCATTGGGTGGCGGGGTTTTCCTACCTGTACCTCCTGATCACCGGCCTGGCCTTCTGGTCTCCCTGGCTGTTCGGGCTCACCGCCATCACCGGCGGGCCCACGATCTCCCGCCTGCTCCACCCGTGGGTCGGCGTCGTCTTCTTCCTGGCGACGGTTTGGATGTACGTCATCTGGAGCGCGCAGATGCGCGAATCGCCGGGCGACAAGGCGTGGTGGCGCTCGATCAAGCATTACATCCGCAACGAGGATAGCCAGGTTCCCGACGAGGAGCGGTTCAACCCTGGCCAGAAGCTCCTCTTCTGGGGATTCTTCTGGTGCGGGCTCGTGCTGCTGCTCACCGGCATCGTCCTCTGGATTCCCGAGTGGATTCCGTGGAGCCTGCGGTTCCTGCGGTTGATCGCCATCATCGTGCACCCCATCGCCGCGTTGTTCACGATCGCCCTGTTCATCATCCACGTCTACATGGGCACGGCGGTCGAGCGGGGCGCCTTCTCGTCGATCGTTCGCGGCGACGTGTCGCGCACCTGGGCTCAACGGTTCCATCGCGCCTGGTACGAGCAGGTCGTCCGCCAGTCCCCGAACAAGGAATGAGCCGCGACAAGTGGGACCAGCGTGTCCAGCGAGCGACCGAGCTCGCTGGACGGTTTCCTTTCGCCGCCGAGGGCCTGCGCTTCTACGAGCACGTCGCGAGCTTTCAGAAATCGCTCTACGCCGGCCTCGCCGCCGGCAACGGCGCAGCCAGGAAGGAGCGCCCGTCCGGCGGTCTCCGCGACGAGCTCGAGCTGTTCATTCTTCTCCCCTGGTTCGCGTCGTTTCTTGCGTTCATCCAGGAGATCGCGCCGGCTCCACTCGCACAGTCGGCCGAGACTTTAAGCGACGCGGGAACCATGCGCTGGGAAGAGGTGCTCGATGAGTTCTGGCGGGCCAACGGTACCGCCGCGGCCACGCTCGAGCCCGCCGAAGAGCTGATCGCCTGGATCTTCCTGCAACCCTACGCCGAGCATCTCGCCGATCACACCCAGCAGCCGGAGGTCCACGACACGCCGTTCCTCTGCCCCGTCTGCTCCGGCCGGCCACAGGTCGGCGTCCTGAGGCCCATGGGAGATGGCGGCAAGCGCTCGCTGATCTGCTCGCTCTGTGCCACGGAGTGGGATTTCCGGCGCATCGTCTGCCCCGCCTGCGGCGAAGAGGACGTCGAAAAGCTCCCCGTCTACGTCGCCGAGGAGCACCCTCACGTCCGCGTCGAAGCGTGCGACACCTGCCACTACTACATCAAGACGATTGACATGACGAAAGACGGCCGCGCCGTCCCCGTCGTCGACGAGCTGGCGGCCATCCCCCAGAGCCTGTGGGCGGCGGAGCACGAGTACACGAAGGTGAGCACGAATCTGCTGGGGATTTGAGGGGCGCCCGCCTGGAAAACGCCCCCTTGGAAACATCCCCCTGGAAAACGAAAACGCCCCCCCAATAATGTAGAGACGCCCAGCGGGTAGCGCCAGCTACCCCGTGGGGCGTCTCCGGCGCGGCGACGAAGATTGTATCAAGGCAACTTTCCTCGTCGGCTCGCCGCCCCGCCGATACGCCGCGGTGAATCGGATTGTCTCTCCGCCTCGGAGACGCCCCACGGGGTAGCTGGCGCTACCCTGCGGGCGTCTCTACATTGGCTGGCACCGTTCGATATATTGCTGGCGCCGTTCGATACATTGGGCTGGCACCGATCGAGAGATTCTCCAGGATTACGCGGAATCGCCGTCTTTTCCTACTCCTCCACCAGCGCCGCCATCGGCGAAATCCGCGCCGCCCGGTCGGACGGCAGCATGCAGGCGGCCAATGAGACCGCGCCCAGCAGGGTGGCGGCGCCGGCGAGGGTCGCGGCGTCCAGGGCCGGCACGTGGAAGAGAACGGCCTGCATAGCGCGGCCGGTCAGCCAGGCGCCGGCGAGGCCGAGGACCGTTCCCGCCGCCAGCAGGCGCAGGGCGAGGGTGACGAATTGGCGGCGGATCTGCTCCGGCTGGGCTCCCAGGGCCATGCGCAGGCCGATCTCGCGGCGGCGCTGGGCCACGGCGTAGCTCAACAACCCATACGTTCCAATCGCGGTCAGCAGCAGGGCGATGCCGGAGAAGAGGCCCGCCAGCAAGGCCGGCGAGCGCCGGGCGACGAGACTGTCGGCGATGCGGGCGTCCATGGGCTTCAAATCGTTGACGGGCACCTCGGGATCGATCGTGCGGACGACTTTTTGCAGTGTGGTCCCAAGGGATTCCGAAAGCCGGCTCGTGCGGACTACCACGAAGAAGCTGTGATCGAAGCGATGACCGTAAGGATAATAGATCGCACCCTGCGCCTCGTCCTCGATGAGCCCCGCCTGCTTCACCGCGCCGACGACGCCGACGATGGTGTAGGCGTCGGCATCATTTTTCGTCTCGGAGCCCCCCTCGAAGACGCGCTGGCCGATCGCGCCGCCTCTTGGCCCGCCTCTCGGCCAATACCGGTGCGCGAAATCCTCATCGACCACGCAGACGCGCTCGGCGCGGCGGGAATCGGCGGCGTTCAGGAATCGGCCTTCGCGCAGCGAAAAGCCCAGGGCGTTGAAGTAGTCGCCGCCGACGCTATAGGCGTAGAACCCGCGCGGCGATTCCCCGGGCTGCGGACGAAAGCCTTTCACCGTGGCCGCGCTCTTGTTGCTGACACCGCTCAGGGGCACGTTAGTGACCACGCCGGCCGATAGCACGCCCGGTTGGCGGCCGAGCTCCTCGGTGAGCCTCTCGGTGAAGGCGATCAGGCTCGGAACGTCCGAATAGTTTTTCCCCGGCAGGGTGATGCGGCCGCTCAAAACGTTCTCAGGCTGGAAGCCGGGTGAGATGGCCATGACCTTCTTGAGGCTGACGCCGAGCAGTCCTGTGCCCACGAGCAACATGAAAGCCAGGGAAATCTGGGCGACGATGAAACCGTGGCGCAGACCCTGCGCCGCCCGGCCGGCCGTGGTGCCTCGGGATACCCCTTGCAGCCCGGGGGCCGAGTGACCGCGCAGGCTGAACCAGGCGACGGGAATTCCAATCGCAAAACCAAGGACGATCGCACCGATCAATGCGGCCCAGGCCAACCGCCCGTCGAAGGCGATGTGCGCACCCAGGGGCAGGCGATCGACGCCCAGCACGTCCAGCAGGCGGATGCCGCCCGCTCCAACGATCAAACCGAGAAGGCCTCCGGCCAGCGTCAGCAGAGTGGTCTCCACCAACACTCCGCTCACGATATGGCGCCGGCTCGCGCCGATCGCCTGGCGGACGGCCAGCTCCTTGACGCGGCCGTTGGCGCGGATGAGGAAAAGGTTGATCAGATTCACGGCGCCGATGAGCAGCAAGAACAGCGCGCCCGCCTGAACCATCAGCAAGGTGGGCCGGATCGGGGCGACGTGGTCGGCGTGGAGGGGCACCACGATCGAGCGGAAGCCCGCGTCGGCCATCATTTTGGCCTCGGGACCGTTCACTTCCATGACCGCGTTGTGCGCGTCGATCTGCGCCTGGGCCTCGGCGACCGAGACGCCCGGCTTGAGCCGCGCGATCATGTGAGAAGTTCCGGAATGCCGGTTCTTGGGCGTGCGGTCCTCAGGGCTCGACGGAAGCGGGAAGTAGATCCGCGCCTTGGAGGAAAGAAAGCTGAACGAAGGAGGCAGAACTCCCACCACGGTCCTGTCGAAACCATTTACCCGGATCTTGCGTCCGATCGCGTGGGGATCGCCGTTGAGGCGTTGCCGCCAATATCCATCCGTGAGAATCGCCACGCCGTCGTTCGAGGGTGCGGTCTCGGCTTCGGTGAACGCGCGGCCCATGGCCGGGCCGCGCCCCAGGGTGGCGAAAAAGTCCGGCGAAACTCGCGTGACCTGCTCCTGCTCCGTCGCGCCGGTCTCGCCGACGATCGCGGTGCCGTCGCGGAACGCGGCAAGCGCCGAGAAAGCCGCGATCTGACCCCGGCGCTCGTAGTAGTTCGGCAACGAGCAGCCGTCGTTGGGCACGCCGGCCTTTGGATACGTATTGAACACACTCACCAGCCGTTCGGACGTAGGAAACGGCAGCGGCACGAGCAGGATCGAATCGACGACGGCGAAGACAGTGAGGTTGGCGCCAATACAGAGCGCGAGAGTCGCCAGGGCCGTCGCCGTGAAGGCGGGTGTTTTGCGCAGCAGGCGATAGGCATAGCGAAAGTCCTGGCGGAGCACGTCGAGCCAGCGCAGGCCGCGCGCTTCGCGGCAATCTTCCTTGACGTTGTCGAGGCTGCCGAACTCTTTGCGCGCACGGCGCGCCGCTTCGTCGAGCGGCATGCCGGAGCTCACGAGATCGTTCGTGTACTGCTCGATATGGAAACGCATCTCCTCCGCCATTTCGTCCTCGAAATCACGGCGGCGCAGGAGCGGCCGGAGCGCGGGGCTTAAAGCTCGCGACATGTCACACCTCGTCCGGCGTGGTGCCCATGGCCGCGGCGATCGCGGACACCAGGCGGTTCCAACTCGCGGTTTCCTCGCGCAGCCGGCGGCGGCCCTCGGCGGACACGGTGTAGTACTTCGCCTTGCGATTGTTCTCGCTCTGGCCCCACTCGGCGACGATGAGCCCCTGCTGCTCCAGCCGATAGAGCGCCGGGTAGAGCGACCCTTGAGGAATATCGAGCGCCTCGCCGGAGATCTGGCGGATGCGCAGCAGCACACCATACCCATGCAGCGGCTTCAGGGAAACCGCCTTGAGGATCAGCATGTCCAAAGTGCCCGGTAACAGCTCTGCGTTCTTGCCCATCGCGTCCCTCCTCCTAGCTCGCCTAGGAGTGTGACGCAGTCTCTCCTAGTCTGTCAAGGAGAAGACCGCCTACGCTGCTCGGCGCTCAGAAGATGTTTGGAAAGTTCGGACGCGACGCTCATCCCCGCCCGGGCATAAATGCCAGGGCTAGGCATGACGCCGGATGAATCCGGCTTTAAGTCCCCTTCAGGGGGCGCTGTTCATAGCCCTGGCATTTATGCCCGGGCGAAGGTCGGCGTCGCGAGGGTTGCGCAATTTCCGGATACCTTCTCATCTGGAGTACCCTTGCCTGGTGATACTCAGGATTTCCGCGCTGCTGCTGGTAATCGCCGGCGCCTCCGGGGAAGGGGTGTCCGCCGCGGAGCCCAAGCCCTCGCCCACTCCCATCGTCTCCGGCCGGGTTCTCGATCCGCAGGGCCAGTCCGCTTCGGGGGCGACCGTCCACCTGATCGCTCATCGGAGGTTCGGCCCGGGGACGGCGAAGACCGGCAAGGACGGCGCCTTTTCTTTTCCGGTCAAAATCGGGGGAATCTACCGGCTGGCGGCCGAGAAAGAAGGTTTGGGAGCGGTGCGACGGACCGAGCCCCTGCGGATCCAGGGTTCCATGCCGGGTATCAAGCTCCGCCTCAACCGGCCGGCCAGCCTTTCCGGCCGAGTCGTCGGGCTCACCGCCAAAGAGCTGGCCGGTCTTTCGCTGACGCTCGAGGATCAGCATGAGGGGGCCAGCGGTACGTTGAAGGTCGAGTCCGACGGCCGCTACCGCGTCATCAACCTGCCGCCGGGGGACAGCCGCCTCCAGGCCTCGGCCGGTGCCCGGTCCGCCCAGGCCTTGGTGACCGTCGCCGAGGGCGACACGAAAACCCTCGATGTCGTCTTTCCACGCCTCACGCCGGTGCGAGGCCGGGTGCTTCGGCCGGACGGCACTCCGGCCGCTGGAGCGCAGGTAATCTGCCCGGGGCTCGGCTACGACCAGGGAACCACCTATTCCGGAAAAGACGGCCGCTTCGTTTCCATGGCTCCCGGGGAGTGTAGGGTGGTCTGGGCCCGCGCCGATAAGGATGCGCCGGCTTCCGTGCCGGTCAACGTGGCGGCCGGACCGGTCGACGGAATCACGATCCACCTGCAAACCGGCCGGACCTTGACCGGGCGCCTGCTCGGCCTGCGGGATCCGGACTGCAAGCTCACTCTTTTCGCGGACGGAGCCGGCCCGTTCGTCATGGACGGCCACGTGGACGCTCCCGGACACTACGCGATCCCTGGGCTCGGCACCGGCACCTGGGGCGTCGTCGCGACCTGCGGAAAGCAGTCCGCGCTGGGGTCGGTGCAGATCCGCTCCGGGGAGGCCGCTCCCACCCTCGACCTCGATTTCGGTCCCGGTCACCTGGCCCTCTCCGGGCGGGTGCTGGGAGAGCCGGGAGCACGGTACGAGGTGAGCCTCGAGCAGACCTTCGCACCGGCCTCCCCGATCGGCCGAGCCGAAGTGGCAAGCGGCGGGACCTTCCGCTTCGCCAACCTTCGGCCCGGAACCTACGAGATCTACGTCCTGGAGCCGGACCTGCCCTCCGACAGCATTCGTCGTCCGCCGTTCCACCCCGACGGTGAAGAGATCTTCGGCATCGGGGACTCGTACGAGTCGATCGACCAGATGAAGGTCGAGTTGCAGGCCGACCGCGAGATTACGCTCGACGTTCGGGAGGGGCGGCAGGGCGGCCTGCCCTGACTGCGTCGTGCGTTACCGGGCGATCACAACTGACTTGGCTCCATGAAGGCCGCATTGCCGGCAGGCTGCTGCCTGCTTATTCTCCCAAATCCCTCGGGCCGAGCATCGCGAACACTCTTTGTCATCCGACGGGTGGGCTTGACAAGCAGAGCACATGTTCATGAGCCGGGTCCGTGAGGCAATCTTCTTCAAGGGAGCGAGACATACCGGGCAGTTTCGAGTGGAGCGCCGGAGCTTGGACCGAGCCGTCCGCCGATTGCCAGGTTTATGTTTGAGGTCTTCCTCGGATTCCATACTGCCTACGCGCTTGAGAGATTCCAAAATGTAGGAGTGATGGTTCTCGGCCAAGTCCGGCACACCTGAGTCGAGAGCGCCCATCAGGTGTTGGACACGGGCTGAAGGCGTACCGTCGTCTGGAGCAAGATCGAAAAAACGGTAGAGGGCCAGGCGAATGATGTCCGACCTCTTACGCCCCAGCGTCCTCGATCAGGGTTCCGTGCTGATCCACCCCCACAGGCCATGCGAGCTGCAGTTGCCCGCATCATCGCAATATGTGTGCGTGCTCGACTCGCCACCTTGCCGCGACGAGCCGCCGCAGGCCGCGAGGTTGAGGGTGGGCCGCCCATCTTCGATGCCGCCGATGCCCAGGGCGTTCATCCAGTAGCGGACGCGATACACCGTGATGCCGCAGGCCTGCAAGCCCTCTACCTCGACCATGGTCAGCTCGCGGCCGTTGACGAATACCTGCGTGTTGCCCCGCGACGCGTCGGCACGCAGCGGACCTCCCAGGCGCAGGCCGGGCATGATCTGGCCGGCGATAGGCCCGCCTTCGAATCCCCAGGCGCCAGAAAACGAATCGTACCAGTAGCGGCCCGGCACGATCCCATAGGCCTGGTCCAGCGCGCGAACAGTCTCGATCGGCAGGGCTTGGCCGTTGACTATCACTGGTTCAGCGGCAAGAGCGTGGGCCGATATCAGAAACGCAAAGAGCAGCGCCGCAACGCGGGCATTGTCTGCGGCCACCAAGGCCAACCGATAGAAAACGGACAGGGTCATTTCGACCCCCTTTCTGCCCCCTCGAAGGGGGACGTTCTGTTAGGCGACTGAGGAGGTCGAACTATTACAGCTCGGCGAACGAGCTGTATCTCGGTGGCTACTCGCCTCGACCGGCTTGTTACCGAGCCGGCCGCAGCCCCGTCTGCATCCCGGCTTGGCGCGCGGCGGGCGGTTGGCGGAGGTGGGAGAGGGGCTGTTCCGCATCCTCTTGGTCATCTGCCGGCCGCAAGGGGAGGCGCCGTTTCGCTCGGTGGCTGAGCCCGCTCATGGCTGAGGCGGCAATACTGAGAGGGTGCGTGACGTGCAGTTGAGCACCAATCTGGCTGGGTATGTGAGCAAGACCGCTGTCACCGATCTCTCCCCGCCACTTGACCGTGAGCACCCTCCGGAGTACGCTTGGTCAAGGTTGGTCAACCCGGAGGTTCTGCCGATGTCCGAGATCATCTACAACCTGTACGAGGCGAAGACTTCCCTCTCCCGGTTGGTCGATCGCGCCGCGAGCGGTGAGGAGATCATCTTGTCCAAGGCCGGCAAGCCACTCGCCAAGCTCGTGCCGTTCCATCGGTCGCCTGAGCCGCGCAAGCCCGGCGGATGGGAGGGCCAGGTCCGCATCTCGGACGATTTCGATGCTCCTCTGCCGCCGGACATCCAGGCTGCTTTTGAGGGGAGCGAGTGACTCCGCCGAGCCGGCTTCTGCTCGATACCCACATCTTCCTCTGGTGGCGCGGGGAGCCTTGCCGATTGGCGCCGGCGGTGCAGAGCAGCATTGCTACGGCAGACATCGTGTTCGTGAGCGTAGCCTCAGCCTGGGAAGCGGCGATCAAAGTCTCCTTGGGCCGCCTTGAGCTTCCCGACACGGTTGAAGCGGGGGTTCTCGCCAGCGGTTTCGAGAAGCTTCTCATCTCGTTTTCTCACGCCGAGCAGGCTGCCAGCCTTCCGCACCACCATCGAGACCCGTTCGACCGCATGCTCGTCGCCCAAGCGAAAGCCGAAGGCTTGACCCTCGTCACCCACGACCGGCTCTTGGCGCCCTACGACATCGAGATCCTCTGGGCGTAGACCCCAGCACGCGAAACCGCCTCCTCCGACAGCACAAGGCGCGTCGCCGCCACTCCGAGACCGCCTGCCTGTACCAGGAATGACCGGCTGCCCCCAGGGTGGCTCGCGTCTGAAGCCGCCTCCGATCCCCACGGGTCGCCTAGGCGATCTGCCCCCGCGGCTTCCCTACAGGTAGATTATTCTTGATTTCGCTAGAGCCCTGACGGCACTCTTTCTATCCTGAACGGTCAGAAAAATTTTGTGCTTGACACGATCTGCTGACTATGGCATCTTCCTGTCGTCGCTGAGGAATCCAACACGGTTGAGGAAAACAGAGGTCAGTTTGCCGGCGCCAATTACGGAGCCGGTTTCGGGCTGAAAACGCCCAAGAGGAGAGTATCATGGCTAAGGAAGTGACGCAAACGGGTAGAATGGGGAGCTTGCAGCGGTTCAACCTGGCGCTGACGGCCAACAAGGCCGAGCTTCAGGATCTGGAGCTCAGCCGCGTCAAGTTCGAGGGAATGGTGAACCAGATCCAGGACCTCGCCAATCGGCAGGCGGCTCTTCGGGCCGAGAAGCAGGAGATCTCAAAACAGCTCAAGACTCAGCTCATCGAAACCGAGCGGATGGGCAACATGATGCGCAAGGGGGTGCAGGCCCACTTCGGCATCCGTGCGGAGAAGCTCGCCGAATTCGGCCTCCAGCCGTTCCGTGGCCGCCCTCGCGCGGTAAAGGCGACTCCGGAGACGCCGGGGACGCAGCACCCCACCACGGCGGCGGTCGCCGACATCACGGAGTAACTCACGCCGTAGGTTTCGCGAAGAGGGGCATGCCCGGCATGCCCCTCTTTTTTTATGTCCGGTGGGGCTGAACGCCGTCCGTGATCTCCAGAATCCCCCTCAAGATCTCCAGGAGCTGCTTCTGCGCTGGGGAGTCCGCGCCAGCGTCCCCGGAGCTGCCGCGACTTCTCCCGATGTCATTCCAGCGTCTCCAGAGTTTTCTCCGGCATCCGCAGATCCGCGTCGACTTCCAGGGAGTCACGCCAGCTTCTCCGGATGTTCCGCCGACTTCTCCAGAGTTTCCCCCGACATCCGCAGATCCGCGCCGACTTCCAGGGAGTCACGCCAACTTCTCCGGATGTTCCGCCGACTTCTCCAGAGTTTCCCCCGACATCCGTAGATCCACGCCGACTTCCAGGGAGTCACGACGACTTCTCCGGATGTTCTGCCGACATCTCCAGAGTTTTCTCCGGCATCCGCAGATCCGCGCCGACTTCCAGGGAGTCACGCCAGCTTCTCCGGATGTTCCGCCGACTTCTCCAGAGTTTTCTCCGGCGTCCGTAGATCCACGCCGACTTCCAAGGAGTCACGACGACTTCTCCGGATGTTTTGCCGACTTCTCCAGAGTTTTCTCCGGCATCCGCAGATCCAGGCCGACTTCCAGGGAGTCACGCCGACTTCTCCGGATGTTCTGCCGACTTCTCCAGAGTTTTCTCCAGCATCCGCAGATCTACGCCGACTTCCAGGGAGTCACGCTGACTTCTCCGGATGTTCT
>Ga0134125_10000314_pt1 | contig 67100 bp, 55 predicted proteins | sample KB31751_FD_96464 | JGI IMG/M metagenome (GOLD analysis project Ga0134125, IMG submission 96464) | Terrestrial soil microbial communities with excess Nitrogen fertilizer from Kellogg Biological Station, Michigan, USA - KB3-175-1 | ecosystem: Environmental > Terrestrial > Soil > Unclassified ... | reverse complement strand
CTTTCCGTCGAGCGGACTTGAATCCGCCCTCCCGGACGTTATCCGGCACACTGCCCCGCGGAGTTCGGACTTTCCTCCCTCATCCTTGACGGATAAGAGCGGCCGTCCGGCCCAGCTGCCAACTGATTCATTATATTCGAGTGGCCAACTTCTTTACCGCAGAGTTCGCCGAGAGCGGCAGCGAGCACGAAAAAGCACCGATCCTCAAACCTCACTAGCCCCACTGGCTAGACTCCAACCACCATGTGATCCCGAGCCGATTTTGCGAGGGCCCTTACGACGGATGCAGCTGCGCTTGCTGCTTGCAGGAGTGTCACGCCCATTAGCAGCAAAGAAAGCGGCCTGGCCGCCATAAGATCCCTCCGTCTTCTCTGCGCTTAACGTCGCGATGACATGCGTATGGAGCAAGCCCGCAAAAAACCCTATAATCTCGCCGATGGCTAACGAATTACCTTTCGGCATCGAACGATCATTGTTGCGGATGGACGAAAGCGACCCCTATCTCTGCTTACACTTTGTGATCATTTACGTCCGCGACCAGGAACATAGTCTTCGTTTCTACGTTGACAAGCTGGGATTCCGCACCATGGTCGATCACACATTTGCCGACGGCAGGCGTTGGATTGAAGTGTCGCCTCCGGATGGCAACGCTCACATCGGTCTCAGTCTGCTTGAACCTGGAGCAGACCCAGAGTCATTCATTAGCCGGGAGAGCCGAATCTGGTTCATTACGGAGGACGTCAAACGCAAGTACGAAGAATGGAAGGCACACGGCGTTAAGTTTCTTTTCCCGCCGCAAGAGCCGGCCTGGGGCGGAATCCATACCAGATTTGAAGACCCGGATGGAAACTCATTCGGCCTCGCGGGATTTGACGAACTTACCCGCGGCGTGGAGGGGAAACGGCGCGCCTTAGCTCAGAAATATGAGGCTGAACAGCGGGCCAGCCAGGAAATTGAGATCGCACGACAGGTGCAGGCTCGTCTCTTTCCTCAGATACATCCCGAAGTAAAAACGCTCGAATATGCTGGTTTGTGCCTGCAAGCGCATCAGGTTGGCGGAGACTACTTCGATTTTCTGGATATAGGAAAGGGCCGGTTGGGACTGGTGATTGGCGACGTCTCCGGCAAAGGGATCGCCGCTGCTCTGCTGATGGCCAACTTGCAAGCCAATCTGCGCAGCCAATGCGCTCTTGCGTTGACAAATCCAGAACTGCTCCTCGGCTCCGTAAACCGCCTCTTCTATGAAAACACGGCCGACAACGCGTATGCGTCACTCTTTTTCGCCGATTACGACGATGAATCTCGCCGCCTGCGTTACGCCAACTGCGGGCATCTCTCCGCTCTAATTTTGCGCGCGGATGGTACATGTCGCCGTCTCGATTCCAATGCAACCTTGATGGGTCTGTTTCAAGATTTGGATTGTAAGTTCGCGGAAACCACCCTTCTGCCCGGAGACTTGCTCGCCATGTATACCGACGGCGTTACTGAAGCTTTGGACTCCCGCGGCGAAGAGTTCGGCGAGCAGAACCTGATTCAAAAGCTGCGCGAATATCGCGGCCGGTCCTGCCAGGCGGTAGCGGAGGCCATCGCAAGCGAGGTACGCGCTCTCAGCCCCGGAGAGCAGCAGGATGACATCACGCTGATACTTGGCAAGTGCCGGGTACATCCGTAGGCGCGTCTTCGCCTATCTTGCCTTCCAATTCGCATTTTGCGCCGTTGAGCAGATCAGCGCGAAGATCCGGCAAGTCCCCAAAAGCATGTCATCCCGAGAGGATTTTGCGAGGGATCTTACGTCAGATCACATCTTTCATGCCGCTTGCAGGAGTATCGCGGCCCGTGAGCAGCAGAGAAGCTTCCTTGGCCGTCGTAAGGTCCCTCCGTCTTCGCTTCGCTCAGCGTCGGGATGACATGATTTCGGGAATTGAAATCTGGAAGTTACGCGCGTCGCTTGTAGAGGATGGAGAATTCAAATCCCGGATTTGCGGGGAACAGTTCCGCGACTTTGCGCAAGCGGTCGGCCATTTGCGCCGGCGCGAGCAGAGGATAATCGCGTTCACGCAAGTCGTAATAATCAACATCCAGAAAAAGCGAAAGCAGGTAGATGGAAATCGCGTCAGAAAACGTGGCGGCGAAGTATTCGTTCTTGTGCTTCTCAATTTCAGGGCCGGGAGTTGTAGCCAGCTTGCGCGACTCCCACGCGTCAAGCGAAGTTTCGCCGCGCACGTTATTTTCAACTTGCTTCCATACCAGATCGGAAAATTCGCGCGAAACTCCGGCGCGGTCCACCAGCGCGTGACCCACGTTGATGTAGAACTCGAAGGCAACCGAGAACTTATCGTCCATCAGGCGCGTGGAGATGAATACACACTGCGAATCACCCAGATCAAGATTACGGTGGCAGACCGCATTGTCGCTGAGCGCCACATCGTAGCGATCGGCGATGACGGTTTCGTCTCCCTGATTAACGGTCAGAGGAACAAAATAATAAGCCTTACGCTGCAAGGCGGTGGCAATGGCCCGCGGGACGGTAGCGACCATGCGCTCAAGGTCTACGGCGGAAATGGTGACATCGCCGGAAACTGCATAGCAAACGCCGTTGGGCGCTTGCGAGACGGGAGTGAGACGGACAACCTCAGCCGGGGGCCGCGTAATCGCGGACGCAACTTGCGACATAAACATCATTGTAGCGCAGCGGGTAAACGCGCGCCGATTTGCTGGAAATGCCTCGGGGAATGCTTGCGGGAACAAGTCGCGGGAAATAGTATAGATACGAAAGCGCTGGCCGAACATGGCTTCTACGAACCCTCCTTCACGCGTCCCACACTGGTATTTGGTGCCAGTCAAAGCCATGGCGGTAACTTTCCTGCTGACGGTGCTTTCTTTCGCTTTCGGACTGTTGCTCGGCATCATAGGAACTCTGCTCCACGGCCTGATTGTGGGCGTCCATGCGAATGTGACGGTCGCTTACCGCGACGTGGCTTTGCCTGTGGCAATTGCGGCGGCGGTGATTGTTTTCGTGGTCTCGATGGTGGTGGAAATTCGCCGCTACCGGCAGGAGAAAGCGCTGGTAGAGATCGAGAACGCCGGTTGAGCGGCGCCTATTGAGCGCTTCAGTTTTCATTTGTCCCTTTTTAAGCTTGACTCACTTTGATCTTGTCCCGTCTTGCCGCTATACTCCTTGCTCATGAAAGGTAATCCGAAGGTCATCAACGAACTCAATAAGGCTCTGCGCGAAGAGCTTACCGCCATCAACCAGTATTTTCTTCATGCCGAGATGTGCGAAAACTGGGGCTACAGCAAACTTTCCGACTACATCAAGAAGCAGTCCATCGGCGAGATGAAGCACGCGGAGTCTCTGCTCGAGCGCATTCTGTTTCTGGACGGCGTACCCACAATGGAGCCGCTGAAACTGTCGGTTGGCTCGACGGTGAAGGAAATGATCCAGGCCGATTTGGAGCTGGAAATTTCAGCCGTAGGACAGTACAACAACGCGGTGCAGATAGCCACGGAGTTGAAAGACAACGGCTCGCGCGATCTGCTGGTGCAACTTTTGAAAGACGAAGAAGGCCACGTGGACTGGCTCGAAGCGCAAGTGCATCAGATCAAAGAGATGGGCTATGAGCGGTATTTGACGATGCAAACTGGGGAGTTTGAAGAAGAGTAGTTTGCGTTCCTGCAAGGGTCACAGATTTCGATAAACTTGTCCACGATGCATAGTTCCTTCGCTCAGGATGACAGGGTTTTGTGGATTCAAAACATGCTGCTTCAAGCATCCGCTTGTTAGGGAGCAAAATGTTGGGCAAGAAATCTTCATCTTGCGCCTTCCCTTCCCATCCAACTAGCAGGTGTTTTTGAGATCCGTAATTGTCAGTTGCTCGAGAATTCCTCAATGGCAAACGCGTGCAACCGCGGCAGTTGCCGCCCGATGACCTTCTGAGTGCTCCTTTTGTAACTTGGCACATTTCAAGCTCTTCTTTAAAGTCGGAAGGTAAGCCATAAACATAGCTTCCGGACTGGACGTGCTTCGGCCCCCTACGTGCATATTAAGTAGGAAGTACATCGCCGGAGGCGTGTCGGCGTGAAATTTTTGGATGGTTTGGGAATGAAGTACATGGGTCGAGTCGCGGTTTTCGTGGTGGGCGCGTTGCTGGCAACACTGCCGTTATGCGCCCAGAGTTACCAGGCTCCGCTGAACACGCTGATATCCAACGCTTCGGCTTCCGCCGTCATCAGCCAGCCTGATGATTCTCTGCTCACCATCACTAAGCGCGTGGATGAAGTCAACGTGCTTTTCATTGCGACCGACAAGCATGGCAAATTCGTCCGCAACCTGAACCAGAACGATTTCAGCATTCTTGATGATCACAAACCACCGGAGTCCATTATCAGTTTTCGCAGTGACACCGACCTGCCGCTGGAAATGGGTTTGCTTGTGGACACCAGCAGATCGGTGCACAAGCGCTTTGGTTTTGAGCAGGACGCAGCAACTGGATTTCTAGAACACGTAATTCGCCCGAAATTTGACAAAGCCTTCGTAATGGGCTTCAGCAACCATGCGCAGGTGACGCAGGATTTTACCGACAACCCCGTCCTGCTTTCCGCTGGCGTGCTGCGAATGCACGATGGTGGCGGCACCGCGTTGTTCGACGCGATTTATCACGCCTGCAAGGACAAATTCAGAGACAATCCCGACCACGCCGTGCGGCGCGCGCTGGTGATTGTGAGCGACGGCGATGACAACCAGAGCGAATTTTCAGAGGCACAGGCGATTGAAGCGGCGCAACGCGCGCAAGTGACCATTTACACCATCTCCACGGATGACAGCGGATTGATTCTTCGCGGCGACCAGGTAATGGAACAGATCGCGGAAGCCACGGGCGGAAGGGCGTTTCTTCCCTTCAAGATGAAAGACATCACCAAATCATTCTCCGCGATTGAAGATGAATTGCGCAGCCAGTACGTGGTTTCCTACCGGCCAGCGGATTTCAATGCCGACGGGCTTTTCCGTCCCATCGAAATCACTGCGCTCAAGAAAGACCTTCAGGTCAGGGCGCGCATGGGATACTACGCGCCTCGGCCGTAGAATTTCTTCTTTTTAAGATTGCGCGGGCGAGACGCCCGTGCCCCCATTAACAATCAACTAGCTGGATCTGACGCCGGTCAGTTCTTGTGCCTTCTGCTGGGCTTTTGGCGGCTGGTACGTTCCCGGGACCACACGAAACGAAATGCTCAGGCGGTTCCAACTGTTGATGGTCACCACTCCCATGGTGAGGTCCACCAGCTCTTTCTCCGAAAAATACTTGCGGGCTTCTTCGAACACGTCGTCGGGAACGTGCGTCTCGCTGACGAGGGTCACGGCCTCTGCCCAGGCAAGCGCCGCGCGCTCGCGATCGGTATAAAAAGGCGTTTCACGCCAGGCGTCGAGCGAATAAAGGCGCTGGTCGCTTTCGCCGTCAACCTTCAGGTCTTTCCAGTGCATGTCGAGGCAGTAAGCGCAGCCGTTGATTTGCGAGACGCGAAGATCAATGAGGTGCAACAAATTCTTTTCAATGCTGGAATGCTTCAGGTAGGTAACCAGCCCATACATGGCTTTCAAGGCGTCGGGCGAGGCACTGGCGTATTCAATGCGAGCTTTCATGACGATCTCCAGAATTTGTTATATACCGTCTCAGATTCCAAGACGTTGTGGATTGATACATTTTTTGCCGCGGGTTTTCGGGTGTAAAATCCAACCTAGGGTTCCGTATGGGCAGGGTTGCACTTTTTTGCGCCGCGTTTTTTGTTGGTGTGCTGTTGTGTGTCCCCGCACGTGCCGGGCAATCTAGGCATAAATCCCATAAAATTCCCGTAAAACAGCAGGCGACCCAACCGGAGGTAGCCGCGCCCGCTCCACCTCCGGCACCTTTGACGCTGGAGCACATGCCGGCAACCCCTGCGCAGGTAACCTACCAGAACAGCCAGCTCACCATTCTGGCGAGAAATTCCACCGTCGGCGATATTCTGCGCGCGGTGCATAAACAGACGGGCGCGAATGTTGACGCACCTCCCAACGCCACGCAGCGCGTGGTAGGCCAGTTTGGGCCGGGATCTCCCCGAGATGTGCTGGCTTCGGTGCTGGACGCCTCAGGCTTCAACTATGTGTTGCTGGGGTCGCAGACGAACCCAAATGGCTTGGAGCACGTGATCATTACGGCCAAATCCAATGAGCCGATCACGAACGCGGCAGTAAATACTCCGCCGCAACCGGCTGCGGACGCTGATGCGGGAAATGATGCGAGCGATGCGAATGACGCGCAGGAGCCGGAGCAGGGCGCTCCAAGCGAGTCTTTTGTGCCGCAGGACAATCCGCCCACCGACAACTCACCCCAGGACGATGACAACTCGCAAGATCAGTCGCAGAATCCTCAGATTAAGACGCCCGAGCAATTGTTGCAGGAACTGCAGCGGCAGCAACTCTTGCAGCAGCAACAGCAACAACAGAATCAGAACCAGCCACAACCGGGCCCGACCGAGCAGATGCATCAGATCCAACGGTAGTCTGCGCGCAGCGATGCGATCCAGCTGGCGCTCTCAGGGTCCGGTGTATCTAATCCTTACATCGGAATTAATATCCCCGCGAAGGCTCAGGAGTAACAATCCGTCGTAAGGGCCCTCCGTCTTCGCTACGCTCAACGTCGGGATGACATGTCTTTAAGTTTCAGAGCTGGGGCTTCAGGCTGGGGTTTCAGGCTGGGGTTTCAGGCTGGGGTTTCAGGCTGGGGTTTCAGGCTGGGGTTTCAGGCTGGGGTTTCAGGCTGGGATTGCAGAGTTGAGATTTAAGAGCTGAGGAATTCAGAGAGCTGGCTAGTCGCCGCTGACTAGGCTTTGGCTGGTCGCAAGGACAGCGCGCACCGGCGCAGGTTGAGAGACGTCCGGGGCCAAAACAGAAAGCAAGCTGAAAATTGTTCCGTAGGAGGCTGCGATTCCAAAAGCCAAGACAGCCAGGACTGTGCCAAAAAGTATGAGAGCGCTCACTAAGTTTCCCACTGACTTGCCTTCCTTCAGATGCTGCTAATGAAAGCCAGTTTGTATGCCGAACCGGCCCGTTTATGAGTGCGCAGACCACTCTACTGTTCGTTGACGCTCTTAGTTGTTGACGACTAAGATACGTGAGTAGAGGTGCGCAACTACACTCTCTAACATTTCTGTGGCCCCGTCCACATTACGGAAGGACAATCCGCACCTCCGGTATCCATGCCAATAACCCAGATCTCAGTCCGCGGGGCACGCCAGCACAACCTGAAGAATATTGACGTCGCCATCCCTCGGAACAGCCTCACAGTGATCACCGGCCTCAGCGGATCGGGCAAGTCATCTCTTGCATTTGACACGATTTACGCCGAGGGACAGCGGCGCTATGTGGAGACCCTTTCCGCCTACGCGCGGCAGTTTCTGGACCAGATGGAGCGGCCCGATGTGGATTCTATTGACGGCCTGAGCCCGGCGATTTCCATTGAGCAGAAAACCACCAGCCGCAGCCCTCGCTCCACGGTGGGAACGATCACGGAAATTTACGATTATCTTCGTCTTTTGTTCGCTTCTATCGGCATTCCGCATTGCCCCAATTGCGGTCGCGCCATCTCGCGCCAGTCCGCAGACCAGATCGTGCAACGGGTCATGGCGCTGACTCCGGAAGACCGGGTCATGATCATGGCTCCGATTGTGCGAGGGCGAAAAGGTGAATTCAAGAAGGAGATGGAAAAACTGGTGCAGGGTGGCTTTACCCGCGCACGTGTGGATGGCGAGCTGGTCAGCCTAGAAGATGACCTGCAACTCGATAAGCGTAAGAACCATACGATCGAAGTTGTGATTGACCGCCTGCTCGTGAAGGCTGGCATTGAACATCGGCTGGAGATGTCGGTGGGGCTGGCCATGAAGCTGGCCGGCGGGCTGGTGCAGGTGGCAATTGTGGGAGGCGAGGAGCAGCTCTATTCCGCGCAATTGGCCTGCCCGGATTGCGGCATCAGCGTGCCGCAGATGGAGCCGCGGTCGTTTTCGTTCAACAGCGCTTATGGAGCTTGCCCGGAATGCCACGGCTTGGGCAGCCGTTATGACTTCGATCCCGCGAAGGTTGTGAATGACTGGTCGAAGCCGCTGCTGGAAGGCGGGCTGGGGCCGGGATCGGCTTCGCAGAATTTGATTCATCAAATTCAGACTGTGGCGGCGGCGCATGGAATTGATTTGCGCACGCCCGTCGAAAAGCTTCCGGAAAAAATTCAGAACTTGCTTTTCTATGGCGAGGGCGCGAAGAACGGCAAGACAGGCTTTCTCGGCATTGTCGCGTATTTAAAAAATACCATGGATGAATCCAGCTCAGAGGGTTATCGCGACTTTCTGATGGATTACATGTCGGCGACGGAATGCCCATCATGCCACGGGAAACGGTTGCGGCCAGAAAGCCTGGCGGTCAAAGTAAACGGGCTATCCATTGCAGATTTCACGGCGTTGCCGATCTCGCAGGCGCTTGAGGCGGCGAAGAAGATTCAGTTGAACGGACGCGAGGCCATCATCGCGGAACGCATTGTGCACGAGATCATCGAGCGGTTGCAGTTCTTGAGCGCTGTGGGGTTGGGATATTTGTCGTTGGCCCGTTCGGCGGCGACGCTCTCCGGCGGTGAAGGGCAGCGCATACGACTGGCGACGCAGATTGGATCAAAGCTGCGCGGCGTTCTGTATGTGCTGGATGAGCCCTCCATCGGCTTGCACCATCGCGACAATGGACGCCTGCTGGCCGCGCTTGAGGAGTTGCGCGAACTGGGCAATACGGTGCTGGTGGTCGAGCACGATGAAGAGACCATCCGTCGCGCGGACTACGTAATTGATTTGGGACCCGGTGCGGGACGCCACGGTGGCGGCCTGGTAGCGCATGGCACGCCGCTGGAAATCGAACGCTCTGCGGAGTCGCTGACTGGAGCTTACATTTCCGGGCGGCGGCGGATTGAGATGCTGTCAGAACGGCGGCAGCCGAATGGAACTGGGATCGGCATTCTGGGCGCGCGGGAAAATAACCTGAAGAATCTGGACGTGGTATTTCCACTGGGCGTAATGACGGTCGTTACGGGAGTTTCCGGCTCGGGGAAGTCCACGCTGGTCAACGATATTCTGTACCGGTCGCTGGCGCGGAAACTGTATCGCTCACGCGAAGCGCCGGGAGAGCACAAGAGCCTTTCCGGCACTGAAAATATTGACAAGGTCATCCGCATTGATCAATCACCCATTGGGCGTACGCCGCGTTCGAATCCTGCGACCTACACGGGAGTGTTCTCGCAGATCCGCGATTTGTATGCCATGCTGCCGGAGTCGCGCGAGCGAGGTTACAAGCCAGGCAGGTTTTCCTTCAACGTGGCTGGCGGACGCTGCGAAGCCTGTCAGGGCGAGGGCCAGCGCCGCATCGAAATGAATTTTCTGCCGGATGTATACGTGCTGTGCGAAGTGTGCGGCGGAAAACGCTACAACCAGGAAACACTGGCGGTGAAATACAACGGCCACTCCATCGCCGACCTGCTGGAGATGCCGATTTCCGATGCGTTGCCGATCCTGGAAAATATCCCGCAAGTAAAACAGAAGCTGCAGACTCTTGTAGATGTCGGGCTTGGCTACATTCATCTGGGGCAGTCTTCGGTGACGCTGTCCGGGGGCGAAGCGCAGCGCATAAAGCTGGCCCGAGAGCTAAGCAAGCGGCAAACGGGAAGGACGCTCTACCTTCTCGATGAACCCACGACCGGCCTGCACTTTGATGATGTAAAGAAACTGCTCGAAGTGCTGCACCGGCTCACGGATTTAGGCAATACCAGCGTGATTATTGAGCATAACCTCGACGTGATCCGCAATGCGGACTGGATCATTGACCTTGGCCCGGAAGGCGGCGAGGAAGGTGGGCGAATTGTGGCACAGGGTACGCCGGAGCAGGTGGCGAAGGTCAAGAAATCCTATACCGGTCAGGCGTTGGCTGAATATTTTGCGGCGCAAACGAAGCATGCCGCACAGAAAAACCGCACGGCATAAGCGTACCGCCCGGTAGTGTCCTAATTTGAACTTCTCAGCTTTGTAAGCTGGCATGAATCGTGCCTCGAATCCATTCTGAGACGTTTTGCTTGCTGGCCTTGGCTTTGGCTGCAATTGCCTTTAGATCATCCGCCGCGAAGCGTACAGGCACGATTCGTCCCTTCGCTTCACCCTTTGGCAGCTTTGGCCGCCCAGCCTTACGCTTGCTCTTCATCCATCCCTCGATATTGATTAACTATTGCCGCTTTCACGGCTTCCTGAGCCGAGGTAACAGGCCCAAGGTGCAAGACCGCTATATGCCGCTGTGGTCGCTCTGGATTCTCTGTTTCGTGCGCCCACGCATAGACTCGTTTCGCAGCGGGATGGCCACGCAAATCGAACACTTCAACTATGCCTTCCCATACGGTCATCCCTTCAAATACTTCTTTGACAGGGACGCTTTCGACGTGGGTAGCCTCTCCACCATGAAGATGCCTAATTACATCGCGCAACTCTTCGAGATAAGAATTCATAATTTGGGTGGCGATGCGATTTGGATTCTGAGAGAAAAAGTTTTAGATTTCATAGCTCCGCACTGTGCCCCTTTGAAAATCCCAAGTAACTTCCTTATCGAATTTTCTTCCAGGCTGCCATTTGAAAGCCATACCTCTCCGCAGAGCGGGCAATCGGTAAAACCCCTTGTCGTGTCGAGTGGCAACACTATTTTTCCTTTGCAGTTTTTACATTCAAACTCGACCCCGAGAATGTCACTTAGCTCTATCATGTGCTTCGTTTCAAATGTCACGATGTAGCCTCCACCAACTTCTCAACCGTCCAAAAATCATTCTCAATTCCCGCAGCCATCGCGGGAGTGCAGCGAAGCGAATTATGCCGCTTAACAAAATTGTAATAGGCAAAGTGCAAACCGACCGCAGCGCGGAAGTTTTCCAGCTTCTTACTGAATGCCAGCGTCAGCCGGGAAAGCCTTTTTACATGTAAGCGCGTGGTGCCGTTTAATCGCTCGATATAGCTGGTGGAGACTGATTCCATATCAGGATTGCCAGTGATAGCTCTACGCGCAGCGGATGCGAACCTAGGCGCGCTGTACTTGCGCTCTGGATGCTGTGCAGAATCGTGCGAATAAACTTTCACGATCTGGCCGTAGTCCACGTCCGCGCCGAATGACCGCTCTACAGCTTCGATGTACCCGTGCAGAGCATCCGTAGAAATCTGCACTCGATTACGCATCCGATTGGCAACGTCCTGCACGAAAGCCGTAGTGGTTTCGAGGTTGCGTTTCCCTACTCGAAATGCCGGAACGATTTTGGTTTCCGCATCAATCGCGCAATATGTCCAAACGTCTCCCATTTCAGGGTCGTCGCCGATGTCCACATGACGTTCCTTCTTGCCTATGAATCCCCAAATTTCATCGAATTGCAGGTAATTGCAACCCAGATCTTGCATCTTGGAATCGAGCAACAATTCGCAGTTCTTACCGACTTTTATGCCTAAGCGCATGATCGTATCGCGGTGAATGCCCGTCATGCGTTCAATCGAACGAATGCTGGAGCCTTCGGCCAGTGACGCTATAACCGCGATTTGCTTGTCTTTTGGGAGTACATTTGCCATGTCAATAACTGTATTACAATAAATACTAGATGTCAAGCATTTCTGTGTTACACTTTGTCTGCCATGTGGAAATATCTGGTCGTATTTGCTCTGATTTTTGGATTGGCAATCTATGTATCCGTTCAAGATGAACATGCCGCCCAAGAGGCCACACAGAAAACCTCCACACTTAACAAAAACACTGTTTCCGCTGCACCGAATGAAAATCATCCCAAGCAGGACATAGAAAATGCCGAACGGAACCAGCCAGGTTGGTACGGATTTTTCCGATGGCCCGGAGGAACAACTACATGGGCCGTTATCTTTACCCTTCTTGCGATAGCTGAGCAAGTCAAAGTAGGTTCCGATGCCACGAAAGCGATGCGCGACAGCATTCCTCATCAAGAAAATGCTGCTAAAGCTGCTGAGGAAAGCGCGAATGCCCTTATAAATGCCGAACGCCCGTGGATTATAGCCAGCATCAAAAAGGAGGAGCACCATAGTCCGCGCGTATTCAGCACCGGGGACGAAATAAGCATCCCCCCGCCAACGGCTTTTGGGGAAGAGTCCTCCTTCGCACTGGTACTTAAAAATATCGGTCGCTCTCCTGCTGAAATATTCGCTGTACTTGGAGAACCAAAACCGAACGAACAAGGGATTGATGGAGGATTTAGCTCTATCGAGGAACCTGAATACGGAGAGCGGACATTGCTTCCACGCGTCACATTGTTGGTTCCAGAAGAGGAATGGGTTTGCTATGACATCATTACCGACGGCTGTTACACGGACAGCGAATTGAAAGCCTTTATAGCTGGCCGCTTGCATCTCATTTTCAAGGGAGTAGTTCTTTATCGGGATCACTTCAGACCCGAGAATACCCATGAAACTAGATTCTGTTACACGTACTCGCGTTTTTTGGACGAGTACCGACCCAGCGGCCCGCCCCACTACACCAAATACACCTAGAAAAACAGCAAGAAGGAAAACTGCCATCCTCTCAGAGATGCAAAAACATCCTGTGGATTTGAAATTAGGACACCACCTACCGCCCAACGCCTTCGAACTTTCATCGCAATTCATGTACATTCAGAGGGACGCCGTCCATGTCATCTGATTCCAATTTCTCGCTGAATAATTTCCCTTCTCCGCCCGAGCCACCGCAACCTGAGCAGGTTGGAACTCCACAAGGAAACCGGGCGCCAGTAGAAAATCCGGTGTGGAGCGGATGGGTGGTCTTACTGATTGCAGCACTTACCTTCCTGGTGCCGTCCGTGTTTCTGCTTGCAGCCATTTCGATCACCAGGAAATATTTTCATCCCGTCGCAACCTTCAATCCGCTGCTTGCTTTGTGCGCGGAATTTGCCGGGTACATTGTTGTCCTGTGCTTCATGGTTATGCTGATCGAGGGGCAGTACCATGTTCCTTTTTTTCCGGCTATCGGGTGGAACTGGCCGCGGGAGCGCTGGTTAAGTTTGGCGGGGATGGGAGTGGTGCTGTTGTTCGCCATTCAGGGTGTGGGGTATTTCCTGCCCATCCCGAAGGAAGTCCCCTTCGATAAATTTTTTGCCACGCCTCGGGACGCCTATCTTACCTCGCTGTTTGCCGTCAGTCTCGGCCCCTTCATGGAAGAGATTTTGTTTCGCGGGCTTTTGTATCCCGTGCTGGCGCGCAGGATTGGAATGATAGCGAGCATCGTACTTACTGGTGTCGCTTTTGGCATGGTGCACGGCCTGCAATTGTCGTTTGCCTGGGGGCCAGTGTTAATGATTTCGGTGGTGGGCATCGTTCTAACAACGGTGCGGGCCCTGAAACGATCGGTAGCGGCAAGCATGGTTGTACACATCGCATACAATTTCACGCTTACGGTTTTGACGTTTGTGGGTACTGATGGATTTCGCCATCTGGAGAAGTTGACTCGATAGCCGGCGAGACGCCAGCGGCGCGCGGCATGTTATCGTAGATTTTCATGTCCACAGATTCCGTATCTTTATCTGCATCTCCGGCCCGGCAGGAATTGCTGCGTTTGATCGCTACTAAATCCTTCCGGCTGGGAGAGTTCAAACTCTCCTCCGGCGGAACGAGCGATTACTACATTGATTGCCGCACCACCACGCTCGACGGCCGCGGATCGCAACTTACCGGGAAAGTTTTTTTGGAAGAGATTGAAGCACGCGGCTGGAAGCCGGAAGCCATCGGCGGCCTGACCATGGGCGCGGATCCAATTGTGGTGGCAGTGACGGTCACGAGCGGCAAAGTGAATGGGTTTCTGGTACGCAAGGCGGAAAAGCAACATGGCACCGGCCAGCGAATTGAAGGCTTCCGTGGCAAAGGCGCGCGGGTGGTGATCGTGGACGACGTCTGCACGACTGGAGCTTCCACTGTGCAGGCCATTGAAGCCGCGCGGGAATTTGGATTCGAGATTGCGGGCGTAATGTGCCTGGTGGAACGCGAGGAAGCCGCCGGGCGGCCCAACGTGGAAAAGGCCGCGGCGCCTGCGCCTTTTATTTCACTCTTTACGGCGAATGATGTGAGAAGGCAGCACATAGCCGCCGTCATCACATAGCATTCAGCCACGCGATCCTTGGGATCGTTAAAAAACTTGATTGGCTGAATGCCGATTGCTGAGCGTTCCTAAACTTTATGATTGAAACTCTTGAATGGACCGATTCCGGCGTACGCTTCATCGACCAGACGAAGCTGCCGACCGAGGAAGTTTACGTCACCTGCAAAACCCATGAGCAAGTGGCAGACGTGATCCGCAACATGGTGGTGCGTGGCGCGCCTGCCATCGGTGTTTCCGCAGCCATGGGCATCGCGCTTGGAGTAACGAACTCGAAGGCCGAGACTACCGGAGATTTGAAAAAAGATTTTGACGCCATCTGCAAGCTCATCGGCGAAACGCGGCCTACGGCCGTCAATTTGTTCTGGGCCATCCAGCGCATGAAGGATAAATTTGAAAACCTGCGCATTCGGCCTATCCCGCAAATTAAGTCCAGCCTGATCGAGGAAGCCAAGCGCATGCATGCCGAAGACGTTGCCGCATGCAAGGCAATGGGCAAGCATGGAGCGGTGTTGATGCCGGCCAGCGGCGGTGTGCTCACGCACTGCAACGCGGGCGCGCTGGCAACCTGCGGTTATGGAACCGCGCTAGGCGTGATTCGCGCGGCGGTGGAACAGGGCAAAAAGATCCACGTGTATGCGGACGAAACTCGGCCATTCTTGCAGGGCTCGCGGCTCACCGCATGGGAGCTGACGAAAGACAACATTCCCACCACTGTGATTTCTGACAACATGGCTGGTGCAATGATGCGCCAGGGCAAGATTGGCGCAATCGTCGTGGGCGCGGACCGGATCGCGGCCAATGGAGACGTTGCCAACAAGATCGGGACTTACTCGGTGGCGGTCCTCGCCAAAGAGCATGGCATTCCTTTTTACGTCGCCGCGCCGCTATCCACGATTGACCTGCGGACCTCCGACGGCAGCAAGATCCCCATTGAACAACGGAATGCGAAAGAAGTGACTCACATTGCCGGCAAGCAAATGGTCCCGGACGCAGCCCAAGTAGAGAATCCCGCCTTCGACGTGACCCCCGCAAAATACGTAACCGCGATTGTGACCGAACATGGCATCGCGAAGGCGCCGTATGAGGAGTCGCTGCGGAAGCTGGCGGAAGAGCATCAGCCGGTCGGTTAAGGGCTGAATCCCGTCCATGTTCTCTGTCTCCCAATCGCAAACAATCCTGCAAAGCGGCGGCAAAGACGTCCGCATGGATTGCTTCGTCCCGGAGAGTGATTCGCGGCGTTTTCCCGCCGTCATCGGTCTGCACGGTTCAGGCGGAGGCCACATGAGCATGGCCGAGCCGGCCACAATGCTGGCCCGGCAAGGCTTTGCCGTTTATGTGCTCCATTATTTCGACCGCACGGGCGACGAACGCGTAAGCGATAAGGCTACAATCCTGCGGAATTCACCAGCCTGGCTCAAGACCATTTGGGAGGCGATGAATTTCGTGGAGAAGCAGCCCCAGGTAGATGGCAAGCAAATCGGGCTGTTGGGATTTTCTCTCGGAGCCTATCTCGCACTCACCATCGCGGCTTTTGATGGTCGAGTGCAGGCGGTTGTGGAGTTCTTTGGCGGCTTTCCGAAAGAAATCAAGCTGTTCATGCGAAGGCTCTGCCCGGTGTTGATTCTGCACGGCGAAGCCGACACAACCGTTCCGGTACAGGAAGCCTACGACCTAAAGGAGTTACTGGAACGGCGTGAACAACCATATGAGATACAAATCTACCCTGGCGCCGGGCACGGCTTCACCGGTGAAATCTGGAATGACGCGGGGTTGCGGACTTTGAATTTTCTGAAGCGCTATCTGCAAGCTCCGCGGCCGTAACCGGCTGGTCGCTTCGAACTTCACATTTCGCTCTGGACAACCTGGCTCAGGGCTGGGTTTTGTCTTCTACTTTGTCTGCTCCCTGCTTGGTCTTTTGAGCAGTCTTGTTGGCCGCTTTTTTTGTGCTCTTGTTTACGGCGTGACCTGTCTTTTTTGCGGCATGGCCAGTATCTTTAGCCGCGTTCTTTGTACTGTGGCCGGCATCCTTCATATCTTGTTTGGCACTCTGGCTGGATGACGTGGATTGAGTATCCTGAGAGTAGCCAAACCCTGCGAAGGCGAATAACAAAGCAAAGAACATTACCACGCGTGTGAACGACTTCATACGATATATCTCCTGGCAAGTATTCAATTCAGCCTAGCGGCACGCGGGGACGTTTCCCATCCGGCACAGGCTGTAGAAACCAAAGAAAAGAACCGCTGAAGCCTTCGATCAGAAGAAAAAGCCCTGGGAATCTGAGTTCTTGTTCGATTCAGTAGTCCGTGGGCATTGGCCATTCAATTGGCGAGCCCAAGGCAGCCCTGCTAAGATCACCACAATGGCGCCGCCGAAAGTAATTAAAAAAATAAAGGGTAAGTTCCAGACTCTGGCCCACAATACTCTTCCGCACGATGGCCGTTCGCAGGGCGAACTGGTCGTCATTACAGGAATGAGCGGGTCGGGCAAGGCCTCAGTGCTCAAAGCATTTGAGGACCTGGGTTACTACTGCGTGGACAATCTTCCCGTAGGGCTCATCCCCCGCTTTGCCGAGCTGATCGGGCCTTCGTCTGAAATCGAAAAGACCGCTTTGGTTGTGGACGTGCGCGAAGGCAGTCAACTGGAAGAGCTGCCCGCGATTGTGAAATCCGTGCGCCGGATTATCCCCACAAAAGTTTTATTTCTTGAGGCTTCCGACGCAGTGCTCTTGCGCCGTTTTAGCGAAACTCGGCGGCCGCATCCGCTGGGGCGGCACAATTCAGTGAAGACTTCCCTTTCCGAAGAACGGCGGCATCTGCGGAAGATCCGCGATCTTGCCGACCTGGTGATTGACACCAGCAAGTTCAACGTCCACGAGTTGCGCGCGCATGTGACGGAACGCTTCCAGAAGCAGCAGTCGGGGAAAAATATTCTTGTCTCGTGCGTCAGCTTTGGTTTTCGCCACGGGGTTCCTGAAGATGCAGATTTGCTTTTTGATGTGCGCTTCCTGCCCAACCCGCATTTCGTGCCGGAGTTTAGAAACCTCACAGGACGGCATCCAAAAGTTGCCCAGTACATTCGGAGCTTTCCGCAGAGCAGAGAGTTCATCGAGCGGATCTCCGAGCTGCTGATTTACCTGCTGCCCCATTACGTGCATGAAGGCAAGAGCTACCTCACCATTGCTTTTGGCTGCACCGGCGGACAACACCGTTCCGTGATGATTGCCGAAGACGTAGGCAAGCGGCTGAAGAAAGCCGGATACCGAATGAAGGTGAACCACCGTGATAGCCCAAAGTAGCTGGCTTCGTACCGCAAGCGCGCGTGTGAAGTAGAATAGTGCCTAACTTCCAGTGTTCATTTCAGCAAAGCCCGTCTGCTTAGGCATGGGGAGACCCTCATGCGGCAACTGACACGGCTGGTGCGGTATGTAATTCCCTACTGGTGGCAATTTATTCTGTCGGTCGTTCTGATGGCGGGCGTCGGCTTGCTCGATGCTTTCCGCGTGTTGCTGGTAGGCCCAATCCTTGACCGTGTTTTGAACCCCGCGTCGGGTGCAAACGACATTAAGCTTTTCACTCTTCCCGGCAGCCACCGGATTATTTATCTGCAAAGCTTTGTGCCCGTCCATTTGCAGAATAGCGCGTGGAGCATTGTGGCTTACGCCTTCGTCGCTTCCACCATCCTGAAAGGGATCTGCGATTACACCGGAACTTACCTGGTGAATTTTGCCGGTTTCGGCATGATTACGGACTTGCGCAATCATTTGTACGAATCCGTGTTGCGCCGCTCGGCGGCATTTTTCCAGAAACACACCACGGGAACGCTGATTTCCACGATCGTGAATGACATTGAACGCGTGCAGTTTGCGATGTCCAGCGTGCTTTCGGAATTTCTCCAGCAATTTTTTACGTTTATATTCACCGCCGCTTTGGCGGTTGTGCTGGGCAAGAGTTTGGCATGGCTTCTTCTGCTGTTCGTGCCGGTCATTTTGTATTCCGCAGGGAAGATTGGACGCAAGGTCCGGCACACCACGCGCACCGGCCAGGACAAGCTGGCGGACATTCAAAACATTCTGCACGAAGCGATCACCGGAAACCGCATCGTAAAAGCCTTCGGCATGGAATCATGGGAGATTGCGCGCTTCCGCAAGGCCGCGCACAAATTGTTTGGGGCCAATTTGCGTTCGGTTGCGGCAGCCGCCCTGAGTTCTCCCATCATGGATATTTTTGGGGCAATCGCCATTGCCCTGCTGTTGCTCGTGGGCCGCAACGAGATCGCCCACCATGTAATGTCCCCGGGGATGTTTGTTGCCTTCATTGTCGCGGTCTTCAAGCTCTATGATCCGGTACGAAAATTTGCCCTGTTTAATAACAACTTTCAGCAGGCGCTCGGCGCTTCGTCGGAAATTTTCAAATTCATGGACAGCGAAGACGAAGTAAAGGAAAAGCCGGGCGCGAAAGAGCTGCCGAAATTTGTGCGCAACATTGTCTTCGAGAATGCGACGTTTTCCTACGGATCGAACGGCAATGGGAATGGCAATTCCGAAGAAGCCCGCGACATTCTGCGCGGCATTAATTTGGAAGTACGGGCGGGCGAAATTCTGGCCGTGGTGGGATCAAGCGGCGCAGGCAAAAGCACGCTGGTACACTTGATTCCGCGCTTCTTCGATGTGACCGCCGGCAAGCTGATGGTAGATGGCAACGACGTCCGCGATGTCACGGTCGCTTCTCTGCGCGCGCAAATCGGAATCGTCACCCAGGACACAGTGCTCTTCAACGATACGGTGCGCAACAATATCGCGTATGGCCAGCCTTCCATTCCCCAAAAGAATGTTGAAGCGGCCGCGCGCGCCGCTCTCGCGCATGATTTCATCATGGAGTTTCCCGAGGGCTACGATACGGTCATCGGCGAACGCGGGCTGCGCCTTTCCGGAGGAGAGCGCCAGCGGCTGGCAATCGCCCGGGCTCTGCTGAAGAACGCGCCTATCCTGATTCTTGACGAAGCTACGTCCGCTCTCGACACGGAATCCGAAACTCTGGTGCAATCGGCCCTGCACAATCTGATGGCGGGGCGCACCGTCGTCGTAATCGCCCATCGGCTTTCGACCGTCAGGCGCGCGGACCGGATTGTGGTGATCGAAGACGGCACTATTTCCGATATGGGCACGCACGATGAATTAATGAAGAAGTTCGGCACCTATCGCAGGCTGTATGATTTACAGTTCGTAGAGGCGGAGCCTCAGAAAACGGAAGCCTGATTTTCGCTCGATATGCCTATTCGCTCCATGACCGGTTACGCGCAGGTAAAGGGACAAGCCAACGGGCAGGTCGGGTTTTCCTTGTCCTTGAAATCGGTGAATCATCGTTTTCTGGATTTGCACTTCCGCATGCCCTCGGAGACCGATTCCCTTGAGATGAAGTTGCGCCGAGCGGTGAAAGAAAATTTGGGGCGCGGCCACGTGGAACTCACGCTGAGCCTGGAACGGGCCAACGGCGAGGCCATGACGTTGAACAAGGCTCTGGTCGGCGCATACATTCAAACCTTCCGCGCCGCCGCCGCGGAATTCAGTCTGGCTGCGGAGCCAGACCTCAACGTGATCCTCCGTACGCCGGGCGCCATGGAGAATTCGGCCCCGTCGCATCCTGAAGAACTTGAAGCTGCGGTGCTGGCGAAGTCCGGCGAAGCCTTTACCCGGCTCAACCAGATGCGGGAGGAAGAAGGACGCAGCATTGAGCGCGACTTGAGGGAACGCATGGAGCAGGTCCGTAAGGCCGCGCAGGGCGTGGAACATCATCGCCAGGGGATTTTGCAGAATTATCTGGCGAAGTTAAAAACCCGCATGCAGGAGCTAATCGGTTCTCAAATGGACCCTGACCGAATTCTGCAGGAGGCCGCACTGCTGGTGGATCGCAGCGACATTCAGGAAGAATTGGTCCGGTTGAATACTCACATTGCGCACTTCCTGGGGTTGCTCGATCAGGGCGGTGAAGTCGGCAAAAAGCTCGACTTCCTTTTGCAGGAGATGAACCGCGAGGCCAATACCTTGCTCTCCAAGACTTCCGGACTGGCCGGCGAGGCGCTGAAGATCACGGAAATGGGGCTGGCCATTAAGTCAGAAATAGAAAAGGCCCGCGAGCAGGCACAAAACGTTGAATAGTGACCATCGCAGAATGAGCATCGTATTCATCATCTCGGCCCCTTCCGGTTCAGGGAAATCCACGCTGGTGAATGAAGTGCGGCAAATTGTCCCCGGGCTGGATTTTTCCGTTTCCTACACGACCCGCCCGCTGCGTGGCAGCGAGCAAAACGGACGCGAATATTTTTTCGTTTCCCGTGAGCAGTTTGAGGAAATGATCAAGCAGGACGCGTTCCTCGAACACGCCAACGTCTTCGGCAACTATTACGGGACGGCGCGGCGTTTTTTTCAGGAAGCGCAGCAGAACCGTCATGACTTGCTGCTCGATATTGATGTGCAGGGCGCGGAGCAGATCAAGCGGAAACTGCCCGAGGCGGTGAGCATTTTCATTCTTCCGCCCAACCGCGAAAAACTGGAGTGGCGGCTGCGCAACCGGGGGCTGGATTCCGAAGAAGTCATCCAGCGCCGTTTGGTCACGGCCACCCGGGAGATTGAGAATTATTTCAAGTACGAATATATTTTAGTGAACGACCGTTTGGAGGAATCCGTCGAAGCGCTCAAGGCGATCCTGCTCGGGGAACGGCTCAAACGCTCCGGCATCCAAACGTTTTCAGCAGAACAGAAAGCGCTTCTGGCAAGGACCGACTCATGCCTGCTCGAACTGGAAGTGGTTCGCAACCGGGTACAGCCGATTTTGGCTTCGTTCAAGGAAGTTGTACCGAGCGAAAGGTAACGCGGGGAGAACAATTATGAAGTTAATTGATGGGTTCGACAGCAATTATCGTTACATCCTGGTGGCGGCCCGCCGCGCGCGGCAGTTGCAGGGAGGCGCCCCACCGGTGATCGATACCGGCTCACGCAAGCCCTGCCGAATTGCACAGGATGAAATCAGGGCGGGAAAAGTAAAGTGGCTCATCCCCGAGTTGCCGCGTCCCGCAATGGACGCGCCGGCGGAAATGCTCGACAATAAAGGCATTCTGCCGGATTAGGCAGGGCCGTTTGTCAGCAGGATCGTTCGCGGGATTGCAGTCATCATCTCGTAGTCATCATCCATGAAGATAGCTCTTGGCGTCAGCGGCGGTATCGCGGCTTATAAAGCAGCCGAGGTTGTGCGCCTTCTTCAAGAGCGCGGCATTCGCGTGCAGGTCATTATGACTGCCGCCGCGCAGGAGTTTATCCGCCCTCTTACTTTCGCAACTCTTTCCGGCGAGAAAGTCATTACCGATTTATTTTCCGCCGGCGCGGAGCCTCCCAACATTGACTCCGCGGTGGAGCACATTGCCGTAGCCCAGGCAATCGACGCGTTGCTGGTTGCGCCCGCCACTGCTGACGTTCTTGCCAAATTTGCGCAAGGTATCGCCAATGACTTCCTGAGTACGCTCTATCTGGCGACGACTGCGCCCGTGGTGGTCGCTCCTGCGATGAATGTGAATATGTGGGAGCACGCCGCCACGCAAACCAACGTTGAAATTTTGCGCAAGCGCGGAGTTCGCATTGTGGATCCCGGGGAAGGCTATCTGGCTTGCGGCATGGTTGGCGCGGGACGCCTGGCAAGCAATGAAGCTATCGTCGCCGCGGCGCTTGAATCGTTAGGTGCAGCACAGGATCTATCTGGCGAAACCATTCTGATTACCGCCGGACCCACACGGGAAAAAATTGATCCTGTACGTTACCTCACCAACCGCTCTAGCGGACGCATGGGCTACGCGGTCGCAGAAGCCGCATCGCGGCGTGGAGCACGGGTGTTGCTGGTTACCGGACCGACCGCAATTACTCCGCCGGGCGCTGCGGAAGTAACACAGGTGGAGTCGGCTGAAGAGATGCACAGAGCGGTTTTGCATCTTCTTCCTGAGGCCTCCGTGGTCATCAAGACCGCCGCCGTGGCCGACTATCGCCCCAGGGTTACGTCATCACAAAAGATCAAACGCACCGGGCCAATGAGTTTAGACCTCGAGCCAACGCCTGATATTCTCGCGGGCCTTGCGCGGGCAAAGCAGAATCAACTCATCATTGGATTTGCCGCCGAAACCGAGAACGTGCTGGCGAATGCCCGGAAAAAGCTGGCCTCAAAATCTCTCGACGCCATCGTCGTCAACGATGTTTCCCGCAAGGGCATTGGCTTTGATTCCGAACGCAATGCTGTCACTATCCTCACTCGCGATGAAGCCGTCGAGGTTCCCGAAACCACCAAGTGGGAAGTCGCGCAGCGCGTGCTTGATGCAGTCGTAAAGCTGAAAAAGCACGCGGGGATGGAAACTGCCTGAAAGCCAGGCCCGGCGACGCACGTCGCTCGATTGGGTAGCGATTGAACGAAGCGTTACTCTTCAAGAACCATGTCATCCTGACGTTGAGCGCAGCTAAAACGGAAGGACCTTACGACAACATGCGAGCTTCTCCGGCGTTGACTGGAATACCACACCCGCTGTCCGCATAGGCACTTCTACCGTCGTAAGGTCCCTCGCAAAAACGGCTCGGAATGACATACTTTTTTGCATTCCAAAAGTCGAATAGCAGACCAGCCTGAACAGTTGCATCACATTCCGCTTCCCGAGCCCTGTTTTCCTTTTCATTTTGCATTAAGATAAGCATCCATGCCTTCAGTTACTGATCCGGAAATGCGGCGAGCCATCGCTGACCGCATACGTTTTTACAACGATCTTGGAATTTATGATTTTTACCGGCGGGGACCGGCGCAGTCAGGGACTTTTACCGCGCTCCAGACAGAATCGAACTCCGAACAAAATCAGGAACAAGAACAGGACCAAAGACAAGAGATGCCTAGAGCCAGGACCACCGCAGCCGTTGCCCTTCCCCAAGAAGATTCGCCGCTTGCAGCAAGTTCAAAGCCCGAGGCCAATGTCCAGGATCCCGTCCGCGCGCTGCAAATCATCCGCGAAGACATTGGCGATTGCACGCGCTGCAAGCTCTCCAAACAAGGGCGAAATCAGATCGTTTTCGGCGTGGGCAATCCGAATGCCGATCTCATGTTTATTGGCGAAGCTCCGGGCGCGGATGAAGACTTGAAGGGCGAGCCATTCGTAGGCCGCGCCGGACAGTTGCTTACGAACATGATCAAGGCCATGGGACTGAGCCGCGAAGAAGTCTATATTGCGAACATCATCAAGTGCCGCCCTCCCGGAAACCGACAGCCGGAGCGCGACGAATGCGAAACCTGCTCGCCGTTTCTGATGCGGCAGATTGCCGTAGTCAAGCCGAAGGCGATTGTCGCGCTGGGCGCCGTGGCCGCCAGGACTCTGCTCGCTATCAACGCCCCAATGTCGGAGTTCCGCGGACATTGGTATGATTTCCGCGGCACCAAGCTCGCGGTCACCTACCATCCGGCGTTTTTGTTGCGCGATCCGCGGCAGAAAAAAGAAACGTGGAAAGATCTACAGATGGTGATGAAAGAGTTGGCACTGCCCATGCCGGCGAAGACGCCGGAATAGCGTCTCAGCGTCTCGCAGAACCCGCCACAATCGTTCGGTAGTTTATCCTTCCATTTGCATGCCTGCCTTCTGCGACGTCGCTCTCGCCGTGCCGCTCGATACTGTCTTCACGTACAGCGTTCCCGAAGGCATGCAGCCCATCGTCGGAGGACGAGCGCTGGTTCCCTTCCGCCAGCAGCGATTATCGGGCATTGTTACAGAGCTGCATGACCGCAAGCCGAACGTCAAGACCAAAAGCATCCTCAGCGTGCTCGATGCCACGCCGGTCCTAGATGAGCAGCTTTTGCAGCTCGGCAAGTGGATTGCCGAGTACTACCTCGCCCCGCTTGGCGAGGTCTTCCGCACGATGTTGCCGCTCAATGCCGAATTCAAGCGGACGATCGGCTACCGCATCACCGAGCAAGGGCACAACATGCTTTATGAGACGAGCACCGGCGGCTCCTCGCTGCGCTCTCACAAAACACCCGATGAGCAGATGGCAGAGATGCGCATCCTCGAATTCCTCGCCGACGACGAAATGGTGAAGGAAGAAACTTTGCGGGCTGGCGCGCGCGCCACGAAGTCCTTGCTTGCCGGAATCGTGCGCAAGAAATGGATCACCCGGGAAGACTTGTCTGATGCGCAAGATGCCGCGCGCACGGTAAAGGTCGCGGTGCTGAAATCAGCGGAAGGTAAACTCAACGGAAATCAGCGGACGCTGATCGAAACCCTGACGTCCGCCGGAGGGAAGCTTTCCGTCGAGCATTTGCGTGAGCTTTCCGTTCCCCGCTCAACGCTCAGCACGTTGGTTAAGCGGCAGATGGTTGAACTTCTCGACGAGCCGGCGGACTTCACCATCTCTCAATTCAAAGCCAGGCCCTCTCCGTTTGACTTTCAGTTCAGCTCCGAGCAACAACGCGCTCTGACTCACATCCAGCAAAACGTAGCAGCCCGCAAATTTACCGGAATGCTGCTGCACGGCATCACCGGATCGGGCAAGACAGCGGTTTATCTGGCCGCCATGCGCTCCGTGCTCGAGGCCGGACGCTCCGCCATCCTGCTGGTGCCGGAAATCGGCCTCACGCCTGCCGTCGCCGCCGATCTGCACCAGATTTTCGGCAAAGAAGTCGCCATCCTTCACTCGGCGCTGTCCGACAAAGAACGCGCCGAGCAATGGCACCGCATCCGGCGCGGAGAAGCGCGGATTGTCGTAGGCACGCGCTCGGCGGTATTCGCGCCAGTCTCCGATCTCGCCCTGATCATCGTGGACGAGGAGCACGATTCTTCCTACAAGCAGGAGGAGATGCCCCGCTACCATGCTCGCGACGTCGCGGTTGTGCGTGGCAAGATGGCGCGCGCAACCGTGGTGCTCGGTTCGGCCACGCCGTCGCTTGAATCCTACTTCAACGCGAAGAAAAACAAATACACTCTGCTCGAATTACGCGACCGCGTGGAGCAGCGTCCGCTGCCGGAAGTCGAGATCATAGACATGCGGCAGGAATTCCAGGAGACCGGGCACGAGCAGGTCATCTCGCGCAAGCTGGCGGAAGAAATCCGCGAACGGCTGGAGCGCAAAGAGCAAGTCATGGTGCTGCTCAACCGCCGCGGATATTCCCCGGTGGTCATGTGCCGTGCCTGCGGTCAAAAGCTGGAATGTAAGAACTGCGCCATCGCGCTCACTCACCACAAGCGCTCTCATCGAATGGAGTGCCACTATTGCGGGTTCATGGCTCCGGTGCCGAAAGCCTGCGCGCAATGCGGCAGCGAATACGTTTATTTCATTGGCACGGGATCGGAAAAACTGGAAGAGTTATTGCACGGAATGTTTCCCCAGGCGCGCATCGGGCGGCTTGATCGCGATACGGTCCGCAGCCATCAGGATTTTGAGCGAACACTTGGCGCGCTCAATCACGGCGAACTCGATTTGCTGGTCGGCACACAGATGATCGCCAAAGGGCACGACATTCACGGCGTAACGCTTGTGGGTGTGGTTGGCGCAGACATGGCGCTCGGCTTCCCAGATTTCCGCGCCGCCGAGCGAACGTTCCAATTGCTCACGCAGGTCGCCGGACGCGCCGGACGCGGACAGACTCCGGGCCGCGTCGTGCTGCAAACTTATTTTCCCGACCACTATGCGGTGCAATATGCGGCGGCCCATGATTTTCTGGGGTTTTACGAAAAAGAACTGCAATTCCGCAGCTGGATGCACTATCCGCCGTATAGCTCGCTCGCGAATGTGCTCGTACGTAGCCCCAAGCTGAACGAAGCACTGGAGTGGTCCGGGCTATTGGGCAAGTGGTTTGAGAAGACGCGTCATGAAGGCGTCCGCGTATTGGGACCGGCGGCCGCCCCGCTCGTCCGGCTGAAACAGGACTATCGCTACCATTTCGTGTTGAAGTCGCCCAGCCGCGAGAAACTGAACGGCGTTCTGCGAGCCATGCTCAACTACGCAGCCGAAAGAAAAATCCCGCGTACGCAGTTGATTGTTGATATGGACGCGCTGTGGCTTATGTAACACTGAAGCACGTACCCATATCATGACTTTGCTCCCCATTCACGCTCGCGTATCTTTTGTCGCAGTAGTCCACCATGAGCATCTATGTAGAAATTTTAATTCGCGGCGATATGGACAATCTTTGGGAGAAGACTCAAGATCCCAAACTGCACCAGCGTTGGGACTTGAGATTCTCAGAGATTGGCTACCTTCCCCGCGAAACTGGTGAGCCTCAGAAATTTTCATATGCCACGCGTATCGGAGCCGGGCTACGAATCGAAGGTGGTGGCGAAAGCACAGGAGAACGTAACGATGTTTCCGGTGAGCGGACTTCTGCGTTAAAGTTCTGGTCAAAGGATTGGAAGTCGCTCATCCGCGAAGGTTCAGGCTATTGGAAATACATCCCGGGAAAAGATGGACTGCGCTTTCTAACATGGTATGACTACCGGGTTCGCTTTGGCCTTATCGGCAAAGTTATAGACAGATTAATTTTCCGCCCGCTGATCGGCTGGGCAACCGCGTGGAGCTTTGATCGTCTTCGGCTTTGGATCGAACAAGGAATTACGCCTGAAGACTCGCGCACTCAAACGGTCGTTTACTGCATCGCGCGCCTGGTTGTTGCTTTTATATGGTTTTATCACGGGCTGGTACCAAAACTATTATTTCCTAATTCTGATGAGCTGGCGATGCTACGCAATGTTGGCATCCAGGCTCCGGACGTATTGCGGGCAGCTTTCTTCGCTGGGCTCGTCGAACTTTGCGTGGCCCTGGCTGTTGTTGTTTTCTGGCGATCGAAATGGCCGCTCTGGTTCACGATTTGCGCAATGATCGCGGCATTAGTGGGCGTCAGCATTAGGTCACCAGCATACCTAACCGCGGCGTTCAATCCGGTCACTTTTAATCTGACAGTCGCCGCGCTCGCCGCAATTGCATTGTTAACGCGAAAAAATATCCCGACCGCCAGATGCTGCAAACGAAAACCACGGGAGAATCCATGAGATCCATCTATGAGGAAGCCCTGGGCGAGAAGTTCAAGCTTCTACATCCTCGCATTCAGGAAAGATTCGGATTCAACAGCAACGACAAACTGGCCAGCATCGGCACTGGCGTCATGGAAAAAGTTTGGCACGGCGCATTTTATACCATGCCATTTCTCTATGTGGGAAGCTGGCGGCGAATTATGTTTCCCGAGCAGGGACATTCCATCCCTTTTACAATTCGCAACTATGCTTATCTTGATAAATATGGCCGCGAAACCGTGACCTGGATACGGAATTTTGAAACGCGCACGCCGCGGCGCTTCGATGCTTACATGATTTATAGCCAGCAGCGCGGCAAGATCATCGATTACATGGGCACGCACCAGCATTTGGCAGTGGACATCGACCTTTCCGTTGATAAGCGTGGAGGTCTCTGCCTCAGTTCTGGCTCTCAAAGGTTCTATGAAGGATTTATTGGTTTCTCATTTCCCATGATCTTTTCCGGCGAAGCCAACGTGTGTGAGTGGTTCGAGGATAGCGATCAGAAATTCCACATCGAGGTGAACGTAAGCAATCGGTTATGGGGCCCGCTCTTTGGATATACCGGCTCGTTTGATGTGGAGTGGCGGCCGATCAAGGATGGCGGAATTCCCGCCGACCTTCTCCCCGTACGCTGCGAACGGAGAGAATAAAACCAAAATAAAAACGCCGGGTCGAAACCCGGCGCTACACAAACATGAACAAAAAACTTCTGACTATCTTCCCGCCATTGCTGGCTGATGCGCTGAACGGAAAGCTTCAAAACGCTTATTCACTTCCTCCCAGTTCACGACTCCCCACCATGCAGAGAGATATTCCGGGCGGCGGTTGTTGTACTTCAAATAGTAGGCGTGCTCCCAAACGTCATTGCCCATGATGGGGAACAGACCCTGTGACATGGGATTGTCCTGGTTCGCGGTGCTGAGTACTTGCAGGTCGCCGCCGGGCTTGCCTGCGAGCCATGCCCATCCTGAACCAAACTGCTTGGCTCCCGCGTCGTTGAATTTGGTTTGAAAATCCTTAAAGCTCCCAAAGGCCTTGCTGATCGAGTCCGCGATCGGTCCGGTCGGATCTCCTCCGCCCTTGGGCTTCATGATCTTCCAAAACATTGTGTGGTTCACATGTCCGCCGCCATTGTTGCGGACGGCGCCGCGAATGTCTTCCGGGACCGCGCTCAGGTCGCGTAATAAATCTTCGGCGCTCTTGGACTGCAAATTGGGATATTTTTCCAGGGCCGCGTTCAGATTTTTTACATAAGCGGCGTGGTGCATATCGTGATGCAACTTCATGGTTGCGGCATCAATGATCGGCTCAAGGGCCGAATAATCGTAAGGCAGGGCGGGTAACTCGTGCGCCATGATTTTTCCTCCTACTCTTTCTGATGACAGGAATTTATGCGGAGATTCACCTATCGCTCAAGATGATTATAAATCGCCGGGGCGGCACAAATCTTCAAATGCGCGCAGGAAAGCAGGCGAGGGCGCGACAACCTATTCGAGCACGCTGTCATCGAGCTTCTTTTTTCCCCAGTCCGCAGCCGCCTGCACGAACGCCAGCACCAGAGGATGAGGTTTGCCCGGTTTGGATGAGAGCTGCGGCTGGTATAGCGTGGCGATAAAAAACAGATGCGTCGGCGATTCAATTGCTCGGATTTCCCCCTGAGGTCCGCGCGCTACAACCGGCAGCCCTGCCTCTATCGCCGCCCATTCGAATTCCGGATTCACCTCGAAGTTGCAGAAGAATTCTTCGCTGACGGTGTCCTTCCCGTAAAAAGATTGCAGATAAGAACCCGGACGCAGACGGATTTCAGGGACCACCCCGGAAAGCTTTGGAGCTCCGGACGCCTGGTTTGGAACCGCGCAGGCCACGGGATAAATCACAATGTTCTTGGAGCCAGAATTATTTTCCGCCGAATCAGCGTCTTTGATCTTGAGCACATTGCGCACGCACTCAATCAGTGCATACTGAAAACCACCACAGGTACCAAGGAACGGCCAATCGCGTTCCCGCGCGAATTGAATGCCCTTGAGCATTCCGTCAAAGCTGTTGTAAGGGCTGCCTGGCGCGGCCCAAAGGCCGTCAAAACTCTCCAACGATTTCACGCCTTTGCTCTCAAGGAGTGACGGCGTTGGGACCCATTCTGACTCCAGCGCAATACCGAGCTTTCCCGCGGCATGTTGCAGGCATTCATTGGTGGCATGGTGCGAGCGGGATTCCTTGTTGAAGTCGCCCAGAATGCCTATGCGGACTGCGTCGGTCACCTCAGCATTGTAATGGACGCGACAGGATTTATAGGTCGGGCGGGGTGAATAGCTAGGTGACTGGCGTTCTGCGAATGGTACCGGAAGGCACTTGCCAACTGCCCCCCGATCGAAGTTGACGCAAGTTCGGCCCGGGGCGCCAAGAAAGTCCATGAATTGGACAATACACGGCATGAACGGCGCCCGAATCTTTTGCGAACGAAACTCCTTCGCAAATCGATTCGCGCGAGTTGGCGACAGCCCGTCCCGTCTACAGACTTGTCCCCACCAGCGTCTCGTCTGCGAGTGCCGCGTTAGCCCTTCAGGCGCTGGCCGCTTGCCGTTGCTGGAAACATTCGCGGCAGAAGATTGGCCTTCCCTGCGTCGGCTTAAATGGAACGGTGGTTTCTTTGCCGCAGTGGGAACACACCGCATGGGTCTCCACTCGAATGGAATTCGTCCGGCTTCCCGCGCCTACCATTGAGGCCCGCTTGGTCTTGCATTCGCGGCATCGCTTTGGCTCATTCTTGAACTGTTTGTCGTGAAAGAAAAGTTGTTCCCCGGCCGTGAAGATAAAATCGGACCCGCAGTCCGCGCATTTCAGTACCTTGTCCTGGAATTCCATTTGAGAGTGCTCCCCTTAAAACTCGATCCGGCACAAGAATGCGCACTGCGGCGCACCTTTAGCAGGTCTGTCGCACCCCCCTCAAATTGTCAGCACAGTTTTCCCTGGGTTCGGCCCGCCACACCCTGAAGATGTGGACATTGCGCTTCGCGATATAATGCCCAACAAAATTTCGACCGATCTAGATATTGAGGAAGGGCCGTCCCTTGAGAGGACGGCCCTTTCAAACAATCAATTATTCTTGCTCTTTCCTTGCCTTTTTACGGCTGCGCTTTCGCGCCAACGCTTCTTTTACCCGCTTCTTTTCGCCCGGCTTCAAGTAGAAGGAGTGACGTTTTACTTCCTTGATAATGTCCTCCTGCTGTACTTTCCGTTTAAAGCGGCGAAGAGCGTTCTCGAGGGACTCACCCTCTTGAATTCTGACTTCAGCCAACCGATACACCCCCCGACTCGTCCCAAGTAGGAACCGCAGATAGTTATGTCAAGGATTGCCTGCCAAGTCAAGCGTTATTGAGCAATGGCGCACATAAATTTTAATCATGAGCAATATTTCGTGAGCACATTCTGGCGCCCTGTGACTAAAAGCTTGCCTTCAGCGACAGTTCAAGTTGCCGCGCAGCATAAGCGTCCAAGGGCTTCATGAAATTGGAGGTTTGCTGATAATATGCCGGGAAGTTATTGACTCCAATAGATTTATCGGTCAAAACAAATTGACTTGCCGCAGTCTGAAAACCGTTCTGCGAACTCGCGATTTTCAGATTTTCGCGGTTCAATGCATTAAACACGTTCACCATCAAACTGAGTTTGAACCTTCCCACCGCCAAAACCTGGCGGCCGAGGCGCACGTCCAGGGTGGAGTAGTCTGGCCCCACGAAGGAATTGCGACTCGCTCCCGGCAAACGGTCATTCGCGCTGTCGTCATCCTGGTTAGGGTCGCCAATGACCTGCGGATTTACCGGCCGCCCGCTGCCATAGTTCATCACTCCCGAAATCTTCCAATCGTTGAAGAGTTTGCTCAAAACCGGCTGCCCGTGGCCGAAGGGACGGGGAATCAATACCCAGGAAAACACCAGCCGGTGGCGCTGGTCGGTGGCGCTTGTCCCCTTCTCTGAATTCGGAGAAAACGAATTCTGCACAAGCGCGGGACTGCCCGCAACCAGCGCATCTTGCCCATCGTCTTCCGCGTGGGCCCAGGCGTAGCCAAGGCGGAAATACACGCCATTCGCCATGCGACGGCGCAGCGAAACCGTCAAACCGTGGTAAACGCTCGAGGCTGCGCTCTCAAATACATCCACCGCGCCAAGTTCGGGAATCGGGCGCGTCAGCGGATTGATGCACGGTGGAAATGGACAAGTAATGCTGCGTGTCATCTGCCACGTGGAAAATGAATCAACGTTGGAGTAGCCGAGCAAATTCACTCCCGAAGAGTCATACACGGGATAGGTAACGCTGACCGGCGCGGGAAGGTTCGCATCGCGTGCGCGAATCAAATTCTGCCCGTGGACAAAAGTGTAGGAAAGGCTTCCCGATATCCGCTCGCTCAACTGCTTTTCGAAGCTTAAGTTCGCCTGATGAACCTCAGGCGTGCGGAAATTGCGCGAGAATGCAGAGATATCGCTCTCCGCATATTGAGCAAGGTTCGTGGGAAGATCGCAGCCGAGGGCGGACGGAGCGCAATTCACCAGCACATTTGGATATTCGGGAAAAACCGCTCGCGCCGCTGGATTGGTATTGTTCAGGAAAATCTGGCTGTCGGAGATTCCATTTTCCGTGGCAATCGCTGACGTATAGATTTGCGGAATACGCGTATAGAACAGTCCGTAGCCGCCGCGCAGAACCAACGGTTTTTCTTTTCCGAATGAATACGCAAAGCCCCCTCGCGGCGCGAAATTGTACGGCTCAAACGGGACCTTGCCGGAATCCGGCCATAGCGGATTTGTCAGCAGCCCTTGCTTAGTGAATGTCTGCAGGTCGTAGCGCACTCCCAGGCTCAATGCAAAATGACCGGTGACGCGAATGGTGTCCTGCACGAACGCCGCATATTCGTTTGTGTCAGGATGGCTGACCGCCGGGCCGAAGCTCTGCAAGTAATAGTGCGGGACGGCGTGCGCGTAGGCGCGCAGCGCAGTCAAATACAACCCGCCAATTTCCGGCGTAAAAGTAAACGGATCCACTTTGATCGGGTCATAAATATATTCCCCTCCGAAATTCGATGGGAAGTAGTCGAATATTTTGCTGAACAGCCCATCGCCGCCAAACTTCCACGAGTTGCGGCCTTTGTCCCAACCTAAAGTTTCCGCCACATGGATCCGCTGTTCGCGTTCTTCGCGAGGAAGGATGTTTGAGCGCCCAAATCCGTCAATGATGCTGTAAATCTTCGTCAACGGATCGGTTGTATTGCTGCTCGACTGTTGCAGGTCGCGGGAGAACTGCGCCCTGAAGTGACTGATTAAATGCGGCGAAATCGCGCTCATCAGCGCCAGCGAGCCGGTCTGCGTGTCCACGCTTTCGCTGCCATTGTCGGAAATTCCGTAAGTGGTGAGCGGACTAGCGGGGTCGACGAAAACATTGTTCATCCCGTAATAGTGCGAGGTGTTCACGCGCAGCGTTAACTGTTCGCGAGGAGAAAGCGCGAAGTCCATTTTCAGAAAACCTGTATTGCCGCGCAATCTCGCCGGATACACTCCGGCTTGCCCCGAAAGCTGCGCGGCGCTGGCAAACACCAGGGACTCGTCACTCTGCTCGTAGTCGCCCGGTGTTACCGGTCCAGTAGCTGCAAGGGGCGAGATCCGCGAGCTTCCATTTACAAATTGCACCACCGTTGGCGCGCGAAAATCATGTTGGTCGTATCCCGCAAAAAAGAACGCTTGGTTTTTCTTCAGCGGACCGCCCAAGGTCACGCCGAACTGCTCCTGCTGTCCCTTCGGTTTGGAGCCGGTAAAAGGCTGCTGCGCGTTGAACTCGCTGTCGCGGAAATTGTCGAACGCCGTGCCATGGAAGCGATTCGACCCGGATTTCGTAACCACATTCACCACGGCCCCGCCCGACCGTCCAAGTTCCGCCGAGTACGTGTTCGACGACACGCTGAATTCCTGCACTACACCGTTCGAAAACTGGTCAGGCTCGCGGTAGCGCCCGCGGGCCTGCGCGAAAAATGCGTTGTTATTGTCGCTGCCGTCCACCAGATAACTGGACTGGAAGCCGCGGATGCCACCGAATGCCAGGTCCCCGTTCGTGCTCGATGTCAGCCCTCGCGGGTCCTGGGTCACATCGGAATTGAGCAGCGCAAGATCGGAATAACGATGCCCACTCAAGGGCAACGACTCAATCTCCTGCTCGGTCACAATTGAAGAGATGGAACTGGATTGTGTCTCAACCAGCGGCGGCGCGCCGGAGACGGTAACCGTTTCCTTGGCCCCAGCCGGGGACAGTTTGAAGTCCACCGCCGTCACCACCCCAAGGTCTACATGCAGCCGCGGGGTTTGCTGCGGCGACATTCCCGGGGCTGTCGCGCGACCCTGGTAGTCGCCCGGAGGCAGTAGGTTTACGCTGAATCGTCCTTCGGCGTCGGTCACGACCGTATAGCGGATTCCCTTGGCCACGTTGACGAACACTACCGTCGCCATCGGAATGCGGCTGTCGCTGCTGTCGCTCACCACGCCGCGAATCGCGCCCGTGGACGCGTCCTGCGCGCTCAAGGAGCAACACAGCAACAGGCTGCCCGCCAGAAAGACGAGAATTCGCCAAGGCGGCGAGACCGATCGAGATTTCCAGTGCAGCATGAACCCTCACTTTGCGAAAGCACAAAGTGAGTCCAGCACATTGACGGGAAGACAGGAATGTATATATCACCGCAACCAGACTTTCGTCTGTGACAAGTGAAGTTTTTTTGATGATCTTCCCAACTTGGGATTGGACGAAGAGATGCAGAGATGGCCCTATTGCTTTGCGTTTTTTATGTTATTTTGAACCCAGTTATGAACAAATGTTAGCAGTGACAGGCCAACTACAGAGCTTATCCCCTGAAAATCCATTACAGATTTTTGAGAAAATGAAATTGTTGTTCCTATTTCTAAAACTGACTGGAGCCGTTTCTTGTAATCCTCGTCTACTTTCCCCGCTCTATGAACGATGACGTGTCTAGTTGCTTCTAGTTCGCTTAAAAGCGGAAATGCAAACGCTTCCTCAACATAATCACTAAGCGGTCCGAATACTTTGTATGCCTTTTTAATGCCGACAACGCTGGTGAAATCAAATTTAGACTTGAGAAGGTCTCCCAAACAAAAGCGTAAATCAAAACCATGCTTTGCTGCGAGACCCACAGGTATTTGCTTCGAGGAAATTTCTCCAGGTTCTTGATCTTCTAATGAAGTTATTGCCATTTGACCTAATGGTTGTGCGTTTGCATTGACAGCTGCCACCCAACAATCCGTTGCGACGCATTCCAACACTGTCCAGCAATATAATATGGCCGTGGAATACAAAACATTAATCGATGCACTGAAAATGGGCCCATCTTCTGGATCTTGTAAGTATTTCTGGAATCTCTTCTGTGAGTTGTTGTACACCTCTTCATAGAACTCTTTCGGAGCAGTATGCTCTATGAAGGGTTTGACATCTTCCAAAACCTTCTTCGTAAACGCCTCGTAGTCCATTCCCCAATTTTGTCGTGCCCACTCCAGACTGAGTGTGCGAATACCTCGCTCCGATTCGGCCATGATGAACATTAAGTCTGGCAAGTGCATCAATGCGCGAATATGCTTAAGATTTCCAAAGAAACTTTCAGCAATCGGGTTTAAGAAATCAACCGTGGACTTCTTGAGAAAAGCTTCTAGCGTCCTATCGTCATTTATAGTGCCTAGCAATCTGCACTCCTCATGATCTAAAAAACTAACTTCCGCCCAACTTCTTCGCCACTAACTCCTCAACCCTCTGCATCACTTCGTCTTCGGAGAGCGTGGTAGAGTCCAGTTTTACCGCATCCGCCGCCGGAGCCAGCGGAGAGACTGCTCGGGTGCGGTCGCGGCGGTCGCGTTCGCGCAATTCCGCGGAGAGAATTTCCGCAGCCGCGCCCTTTGCATGCTGTTGCACCAGCCGCCGCTGCTCCCGGATAACAGGGTCGGCATCCAGAAAAATCTTAATGTCAGCGTCGGGAAAAACTTTTGTTCCGATATCGCGGCCTTCCATCACAATGCCGCCGCCAACACCCATCTCCCGCTGATGCTCCACCATCCACTCACGAACTTTGGGATGCACGGAAACCCGCGACGCTGCGTCGGTTACGTCCGGCTCCCGCACTCGCTGGCTCACGTCCCGCCCATCGAGCAGCACGCGGTTGCCGCCGAGCGTCGGTTCAAGCTTGATGCGGGAATTTCTCGCAAGCAGCACCAGGGGAGCCTCTTCGTCCACCGATACATCGTTCTGGATCGCCTTCAGCGCCAGAGCACGGTACATTGCGCCGCTTTCCAGATTCACATAGCCAAGTTTGCGCGCCAGGCGGGAAGCAATCGTGCTTTTTCCGGCCCCGGCGGGGCCGTCAATGGCGATAATCAACTTCCGTTCGTAAGGTTGGCTCATCGTGAGGCCCTATGATTTTACACGCCGGAGAGATTGTTTGGCGGCGACCGCATCGCTGTCGTTCGTGGATGCTGCCGTTTGGCGCTATTGCAGAGAGACTATGGCCGGGGGCTGATTGTGGTACAGAATGCGTGGCAAGGACCCGCCGCCCACCACGCAGCTTTCCGATGGAGCGGTGGCCCTGCTCGCCGGTTACTAAATACAGCGCAGATAATCATTAAGATCAGACACAAAGAAACTTCCCCCACAATGGACGCTTTTCACCATCGAAGTCCGAAAGTGACCGGGACGTAAGTAACATCGTGGCCATGAGTGGTGAACATTCTGTGATATCTTGCCTCGGCGAAAAACTTCATACGCCGTTGCCCTAGTGGAAAATCGAACCCAAGGCCCCCGTTGGCCCCCGATTTATATGTGCTGTTGGACTCAACTACCTGGTTCACGCCAACTGTCGCAGGAAAGCAAAAACCGAAAAACGCATCACAAAACAGAGTAGAGACCGTGCTGGGCCGGGTCACAACGAAACTCATGTGATACAAGCCGTATCCGGCGGTCAAATAGGGTTGTATTTTGCTGGCCTCCGGCGCCAGCCGCAAAACGGGATTAAAGGTCAGCGACCAGATGCCGACTCCGCCGTCAGGTTCGCCAAAGTGCGCCAGCGTCGCGTCGTTAAAGCGCGAGTTGGTGTAGGTGAAATCCAGGTCCGCGAGCAGGTGTTGATTGACAGTCGCCCCGCCCCTGAAGTTTATGTTCCAGCCGGTATTTAGACTGTCCGCCGCCCGTTCCATCGGCACGGTGAACCCGGCCCCAGCACTGAAATTAAGATGCTCCGGCATTTGCGCCAATGCGAAAGAAGAAAATGAAATTAGAAGGAGTGCAAGTGTAGCAATTCGAATACTCATGATGTTTCCTCGGAATTTCTGCATTTTTTCGGGCCGGATTCTGGCGCAACGTCCCTACAATCGCTTGTTTGACGGCCTTTGCGGCCACTCCATTTCGTTCTCTAATTCATTGATAGTTGATGAGGACAGGTGGCGAAATACCCTAACGGGGGTAAAAACATGGAAGATATAGAGTACGGTTCCGAGACTGTTCCGCGCGGGGTTCCGCCGCAGGGCAATGCGATTTCTGGCCAAGATTTTTCCAGGGGTGGCCGCGCTACGTCAGCGAATACGCCATAAGCACCACCGCCGCCGATTGCAGCCAGCGCAGCTTTGCCGGTTCGTTGTGCTTGAACCAGTTCCACGCCCATGCCGTCAGTGTCATGGAGACCAGCAGGAACACGATCCATTCGAGCGTGGGCAGGAAGGTGAGCGTGGGGCCGATCAGTTGGCGCATGCCAAGATTCCAGGTGGAACCGTAAAGAATGCAGATGTGAATGATGTAAATGGTCAACGATTCCTGCGCGACCGATTGCACAGCCCGCCGCGGCAAAGCAATTCTTTGGGTCAGATAGGTAAGCCCCGCTAGAATCACGCATACGTAACCCATCCTCATCAAAAATAGGTTCGGGCTGGTTTTCCAATAGTCGGCGTTCGCATAAATGGTGAACGGAAGCTTGTTCAAGCAAAATCCCGCGCCCATAGCCGCTAGTCCTATCAATGCCACCGGCCAAATTGAGGCAGCCAGGTCCTGCTGCTTTCGCGCGTACAGATATCCCAGCCCAACTCCACACAACACATAGCCCGCCCAGGGGAAAAGCGGAAACAGCGAGCCCGTATTCCCGTTCAAATAAGAGGCAAAGAAAAGCGGCAGATGCGCTCCGGCCTTCCACATCACGGGCGTCAACAGGATGGCCACTGCTCCGCTGCCCACGGCCAGTTTTGCGAAACGGGCGGGAGTTTTCGCGATGAGCACCAATATCTGAAGAAACAACAAGCTGATTCCGATGCACTGCAACACGTCCACCTGCAGCCAGTCCCGCCATCCCGCGTTGCTTACGAAAGAGATGTTGCGGAACGATTTCATCGGAAGGTGCATGGCATAGCCCAAGGCCACAAAAAACAGGAAGCGCCGCGCGCGCTTCCAGAAGGCCTTTGAGAACCCCACGTGCGAATCCCATCGCCGCATGGTGGCGATTGCGAACGAAGCGCCGGAGAGCGTCAGGAACATCGGGGCCGTCAGCCCGCGCAGGAACAGCCATTTATCGAAAAAGAATCCCTGCCGCGCTGCCGGAAGCAAAAGAACGTCCAAAGTGTGGCCCTGGATCATGAACAGGATGGCCAGCACGCGGGCGAAATCAACAGCGATTATGCGGGACGATTGCGCTTGCTCTTGCTTCATCGTGCGGCAAACCTTGGTTGAAGTAGGAAACCCACGGAGTCCGCCACAGCGGAAACCCTTCGGGGGAACCGGAGTTCAGTGTTTGATGCTCTCTGGTACGGAACGGGATGTAGCAGTTTTCGCTTGCGTGATTTGAATCAGGGACCGGTGGCCTACATGGACGAATTCCAACTCCCGGGCCGCCAGCAATGCGTGGAGCGCTTCCTTTATTCGCGAACGGGAGACAAAATTGCCAAAGAACGACTCCAACTCGCCTTGTTCAGCGGCAATGACGCAATCAATGTATTTCGAAAGCAGCGCCGACAGCGCCTCAGGGACGGAAAGCCCAATGCCTTCGCGTACCGCATCCGGCGACCAGCGGTACAGCACATCCCAGAAAGCCCCTTCGCTGGCTTTGTAATCCACTCGCGTAATGCGGAGTTTTGACCACAACTCCGCCAGCGATTTATCCAGCGCCGCGCCGGAAACTCCGCCTCCCAACGTGTCGAGCAATTTTTGTTTGGAGATGGGCCCGCCCCGCCGGACGGCCTCATAAACATCGCAGGCCAGTTGCGAATATTGGGAACGCGGGGCGGGCTGTGGCGCCTGTTTTGGATTGCGCTCGCCGACTAACGCATAAAAATATGGGAATACAGAACCCGCAACAAGAAACGAATTGTTCTCATCGAACAGGTTCGTTTCATAGGCAGAGTGGCCGCGAAGCAGGCGGACCATCAGGTCCGTGCGTTCCTGCGCGCTGGGGTCGGAATACGCCTGACGCCAGTTAGGAAGCCTTTCGTCCGAGCCCGACCATGCACCGATGAAAGTCGGCGCCAGCAAAGGCGGCTGCATGGGATATACGAGGCAGAAGCCAACGTCCTCAATGAATGCGCGGGCATCCTCAAACGTGCGAGCGGGGTTGCCGTTCAGCCTCCACTTCTCACGCCGTTGTTGTTCCAGTTCCTGGTCGGTCATAGATGCAGTTGTCGGTTGCCAGTTGGTATTTGCACTCAGCAATCAGCCGCCAGCAGATCAGGCTTTCAACTTTGCTTCCTAACTCAATTGGCTGAGTGCTGAATGCTGAGTGCCAGTCACTAAATTCTCTTAAACGCCTTCTGAATGTCCTTCATTGAGTATCGCAGAACTACCGGTCTTCCGTGTGGACAAGACATGGGGCAGTCAGTTTTGGCGAGTTCAGCCAGCAGCCATTCCATTTTGTTTTGCTCCAGCGGCATGTTGACCTTGATGGCCGCATGGCAGGCGATGGAGGCCGCAATCCGGGAGCGGATCTTTTCCAAATTCAGGCTTTGATCTTCGCGGGCAAATTGTTCGAGCAATTCTTGGAGCATGCGCTCCACCTGCGGGCCTTCAATCCCTGCTGGCGCCACTTTTACCGCAATGCTGCGTGCTCCGAAGGGTTCGGCTTCAAAGCCGTTCTGGTTCAGCTCATCGGAAATTTCCGCGAAGACCGCCTGTTGGGCTGCCGTCAGCTCCAGAATCAATGGCATCAGCAGGCGCTGGCTTTCGACCTTCTGGGCTGATCTCTGTTTCAAAATCTTCTCAAACAAAACACGCTCGTGCGCCACGTGCTGGTCAATAATCCACAGGCCTTCTCGATTGACGGCCAGAATAAACGACTCTCGAATCTGCCCCAGCGGTTTGAGAGTGGCCAGCAAGGGTGCCAGTTCGGTGGCACTCGCGCCTTCCTGATTTTCGGGCAGATCCTCACTTTGCTCTTCCGGAATAGGCGGCGCGCAGCCATCGGCTGCGACAATTTCCTGGGGCAAGCGGGCCAGCGCAGCCCCCGCATTGGCCTCCACGCTGATGCCTTCCATCCCAAATTGCAACCGCTCGGTCACCGGCGGAAAACTGGCTGCCTGCAATACGAATGCCCCACCGGCAGATTGCGCTCCCCATTGCGCGATCTGCGCTGCATCAGGACGCGCGCCGGGCGTAAGCGATGGACTCGCGGTCGCGCGTGCATGGATTTCCGCTGCGAACTGCGCCACAGGACGCGCCTTCATCAACGCCGCACGCACCGAATCGCGAACAAAATCATGCACCGCCGTCTGCTGGCGAAAGCGGACTTCTGTTTTTGAGGGATGCACGTTTACGTCAACTTCCGCGTTCGGCATCTCCAAAAACAGCAGCACTACGGGGAAAACTGTCGGCGGAATGATGTTGCGATAGGCCTCAATGATCGCGTGCTGGATGAGCCGGTCGCGAATCAGGCGTCCGTTCACAAAGACGTAAATCGAATTGCGGTTGAGCTTCTGAATTTCAGGCTTGGAAACAAATCCATGAACTCGCAACTCGCCGGGCGCGGGAGGAGCGGAATCACTTCCGTCTTCTGATGCTTCTTCGAGAATCTCTGCTCTCCGCCATGGCGGAGGCTGCGGGAGTCCAATGCGCTCCAGCGGCTGCATTGCCGCAACGGGGATCAGACCATCGAGCACTTCCCTGCCGAATACCTGAAATACGCGTTCGCTTTGGCCCGAGACCGGAGGGGCCACGAGGATGGCGTTGGTGGAAGAGTGCAGTTCGAAGTGCTTGTCAGGGTGCGCCAGCGCATAGTGCGTGACCAGCGAAGCGATGTGCGACAGTTCCGTGGATTCGGCTTTTAGAAATTTTCTACGCGCCGGGACATTGAAGAAAATATCCCGAATGGTGATGGAGGTTCCTGCCGGCAACCCGGCTTCTTCCACCCTGAAGATCTTCCCGCCATTGATCTCGACAACCGTTCCGGATTCTTCCTCGGGAGCGCGGGTTTCCAGATGCAGGCGCGAGACTGAAGCGATGGAAGGCAGCGCCTCGCCGCGAAAGCCCAGCGTGGAAATATTCACCAAATCTTCGGCGTTCTTGATCTTTGAGGTCGCGTGGCGTTCGAAGGCCAGCAACGCGTCGTCGCGCACCATGCCGCAACCGTTGTCGGTGATCTGGATAAGCTTTTTACCGCCCGCCTCGATCTGAATCTTGATCCGGGTTGAGCCTGCATCCAAAGAGTTTTCGAGCAGTTCTTTCACCACAGACGCAGGACGCTCCACCACCTCGCCGGCGGCGATTTTATTGGCGACATTGTCGGAAAGAACGTGAATGCGTCCCATGAGAAATGGCTCATCGCTGGCGACAGAACCATCGTCAGTGTCGCAGCAAGCGGAAAAAAAGAAAAGGGCGGCCCAAAACCTTTGCACGTGCCAATACGTATAGATCCTGTCAAGACACCCGAAGGGACGTAGCAGGGGATAACTTGCTGCAAACAGGCCAAATCGAGTTGGGGTGCAAATGTCCCATTTAGGCTGCCTCAGTTGTTATGCTGGTTATAGCGATTAATTGAGCGATGGGCGCTTCAGGCACGGAATCATATCAAGAGAGTTACCGCGTTGCGAAATGTCCGAAAAACGATTTTATTGGCGAAAAATTACTTTGCCGGTATAAGCGCCACGATCTACACTGATCCAGGTTAGAAACGCAGCGCTTTCCATCTCACAATATCTCTGGGGGATTTTTCATGGGGCAGTTCCGTGTCCGGCTTGTCTTGCTTTCATTCCTTTTTCTCGCTTTCGCCAGCGCCTTCGCGCAGGATTCACAACCTACAACTCCGCCGGTGTATATGGATTCTTCAAAGCCTACGGATGTACGTGTAAATGACTTGATTTCCAGAATGACGCTGGAGGAAAAAGCGTCACAACTGGTGAACCAGGCGCGCGCCATTCCCCGCTTGCAGGTTCCAGCGTATGACTGGTGGAGTGAAGCGCTTCACGGCGTTGCCAACGCAGGAATCGCCACAGTTTTTCCGGAGCCGATTGGCTTGGGAGCGACTTTTGATTCTCCGCTGATTCATCAGATGGCGGTCATTATCGGCACCGAAGGACGCGCGAAGCATGACCAGGCGGTGCGCGCCGGACGGCGCGACATCATGGAAGGCCTCGATTTCTGGTCTCCGAACATCAACATTTTCCGCGATCCCCGCTGGGGACGCGGCCAGGAAACTTACGGTGAAGATCCTTATCTTACCGGGCGCATGGGCGTGGCATTTGTTAAGGGCTTGCAGGGCGACGATCCGTATTACTTCCGCGTGATCGCCACTCCGAAACACTACGTCGTACACAGCGGCCCGGAGCCGACGCGGCACAAAGCGGACGTACCCGCCTCCAAGCACGACATGGAAGATACGTATATGCCGGCATTTCGCGCAGCGATTGTGGAGGGCAAGGCGGAGTCCACGATGTGCGCGTATAACCGCGTTAACGGCGAGCCTGCATGCGCCAATCCTTTCCTGCTGGAACATACTCTGCGCGGCGCATGGAAGTTCAACGGCTATGTGGTCTCCGATTGCGATGCGGTTGCCGACATCTACAACGGCCACCACTTCACACGCTCGCTTGCGGAAGCAGGGGCTGTTTCATTGAAGACGGGCATGGACAATGAATGCGCCGACTTCTTCACCAAAGCAAAAGACAACTCCGATTACGTGAAATTCATTGATGCCGTGCATCAAGGCATTCTCAGCGAAAGCGACCTTGACACGTCGCTGCGCCGGTTGTTCACCGCTCGCATGCGGCTCGGCATGTTTGATCCGCCGGAAAAAGACCCTTATGCCAACATTCCAGAGTCGGAAATTGACAGCGCGGCGCACCGTGAAGTTGCATTGAAGGCGGCGCGCGAATCCATTGTGCTGTTGAAGAACGACGGCACGCTTCCTGTGAACGCAAATGTTAAAAAAATCGCGGTGGTCGGGCCATTAGCTGAACAGACCCGCGTGCTGGCAGGAAACTACAACGGAACGCCGTCGCACGCGACGAGCACGCTTGATGGCATCCGCAAGCAATTCCCTTCCGCGGAAATTACCTACAATCCCGGGATGAACTTCCTGCGGACGGAGACAGTCGTCCCCGCCAACTTGCTCACGACTCCGGATGGCAAGCCCGGATTGAAGGCAGAATATTTTGCTGATGACCTGAACGGTACGCCGAAAGTGGTTCGCGTGGACAAGACGGTCAACCTGCAGATTTTCCGTCCGGATGCGGAGGCGATCGCACCGCCTGAAGGCATGCGGGACTTCTCCGTGCGCTGGACTGGCTTTCTTACTCCAACTGAATCGGGAAAATACAACATTGGGCTGGCGGGTTCGATGAACCGGCTATGGCTTGATGGAAAACTGCTGCTGGATGACTCCGAGCTACACGATCCACATCCCAGGACGGTCCCGGTGGTACTGCAAAAAGGGCACCGCTATCCGCTGAAGGTCGAGTATTCGCGGGGCGGCTTTGGGACGCGCCTTGTGTGGTTGAGCGTGCTTGCTAACCCTGTAGCGGACGCCGTTGCAGCTGCGAAAAATGCGGACCTGGTAGTTGCGGTGGTCGGCATTACCTCGCAACTTGAAGGCGAAGAGATGAAAGTGGACTTGCCCGGCTTTAAGGGTGGAGACCGGACCAGCATTGATCTTCCCAAGGAAGAGGAAGACTTGCTGAAAGCCGTCGGCGCGACTGGCAAGCCGCTGGTTGTCGTTCTGATGAACGGCAGCGCGCTGGCGGTGAACTGGGCGAACGACCATGCGAATGCCATTATGGACGCATGGTATTCAGGTGAGGAAGGTGGAACAGCCATTGCGGAAACCATCGCGGGCGCGAACAACCCAGCGGGACGTTTGCCGGTGACCTTCTACACGGGCGTGGATCAATTGCCTCCGTTTGAAGACTACGCAATGACAAACCGCACTTATCGCTACTTCGAGGGCAAGCCGCTGTATCCGTTTGGTTTTGGGTTGAGCTATTCGAAGTTTGAATACAGCAACCTGAAGCTTTCCACCAACGACGTAATCGCGGGCAATCCTCTCGTTGTGGATGCCGATGTGAAGAACGCGAGCGACAAGGATGGAGACGAGGTTGCGGAACTTTACATCACGTTCCCCAAGCTGCCGGGTGCGCCAATCCATGCCTTGCGTGGCTTCACGCGAGTACATGTTGCCGCAGGCGCCACCGAACATGTACGGTTCGAGTTGAATGCACGCGACTTGAGCATGGTGGACCTGGCGGGTACGCGCTGGGACGCTGCGGGAGATTACACGGTGACTGTGGGCGGAGGCCAGCCGGGAACCTCAGCTCCGATGGCTGATGCTCACTTCTTCATCAGCGGCAGCCACAAACTGCCGGAGTAGCCGGAAACAAAACTAAAGGCAGGGTGATCGGTATGAGCATCCTGCCTTTTTTATTGCTGTTGCATCAGCGAGGCGCCATTCCCGCAAGCAGCATCTCCCGCGCAATCCTCGTAAGGTCCCTCCGTCCTCGCTTCGCTCAACGTCGGGATGACATGGTTTAACGGTTTTGCCAATGGTTTAAAAGTTTTGCCAAGCGAACGCGGGACGTTTATTCGCACACATTGCAGCTTTCAGCCTCGACTAAGCGAATTTAATGAATTTCAGCGAGGCTGAATTCATGCAGTAGCGCAGATAGGTCGGCGGTGGGCCGTCATCGAATACATGCCCGAGATGCGCGTCGCATTCCACGCATAAAACCTCTTTGCGCGGTTCGCCGAGACTCAGGTCAATTCGCGTCCTTACATTTTTTTCTGCAATCGGTTCCCAAAAACTGGGCCATCCCGTGCCTGAGTCAAACTTCGTGTCGGAGCTGAAGAGTGCGTTGCCGCAGCAGATACAGCGGTAGAGTCCTTTGTCGTGCGATTCCGCGAATTGCCCGGTGAAAGCGCGCTCGGTCCCCGCTTCTCTGGTGATATCAAATTCCTGCGGCGTGAGTTGCTGCTTCCATTCGGCATCAGTCTTGCGGACTTTTGGAACCGTGACCGTGCCGAGTTTTTTTCCATCATCGCTGAACTGGACCACTGTGACGGTTGAGCTGCCTTCGGTTCCCTTCGCGTCAACTGTTCCTAACGTAGGGTTCCTGACCCAAAGCGCGCCGATACCACCAGCGACAATTGCGGATGAAGCGATCAAAAACTTTCTGCGATCCATATTGACTCCTTCCGATTACCCGAATGTAAAAGCGAATGCCTGAACACCGGGATCAAGAAACTCGATTTCAAATGTCCGGTCTTCCACCGGGCCCTTTTGGCGGATGAGCTGATAGAGGCGATGTTCCTGCACGGTGCCAGCACCGCTGGAATCCACGTCAACGCCGCGGTCCTCTCCGGGAGCAGCGCCGTCCAATTTGACCCGGAAACGGATGGGCTTGCCGTTTTTGGAAGGGCCAAGCACCAAATGCAGGTCACGACCGTGGAAGCGGAAGACGATCTTTCCCGGCGCTGATTGAAGCACGGCGCTTTCAGGACTCACCTTCCACGATCCGCCCAAACCCCACTGATTTAAGGAGGGCCGGACCGGCAGGGTGTACGTTTTGCGGGAATCCTGCGCCAGCGATTCGGGTGAAGCGAAGTGCTCGGCGCGGCGCGTTCCGATGTAAGTTTCCGGAGAACGCGAGCCAACGTTGCTGGGTGCAGCTTCCACGCCGGAGGCGGTGACGCTGGCAACTCCCTGTGGGAGCGAGTGAGCGCCGTTTTCCTTGAGCAGTTGCTGGATAATACGCTCCGAACCGGCGTAATCGCCTTCGCCGAAGAAATGATGGCGGATGCGGCCCTGGCCATCAATAAAGTAATCCGCAGGCCAGTATTCATTATTGAACGCACGCCAGATGTTGTAGTCGCTGTCAATCGCAACCGGATAAGTGATCTTCAAATCGCGGACGGCTTTCTCCACGTTCGCGCGGTCTTTTTCAAAAGCGAATTCGGGAGTGTGCACACCGATCACGACCAGACCGGCGTCTTTATATTTGTTGGCCCAGGCTTCGACATACGGCAAGGAGCGCAGGCAGTTGATGCAGGAGTACGTCCAGAAATCAACCAGCACGACTTTGCCGTGGAGCGCTTTGCGGCTGAGCGGCGGCGAATTCAACCAGGCGATTGCGCCTCCCAAGTCCGGCATTTCGCCTTCATCGAGCAGGACTTCCTGCTGCGGAGCATTTTGCGGCGAGGCAGGCGAACTGGCATGCACGATGCTTTTGTTCCGGTCGAGGATGTTGATGAGATGCTCTTCGGTTTTGCTGGTGTTGACGAAAGAAAACTTGGTGAGGACAGTGGTGTCCCAGCCGCGAGCGATGGCTACGACTCCAAGAATGACCGCGACCCCGATGGTGCGGCGAATCCATACTTCCCAGGCAAGAGATTTTTTCATAGTGGCGAACACTTTATTTCCGGCAAACAGAGCGATTCCCAAAGATGTGGCTGCGCCGAGCGCAAAAGAAAACAGAAGGAAAGATGTTCGTGCGCCGGGGCCTTGCAGCGCAGCACCGGTCAGGATCAGTCCTAAAATTGGCCCGGCGCACGGAGCCCAAAGCAGGCCCGTGGAAATACCCAACAGAAATGAAGTGCCGGGACTGGCGGGTTGCGAAGGGCCGCCTTGAAGGCGTCCGCCGAAGCGTACCAGCGGGCGCGTGAACCACTCCGCGACAGCGGGGAAAAGCAAGCTGACGCCCAGCACCAGAAAGATCGCCATCGCTAAGTAGCGCCCGCCCTGGTTCAGGCGAATAACCCAATGTCCGCCAAAGGCAGCGGCTGCAGCCACCACCGAGAACGTAGCCGACATTCCCAACAGTAATGGCAAGGCGGAGCGACGGAAGGGTTGATCAGCACGGGAAAACACAAATGGCAGCACCGGAAGAATGCACGGGCTCAGGATCGTTAAGACCCCTCCGATAAATGCCAGCAGATAGATGAGCATGGTTCCCCGTTAATCCTCACTCTTTGAGCTTCTACTTGTAAAGTTGCGGAAACATCTGCTTCAAGTGCGCGACCTTGGGCAGATCATTGATGGCGATGTAAGGATTGTCCGGATGAAGCGTCGCGTAATTTTGGTGGTAGGCCTCGGCGGAATAAAACGCCTTCAGCGGGACCACCTGCGTGACAATGCGCCCGTGAAACACCTTGGCCTTGTCCAACTGCGCGATGTAGGCCTCGGCAATGCGCTTTTGGTCGGCGTTCGCGTAAGAAATCATGGAGCGGTATTGCGTGCCTTCATCGGGACCCTGGCGGTTGAGCTGGGTTGGATCGTGGGCGACCGAGAAGAAGACCTTGAGCAACTGGCCATAGGAAACCTGGGAAGGATCAAAAGTTACCTTCACTGATTCGGCATGCCCGGTGCTGCCGGTACTCACCATCTCGTATTCGGCCGTGGATTCTTCGCCACCGGTATATCCGGAAGTCGCGTCGGTTACTCCCTTCACATGCTGAAAAACGGCTTGCACGCCCCAGAAGCACCCGCCGGAAAAGACGGCGGTTTGCGCGCCGGCATGCGCGACGAGCGGCGCGTCCACGGCGGGCGAGGGGATCGCGACCGCATCACTGGCGCGCGCGCGGCCGAAAAACAGGCCCAAACCCACCAGGAGAAAAGGAACGAAAATGGCAATCTTTATATAAGCTATCCAGTCTTTTGATTGTTCGTTCATAGCTGACCTCGACGGTAAATAAGAGTCGCGAATTCTAGAAAAGTGACGGGAACCTGGCCGTCGCGTGGCGCGCCAACGCTAAATGCTTGTCCCTATTATTCAATTAGATGATGCCTTGCTTGAATTGGATGACGCTTGGCTACGGGGCAGCCTTAACTCTTGTTTACCTTGGTGGAGCTTAAATGTAGCGCCTTCCCAGATCAGCTCTCCTGAAAGGCCGCTCGGCAGCGTCACAATGGCCCTTACAGTCGATGGTGCGGCTGTGTACTCGGCTTCTACCATCCCTTTGGGTGTTGGCATTCCTGCTGAAAGATGCTTTATGGCGCCAAGATGCGGCTCAATTTTCACCGCCGCGAATCCGGGCGCTGCGGGACGAATGCCGGCCACCGTGGTCAGGAAATCGTAATTCGGATGAGCGCTCCATGCATGGGAGTCGGAGCGGGTGGGCTCAGGCTGCTCGGCCCAGGTAGTCATGCCGTTTGCGATCATGCGATGCCAGGGACCGAGCAGATTCAGATATTCATTCCCCATTCCTGCGTGATCAATGGCGCGGGCCAGGTAAAAGCGGAAGTAATAAGTAGCGGCCGTCATGGGAGGGACTGATCCCGCAGCTGAAAAGCCGTTGTCGCTTGTTGACAGAATTTTGCTGAGCACGGATTTTTGTTTCTGGCGCGGAATTACATCAAGCCACACGCCCAGAATGTTCGCGTGCTGGCTGTAGTGCTTTTGTGCTGGCGTATCAGCGAGCAAGCCGTATTGCTGGTTCCAACAGAGCTTGTAGATAGCGGTGGCAGCGCGATCCGCAGCGGCGCGATAAAGATCGGCTCTCTGTTTATGACCCAAGGTGGATTCCATTTCTGCCGCGTTGCGCAGGGCTTCCACAAACTGCAACGTGATGACAGATGAACCGCCGTCGGCATCCTGAGGCGGAATGCCGAATGTGAAGTCCTTACCCCAATCCACGAATGGCCACCAGGGAATATTCCCAAGCAATCCATCTGGGCGTTGGTGTTGGAGGAACCAATCCAATACAGCCCGCGTTCCGGGAAGTTGCGAGCGGACGAAATCTGGATCATTCCTGTACATCCAGAAATCATGGACCATGCCGATCCAAAGCAGAGAAAACGGTGGAATGATCTGCCTGACCGAAGATGGATAGCGGCTGCGCGTGAGGCCCTCCGGGATACGCGAGTCGTTGAAGGCCCGGATTGCCTGGCGCGCCAGCCGGTCATCTCCGGCGACGGTGTAGGAAATCAGCGCCTGAATGCGGGTGTCGCCGATGTATTGCATGCGCTCGTAGTAGGGCGTATCCATGTAGGTATCGTGCGCATCAAGACGCGCGGTGCGCCAGCCGACATCCCAAATTGGCTTGAGCGATTCGTCGCTGGAGTGGAAATATCCGCGCTCTTCAAAGGGGTAAGCAGTAAACCAGGTTTGCAGTTTGTCGAGTTGCAAAGGTTCACCAGCGGTGTCGATGTTGAGTTGCAGATAGCGCCAGGTTTTCCAGCCGAGCGGCATGAAGGTGCGGTTTGCCGCACCGTCAGCGATGAACTCGTCGAAAATTCCTTCGATATGTTTTCCGGTTATGTCGTTGCGGTTTCGCTTTTCGCCCTTGTCGTTGAACAATGCCTCGGCATATGTCAAGCGCACGGTTGCTCCGCGTCCGCCGCTTAGAGTTAAAGCGGGATAGGCGGTGGTGAGATGTGAACTATCAATAAGAACCGTCGCCTTGGTATGAGCTGGGACAGTGAACGACGCTGCCGGGAAGCCGGATGGAATTTCTATTCCTTGTACCCTCACGATATGCCCTGCAGGAGAGAGCTGCAATTGCATCGCGGGAAGCGGATCGGGTACGAGCTGCCAATTGTCGTTCTGCAACGCGCCGCCAAGTAACGATGCAGTCTCCAGAGGCTGCGGCTTTACCCAACCTCGGATGGAACCGGAATCGGCATTCCACTGCCAGTCGAGGATTGGGCCGTCAAGCAGCTCGGCGGGTTCAGAGACGTAGTACTTTCTGCGCACCTGCTCTGGCGTTGAGAGCGTATGGATTCCCTTCTCCTGTTCGACTTCCCAACTGTCATTGGTGTCGGCTGCGCGTTCGGCGTCTGTGTCTCCGTGAAGAACAAACGCTGTGCGGTCGCTGATTTGCGATAGCGGCGTAAGCACGCCGAAATTCCAGACTGTCGCCGCCAGAACATTTTTGCCTACACGCAAAAACGGAGCGAGATCATAAGTCTCATAGCGCCAGTGCGCCAGATCGGCGTGCGCGGGACCGAATCCAATCCATTGCTGATTCACGTAAAGCTGGAATTGGTTGTCGGCGCTCACGTGGACGATGTAGTGCGACGGCTTTTGCGGAAGATCAATTGCCTTGCGGAAGCGCAGCACAACTGCGTCGCGTTGTGGAGCATCGGGATGAGTGATCCACTGTGCGCTCCACATTTGACGCTGAAGTTCAGGAGGGTTTTGCGCTTGGATGCAGGGAGGAGCGACGCACAAACAGATCAGACCAATCGCGAAAATTGACGTCCATTGAACTCGCATCGAATTGCATTAGAGCCTATTTCTATTGCTTAAACAACTTCAAATCAATTGAGGCACCCATGTTCTTGTAACCCGCGCTTCCGGGATGGAGATGGTCGCCGCTATCGTCCGCCGGCAGAAGGTGCGATGGGTTCTTAGGATCACGCGTAGTCGAAGCGAAATCAATAACAGCGTCGAACTTTCCGCTACTCCGGATCCATTCGTTTACTTTTGTCCAGACTTCTTGAGCGTCTGGGTTGTCGTAAAACGATCCGCCGAATGGCGTGATGGTCGCTCCATAAACGCGAATGCCAAGCGCATGGGCGCGCGTGATGATTTGTTCATACGCGCCGATGATTTCATCCGCGGAAGCGGGTTGTTCATGGCGTCTTTCCGCCCACGCGCGGGTGCCGATGTCGTTCACGCCCTCAAAAACAATCAGCCAGCGGGCGCCGGTTTGGGCCAGCACATCACGATCCACGCGCTCCAGTGCGTTTGGCCCCAGCCCGTCACGCAATAAACGATTGCCACCAATACCCTGGTTTAGAACGCTGATGTTCCGGGTATGTTTATCTGCCTGGAGCCGGCGCGCAAGATCATCGGGCCAGCGATCGTTTCCGTTCGTGGTGGCTCCGTGGCCGTCGGTGATGGAGTCGCCAAGCACAACAATAGCCGCGCTGTCCTTTGGCGCCTGCACATCCACGCCATTTATGAAATACCAGTGATCGGTGCGGGCGGCGGCCGGCAAGTCCGGTGCGGAAACCAAATCCCCGCTTTGAATATACGAAGTCTCACGCGAGCCCGAGTGCGTGGTAATAAGGTCGGGCACATCGTTCAGATGGATCGTTATAGCGAGGTCGGAAAGAGGTGCCAGATCGAAATCCAGCGGATCAGAGATCATCAATGCGCCGGATGGGATGGTGGCCGACTGCTGGCCGTGAAAAGTCAGCGGCTTGTCGCTTCCGGGCTTGATTTTGCTGGTTCCATCCGGCAATGCGATATGCGCGGACACAATCGTAAGCGGAGTGGCGCCAAATGCATTGGAGAAACGGACGCGGATTCGCTGGCCGCCGATGGAAACATGAACAATCTGCCGCAAGGTGGTGTTGGCAAGTCCGGGTGCTGGCGGCGCACTGCTTTTATCTACGAGTTGTGGAGACGATGCCCATGTTCCCACCCAATGGGCGTCACCGGAAATCCTGTCGTGTTGTTTGCCCCATGAAGGAACTACGAGCCCTACGCACAATACAAAAGTAAAAATCCATTTTTTATTCATGCGATTCTTATTCATGCCACCCACGCCGTTTGTAATTGAATGATGTGCGCTGATAAATATCAGCGACAAACTGCATCCAGGTTTAGCTTTGAACCACCGATTTCGGGAGGCGGCGTTATGTGCCGGGACCGCATCACCTGCTGCAAAAATGTTCCACCGTAGGTGGGTAATTGCGGATCATCCGCATAAGCCGGATCGCTGGTCGCTTCCGGCAGCGTGATGAGTTTCCATCCTCGCTGTTGCAGCAGATCCAAGAGCTTTGGCAGCATTACAGTTTCAAAGCCGCCAATGTGCAACAGCATGATGTGCTTAATGTCATGTCCGTAAATCAACTCCGCTTGTTTTGGCCCATCGGTCAACTGCTCTTCGGCGCCGTCCAGATAACTCTGCTTCAATTGCTCAATGGCTTGCTGGTCATTCTTCGCCAGGCATCGTGCATATGGCTCGTTGTAGTTGTAGTCGCCGAAGCTGAGAGTGATTTGCGCAACGCGATAGTTGTGCTGTTTCAAGAAATCCATGATGGCATGGTGTTTTTCCAGCGTTTCACCTTCGTGAAGGTAGGGGAAGCGCAGCCAGCGCCAGTCCTGCCCGTCCATATATTTTTCAAGCGTGGGCTCGTCGTCCAGAATGTTTTGCTCGAATGCCTCAAGTGAATTCGTGTTGGGATCCATGTGGCTGAAGGTGTGACTGCCCAGGGGGAATCCCGCGTCGCGCCAGAGTTGCAAAACCTGCGCTGTCGAAGGATCGCTCTTCAGCCATGTGGCATTCACAAAACCATAGATCGGAGGCGCGTTTGCGGATTTGAGAGCCCGAATAATGCTGTTGGCAATGTCCTCGCGCGTTAGGCCCTGAGGCAGTGGTCCATGGACGGGTAGATCATCAAAGGTCAGAGCAATTTCGTGTGGAGTTCGCGTCTCTGTGGAGTTGGAAATTTTAGTGGCCCCGACCGCGGGCTGGCTTTGCTGTGCAACCGCGGTGAAGCAAAAAATGAAGAGCGCTCCCAAAAGAAAAACAACCGAACAGTGCGTAGATCGTGATGTGGGCAAGAATACTCTCCTGACTTGGCTGCTGGACTCATGCTTACGACATGATGCGAAATTGATTGCCCTAATTTTGTTCGACACTCGAACTTGAAGAACAAATGCTCTTCGCGTAGGTGATCAAAGTCTTCTAGGACAAAAAAGTATATACCCAAATGAAAAATGTGAAACTAACGCGGAACGAAAAGATTGAAATGACGATTCGGAATGGCAATTCGAAATTGCGGCTGGAAAATTTCAAATCCGAAATGGACAAAAAAATCCCTGCCGGTTTTATGCGGCAGGGACTCGGAGAAGAGAACGAGAAAATCTTAGTTTGAAGTCTGGAGTTTAAGCTTTTTGCGGAATGCAAACGCGAAAGCCAAAAGACTGATTCCGAGGAAAGCAACGCTTCCCGGCTCTGGAGTTGGGACGACCGTATGTCCGAAGGTGTAAGTGAAACCGTTGAAGTAGCCACGGTTTGAATTCAGAATATTTTTTGCATTTGAGCCAATGACAATTCCACCGCCAAAGGAACTGTTCGTGTTCAGGGGCAGAAAACTTCCGCCGGGAAGAAAATCGCTGGACACGTGCAGTGTTGGCTGAGGCCGAAATGAGCCTCCGTTAAAATTAATGACATTACCGCTATCTGCGAAAGCGGCTCCAGGCAGAGCCAGCGCCAAGACAGCGAATAAGAGTACTTTCCTAAACATTCTCCCACCCCTTCTTAGAATGAAATACGGTCCTTCGAGCTTCGGGGGGAAGGCCGCGATACCGGTTGACGCTGGTTGGCGTCGCGGTACGTCTGTAATAGAGCATCCCAAGTACCAAATCGTCCTGCAAGTAACTAGCTGGTTTCACGATACTTACCGATTCCAGATTCGAGAAAAGCCGGCTTGTATGAAAAGTCCTGCGCATTGTGGAAGGTACTTCCCCTCCCGCAAAAGCCGCGCCTGGAGCCCGTTTTGCCGTGTCTTGCTGTTTCCAGGCTCGCATATTAGTCGGCGGCCACGCTTTGGGTAACGACGGGTTGCGGACGGCGGGCAGTGCGATTGGCGGGCAAGCCAGAGTCGCGAATCTTGTAAAGCAAAGCGCGATAGCTGATGTTTAGAGCGCGGGCGGTTTTCTTCCGGTTCCAATGATTGGCCTGCAAAACTTTGAGAATAATTTTGCCTTCCAACTCGCGGACCGCCTGGCGCGTGAGCTTCTTGAGCGAAATGGGTCCGTCGAAATCGATATCGGGATTGAAAAAGTCTGCCTGCCGCGGAGCCAGGTCTCCGGCAATCGCTTCTTCGTTGCCCAGGATGACATACCGCTTCATCAGATTTTCCAGCTCGCGGATGTTTCCCGGCCAATGGTATTTATGCAATACACCCATGAGATCGGAAGAAAGAGCCCGCGCACGGCAGTTGAATTTGCGGTTGTAGTACTCAATGAAATAGTTCACCAGATCCTCGACATCGCCACGGCGTTCCCGCAGCGGAGGAAGGTGGAGGCTGACCACGTTGATGCGGTAAAACAGGTCCTGCCGGAAGGTCCCGCTTTCAATTTCGACTTCCAGATTACGGTTGGTGGCGCAGACAATGCGTACTTCAACTTTTTTGTCTTCCTGCGCGCCAATGCGGCAGAATTGACCGTCCTGCAAAAGCTGCAAAAGTTTGGATTGCAAACCCAGTTCGAGCTCGGAAATTTCATCCAGGAAAAGCGTGCCGCGGTGCGCCATTTCCACGCGTCCCGGCTTCGCTCCGTAGGCGCCGGTGAACGCGCCCTTTTCGTATCCGAACAATTCGCTTTCCAGCAAAGTGCCAGGAATGGCCGGGCAATTGACCTTCACCAGCGGCCCGGACTTCCACGGAGAAAGCCCGTGGACCATACGGGCAATGATGTCCTTGCCTGTTCCGCTTTCGCCATGGATCAAGACGGGAACGTTTGCGGAGGCAATTTTGGTCAGGCGCTCGCGCACCGACCGCATGGCTTCCGTACGCCCGAAAACAACGGAGTCAGGGGGAAGTTCCCCCAACGATTGGGCTAATGGGCTTAAGGGACTGACCGTGGCATGCATAATTTTATTTCCGCTCCCGTTCAGCGTAGTTGCACCTGGAACACCAAAGCGCACCAACACCGTGAGGTTTGACCAATAGCAGCTTTAAAGTCCCGGCAATGTGCGTTTTAGCTTCGTGCTTGGGAGAGGATTGTTCGGGGAAGTTACACGGCTAGTGTATATGGGAAGGGCGCCCTTGAATAGGAAATATTTTTCACACTGAAGAAACGGTTTTCCTCGTTGAGCCACGGCGGTCTGACGAGGCACCATCAATCGGATCGGCAAATTTGAGGCCCATCAAATGGTGCCCCTCGCCGTGCGTAAGTCGAATAATTTGAGCGGGAAGCAAGCGGACAGCTTGAGGAAACGACTCAGCTGAAGCAAACGGTGCGGTGGGGATTTCCACTGAAACCCGCGAAAACAGGGGCAAAGAACGTCGAATTGCCACCAGCGCTCCACCGGCGGAGACGTTGATCGCCGAGGCAAACTCCAGAACTTCTTTTTGCTGCTCGCCCTTTCCTCGGACGAAAAGTGGAATAGCCAAAGGGAGGCGGGCCCACTGACGGCGCTCAATTTCATTTCTTGTCTTGCGCAATTTGTCCTCGAAATAGAGTGTTTCCGGCGGACTAACCGCACTTGGTGGGCCAAACGAGGTGACGCTACGGCATTTTCGCCCTTCCACGCTCAGACTACTCCCATTTCATTCCGGCTTTATTAGCGGATTCACCCGGTTTTACGGGCTTTTTGGGGTGAATCAAACGCGCATTTGGAGATGTTCGAATCCGCGCAAATCTTTTCTTTTCAATGGGAAAATGGTTGCAAATTTGATTGACAGGGTGCAAAAACTTGTCTTACCATGCCTCTACCAGAGCAAGTGAAATATGTGCTCTTCCCTCCCTCGTTTTGTTCCAAATTGACCAACCCTTTATGGTTGCATCGCCCGAAAATGCTTTTTTGTCGAAATCGGCCAAGGTCCGCCGGGAAGGTGATCCCGCGAAGGACGCCACCAAGCCAGCAGCCGGAGAAGAAGTGTCCGTAGAGCAAAAGCTCCAGGACTACAAGCAGTTGCAAGAGCGATTCTTGCGCACCACCAACGCACTGGCTTCCGCTGCGCATGACCTGAAAACACCGCTAGCCATTATGACCGGCTACGTGGAGCTGTTGCAGAGCCAGAAACTTGGCGATCTGAACGACAAACAGCGCGAGATATTGCAGGACATGCGAAGCAACGGAGCGCGCCTGCAACACTTCATTCAGGACTTCCTCACCTACAGCGTCTTAGAGACCGGTGAAGTGAAGATGCGGTTTGAGAAGGGAGACATGAACGCCTGTCTCTCGGAAGTATGCCGGTTGTGGTCGCACAGCTTTAGCGAGAAGGGACTGGCCCTTTACTTCCTGGGCAATGACAAATTGCCGGAGTTGCCATTTGACGCCGCGAAAGTGCAGCGCGTGGTTTCTAATCTTCTGGAAAATGCGTCGAAATACACCCCTGCGGGCGGCACGGTCTGGCTTCATGCCGAGCCTTACATGTGGGAGCGGCGCAGCGTCCATAAGCCGCGTGGCGCTGAAGAACGCCGCATGAGAACCGCGCTGGTTCATAATTCCATCAAAATCAGCATTGCCGATACAGGCCCGGGAATTCCCGCCGAATATCACATTGAAGTATTTGACGATTTCTTCCGGCTGCCTGCGACCGAAGATAAATCGGAAGGCATGGGGTTGGGGTTGGGCATCGCGCGGCGCCTGGTCAACAACATGGGCGGAAAAATCTGGGTGGAGAGCGAATCCGGCTCGGGTTGTAAATTTTCTTTTATTCTGCCGATGAAGCCACCAACGGGCGCATGGACCAAAGGACTGAACCGATGAGCAATCCTGGAAACATTCTGCTGGTGGATGACGAACCGGGAATGCTGCGGTACATCCGCACTCTTCTGGAAGTGGACAACTATAAAGTTGCGACGGCCACGACCGGCGAGGAAGCCCTGGAGCAGGTGCAGAAAGGGCTGGAGCCTGATCTGGTTTTGCTGGATGTCTTAATGCCCGGCATTGACGGGTTGCAGACGCTTGAGCAACTGCGTCAGTTGAAGCCCGGGCTGAAGGTCATCATGCTCTCCTGCGTGAATGACACGCGCAAAGTCGTGCACGCCATGCGTCTGGGCGCACAGGACTACATCACTAAGCCCTTTCAGAAATCCGAATTGGACGCTGTGATTGACCAATGCCTGGGAACCAACCAGCAAAATTATCCCGGCGAAGTGGAAGAACTTTCTGAGGAAGAATTTTTCGTAGCGGCCAGTCCCGCGATGCGGAAGCTGCGCTCGCAAGCAGCGTTGGTCGCAAACGTGGATATTCCCGTACTGATGCTCGGAGAAAGCGGCACGGGAAAAGAAGTGATGTCGCGCCTCATCCACAAGCTCTCGCCGCGTGCACACCGCACATTTTTGAAGGTGAACTGCGCCGCCGTGCCGGGCGACCTGCTGGAAAGCGAGCTGTTCGGTTATGAAGCCGGAGCTTTCACCGGAGCCACGCACGCCAAGCCGGGAAAATTTGAGCAATGCAACAAGGGAACCATCCTGCTGGACGAAATTGGCGAGATGCCTCCGTTGCTGCAGGCGAAATTGCTTCACGTGCTGCAAGATCAGCAATTCTCACGCCTGGGTAGCCGCTCGGTGATCAAAGTGGACGTGCGAATTCTTGCCGCCACCAACATCAACATTCCCGAAGCGATTGCCAACAAACGGCTGCGAGAAGACCTTTACTATCGCCTGAACGCCTTCACGTTGCAGGTACCACCATTGCGAGAGCGCAAGGAAGAAATTCCCATCCTGCTGAAGCAATTTATGTCGAGGATGTCGGAGCGCTATGCTCGGCCTCCGCTGCCGCTTTCCCAAAATTTGATGCAGGCGTGCCTGAATTACTCCTGGCCGGGAAACTTGCGCGAGTTGAGCAATTTCGTAAAACGATATCTGGTACTCGGCGACGAAAACCTCGCCATCCAAGAGTTGCGTCCCAAGAGCGATGGCACCGGAGCACCGTTTGATATCGCTCAGAATGCCGAACCGCTCGCGGGACTGAAGTCTGTGGCGCGTAGCGCCAAGGACGAAGCGGAAGCGGAAGCTATTCGCCACGCGCTCGATGAAACCAACTGGAACCGGAAGCAGGCGGCCGTGCTGCTAAAGATCAGTTACAAGGCCCTCCTCTACAAAATACGCCAGTACGGAATCGCGCAGGCGAGCAGTCACCACAAGCTCTCGGCAGGCGCTTAGTATTCGACTTTCCACTTTCCGGCGGTTTGCTACGGTGCTATGATTTGCGCCTTCTTCCTCTTTTTGGCTGATTTCACGCTTTTGCAGTTGGGGGCCCTTGTCTGACGATTTCATTGGAGGCTGCTTCGAATGTCCACACTTCGTGTGGTTCGACTTGCTGCAATCATCTCCCTGTTCTTGCTAACACTGCCCGCTAGTTTTGCGGATGAATGGCCGCCGATCTCTCCCGAAGACCTCAAGATGACGAGCGTTGCGGAGCAACCCGGCGCGCCTGCGGTGATTCTGTTCCGGCAGGAGACTGATGACGATCTCAACAATGCGCACACCTACTACAAGCGCATTAAGATACTTACGCATGCGGGGCTCTCCTACGCGGACATCGAACTCCCGTATAACCGCCGCGCATTCAAGATCATTGCCATCAGCGGCCGCACCATCCACGCAGACGGCACAATCATAAAATTCTCCGGGAAGCCGTTGGACAAGATCGTGGAGAAATCCCACGACGTTAAGGAACGAGTGAAGTCCTTTTCTCTACCTGATGTGCAGGTCGGCAGCATTATTGATTTCCGCTACACCTTGAGTTACGACGACCATACGTTGATCCCGCCGAATTGGGACCTGCAGCTGGATTTGTTCCAGAAGAAGGCGAGCTTCACGTTTATTCCTTACATGGATGAATGGATAGAGAAGGACACCGGACGATCGGGACAAGGCGTTGCCTGGACGCCCTACATTCCTCAAGCGCAGCCCCAGCCGCAACTCCATCATGGCATGCCGACAGTACTTACGGCGCACTCGCTTAAAGCGAACAATGACTACGTGGATCTCAATCTTGAAAATATTCCTGCCCTGATAAAGGAACCGTACATGCCGCCAATGGAACTCTTACGTTGGCGCGTGAATTTCTATTACCGGACCAGCTCGAAAGCGCAGGATTTCTGGAAGGACGAGGGTAAATACTGGAACAAAAAGGTGGACGCCTTCCTGTCCCACCAAACCGGGATTGATGCCGCCCTGCCACAGATTGTCGGGGCCAGCGACACTCCAGAACTAAAAGTCAGAAAACTTTACGCCTACGTTTCAAAGCTGGAAAACCGCACCTTCATGCCTGAGAAACCCGAAGAGGAGGTCGCGACCTTGGGAATCAGGGTGAATCATGGCGCGGAAGACGTCTTACAGCAGCGCAGCGGCACCCATGATGACCTGAACCGGCTATTCGTGGCCATGGTCCGGGCTGCGGGAATTCCCGCGTGGATGATTCGCGTGCCTGATCGGGGCGAGTATGTTTACCGGGCGCAATTCCTGGATACGCGGCAGTTTGACGCCGAGCTTGCCATCGTGCAACTGGATGGGAAGGACGTGTATCTTGATCCCGGCACGCAATTCTGTCCTTATGGAATGCTGCCGTGGCACTACTCAGGCGTTGAGGGCCAGCGGCAAAGCCCCGGTAAAGGAACGGAAATCTCTACTTCCGCGCTTCCTGAATACAAGCAAAACATGATTCAGCGAAAGGCAATCCTGACGCTCCAGGACAACGGCAGTGAAGAAGGAACCGTGACCGTGGGATTTTTCGGATTGGAAGGAATGGACCGCCGCCAGGAAGGCGCACTCACCGACGCAGCCGGGAAGAAGAAGCTGCTTGAGGATGAAATTAAGCAATGGCTGCCCGGCGGTACTGACGTCTCTCTGACCCAGGAGCCGAATTGGGACAATCCAGCCTTGCCGATGGTCGCAGTATTTAAGGTGAGCGGGCCGCTGGCCACAAGCGCTGGAAAACGAAGGATCATTCCACTTCACGTTTTTGAGGTGAACGAGTCCCCAAAATTTCCCGCTACCGAGCGGGCCAACGCACTCTATTTTTACGATCCTTCGTGCACCATTGACGAAGTCCACATCACCATTCCGCCGGGCACATCGGTGGAAAGTCTTCCGCCGAATGATTCCGTTCACCTCAGTTACGCTCTGTATGACAGCACTCAGAAAATGGAGCAGCCAACGACGATCAGCTCGATGCGGACCATGATCATGGCAGGAATAGTGTTTCCCAAGGAAAATTACAAGGAAATGAAATCGTTTTACGACAAGGCAAGTGCTGACGACGGCCAGCAGGTACTGCTAAAGGCGGCGGCCCATGCGGAAGGCAATTAGCGGTCCATCCCTGTCCGTTCGAATGTCGGCCGCGGTCTTCCTGTCTGTGATGGCAATACCTCTTTGCTTTGCCCAGAATTGGCCGCCGATTACTCCAGACGATCTTAAGATGACCAGCATTGCGGAGAAGCCGGGCGCTGCTGCGGTGATTCTACTGCGCCAGGAGACAGACAGCGACAAGGACAATATTTATTGGGTGTATCGGCGGATCAAGATACTGACGGAGGCTGGACGCAAATACGCGGACGTGGAACTGCCTTACTTGCCTGATGAGTCAGAGATCAAGGAAATAAGCGGCCGCACCATACATGCGGACGGCACAATCATTCCTTTCACAGGAAAACCCTTTGACAAAGTAATCCTTAAAGCTCATGGCTTCAAAGAACATGTGAAAACATTCTCACTCCCGGATGTTCAGGTGGGCAGCATTCTTGACATCAGCTTCACGTGGCGCCACAGAAACTCGTATTCCGTCTGGCCACCGGCATGGCACATTCAGCAGGAACTGTTTCAGAAAAAGATAAATTTTAGATTTATCCCTGCGAATAACAACGCGGTCGCGTGGACTTCTTACCTGCCTCGGGATCATTCTCTTTACGAAAACAAGAATGAGATTGATCTTGATATGAATGATATTGCGCCTTTGCCGGTGGAGCCCTACATGCCTCCGCCCAACGCACTCCGATGGCGCGTGAATTTTTACTATTCCACGTCACGCCTGTCCCCGGACGAGTATTGGAAAAACGCCGGAGCTGATTGGGACCGTATAGTTGAATCATTCCTCGCCCATAACAAGAGAATTGAAGAGACTGTAAAGCAAACGATTGCTGCGAACGATGCGCCTGAACAAAAAGTGCGCAAGCTCTATGACTTTGTTGTCGGTCTTGAAAATCGAAGCTTTATTCCCGAGCGACTGGAAAAAGAACAACATGTTCTGAAGATCAAGGGCAACTATAGCGTCGAAGATGTTTTAAAACAGCGGAGCGGAACCCACGACGATCTGAACATGTTGTTTGTGGCGCTGGTGCGGGCCGCGGGCTTGCCCGCACGGCTCATTCTTGTGGCTGACCGCAGCAGGACGGTCTTCAACCCAGCTTTTTTGAACTTGAATCAATTTGACGCTCTGGTGGCGATCGTCCAGTTGGGCGGAAAGGATGTTTTTCTCGACCCTGGGACCCGATTCTGCCCGTATGGGATCATTGATTGGCGGTACTCCGCCGTGCAAGGCCTGCAGGAAACTACCGACAACAAAACGTCGTTTGGAAGCACTAGTTCTCCAACCTATCAACAGGCGGTTGTTGAAAGAAAAGCCGTGTTGACCCTTGCCGAGGACGACACTGAAGAAGGAACCGTACGCGTTGGTTTCACTGGATTGGAGGCGATGGAGCGCCGCCAGTTGGGCGCTCAGACCGATGTCGCTGGAAGAAAAAAACTCTTGGAAGATGAGGTCAAAAGCTGGTTCCCTACCGGAAGCGAAGTAACGATTTCGAAGGAGCCTCGCTGGGATGAAACCGAATCGCCACTCATTGCGGAATTTAAGGTCAGCGGCCCGCTTGCGGTAAATGCCGGGAAGCGGAAGATCGTCCCTTTGCACTTTTTTGAAGTCAACGAACAGCCCGTTTTTCCCGCGCCCGATCGTACCCAGGCAGTCTACTTTGACTATCCTTCGCAAGTCATTGACCAAGTCGATCTGACAGTTCCAAAAGGCAGTGTTGTCGAAAGTCTTCCGGCGGATGATTCCGTCCGATTGCAATATGCGTTGTATGAAACGAAACAGAAGGTGGAACAACCTGGCACGATCGTCTCAATACGCAACGTCATCATGGGGGGAATGCTCTTCCCCAAAGAACAGTACAAGGAAATCAAGGATTTTTACGACAAGGCCGGAAAGGACGACGGTCAACAGGTACTACTAAAGGCGGCGGCCCATGCGGAAGCTAACTAGGCATTTATTTTATTTCGTCATAGCCTCAATGGTGCTAGTCGCCCCAGCACTCAATGCGGAAGTGCCGGATTGGGTGCGCACCGCCGCCAGCTCCGCCATGGCAACCTATCCCCCCGAAACCAAAGCAGTCGTGCTGCTCGATCAAACGGAAGATTCCATTCTGAACCCTGGCGAGTACGTCGAACACTACCGCCGGGTGGTGAAGATTCTTCGTCCTGAAGGCCGCGATGAGGGGGACATTCGTATCTATCTGGAAAAACAAGATAAGATCACGTTTCTTCACGTCTGGAGCATCGATGCTGGAGGGCGCAAATACGAATTGAAGGAAAAAGATTTCATCGAGCGCAGCCCCTATTCGGAAGAACTTTACGACGATATCCGGTTTCGCACGGCAAACGCGCCGGCTTCTGACCCCGGCTGCGTGATTGCCTTCGAATATGAAGTCCATCGCCATGCATGGTTCGACCAGTTGGAATGGATATTCCGCGAAGACAATCCGGTCCTTGAATCCAGCTTTACGCTCAATTTGCCACAGGGATGGGAATACAAGACCGCATGGGCCACAGCCTCACCCGTGGAGCCAGTCCAGTTGAGCCAGGGCCGGTGGCAGTGGAACATGCACAATGTTCCCGCGATTGAAGACGAGCCCCACAGGCCTGCGATGCTGGCATTGGCGGGTCGAATGGAGATCACGTTCTTTGCGCCGGGTGGAAACAATATTCACTTCGCCAATTGGGAGGCGCTGGGACGCTGGTACACCTCTCTGACCGAAGGCCGGAGGGCGGCAACTCCGGAGATGACGGCCAAGGTCATGCAACTGACCGATGGAAAGCCTGATTTCGACGCAAAGATCCAAGCGCTGGCCTTTTTCATGCAATCCGACATTCGTTACATGGGAATTGAAATTGGAATCGGTGGTTTCCAGCCCCACTATGCCGGGGATATTTTTCGCGCCCGCTATGGAGACTGCAAGGACAAGGTTACTCTGCTGAGCGCCATGCTGGAGCAGGCAGGAATTCATTCTGATTACGTGCTGGTAGATACGCACCGAGGCATCGTCTCGCCAGATGCGCCCTCCACATTTTTCAACCACGCGATTCTGGCAATCGAGATACCGGCCGGAACCAAGCTCGACGGATACTACAGCGTGATTAAAAGCACGAGCGGAAAACAGTATCTTATTTTCGATCCCACGGATGAATTCACTCCGTTGGGAAATTTGCGTCCCGCCTTGCAGGGCACATACGCTTTGCTGGTTACTGGAAACGGAGGTGAAGTTATCCAGACCCCGGTGCAGTCCCCAAACACTTCACTCCTGACGCGGAACGGACATTTCACCCTGAATTCCGATGGCACGCTGAGCGGCGTTGTCCTCGAGGACCTTACGGGAAAACACGCCAGCAACTTTCGCGAAACCATGTTTGAAGCAAACCAGCAACAACGCACCCATTTGTTCGAAAAACAGCTGAACGGCTCGCTCCAAGGCGCCACGCTGGAAAGCGCTGACATACAGCAACTCAACGACCTGCAAAAGGACGTGACGGTTTCCCTGAAATTTTCCAGCGAGAAATACGGGCAGGTGCGCGGGCCTCTTATGCTGGTCCGGCCACGGATACTAGGCGAGAAGAGCTTTATGGTGGAGCACAAGGAGCGGCACTATCCTTTTGTGCTGGGCGGAGTCACTGAAGAAGCCGATAGCTTCGACATTCAGATTCCCAAGGATTATGTCGTGGACGACATTCCCGAGCCCACGAAGATTGATTCCGGATTCGCCAGCTACGAGAGCAAGGTGGAAGTGGAAGGATCCGTACTGCACTACCAGCGCAAACTGATCGTGCGGGACCTGGAGGTGCCCGCGGCGAAAGTGCCGGACTTGAGAAAGTTCGAAGGCATCATCGGCGCGGACGAATCAGCGGCCGTCGTGCTGAAACATATTCAAAATTAAACGGGTGCGCGAGAACCTCGCACACCCGTTGCAAACCGCTCAAGTTCTGTTACTGCACGTTCAATGCAATGACCGTGGAGCGCGAAGCTGATCCCGTAGTAGCGGTAATCGTAATGTTGTAATTGCCCGCCGGAGTTCCGCTCACAGTCGTCGTGCTGCCGCTTGAACCGCATCCAACCTGTACGAAAACCGTGCCAAACAAACCGCAGACGAACAAAGCGATCATCAGCCTGCGTTTGCGCGAATCCGCTCCACCGAAGCATGCGCCGACCAGCACCAACCCCGACAAAGGCAAAAACATCGCATAAAACAGATTTCCCCCGCGGAAATTCTGGGTGGTAGTGGTCGTTCGCGCCGTGGTATTAACGACGAGCGTCCGCGTTTGTGGACCGGTCAGCGTCGAAATCGGGTTGTTGGTGAAAACGCAGGTGGCCCCCGTTGGCAAACTCGAGCTGCACGCCAGCGTAACGGCATTCGGCAGGTTCGAAAATAGCAGTGGGTTCACCGTGATCTGATAAGTGGCTGGCTGACCGGCAATGACAGTAGCGCTTGGCGGCTGCGCCGCCACGCCAAAGTCGGTGACGTTCGCAGTCACCTGGGTAGAAGCACAGAACTGCGTCGGACAGCCCGGGGCCGTCACACTCGCGGTGGTCCCCAGCGATCCGCCAGTGTTTGGCACCATGAGGACCATCACTGTTGTAGTCGCTCCAGCGCCCGCAAGCGGCCCAACCGAACATACCAGGGTTCCCGAGCTACCGCCGCAAGCCCCGCCGCTGCTGCTACCCGTCACATTGGACACGCCTGTGGAAGGATACGTTTCGGTAAGCGTGAGTCCGGGCAGAGCGTCTCCATGATTCGTGATGGTGTAGGTAAACGTGACCTGGTTGCCGATGCCCACTGGAGTCGGCGATGCACTCCCGGTCATGCTCAAATTCACCGACGGTCCCAAACGACTCACGAATGCATCGCTCGTACCTGCGAGCGATCCCTGAAAGGGATTTGCGGTTGGAAAATTCGAAGAAAAGGTTTCTCCCCCCACCAGCGTGCCGCCTTGGGTATCACGGACGATAGATGTGGCGGCATCATTGCCGGCGCCGCCCAGATATGTCATGAACTCGCTTGGCGTAGTGGCTGTGGTCGCGGTGGTATCTACTCGCGCCGCAAATGCATCCCGGCCGCCGGCATTGGCGGTAAAGACGCCGTTGTTGGTCGGGAAATTAGGGGAGTCCGTGTAACCCGCCACGTAAGCTCCACCTGTGTTATCCGCGTTAATGGCCAACCCTACGTCTGTCCCGCTGCCACCCAGGTAGGAAAAATAATCAAGCGTCACTGCCTGCGTCGACGTGGTACCAAGCACGAGAGAGAACGGGCTGAGCTTGGCTACGAAAGCATCGCTGGCTCCGCCGTTCGCAGACTGAAACGGATTTGTGATCGTTGGCAGAACAAAATCGGTAGACGTGGTGGAACCGGTAACGTAGGCATCGCCGGCGTTGTCGGACGCTACGCCAAAGCCCACATCGTCGCCCGTTCCTCCCAGATACGTGGAATAGTTCAAGGTAAATTGGTTGGTGGAACCCGCGACGGGAGCGAATTTCGCGACGAAAGCATCGGTCGCGGTAAGGGCCACGGAACAGGTGCCGGAGCCCGGGTTGACGGGCGTATCCAGGCAGACCTGCAACGCATTCGTAATCGGAAAATCCGTGCCTGGATTATTTTGCGTATTCAGAAAGTTCGTGCCGCCGGTTAGGTACACGTCACCACCGGTGTCGAGCGCAATTCCGCCACCAATCGCCACGCCGTTCGAAGGGTTTCCGCCGCCGAAATATGTTGAGTAAAGAACGCTGGCTACCGCGGAACTGAATGGATTCAGTTTCGTGAAGAAAAACTTGTTCGTCGCCAGCGATGCGGCACTGCTTTGGAACGAACCGAGCGTCGCCGGGAAAGCATCGGTCTGAGAAGGCGTGTCGTTGGAAGTCGTAGTACCGCTCACATAGATGTCGCCGCTGCCATCCAACGCGAGTCCACTCGCCGTATCTACACCATTGCCGGACAAATAGGTTGAATAGAGCGGCGAATTCGCGGCCAGATCAATTTTGGTTACGAAAACATGATTTCCGGGAGAAGCTGGCGTTGATTGGTAGGCTTGGATTACTGGGAAATTGGTGGAACTGGTTGTGCCCGCCACAATTACGTGAAAACCGGAATCAACGGCAATCCCCGCCGGAATATCGGTGCCATTTCCGCCCAGGAAAATGGAATTGACCAATTGTGTGGCGCCCGTGGCGGCAATATTGATCTTAGAAATCGCCACGTTCGCAGTTCCGATCAGCGCCGGAGGCGCTGTTGGGTTGGGAAAGTCCGTGGAATTCGAAATACTGGCGATATAAACGTTGGAAATGGCATCCACAGCAATCGCGGGACACCCGGAAACAGGGGTCGCGCTCCCAAGAATGGCACTGCAGGCCTCATTCCCGCTTCCGCCCAAATAAGTCGAATAGGTCAATACAGGATCAATTACCAGCTCTCGACTGTGGTCATAGGCGCCCACCACGAATTTCACATCGTTCTGTCCAAGCAAAACGTAATGGCCAGCAATCGACTGACGCGTTGTTCCTGACTGCTGGTAGATTTCCGGCGCATGCAGGCGAACATTTCCATCCGGCGTACTAAGCACGATGTCGCCGTTAGCTGCGCGAGCAAGATTCTCCGCGCCTGAGAAATGCAGCTTTACCTGGCTGGGATCGCTGCCCGGGGTCACACGGAAATCGTATTCCAACTGGCCTTGTCTTCCGTAATAGATAAGATCGATTCCCGGATAAACCGCCGAATACCGCACCTGCGCAAACTGAGGAATGTGCGTGTGCCACTTGCTCGGATCGTTGCCAATAAAATAGCTACTTGATCCGGGAAGTAAATCAACCCCGGCAATCGCGCGCGCGCCCTTCGTCCCTACCAGGTCCATGCCCAGCACAGCACCGCGCGATTTTCCATTCGACGCCTGCCGAAGTGAAAGCACCGCGGAATTCGCTGTTAAGAACAGACCATACCCATCACCCCGGGCAAGAAATTTCACCTGCGCATCGGTTTGCCCCTGGTTCGGTTCAAAAATAAGAGGAAGCTGGGCATAGGCCGCGCGCATATGACTACGCGCGTTAGAAACCGCTAGATCATTAGAATTGGATTTCTGGAGAGAGGCATGGGTGCCACGATCTTGCGCGTTCGCCAGCGCTGCAGCCCCTAGCGCCAAAATGGCCAAAGACGCCAAAAACCCACGAACCGGTCCGGCAAATTTTTGCATACTACTCTGTCCCAACTGACGACGATTCAATCTCACGAGCCTCCTCCGAGTTCTCGGGTTGATGGAGAGGAAGAAGAACAAACGGCGCGGTATGAGCGCCGACTTCTGTCGTAAAGCGGCAGGCACACCTGTCACCTGAAACTGGGTGAAAAACAAACAACTACTTAAACATCTGACGGATAGCCTGTCAAGCCGCGCACAGCCCTCAGGTTGG
>Ga0134125_10000313_pt1 | contig 67132 bp, 56 predicted proteins | sample KB31751_FD_96464 | JGI IMG/M metagenome (GOLD analysis project Ga0134125, IMG submission 96464) | Terrestrial soil microbial communities with excess Nitrogen fertilizer from Kellogg Biological Station, Michigan, USA - KB3-175-1 | ecosystem: Environmental > Terrestrial > Soil > Unclassified ... | reverse complement strand
TCGCGCTGCATCTTCTGCGGCTACTGCGAGATCGCGTGCCCGTTCGACGCGATCACGATGGGCCACGACTACGAGCTCTCCGACTACGACCGGACCGACCTGATCTTCACGAAGGAGATGCTGCTGGCCGAGCCCCTGGAGCGCACGCCGCTGAGGACGGAGGACGAATGAGCGCCTTCCTCTTCTTCGTGGCCGCGATCGGGGCGATCTCAGGAGCCGTCGGCGTCGTGATGCTGCGCAACCCCTTCTACAGCGTGCTCGCGCTGGTCAGCCACCTCGTCTCGCTCGCGGTGCTGTTCCTGCTGCTGCGGGCCGAGTTCGTGGCCGCGGTGCAGGTCGTCGTCTACGCGGGGGCCGTGATGGTCCTATACGTGTTCGTCGTCGCCTACGTCGGCGGCGAGGGGGACACGATCGGCGAGCGGCTGCACGGCGCGGCGAACGGCTCCTCGGGCGCCGCGCTGCGGCTCGGCGGCGCCGTGCTCGCGGGCGCGCTGCTCGTCGAGCTGCTGATCGCGCTGCTCGGCACGGGCCTGGAGGCGGTCGGCCGTTACGGCGCCGGGTACGCGCCCGGCCCGCACGCCTACGGCACGCCCGCCTACATCGGCAAGCTGCTCCTGACCCGCTTCCTGCTGGCCTTCGAGGTCGCCTCGTTCCTGCTGCTGATCGCGGCCGTCGGCGCAGTCGTGCTGGCGCGCCGGCGCGGCGGTCTCGACGAGGACGCGGGCGAGGAGGCCCGGATCACGCCGCTCGACCTGCTGCGCCCGAAGCACACCGGCACGACCGCCGAGGGCGTCGGAAGGAGGGCGCTGTGAGCATCGGCTGGTACCTCGCCGTCTCGGCGATCGTCTTCGCGCTCGGCGCCGTCGGCGTGATGACGCGCCGGAACCCGCTCGTCGTGCTGCTCTGCCTGGAGCTGATGCTCAACGGGGCGAACCTGGCCCTGATCGCGTTCTCGCGGATGTGGGGCAACGGCGACGGGCAGATCCTCGCGATCGTCGTGATGACGGTCGCCGCCTGCGAGGTCACCGTCGGGCTCGGCATGATCGTCGCGCTGTACAGGCGCAAACTGCCGATCGACGTGGACGAGCTGAGGGAGCTGCAGGGCTAGTGAGCACGACCGCTTGGGCATGGCTCGTGCTCGCATTCCCCTTGGCCGGGACGCTTGTCAGCGCGTTTGGTTACAAGCGGCTGCCTCGGCGGTCCTCCGGCTGGATCGGGACGGGGGCGATCTTCCTGGCGTTCCTGTGCGCGGTGGCGACGCTGATCTCGCTGCAGGGACACACGCCGGAGCACCGGCAGATCGTCTCCTCGCTGTGGGACTACGCGAAGACCGCGGGGATCGACGCGCAGATGTCGATCCTGGTGGACCCGCTGTCGGTCTTCATGATCCTCGTCGTCACCGGGACCTCGACGCTGATCCACCTCTACTCGATCTCCTACATGGAGGGCGACCAGGGGTTCTGCCGGTACTTCTCCTACCTCAACTTCTTCGTCTTCTCGATGCTGCTGCTCGTCCTCGCGGGCAACTTCCTGCTGCTGATCGCGGGCTGGGCGTTCGTCGGCGCCGCGTCCTACCTGCTGATCTCCTTCTGGTACCGGCGCACGACCGCGACCAAGGCCGGGATCAAGGCGTTCGTGATCAACGTCGTCGGCGACGTCGGGCTCGTGCTCGGGACGTACTTCATCTTCAAGCACAGCGGGAGCCTCGACCTGCTGCGGACCTTCCACGCGGCCGACGCCGGCACGCTCGGCCACAGCGGCAACGGCGACCTCGTCGCGGGCTGCGTCTTGTTGCTCGTCGGGGCGTTCGCGAAGTCCGCGCAGATCCCGCTGCACACGTGGCTGCCGGACGCGATGGAGGGCCCGACTCCGGTCAGCTCGCTGATCCACGCCGCGACGATGGTGACGGCGGGCGTGTACCTGATCGCGCGCATGCACCCGCTCTTCCAGCTCGCCCCCGCCGCCCAGGACGTCGGCGCGATCGCGGGCGCGACGACTCTGTTCGTGGCGGGCACGATCGGCCTCGCCCAGACGGACATCAAGCGCGTGATCGCCTACTCGACGATGTCGCAGATCGGCTACATGATCATGGGCGTCTCGATCGGCGCCTACGCCGCCGGCCTCTTCCACCTGATGACCCACGCCTTCTTCAAGGCGCTGCTGTTCATGGCCGCCGGCTCGATCATCGGCGCGATGGGCGGCGAGCAGTCGCTTCAGAAGATGGGCGGCTTCAAGAGGGCCCTCCCCTTCACCTACGCCGCGTTCGTGATCGGCGGTCTCGCGCTCTCTGGGGTTCCCCCCTTCTCGGGCTTCTTCTCCAAGGACGAGATCCTGCTCGTCACGGGCGAGCAGGGCGGCTGGCACTGGGTCCTCTACGTGGTCGGCTACGCGGGCGCCTTCCTGACCGCGATCTACACGTTCCGAATGATCTTCCGCGCCTTCCACGGCGAGCCGGTCGCCGAGGCGCGCGAGCTCGAAGCCGGCCACCTGCACCACGCCGAGCACCCGACCAACCCCGCTACGGGCGAGGTCGAGGACACCGACGTCGGCTTCCCCGGCCCCCACCACACGACGGCCGAGCGGGCGATGCCGATGAAGGTCGCGATGGGCATCCTCGCGGTCGGCGCGGTCGGCGCGGGCCTGCTGCAGATACCGAAGACCGACTTCGTGGTCGACGACTTCCTCGCCCCGACGTTCAAGGACGCGGCAGCCTACGAACCGCACACCCGCAACGGCCTGCTGTGGTTCGGCCTCGCGCTCGGCACCGTGATCGCGCTCGGCGGGATCGCGCTCGCGTACCGGATCTGGGTGCAGCGGCCCGCGATCGCCGAGACCGCGCGTGCGAGGTTCCGCCCGCTGTATGAGCTGTTCGTCAACAAGTGGTACTTCGACGAGCTGATCGACGCGCTCGTCGTCCGCCCCTTCGCCGCCGCGGGCTCGTTCGCGCGCGACGTGTTCGAGCGCCGCGTGATCGACGAGACGATCGTCGGCGGCACGACCGGCGTCGTGCGGGCCGGCTCGGCGGCCGTGCGCGCGGTGCAGAGCGGCTTCGTCCGCTACTACGCGGCCCTGCTCATCCTCGGCGTCGCGGGCGTCGGCTTCTACTTCCTGCTCCAGAGCTGATGCCCGCCCTCTCGATCCTGATCTGGCTCCCCGCCGCCTGCGGCCTGATCGGCGCGCTGATCCCCGCCGGCGCCGGCCGCGTCGCGACGCCCGCGACCGCGCCCGGCGGCGAGGTGCGCAGGCCCGCGAGCCCCGCCGGGCTGATGGCGGTGCTCGGCTCGCTCGCGGCGCTCGGCCTGGCGATCGCCTACATCGCCGACTACAAAGCCGGCGGTGGCGCACAGCACCTGACCGACACGATGTGGATCTCCTCGCTCGGCATCCACTACAAGCTCGCGGTCACGGGCCTGAACGTGATCCTCGTCGGGATGACCACGCTGCTGTTCGCGGCCTCGATCGTCGCGACCAACGTACGCGCCGCCGGACCGCCCGAGCGTCCGCGTCTCTTCTACTTCCAGCTGCTGCTCGCCGAGTCGGCCGTGATGGGCGCGTTCTTCGCCCAGGACCTGATCCTGTTCGTCGCCTTCTTCGACCTGATGCTGATCCCCTTCTACTTCCTGATCGGAGGGTGGGGCCGCGACCCGGAGGGATCGACGCGGATCAAAGCGACGATCAAGCTCGTCATCTACACGCTCGTCGGCTCGCTGCTGATGCTCGCGGGCGCGGTCGCCGCCGGGGTGATCAGCGCTAAAGCCGGCGGCGGGCACGTCGACTTCGCGTTCACCGCTATCGAGCGCGCCGGGCTTCCCACCGGCTCGCAGGAGTGGATCTTCCTGCTGTTCGCGGCCGCCTTCCTGGTCAAGATGCCCGCCTTCCCGCTACACGGCTGGATGCCCGACGGGTACCGGGCGATGCCGACCGAGGTCCTGATGGTCTTCTCGGGGGTGCTCTCGAAGGTCGGCGCCTACGGCTTCCTCGCGGTCGTGCTGCCGCTGTTCCCACGCGCGGCCGTGCACTTCCAGACGCTGATGCTGCTGGTCGGCCTGGTCTCGATCCTCTACGGCTCGCTGCAGGCATTCACGCAGACCGACGCGCGGCTGATCGCCGGCTACTCCTCGGTCGCCCAGCTCGGCTTCATCACGCTCGGCATCTTCTCGCTCAACGCCCAGGGCGCCCAGGGGGCGCTGCTGCAGATGGTCAACCACGGGCTCGTCGTCGCGCCGCTGCTGTTCATCGCCGCGCTGCTCGGCCGGCGCGCGGGCGGCTCGGAAGACATCCGCGACATGGGCGGGATCGCGTTCCGCGCCCCGGTGCTCGCGAGCATCTTCCTGATCGTCGCGCTGGCGACCCTGGCGATCCCCGGCTCCTCCAACTTCGTCGGCGAGTTCCTGATCCTGCTCGGCGTATTCAAAGCCAAGCTCGCGATCGCGATCGTCGCCTTCACGGGCGTCGTGCTGGCGAGCGTCTACGCGCTGCGACTGTTCATCCGGGCGATGCACAACCGCGTCGGCCCAAAGGTCACATCGCGTGAGATCACGATCCGTGACGGGCTCGTGCTCGTGCCGATCGTGGCCGTGATCCTGTTCATGGCGCTGTACCCGCAGCTGGCGCTGAAGCGCAGCGAAGGGTCGGTGAAGACGGCCGTCTACTCGGCAGACGTGCTGACGGCCTCCCCCGCCGAGCTCGCGAGCCTCGAACGTCAGCTCGAGGTCGCCGTCTGCGGCCGCGCGGTTCGCTGCCATCCCGGCGGGGGCAAGCTCGGCGGAGCCGAAGTGGCGGGGCGTGAACAATGACCGCCCTCCTCGCCACCGCCCACCTCAAAGGCCCCCACATCGACTTCGGCGGCCTCTCGCCGCTGATCGCGCTGCTCGGCGGCGCGACGCTCGTGCTGATGCTCGGCCTGCTCGGCTCGAAGTGGGTGCGCTCCCAGCTCGTCCCGGCCGTCTCGATCGGCGCGTTCGGCGCGGCGCTGGGCCTGACGATCTGGCAGTGGGGCTCTGAGAAGTCGATCGTCTCCGGGGCGCTACGGATCGATCCGCTGTCGCTGACGCTGAACCTGATCGTGATCGCGGGCGGGATCTGCACGGTCCTGCTCGCGTGGCGCTCGCTGGCGGCGCGCGAAGCGGCCCACGGCGAGTTCCACGCGCTGCTGCTGACCTCGGTCGCCGGGATGTCGCTGCTCGCCTCCGCGCAGAACACGGTCGCCCTGTTCGTCGGCCTCGAGCTTCTGTCGATCCCGCTCTATGTCCTGTGCGCGACCGAGATGCGCCGCGAGCACTCGCTCGAGTCGGGGCTGAAGTACCTGATCGTCGGCTCGGTCGGCTCGGCGACGCTGCTCTACGGCCTCGCGATGATCTACGGCGCGACCGGCACGACCGACTTCTCAGGCATCGCCGCGAAGCTCTCAGAAGGCGGGCTCTCGACCGACGTCCTGACGCTGACGGGGATCGCGCTGAGCGTCGCGGGGCTCTGCTTCAAGGCCTCGGTCGCGCCCTTCCACCAGTGGACGCCCGATGTCTACGAGGGCGCGCCGACGCCGATCACCGCGTTCATGGCCGTGACGACGAAGGTCGCCGCGCTGGGCGCGTTCATCCGCTTCTTCGACGTCGCCCTGATCGAAGCCCAGCACAGCTGGGGCCCGGCGCTCGCGGCGCTCGCGACGATCACGATCGTGGTCGGCAACGTCGGCGCGCTCGGACAGTCCTCGCTGAAGCGGATGCTCGCCTACTCATCGGTCGCTCAGGCGGGCTACATGCTCGCCGGGATCGTCGTCTCCTCGAAGCTCGGGGTGCAGGCCACCGTGCTCTACCTGATCGTCTACCTGATGATGAACATGGCCGCTTTCGCGACGATCGTCGCGCGCGAGCGCGAAACGGGAGAAGGCGACTCGATCGCCTCGCTGGCGGGACTCGGCCGCGAGCGCCCGTGGCTGGCCTGGCCGATGACGCTCTCGATGCTCGGCCTCGCCGGGATCCCAGCGACGGCGGGCCTGATCGGCAAGATCTACCTGATCGAGGCCGCCGTCGAAGGCGGCTACGCATGGCTCGGCGTCGTGATCGTGATCGGCTCGATGATCTCGCTCGGCTACTACCTCCCGGTGATCGCCGCGATGTGGATGCGCGAGGGCCCCTCCCCCCGTCGCCTCGGCGCGGCCGGCGCGGGCGAGAGCGCCCTGCCCGCCCTCGCCGGCGGCTCGCACGAGCTCGACGAGGAGTCCGACGCTGCCTCGCCGGGCTCTATGCAACCGGAGGTGCTGCTCGTCGCGGTCCTCTCGGGAGCCGCCACGCTGTTCTTCGGGATCGTCCCCCAGCCCCTGTTCGAGCTCGTCCGGCACACCGGCTCGGCGCTCGGCCTGCTCTGAGCGCCGACGGGGACCCGCGCGAGCCGTCACCGCGCCGCCGCGACCATACGTCGCGACGACGTACGAGCGAGCGGGCCGGGGAACGGCCCCTCTGAGAAGATCAGCGCCAAGGTTCAGGCGGTGAAGAGGACCGCGGTGGCGGGGGCCAACGCGCCGGAGGCAAACGGAGGGGGCGGCGATGCATCGCGCAACACGGATAGAGCTCCGCGGAGACTCGTGCCGGCCGAGACGCGCCGGAAGCAAGATCGGCGTAGCCGCCCTGGCGGCTGTGACGTGGGCATGCACGATCGCGCTCGCCGCGCCCCCACCCGCGGTCGCCATCTCGGTGACCGACGCAGGCGTCGGTTTCCCGCTGTCGGTCAACCCCTCCGATCACATCCTGATCGGCAAGCTGGTGCTCGAAGAAGAAGAAGGCACGAAGGAAGAAGATCTCGCGGGGCCGTGGTCGATCTGGGCCGACGGCAGCTCGACGCCGCTCGAGCCCCTCAACGGCGGGCCGGAAACCACGGGAACGGCGCTCGGCGAACCAGAACACACCCTGTTCCTCTACCGGCTCAACGCCGCGGGGGTCGCCGGGGGGACGAGCACGATCTCCTACCTCAAGGAAGGCAAAGAGAAGACCGTCCACCGCGCGGTCTTCTACACGCCGGACGGCGTCGGCCACGAAGTACCTCCGCTGAGCGAAACGATCCTGAACGACAAAGGCGAACCGGTCGTCGTCGGGGCCTTCGGCACGGGCATCGACGAAGCGGGCGACGTCGCAGGGCTCGGGGTCGTGAAGGCCGGCGAACACCCGCGCGCGCGAGGGTTCTTCTCGGCGGGCGGCACCGCCCACCCGAGCGTCGTCGGCGAAGCCGACGGCCCGTGGACGGAGGTCCTCTCGATGAACGAAGCCGGAACGATGTTCGGCACGGTCTCCGAAATGAAGATCACCGAAACCGAAGAAGGCAAGACCGAAGAGGAACCGATCAACCCGAAATACGTGCTCTGGAAAACGCCCGGCGGGTCGGCGACGGTCTTGAACTTCGACTCGGCGCTCGTCGGCTTCCCGCTGGCGAACGACGGCAGCGCGATCGGCTACGTCTCCGGCAAGCTGATGCTGCGCGCTCCCGGGGGGAGCGAGACGGAAGTCGCCGGGCTGAGCAAGCCGTTCGCCGTCAACGCCTCGCATCAGGTCGTCGGCTCCAAGCGCGTCGGCGGGGTCGAACACGCGGCCGTCTGGCAGGCAGGCACGGTCACCGACCTCAACACGCTGCTGCCGAAAGGCTCGGGCTGGGTGCTCTCGCGAGCGGTCGCGATCAACGACCGCGGCGACGTCGCGGGCGTCGGACTCCACGAAGGCAAAGAACGCGTCTTCCTGATCAGGCCCGAAGTCGGCGAGGAAAGCTCGATCAGCGGTGCGCCGAGCGTCGCGCTGCCCGAAGAAGGCACGACGACCGAGGAGTTCACCGTCAGCCTCTCCGAACCGAGCGCCGAAACCGTCACGGTCGGCTACGAGACCGAAGACGGGACCGCGACGGTCGAACACGACGACTACACCGAAGAGTCGGGCACGCTTACGTTCGCGCCGGGCGAAACGAGCAAGCCGATCGACGTGCAGATCAACGACGGCGACGGCGAAGACGAAGAAGCGAGCGAGACCTACAAGGTGAGGTTGACGGGAACCGCCACGACCACGCCCGCCGTCGGCACGGGCACCGCCACCGGAACGGTCGGCCTGCCCGGGATCGCCGGCAAGCTGGTCAGCGGTCCCGCGTCGGGGGCGGCCAGCCCCCTCTCCCCCGCCGCCGGGATCTCGGTGCAGATCAAGGGCAAAACAGCGACCGGGGGCAGCGTCGAACAGACCGTCACGAGCGACGCCGCGGGCAACTACAAAGCGTCGGTCGACGCGGGCACCTACTCGGTCACCGCGACAGGGGTGCCCGCGGGTCAGCCCGCCGGCTTCACCTGGTCGCCCACGGCCAAGTGCCCGGGCAAGCGCAAAGAAGCCACCTGTGAAGCGGTTCCGGTCAAAGCGGCGAACGCGACCACCGTGCAGCCGGAGGTCGGCTTCGGCTACGGCCAGCGCGACCCTCAGGTCGAGAACGTCGAAGTCCTGCAGGCGGTGCAGCTGAAGAAATGGGACAAGACGGGCCCCGACGTCACGCTGCCGACGATCGGCAAGGCAAGCTCCTTCGAATACGACGGCGTCGGCCTCGCCGGGAACTCGAGCACCGTCGTCCGCGTCTACGTGAGCAACAACGGCGCCGGCTCCGCGCAGGAACTGACCGCCCGGCTGAACGGCTACTCGGTCGACTCTGCAGGCACGTTCACGGCCCTCCCCGGCGGCCCCCTGACTCCACTGGACGGTCCCCTCGATGGCGTGCCGACGCCGGCGGTCGAAGAAGAGCGCACCGACGCCGGGGCCACGTTCAACTTCCAGCTGCCCCTGAGCTGGACGAAGGGCAAGATCGTGCTCGCCGCGACCGTCGACCCGGAACAGAAGTTCCCGGAATGCGCGGGCTGCCGGGCCAACGACAACCTCGCCCTGACCGGGATCTCCTTCACCGAAGTCCCGGCCCTCAAGTTCACACCGGCGGCGATCGAATGGAAAGAAGGGACGACGACCATCGCGCCCGCCAACCCGACCGCCGCCGTGACGCGGACCTGGCCCTACTGGCCGTTGCCCACGGGCGGGCTGGAAGCCTCCGGTCCGCTGCTCCACGTCGACATCACCGAAGCGCTTGCCCAGGTCGCAAAACAGCTGAAAAGGATGCCCGCCTACAGAACCGGCCCGCTCGGCTACAAAACCGAAAGCCTGGTCGGGTGCCTGGGCTGGGGGAACGGCAACAACGAAGGCTGTGTGAACCTGCTCGAGGCGAAGCTATACGCGGCGGAGAAAACCGCCAACGGCACCGGCACCGCCCCCGTCGTGGGCGTCTACAACGACACCGGCTTCACCTACGGCGTGCTCGGGGCGGCGAACAACATCCCCGGCAAGTTCTCCTACGTCCCCGACAGCCCCGGGCGATCGGAAGTCGTCGTGCACGAGATGCTCCACCAGCTCGGTTTCAAACACTCCGGCTGCACCGGGCCCGAAGACGAAGAGCCATGGCCGGCCAACGCGATGGGCCAGGCCTCCCTGATCGGCTTCGGCGAGGACCGCAGCCTGAAATCGGTGGGCGGGATCGGCCCGATCCTCTCCACCACCGGGAAAGGACAGGCTCAGGGCAGCCACGACATCATGTCCTACTGCTTCCCCGACTGGCCCTCGACGTTCAACTGGGACCGGTTGCTCGAAAAGCTCGCCAAAGGGACCGAACCGCAGCCCTTCGCCTCGATCCCGCGCTACAAAGGCCTCACGGCCACCACCGCGTCGGCCGGCCCCGCGGGCGGCGCGACGGTCACGGTGGACGCGATCGACATCAAAGGCTCGCCCGTGATCGCAAGCGTTGAGCCGGGCGCGCAGGCCGAAGCCGGCGAAAGCCCGACCCCCTACACCGCCGAGGCGCTCGACGCCCGCGGGCACGTGATCACGAAGGTCGCCGTGCGCGCGGTCCACACCCACGCCGACGTCTTCTCCCCGAACCCGATGCCCGACGAGCAGACGATCATGCACATCCAGCTCCCCGCCCGCGGCCTGGCCGGGATCGCGATCCTCCAGGGCAAGCACGTGCTAACGACCGCGCGGGCGCCGAAGGGACGGCTGCGGATGAGCGTGGCGCCGATCTCCCGTGCAGCCTGCCGCCGCCGCGGCCCGCTGAAGCTTCGCTACCGCGTGCAGCCGCGCGGCGGGCTGTACTCGAGCGTGCGTGTGCTGGCCGTGACGGGCCATCGCTCGAAGACGATCGAGATCGGCGCCGGGCGCTCCGTCGTCTCGCTTCCCGCCGGCGCCCGGCCGAAGCGGGCGACGAAGCTGCTGGTCGAGTTCACCAACGGCTTCGCCGCGGTCAGCAGGACGGTGAAGATCCCGAAGGGCTGCCGGGCGGGCTGAGCCGGGGCGGCTGGCGCCCCGGCTCGCAGGAGCGATCCGGTCAGAGCGCCTAGCGGGCCCTTTGAGCCTTCTGGAAGACGCCGAAGGAGCTGACGCCGGCGAAGCGGAGCGCCTTCAGCTGGGCTCGGGTCAGCAGCAGCGGCTTGCCATAGGTCCGCGGCGCCCCCTTGCCGATGCGGTAGCGGATCGATGATCCGGCGCTGTGCCTGCCGGTCAACAGCAGCCGCACGAGAAAGCGCTTGCCATGGCGGCGGACCCGGGCGACAGCGTGAGGCGCGCCGGAGCTCTTCACGGGCTTCAGCTTGTGCGAGCCCCGAGCGACCGTGCTGCCGGCGATCGTGATCCCGCCGCTGACGGGCCCGTAGTAGACAGGTGCGCCGCCGCCGTTGTTGTCGATCGAGCGGACCCGCAGGGAGAGGTTCTTCCCCGACAGCGTCAGCGTCACGGGCTTCCGTTCGTTCGTGACGATAACCGTGCGCCCGCCGAGTTCGAGGAACTGGATCAGACCCTCGGAGACCGCTTCCTGCACGCTCATCGCCGCGCCGGAAGGTGCGCTCACCGTGCTGGCTTTGCCGAAGGCGAGGATCTTCGTCTTGTAGACGACGATTTCATCGCCGCCGTAGCGGCAGTCTTCGTCGGGGCCGCCGATTTCTCCGCCCGCGAGGACGAAGTCTTCGATTTTGCCCTTGAAGTTGGAGCTCCCCGGCTCGCTGGCGTGCCCGATGCCGCAGATGTAGTGGATCTTCACCGGCCCGGACTCGTGGCCGGGGAAGGCCCCCTGCGTCTGGCTGCGCGCGGGCACCGTCCCGTCACCCGAGGCGTACGTCGCCGACACCCACTGTTCCGGTTCGAGTTCGTTGACGTCGACCTTCATTTTCACGATCGTCGGCACGCCGGTGCCGACGACGATCTGGTAATCCACATCGCCCGGCTTGAAGCCGTCGAGTGAGGCGTGACCCGCCTCGGCCTTGTCGAGCAGGGCCGCGTTGCCGCCCAGCGCCGTCACCCATGAACCGACCCCGCTGCCCCCGACTTCTCCGCTCGGGACGCCTTTGGCGCCTGAGACCCGCAGCCACGGGCCGAACGCCGCGGACGGATACAGCCAGTACAGGCCCGTGAAGTTGCGCGCCGCCAGCTGAAGTTCTTTCGTGTCGAACAAGATGTGGTCCGCGGTTTCGGCGACGAAAGCGTTGCTGAGCCCGTTCATCAGCGAGATGTTGGCTTTCGGCGCGCCCCAATAGGGCGTCCCGACCGTCACCACACGACTCACCTTCTCGCCCCCGCTTTCGACCAGGTACTGCTCGGTGACGAGTCCCCCCATCGAGTGCGCCACGATCACGACGTGCTTGGCGCCCGTCTGTTCGAGCGCTTCGTCGACGAGCGAGGCGAGGCCCTTCGACGCGACCGGCACGCCCCGACGCCAGTCGTAGGGGAAGGCGTAGATGCCATTCTTCGCAATCGATTTCAGGTAGTCGTAGATGCCGCCGTAGAAGTCTTCTTTGCCCACTGTTTTCAGGAGGCCTTCTTCCCCCTTCGGCACGTAGGCCGTCGCGCCGCAGGAGCCCGGCGGGCCGTGGTTCGTTTCGCCGTCGGCCTCGAGCTGCATCAGTTCGAAGTAGCCGCCGAGCCCTTTGATGCTCAGGAACAGTTCGCCCGCGTTGCAGAACACCCGCGAGCCAAGGATGCCCGGTACGAAGATGATCGGGCAGCCCGTCGGCTCCTTGCCTTCCGTCGTGCGTGCGGGCGCCGCGCACTGCGTGTAGGTGAAGTTGGGATGCGCGCTTTCGCCGCCCTCGAGGTGCTTGAGCGTGCAGGTCGCTTCCTTGGCCGTGCCGGGGCATTCCGGTTCGTGCGCGCCGACTGGCGACTTGCGCACCGACAGCACGCCGCCGTGCTGGTCGGTCGGTTCGCCGCTGACGGTCACCGAGTAGTTGCCCGGTTCGACTTCGAAGCTGTAGTTGCCGGCGGAGTTCGTCGTGGCATTGAGGCTGACCGCTTTTTCTTCGGTGTCGCTCGTGCCGGTCAGCTTCACAGTCACCCCCGGTGCCGCCTTGTCGTTCTGGTCCTCGACGGCGCCGCTGACGCTCGCTTCTTCGGGGCCCGAGACCTTCACACCCGTGTCCGTGCCGCTCGTTTCGTGGCTGTCGGTGAGCGAGCCCGACCAGGACTTGCCGTCGGGCGCGAAGGTGAGCACCTCGTGGTAGGTGTAGGAGCCTTCTTCGCCGTCGATCGTCAGCACGTTCCCGGAGACGGTGCCTTTGATGCAGCCGCACGGAGACGTGACGACGCTCGAGCCTTTCGCCTGTTCGAAGACGACTCCCGGCGCGGGGAAGTCCTGCCCCGCGCACCAGCCGACTTCACAGTGGTAGTTGGCGTTCCACGTGCCGCTGACGTTGAGGGCCGAGGCGGCCGCAGGTGCTACGAGCGAGAGCAGCGAACAGCAGAGAACCGTCAAGAAAGCCCTATTGAGCGACACGCCCACCCCCGGCGGCAGATGACAAGAAGCGGACAACGTACCCGAGCGTCATACCCCCGGCCCTCGCCGATCGGGGGGCCGCTACGTCGTCGCTACGTACTCAAAGGGCGCCCGGCTCAGAGCCGCCCGGAGGCCTCAGCCGCCGCTTCGGCCTCCTGAAGCTGGCGCTCGACGAGGTCCAGCCCCGCCTCCCAGAATCCCGGGTCGGCGAGGTCGATGCCGACGATCGCGCCGAGCTCCTCGGGGCTCTTCGAGCCGCCCGCGGCGAGCAGCTCGAGGTAGCGCGGCACCATCTCCTCGCCCAGCTGCTCGTAGCGCTCGTAGACCGACAGCGCCAGCAGCTGCCCGTAGGCGTAGGCGTAGACGTATCCGGGGCTGCCGATGAAGTGCGGGATGTAGGACCACCAGGTCCGGTAGCCCTCGGTCACCTCCACGGAGTCGCCGAACAGCTCCTCCTGGCTCTCCGCCCACAGCTCGCCGAAGCGCTCGACCGAGATCTCCCCCTGCTCGCGGCGGTTGGTGTGGACGAGGTGCTCGAAGCGGTTCATCGCGACCTGGCGGAAGACCGTGGCGATCGTGTCCTCGAGGTTCTCGGCCAGCAGCGCTAGGCGCGAGGCGGGCGAGGAGTCCTCCTCGAGCAGTTTCCCGAACACGATCGTCTCGCCGAACACGTACGCGGTCTCGGCCAGCGTCAACGGCGTGTGCTGCTGGAAGATCCCCTGCTTGGCGGCCAGCGCGAAGTGCACGCCGTGCCCCAGCTCGTGCGCGAGCGTCAGGACGTCGCGCCGCCGGGAGGTGTAGTTGAGCAGCACGTAGGGGAACTCGGAGGGCACCGTGCCGGCGCAGAACGCCCCGCCCCGCTTCGCCGGGCGCACCGGCGCGTCGATCCGGCGCTCGTCGAAGAAGCGCTTCGCCAGATCGCCGAGCTCGGGGGAGAAGGTCGAGTAGCAGTCGAGCACGAGCTCCCGAGCCTGGCCGTAGGAGAAGGAGACCTCGTCCTCGGTGACGGAGGCCATCCGGTCGTAGTCGGCCAGGCGGTCCAGGCCGAGCAGCCGCGCCTTCAGGCGGTACCAGCGCCGGGGGATCTCGTAGCGGCCGCGGACGGCCTCGATCAGGGCGCCGACGGACTCGTCGCTGGCCTCGTTGGCGAGGTTGCGGGCCGCGAGCCAGTGCTCGTAGCCGCGCAGGCGGTCTTCGGTCGCCTTGTCCGCGAGCAGCGTGTTGAAGAGGAAGGCCCGCGTGCGCAGCCCCGGCGCGAGCGCCGCCGTGACCGCCTCGGCGCTCGTCCGGCGCACCTCCCGGTCCGGGTCCTGAATCCGGCTGAGCGCGACGTCGAGCGGAACCCTCTCGGTGCGCTCGCCCTCGCCCTCGCCCTCGCCGACGGGGACCTCGACCTCGATCACCGAGGTGAGCTCCTCGAACAGGCGCGTCCACGCGCTCGAGCCGGTCAGCGACTTCTCTGTGACGATCCGCTCCTCGGGCTCGGAGAGCAGGTGATCGCGGTAGCGGCGCACGTTGCGCAGGTGGTGGCGGGCGAAGTCCAACCCCTCCCCGGCGAGCATCGCCTCCGCGTCCTCGTCCGGCAGCGCGGCCCACTCGAGCTCGAAGAACAGGAGCGTCGTCTGGATCTGCGTCTCCTGCTCCTGAACCCATTGCATCAGGGCGCCGGTCGCCGGGTCGGCGGTGTCGGTGGAGAAGCGGAGCGCCGCGTAGTAGCCGGCGCGCCCGACGAGCTCTTGAATCGCGGCAAGCTCGCGCATCGCCGCGGCGAGGCCGTCGCCGTCGAGCGAGCCGAGCTTGCCGGCGTGCTCGGCGGCGAACGCCCGCGCGCGCTCCAACGCCTCCGCCATGCGCCGCTCGACGCCCTCCCTGCCCTCCCCCGCGACCAGCGGCTCGAGGTCCCAGGCGGCGGCCTGCAGCTCCTCGTCGGTGTCGGTCGGGGCCGCCATCGCGGCCAGCTTACCTACTCGGTGGCGATCGCCCGGAGCATGTCCAGGCGTGCCGCGCGGCGCGCCGGAAGCTGGGCGGCGAGGATGCCGGCGAGCGCCGCGACGACGAGCAGGACGACGAGCGTGCCCGCCGGGATCGACTGCACGTAGCCCGTCCCCGACAGCGCGAAGGTGGTGGTGAGGACCGCCCCGATCACGCCGACGAGCAGCCCGAGGACGCCGCCGATCATCGCCGTGATCACCGACTCGTAGCGGATCATCTGGCGGATCTGGCGGCGGCTCGTGCCGATCGCCCGCATCATGCCGAGCTCCTTCGTGCGCTCGTAGATCGAGAGGATCAGGGTGTTGACGATGCCGAACAGCGAGACGATCACCGACAGCGCGAGCAGCACGTAGATCAACGTCAGGAGCTGGTTGATCTGCCCGGCCAGATCCTGCTTGAACTGCGCGGCTGTGCGCGAGCGCGTCTGCGGGTAGCGCGCGTTCAGCACGCGGTCCACCGCGGGCTGGACCTGGGCGTTGCCCGCCCCCGGGGCGTAGCCCACGAAGTCGACCGCGTCTTCGCGCTGCCCGAACGAGCTCGCCGCGAGGCTGCGGGCGATCGTGATGCCCTTCAGCAGCCCGGCGTTTTCGTGGATGATGCCCCGCACCTGCAGCGTGACGTGCCGCGCGGTCGGGGTGAGCAGCGTGAAGCGACCGCCGAGCTTGACTTTCTGCTTTTTGGCGAAGCCTTCGGTCACGATCGCGCCGCTTTCGTCGAGCTTGCCGAGCACGGCGTCGGAGCCGTGCTTCCATTCGATGCGGAACTCCCGCGAGAACGTCGCCGGGTCGATCGCGGTCACGGTTTCGTTGCCGCTCTTGCCCTGCAGACGCCCGACCGTGAAGGCGACCGCCGTGACGTTTGCGACTCCGGGCACGCCGCTCACCGCGCTCGCGACGCCGGGCGGGATGCCCTGTTCGGTGCCCGACTGGGAGTTCTCCACGATCAGGTTGCCGGCGAACGACTGGTCCACCGAATGGTCGATCGTCGCCTTGAAGCCTGCCGCGAGCACCGCCACGAAAGCGACGAGGGCGAGCCCGACGGTCAGCGCCATCGCGGTCACGAGCGTACGCCCGGGCTGGCGGATCGAGTTCTCCTCGGCGAGACGGCCCATGATCCCGCGCCAGCGGACCAGAGCGCCGAGGCCGTGGCCGAGGGCGGGCACGATCCGGTGGCGCTTGGGCGGGCGCTCCCCCCCGCGGCGCAGCCGCGCGATCAGCCGCCCGGCGCGGACCGCCCAGATCGCGAGCAGCACGACGCCGAGCCCCTTCCCGACGGTCAGGCTGAGCACGACGACCGCGAGCAGCAGGACGGCGAAGCGTGCGATCAGCATGCGCCGCGTCGGCAGCGGCCGCGGCGGGATCTGCACGCCCTCGCGCATCGCCGCGATCGGCGGCACGCGGGTGGCGCGCAGCGCCGGCGGCAACCCCGCGAGCAGCGTCACGAACACGCCTACGAGCAGCGAGATCATCACGGTCCGCGTCTCGAGAACGGTCCCCGAGGCGGGCAGTTCCGCCCCGAACGCCTTGAACAGGCCGTTGAGCGCCGGCGCCATGCCGATCCCGGCCAGCAGCCCGAGGCCCCCGCCCAGCACGCCGAGCAGCAGGCCTTCGTAGACGACCGAGCTCATGATCTGCGAGCGCTTGGCGCCGAGCGTGCGCAGCAGGCCGAACTCGCGGGTCCGCTGGGCGACGGTGATCGAGAAGGTGTTGAAGATGATGAACGCCCCGACGAACAGGGCGACGTAGGCGAAGATCAACAGGAACGTACGCAGGAAGCTCAGGTTTTCTTCGAGGTCGGAGGTGTTCTTCTTGGCCTGTTCGGCGCCGGTGCGCACGTCGACTGCCGACGGCAGCTCGGCGCGAATCCTGTTGCGCAGTTCGGCCGGTGTCACGCCGGCCTTGGCCGCGACGTCGATCTGGTCGAAGCGACCCGTCTCGCCGAGCAGGCGCTGCGCCTCCGCGGGCACCAGCAGGGCGGCCCCGGCGCCGCCGAACGATTCGCCGCCGCCGAACTGCAGGATCCCGACGATCGTGTAGCGACCGGTCGCGCCGGTGCCGGCGACGATCATCTGCTGGCCGATGTGAAGGCCGCCGCGTTTCGCGGTCGTCTCGTCGATCGCGACCTGCGAGGCGCTCTGCGGGTAGGTCCCCCGCACCGGCTTGAAGGACTCGAAGCGCGCCGGCACCGTCGCCGCGATGAACGCGGGCGCGCCGCCCGAGGTGAGCCGTTTGCGGTGCGTGTCGAGCAGCGTCCCGGGCGTGAAGATCGCACCGGAGGCTTCGTCGACGCCGGGCGTGCGGCGCACGGTTTCGAGCATCGACTGCGTCACCGGCGAGACTTCGGCGCGCACTTTGCTGCCAAGGATCTGCGCCGGCGTGACGACCACGTCGTGACCCTTGCTCGCGGTCTGGAAGATAGCCGCGAACGAGTTGTTGATCGTGTCCGTGAGGATGTAGGTGCCGGCCATCAGCGCGACGCCGAGCACGATCGCGATCGCGGTCAGCGCCACGCGCAGCTTGCGCTGCAGGAAGCCGCGCAGCACCAGGCGCAGCATCAGCCCAGCGCCTTCATCAGGTCGAGCGTCTGCTCGGTGCTGACCGCCTCCCCGTCGTGGACGATGCGCCCGTCGGCCAGCACCAGCAGGCGGTCGGCGTAGGACGCGGCGTGGGCATCGTGGGTGACCATCACGACGGTCTGCTCGAACTCGTCGACGGCCTGGCGAAGCAAGCCGAGGACGCCGTTGCTCGACTTCGAGTCGAGGTTGCCGGAGGGCTCGTCGGCGAACACCACGGCGGGACGCGACACGAGCGCCCGCGCGACCGCGACCCGCTGCTGCTGGCCGCCGGACAGCTCGGCCGGGCGATGGCTGAGTCGGTCGGTGATCCCGACCGTCTGTACGAGCGTGTCGAACCATTCCCGGTCGGGCTTGCGGCCCGCGATCGAGAGCGGCAGCAGGATGTTCTCTTCGGCGTTCAGCACCGGCAGCAGGTTGAACGTCTGGAAGATGAAGCCGATCTTGTCGCGGCGCAGGTTGGTGAGCGCGCGATCGTCGAGCCCGGTCAGCTCGACCCCGTCGACGGAGACCGTGCCGGAGGTGGGCCGGTCGAGGCCCGCGAGGATGTGCATCAGCGTCGACTTGCCCGAGCCGGAGGGCCCCATGATCGCCGCGAAGCGCTGCGCGGGGAACGCGACGGTGACGTCGGTCAGGGCATCCACGGCGGCTTCGCCCTCGCCGTAACGGCGCCGCAGCCCGTTCGCCTCGACGAGCTCTGCGCCTGCGTTGTCCGCATTCGCGACTGCCACTGCCCCCGAGACTACCGAGCCGCCCGCCGGAGCAACGTCAGGACGCCGGTCCACCTCGCTCATGCGTCCATCGTCCGCGTCCGCCAGGCGCCCAACGCGCCGAACACGAGCACCCAGCAGGCCATCACGATCACCGCCGTGCCAGTGCCGAGCGTGACCGCGGAGCCGCTGCGACCGCCTCGGTCGCCGAGGCCGACGGGGCTGAAATGATCGATCGCTTCGCGCAGCACGAGCTCGCGCGCGCTGCCCAGCGAGGAGATGTTGGTGAGGATCGGGCTCGCGACCAGCTGCCAGCCGATCAGCACCGTCAGCGCCGCCGGCTTGGAGGTGGTGAGCGAGGAAAAGCCGACCGCGACCGCGCACGTCACGGCGCTCGAGAGCAGCGTGAAGCCGAGCCCGTCGAGGACCATCGCGCCGCTCGGAGTCGGACCGCCGCCGGCGGAGAAGGCGAAGGTGCCGAGCACCACGAGCGCATAGCCGAGCGCAGCGACCAGCCAGCTGAGCGCGATCGCCGCGGGCACGCGCGTGGCGAACAGCGCCAGCCGCGAGCGCCCCGTGACGACCAGATCGCGGAACACGCCCGCCGAGGAGTCCCCCGCGCCCGCGTCGGCGCCGATCAGGATCGCGGCGAGCGGGCCGAAGAAGACGGCGAGGATGCGCAGCGCGTCGATGTAGCTGTCGGTGCCGCCTGGCGGCGCGTGCGTCGCCGGGGCCGAGGAGTACTGGCCGGCGCGCACCGCGAAGAAGATCACGAGTGGCGCGGCCGCCAGCAGCAGCGCCCATGCGAGCGTGCCGCGCCTCCGGCGCAGCTTCAGGAAGTCCGCGCCGATCATCTGCGCCGCAACGGTGGCGCTCATGCCGGCACCCCCTCCTCCGCCGACTCCAGGCGGGTCGTGATCTCCAGAAAACGCTGCTCGAGGCTGTGGCGCACGGGCTCGAGGCGCATCACGCCGATGCCGGCTCCGACGAGCGCGGCGTTCAGCCGCGCGGCGGCGGCGGCGGGCTCCGAGCCCGCCGCGAGCACCGCCCGCAGACCCTCGTCCGAACGGCGCACGGTCGCGATCAGCTCGCTGCCGTCGAGCATCCGCAACGCACGATCCGGGTCATCGACGCCGAGGATCAGCTCACCGGGCGCGCCGCCCCCCGCCAGCTCCGCGACCGGCCCCTGCGTGACGACCCTGCCACGGTCGACGATCGCCGCCGCGTCGCACGTCTTCTCGACCTCGTCGAGCAGGTGCGAGGAGACGAACACCGTCCGCCCCTCCTGCTCGACCATCGCGCGGATCATCTGCCGGAACTCCAGAATCCCGCCGGGGTCGAGGCCGTTCGTCGGCTCGTCGAGGATCAGCAGCAGCGGGTCGGCGAGCAGGCAGCGCGCGACGCCGAGGCGCTGGCGCATGCCCATCGAGTACTTCGCGACGCGGTCGTCCCCGCGCGCGGTGAGGCCGACCCGCGCCAGCGCCGGCTCGATCCGCGAGCGGACCTCCGGGCCGCGGGCGGCCGCCACCACGCGCAGGTTCTCCCGGCCTGAGAGGTGCAGGTGGAAACGGGGCTCCTCGACGATCGCGCCGACGCGGCGCAGCGCCGTCACGCGCTGCTCGGGGACGGGCACGCCGAGCATCCGCATCGAGCCGGAGCTCGCCCGCGTCAAGCCGAGCAGGGTGCGGATCATCGTCGTCTTGCCCGCCCCGTTCGGCCCGAGGAAGCCGAACGCGCAGCCTCGCGGCACGAGCAGGTCCACGCCGTCGATCGCGGCGCGCGCGCCGAAGCGCTTGGTCAGGCCCCGCGTCTCGATCGCGGGCGCGCCGTCGTCCGGGCGCGGCTCTGCTTGGGGGGGCATCGGACTCCTTCCGGGGGTGGGGGTGAGCTCACTCTCGCCGAGGGCACGCCCGCGCACAATCGGGGATTGCCCCTAGTGGGCGGCGGCGGTTCCGCGTTTATTACGCGCACCGTTATATCGTATCACGTAGTAACTAGTCGAAGCTGACGAGCCGCCGCTGGACGGCCCAGCGGCTCAGCTCGTGGCGGCTGGAGAGCTGGAGCTTGCGCAGCACCGCCGAGACGTGCGCCTCGACGGTCTTGACCGAGATGCCCAGGGTCTGGGCGATCTCCTTGTACATGTAGCCGCGCGCGATGTGGCGCAGCACCTCGCGCTCGCGGGGGGTGAGCTGGTCGAGCTCGGCGTCGGCGCCGGGCGCGCTGGGCGGGGCCGGCTCGGCGTCCTCGGCGAAGGCGTCGAGCACGAAGCCCGCCAGGCGCGGCGAGAAGACGGCGTCCCCCTCGGCGACGCGCTCGACGGCGTCGGCCAGCTCGGCGCCGGAGATCGACTTCGTGACGTAGCCGCGCGCTCCGGCGCGGATCACGGCGATCACGTCCTCGGCGGCGTCGGAGACCGAGAGCGCGAGGAAGCGGGGCGGGCGATCGTCCTCCCCGCGGGCCTCGCAGCAGCGCCGGATCACCTCCCGCCCGCCGCCGTCGGGCATGTGGACGTCGAGCAGGACGACGTCCGGGCCGGCGGCGTCGATCACCCGAACCGCGTCCTCGACGCTGCCGGCGTCGCCGACGACCTCGACCCGTTCCCCGAGCTCGGCGCGCACGCCGGCCCTGAACAGGCGGTGGTCGTCGACGATCACGACGCGAACCGGCCCGCTCATCCGCCCGCCCTGCCGGCGCCCCGCGACGGGGCGCGCGCCATCTGCAGCTCCACCTCGGTGCCTTCGCCGGGCCGGCTCCGCACCGTCGCGAGGCCGTTATGACGTTCGATCCGACCGACGATCGAGTCGCGGAGCCCGCGGCGGTCCTCGGGCACGGCCTGCGTGTCGAAGCCGGCGCCGCGGTCGCGGACGAACACCTCGACGCGGTCGGGACGGACCTCCGCGAACAGGTCGATGCGATCGGCCCCCGAGAACTTCGCGGCGTTGGTGAGCGCCTCGCGGGCGGCTTGGACGACGGCCTGCAGCGAAGCGTCGAGCGGGCCGTCCCCGACCGTGACGACCTCGACGGGGACGCCGTGGAGCTCCTCGATCTCGGCGGCCGCGCCGGCGAGGGCCGCGGCCACGGTGTCCTCGCCCGGCTCGGCCCGGTCGGCCCGGTCCATCCGCAGCCAGCTGCGCAGCTCGCGCTCCTGGCGGCGGGCGAGGCCCGCGACCTCGCGCGGGTCGGCGGCGCGCTTCTGGATCAGGGCCAGGGTCTGCAGCACGGAGTCGTGCAGGTGCGCGGCGACCTCGGCCCGCTCCTGCTCGCGGATGCGCGCGGCGCGTTCGAAGGCGAGACTGCGCCAGAGGCGCATGAACCAGGGTGCTCCGAGCGCGACCGCGATCACCGTCAGCAGCGCGACGGCGCCGATCGCCTTACCGAGGCTGCGCATGACCGCGTAGTGGTGCAGCAGCGCGGCCGACGCGAAGGAGACCATCAGCACGCCGAGCAGCACACGGGTGCCGTCGATGCGCCCGGGAAAGCGCATACGGCCGCGTACGGCGGCGAGACGGCCGGCAGGGGGCGGAGCGCCTGCGGTCGACGCACCGAGATCCCCGGCGATCGGGCGCCAGACGAGCGCGAGCCCGGCGACGCCGATGACGACGGGCCACAGCACGTCCCCCTGCAGCGCCACCCCGACGCGGCGCAGCGCCCACAGCACCACGACGACCCCGGCCACGGTCAGCATCGCCTCGCGCCATGCACCCGGCCTGCGCCCGAGGCCGCGGCTCTCCGGCGCGACCGGGATGACGGCCCACAGCAGCGCGTACAGGACAACGCCGACGCCCCCCGCGCCAGCGATCAGGGCGCCGAAGACGCGAAGCCACCTCACGTCGACGTCGAGCCGGTGCGCGAAGCCAGCGCAGACTCCGCCGATCAGACCCTCATCGGGGCGCCGGCGAAGCGGCTCCCTCCTGCTCGCCGTGGGCGGCGCGCTCGCTGCCTGCGAGGACATGTGGAGATGATCGCACCGGCCGATCGCGGCGCGATAGGGGATCTCCCCTAGGTGTCGCGGGGTCAGAGAGGGCGCTGGGTCAACCGTCCAAGTCGCCCGCCGCGGCTCCTAACATCTCGGTCATGGCGATCAGCGCACGCGCCGAGGCGGCCGGGCCGCGGGGGCGCGGGCAGGGCATGGCCGCCGTCGGCGGGCGTTACGGGAGCACGGCATTCCAGGCCGTCGTGGCGCTGACGGTGATCGGCGCCGCCCTGCGCTTCGCGACGATCGACGTGCAGTCGCTGTGGCTCGACGAGTCCGCGACGGTCATCCTCGTGCACCGCAGCTTCTCGGGGATGCTCTCGCATCTGTCCTCGAGCGAGTCGGCGCCGCCGCTCTACTACGTGCTCGCGTGGCTCTGGACGCACGTCTTCGGCACCGGCGCGATCGGCTTCCGCTCCCTCTCCGCCCTGGCCGGGACGCTGACGATCCCCGTCGTGTTCGCCTGCGGCCGGGAGGTCTCGGAGCGGACGGGACTGTGGGCGGCCACGCTCGCAACCTTCAGCCCGGCGATGTACTACTACTCACAGGAGGCCCGGGCGTACTCGCTGCTGATCTTCTTCGGCGCGCTCGCCTTCTGGTGCTGGCTGCGGGCCCTGCGCATCGGCGACGGCCGCAGCCTCGCCTGGTGGGCGGGGACCTCGGCGCTCGCGGTCCTGACGCACTACTTCGCCGCCTTCCTGTTCATCCCCGAGGCGCTGCTGCTGATCCGCCGCATGGGGTTGCGAAGGGTGCTGGCGCCGGTCGGCGCCGTCTGTCTCGTGGGCCTTGCGCTGGCGCCGCTCGCGATCAGCCAGCGCTCCGACGGGAAGGCCAAGTGGATCGAAGAATCCTCGCTGCTGAACCGCATCGCCGAGACCGTCAAGCAGTTCCTCGTCGGCCTCTACGGCCCGGTCGAGATCGGGACGGCGGTCGTCTCGGGGCTGATCGGCCTCGCCCTGCTGGCGCTCGCCTGGCAGCGGGCCGACGGCCGCGAGCGCGGGCCCGCGAGCGACGCGGCGATCGTCGCGGCGGCCGCGATCGGCCTGCCGCTCGTGCTGGCGGGCGCGCACATCATCGACGTCTTCGACGGGCGCAACGTGATCGCCGCGTGGGTCCCCTACGCGGTCGTCCTCGCGCTCGGCGCGGGCGCCGCGCGAGCAGGCCGCGCCGGCGCCGCGCTCGGCGCGTCGCTCTGCGCGGTCGGGATCGGCGTGATCGTCGCGACGAACCTCCTGCCGGGCTATCAGCGCGACGACTGGCGGGGCGTCGCGAGCGCGCTGCCCGCCACGCAGGCGCCGCGCGCGATCGTCGCCGAACGCTACGCGGGCTCGCCGCTCTCGATCTACCTGCACCAGACGCTGCGGGGCCCGAGCGGCGGCCGGGTCCTCGTCAGCGAACTGGACTTCGCGACCCTGCGCGTGCGACGCACCGAGGGCGCTCCGACCCCGCCGGCGATCCAGCACGTCGCCCCGGCGGGCTTCCGCCTCGTCGCGGTCAGCTCGCACGAAGCCTACGCCGTGACCCGCTTCGTGGCGGACCGTCCGACCGAGGTTCCGGTTCGCGAGCTGCTGCGCCTGAGCGGCGATCCGGGCGGCGAAGTGCTGCTCACGCGCTAGGGCCGCTCGCCTGGTCGAGCGGCCGGCGTCCCCCGGCCGGATCCGGCCGAGGGACGCTCCGCCCGCTCCCGCTCAAAGAGCGAGCAGTTCTGCGGCCGCCGTCGTGTAGGCGCCCTTCGGCTGGTCTTCGTGCTGGAGCAGGCCGAAGTAGGACTCGCGTTCGTGGCTGGCGCCGGCGACCTGCTGGTCGCGCACCTGGTAGAGGAGGAAGAGGCCGACGCGGCTGCCGAGCAGGCCCTTGATTTCCGCCACGCTGCGCTTCAGCTGTTCGGCGGCTTCGGTGTAGTTCATGCAGGGGTTGAAGCCGTAGTTTTCGCTCACGCAGCTGGTGCCGTCGGTCGAGATCCCCCACTCGGTGATGTCGATCGGGAGGCTCGACGGGGCGCCGTGGGCGGCGGCCTGTTTGACGATCGCTTCGAGCTTGCCGCGGCCGCCGGTCCCGTACGGGTGGCTGACCCACCCGGCGACGTAGCTGCCGAGGTTCGGGACCGCTCCGAACATCCCGTTCATCCAGTTGCCCGTCCAGTCGTCGGCGACGGCCAGCAGGCCGACGTGCGAGCCCGCCGCCTGGATCGCGAGCGCGGCTTCCTTCAGTCGCAGCGCGTAGTTCTTGGCCCGTTCCTGGTAGGAGGCCGAGCCGGCGCTGTCGCCGTACTGGTAGCCGTAGGAGGTCTCGTTGCCGAACTCGATCGTGCGGATCGCCAGTTCGGCGCCGGCGTGGTGGGCCCAATAGCTGCCCCCGGCACCGTAGGCCTTGGCCCAGCTCGCGAGGTTCTGTGCTTCGGCGGGCGTCGGCATCGTGCCGTAGAAGCCCGCCAGCGGGGCGACGCGGATGCCTTTCGCGGCGTACGCGGAGATCGTCGATTCAAGCGCCGCGGCGGGGGTCCCGATCGGCCACTCGATGCGGACGATCTTCGCGCCGAGGACGGTCGCGCCCGCGTAGTCCTGCGGGTTGGTGCCCGAGTTCAGGCCCGGTTCGAAGCCCGCGCTCCCCCCGACCCCAGCGGAGGGACCCGAGGGCGGAGCGGGGGTTTCCGCGATTTCGGGGGCGTAGGCGATCGACACGTTCGGCGCCCAGGCGCTGCCGGCGACGGCGGTGCGGATGCTGTAGGAGACGGTCTTGCCGGGAACGGCGGCGGGTGTGACGGACGTGCCGCTGACCGACGTGAAGGCTTCGGGCTGACCGGGCACGTGGGTCATCAGCACGTAGCTCGAGACGCCCGCGACCGCGTTCCAGGCGAGCGTGTGGCCGCTGACGCGAAGCTCGGGGGCGGCCTTCAGGTCGAGTTCTTCGCGGCCGGGCGTGGGGGCCGGGGTCGGGGCCTGTTCGGCCGGCGCGGCGGGGTAGTCGACCTTGACGGCGTTCGACCAGCGCGAGCCGTGCACGGCGGTGCGCACGAGGTAGGTAACCGTCACGCCCGGCACCGGCGGGGGCGTGGCGGAGGTGCCGTGGATGACCGAGTAGCGGTCGCCCTGCCCCGGCACCTCGGCGACGAGCACGTAGCCCGCGATCCGCGCCTCGGCGGTCCAGCTCAGCTGGTAGCTCGCCGCCCGCAGCCGCGGCACGGCGTTGTAGCCGGCGCTCGCGGCACCGCCGCGGCCGGCGCGGCGGGCCTTCCGGGCGAGGTTGCGCTGGGCGAGGGTGAAGGCGCGTCCGGCGCTCTGCACGGCGCCGCGCGCGGCGGCGCAGGCGCCGCGACCGGAGGAGCTGCGCAGGCAGGCGTGGAGCGCGCGGGCCTGGGCGACGAGACGGTGGTCGGCGCGGGCGTTGCGCGCGGCCGCGGCGCGCAGTGCCGCCGGTACGGCGAGGCTGCGCCGGGCCGCCTGAGCAGGGGCGGCGACGGCGAGCGCCAGGGCGAGGATGCCGAGCAGCGCACCCAGACGGCGGGCCGATCCTCTCCTTGAGCTTGCGAGCATGAGCGTCTCCTTCGGCGGCTGGGCTGTCTCGCGGGGAGACCCCTGGCTTTGCGAACCCGTCTCGCGACGGGGGTGCCTTTGTCGGGAGCACCCGGGTGAGCCGCGCTGCTGAGCGCCGCCTGCCCCCGTGTACCCGGTGAACTTGAGCTGTGCATGGGGTATCGCAACGGGGGCTCCGCTGCATTAGCCCGTGCAGGACTACTGGACGCTCGGCGTAGGCCCGATCGAGAGCGTCCTTCCCGCGAGGATGCCCGCCGCGACCGCCCTGCAAGCGCCCGCTGGACGGCCGTTCGGGTGACAGCTGGAGCCGCGGTGGACGCCGGTCGGCCCGCGCGAGGAGGCGGCGGCCTGCGCACCCCGCGCTATCGGGCCTAGTCCTCCTCGCCCTGCATCTCGGCGACCTTGCCCTGCAGCTGGTCCATCACGGCGGGGTCGCGGAGCGTGGTCACGTCGCCCAGGGCGCGACCCTCGGCGATGTCGCGGAGCAGCCTCCGCATGATCTTCCCCGAGCGCGTCTTGGGGAGATCGTCGGCCCAGATGATCCGCTTCGGGCGGGCGAACTTGCCGATCCGCTCGGCGACGGTCCCGCGGATCCCCTCGACCGTTCCTTCGTCGCCCGCGAGATCGCCCTGCAGCGTCACGAACGCGACGATCGCCTGGCCGGTGTCCTCGTCGTGCTGGCCGATCACCGCGGCCTCGGCGACGTCGACGTGGGCGACGATCGCCGACTCGACCTCGGCGGTCGAGAGGCGGTGGCCGGAGACGTTGACGACGTCGTCGATGCGGCCGATCACCCAGAAGTAGCCGTCGGGGTCCTGGCGCGCCGCGTCGCCGACCAGATAGGTCTCGGGGCCGTACTTCTTGAAGTACGTCTCGACGAAGCGCTCCTCCTCCTTGTAGAGGGTGCGCAGCATCGACGGCCACGGCCTCGTCAGCACGAGCAGCCCCTGACCCTCGGAGACGGGCTCGCCGGTCGACTCGTCGCGGACCTCCGCGAACACGCCCGGGAAGGGCTGGGTGGCGGAGCCGGGCTTGGTCTCGGTGATGCCGGGCAGCGGCGAGATCATGATCGCGCCCGTCTCGGTCTGCCACCACGTGTCGACGATCGGGCAGCGTTCTGCGCCGATCACCTTGTGGTACCAGAGCCACGCCTTCGGGTTGATCGGCTCCCCGACCGAGCCGAGCAGTCGCAGGCTGCTCAGGTCGTGCTTCTCCGGCCACTCGGCGCCCCACTTGATGCAAGCGCGGATCGCGGTCGGGGCGCAGTACATGATCGTCACGCCGTAGCGCTCGACCGTGTCCCACCAGACGCCCTTGTCGGGGTAGTCCGGCGCGCCCTCCCACATCACCGAGGTGGCGCCGTTGCAGAGCGGCCCGTAGACGATGTAGGAGTGGCCGGTGATCCAGCCGACGTCGGCGGCGCACCAGTAGACGTCGCTCTCCGGCTTGAGGTCGAACACCAGGCGATGGGTCGCCGAGACCCCGGTCAGGTAGCCGCCGGTCGTGTGCAGGATCCCCTTCGGCTTGGCGGTCGAGCCGGAGGTGTAGAGGATGAACAGCGGGTGCTCGGCGTCGAGCGGCTCGGCCGGGCACTCGGGGTCGGCGGCGGCGAGGATCTCGTCGTAGAAGACGTCGCGGCCCTCGGTCATCGGGCAGTCGACGCCCTTGCTGCGCACGACGACGATCCGCTGCAGCGTCGCGAGGTCGCCCATCACCTCGTCGACGCGCTGCTTGACGGGCGCCGTCTGGCCCTTGCGGGCCGCCCCGTCGACGGTGATCAGCGCCTTCGCCTCGGAGAACTCCATCCGCTCGCGGACGGCCTCCGCGGAGAAGCCTCCGAAGACGACGTTGTGCGGCGCGCCGATCCGCGCGCAGGCGAGCATCGCGACGACGACCTCGGGGATCATCGGCAGGTAGATGCCGACCACGTCGCCCTTCTGCACCCCCTGGTCCCTGAGGGCGTTGGCGAAGCGCTTGACCTCGGCCAGCAGCTCCGCGTAGGTGAGGTCGCGGGTGTCCCCCGCCTCCCCCCGCCAGTGGAAGGCGACGCGATCTCCCCGACCCTCCTCGACGTGGCGGTCTAGGCAGTTGTGGGAGACGTTCAGGGTGCCGCCGGTGAACCACTTGTAGAAGGGCGGGTTGGAGTCGTCGAGCACCCGCTCCCACGGGCTGAACCAGTGCAGCTCGCGGGCCTGCTCCTCCCACCAGCCCTCCGGGTCGGCGGCGGCCCGCGCGTAGACCTCCGGATCGTTCAGGAGCGCCTGCTCGCGGAACGCCGCCGGCGGCGGGAAGCGCTCGACCTCGAGCAGCTCCGCGAGCTCGCTGTCGAGCCCGTCCCCGCCCGGCTGCAGGTCGCTCGCGGTGCTCATCGGCGCCACCCTAACCTAACGCGGGACAGGCCGGCCGACGTTGAGCGGGATCGTCGGCAGGACGGTGCGCGCGAAGGTCGAGTTCACGACCGCCGCGAACGACGCGTACCAGGCCGCCGCTGCCGTCGCGAGGCCGACGTAGCCGCCCCAGTGAAGGATCGTCGTGTCGCCGCCGTCGTTCGCGATCCCCAGCAGCACGAAGGTCGCGGTCAGCAGGACGAACACGAGCAGGACCGCGCCGCTGGTCCGCAGCGCCGCGACCGTCATGTAGGCCGTGAAGATCGCCCACCCCCACAGGTACAGCCCGACCGCGTGCCCGGCGTTGCCGCCGATGTCCTTGGCGTAGAAGACGTTGAGCGCCCAGAAGGAGATCCAGAAGGCCCCGAACGAGGAGAACGCGACGGCGCCGAACGTGTTCCCCGTGCGGAACTCCCACATCCCGGCCAGCAGCTGCACGATGCCGCCGTACGCGAGCGCCAAGCCGAGCACGACCGGGACCCCCTTCCCATCGACCAGGTTCGCGTTGAACATCGACAGCACGAACGTCGTCATCGCGAAGCCCGCGAGCCCGAGCGGGCCGGGGTCGGCCGGTTTGAAGCCAGTCGGGGCCTGGGCCGCGGGGACGGGCGGCGGCTGCTCCCCGCGCATCGGGTCCCGTGGAATAGTTGCTGCCGCCATGGCGAGCCTCCTTCGGTAGCCGTGCGAGCGAGACTCAGGGCCGGCGCCGCCGGTCCCTCCTCGTTCCCTCACTCGACGAACTACCCGGCCGGATTCCGGCCGAATCGATAGGACGGCCCTGGATCGCGCGCACTGTTCGTGATCTGACCGGCGGTGCCCGGACCGCGCCGCGCGGGGATTGCAGGCCGTCGCCGCCCGGCCGATCTGACAAGCTGTCTCGCCGGTGGGTCGATCGTGGATATGGGGGGAGCGCGACGGATCGCTGTCGAGAGCGACGGCGGCGTCAGTCGTCACCGTCTGTCTGCTCGCCGCGGTCTCGATGCCGTCGGCAGCCGCGGCCGCCGGATGGCTGGCGGGGGCGCCGCTCTCGGAAGGCGAAGCCAACTCCAACAGCCAGGCCGTCGCCCCGGACGGCGAGACGATCGTCGCCTGGACCCAGAAGACAGGAGCCGAAACCCGCGTCGAGATCCGCGACAGGCAGCCGGGAGGCTCGTTCGGGCCGGCAACCCCGGTCTCACCCGCCGGCGGCAACGCCGAATCGCCCGAGGTGGCAATGGACGCACACGGCAACGCGCTGCTCGTCTGGCAACGCGCGGGGCTGGCCGAATACTCCTCGCGTCCCGCCGGCGGCAGCTTTGAAAAAGCGCAGGTGCTCTCCGCCGAAGGCGAAGGGGTCGCAGGCCCGCACGTCGCCTTCGCGTCCACCGGCGAAGCGGTCGTCATGTGGTTGGGCGCAACGGGGCCCTTCACCAGTGTCACCGACCGGATCGAGACGAGGGCGCGGCCGGCGGGGGCCAGCAGCTTCGGTCCCGCGCAGCAGCTGGAAGCGATCGGCCCCTACAGTCGGACCGAATTCCTCAACGGCTTCTCCACCGCACCGCTCGTACACGACGCTCACGGCAACGTGCTGGCGATGATCGAGCGCGAAGAAGCCAAGCTGTCGAAACCCGAATCCTCACAGTTCGAAATCCATCTCTTCAGCCGCCCGGCCGGAGGCTCGTTCGGCGCCGGCACGCCGATCGCGTCGGCCTCGGGCCCGTTCTTTCCGCCCCACGAAGTGGTGGCCTCGCCGGGCGTGGCGATGAACCCGAACGGAGACGCGATCGTCACCTGGCAGCGGCGGACCGCCCCCGAAGAAAACTTCAAGATCGAAGCGAGGCTGAAGCCCGCCGGCGGCACGTTGGGCGCCCCCGAGGTCATCTCCACCCGCAAGAACTCGCTGGAACCGCAGGCCGCGCTCGACGCGGCGGGCGATGCGACCGTCGCGTGGGTCGGGGAAGACCAGGCCAGCAAAAAACAGACGGTCCTCGAGGCCGACCGACCCGCGGGGGGCGCGTTCGGACCGGTCCAGAGCGTGTCGGATCCGTCCCTGGAAACGACGGCCGGGCCGCAATCGCCCACCCTCGCGATCGGACCGGGCGGGGAAACGCTGATCGCATGGATCCGTTACCAGGAACCGAGCCGCGTCGAAGCCGCGGCTCGACCCGCCGGTGGGACGTTCGCCGCGCAGCAGCCGATCTCGCCGAACGGCAAATCGGGCACCGTCGAGACGCCCTGGCTCCAGTTCGACGAAAGCGGCGACGCGGTCGCGAGCTGGCGCTCGTTCTTCGTCGTCGAATGGGCCGCCCACGACGTCACGGGCCCGCTCCTGAACGGCCTCTCGATCCCCGCCGGCGCGGTCGTCGGCGTCCCCGTCGCGTTCTCGGTCACGCCGCTCGACGCGTTCTCCGCGCTGGGCGCCAGCACCTGGAGCTTCGGGGACGGCGGCTCCGCGACGGGGCCGATCGTCAACCACACCTTCAGCCGGCCCGGGACCTTCGCGGTCGGGCTCTCGAGCGCCGACGCCCTCGGCAACGCTACGGCCGCGACGGGCACAATCACGGTGACCGCGCCCCCTGTCACCCCGCCGAAGCTCGAACACGTCCGCCAGTCCCACGCCCGCTGGCGCGAGGGCAGCGCGCTCGCCCGCCTCGCTCGCAAGGCCAAGGCCCCGGTCGGGACCGTCTTCTCCTTCACGCTCGACCAGGCCGCCCGCGTCACGCTGAGCTTCACCCAGTCGGGGAAGGGCAGGCGGGTCAAGGGCCGCTGCGTCGCAGCGACGGGCCGCAACCGTCACGCGCGACCGTGCACCCGCACGCTCGCGCTGGGCAGCCTCCCCTTCGCCGCCCACGCCGGCGCGAACAGGATCTCCTTCCAGGGCCGGCTCTCCGCCTCGCGGAAGCTGCGCCCCGGGACCTACACGGCGCTGATCGTCGCGACCAACGCCGCCGGGCAGCGCTCGTCGATGAGCCGTCTGATCACAACGATCGTCCGTTAGAGCCGCGAGCGCCCGCGACGGGCGCCTCGTGCCCCGGACCGAGCTTCAGTCGCGCGAGGCGCCGCCCTTGCGGCGTCGCTTGCGCGAGGTCCCGGCCTGCTGGGGGCGCGGGGCGGGGGCGACGTCGCCGACGCCCGCGGCGGCGGCTACCGGTTCGCCTCGGCGTTCGGCGGCCACCTGCGCTCGCGAGGGCCACGGCCGGGCCTCGCCGGCTTCCCACGCGGGCGGATCGCCGCCCATCCATTTGCCCGACAGCAGGATCCCCGTCATGACCATGAAGAAGGCGGGGATCAGCTGCAGGGTCGCCCCGATGTTGGGCAGCAGGATCAAGAGGCCGCTGAACATGCCGAGCAGCCCGAGCCAGCGCGGCACGAGCCCGACGCGCAGGGAGTTGAGCAGGATCACGATCATGCCCACGACGAGCGCGAGCCCCGCGAGCAGCGAGAGGTAGGCGACGATCTGGTTGGCGGCGCTCTTGGTCAGCGCGTTGTCGACCGCGGCCCGGGTGAAGTCGTGGCCGGTGGCGAAGTCGTGGGTCTCGATCGCGTAGACGACCTCGTGAGCGATGCTCGCGACGCCCACCGAGATGCCTCCCACGAGCGTGAGCAGACGGGCGTGGCGCCAGATCGACGGGCGCCGGAAGGCGGTCGCGTCGAAGAGCAGCAGCAGGATCAGCGTCAGGGCGCCGATCGCGACCGCCGCGAGCACGCTGCCCGCGATCAGCGGGAAGGCGTGGCGGGAGATGAATTTGACCTCTTCGGTGCGCGGGCTCACCGGTGGGTTCGCAACGCCTGAGATCAGCGGCGCGAGGCCCTGCAGCGGGCCGACCGTCGGCAGCCCGTTGAGCGTCGAGGTGATGACGATCGCGCTGAGCAGGTACAGGAAGCCGCCCGCGAACGCCGGGACCGACAGGCGCGTGCGGCGGTGCAGCTCCGATTCGATCTGCGTGCGGATCTCGCTCTTGCTGGCCATCGAGTGAGGGGAGTCTATGATCTGGGCATGGAAAGTGGCGGCTTCGGTGACATGTTCGGAGATCCCGAGGACCTGCAGCGGCGCCTGGCGGAGTTCGCGGAGCAGATGCAGGGCAGCCAGCGCCTCGCCTGGGCGGACAACGCGATCAAGCTCGCGGTCGACATGACGGTCGCCGCGGTCGGCCGGATCAACATCCAGGGCGACGCCGAGGCCCAGGCCGAACAGATACGGACGGTCATCGCCCGGGTCTTCCCCGAGGCGGTAGCGCTGGTCCGCGAGGCCCGCGAGGGCCTTCAGTAGCTCGAGCGCGCGCGGCGTTCCCGGCGCCTGCGGGCCCGTTCCTGAGCGGCGGTCTCCGGGGCCTCCTGCACCCAGTCCTCCTCGGCGGGCGGCCCGTGGCCTTCGCGTTCGGCCTTTTCGGCCTGCTGTGAGGCGCGCCCGGCCGAGATGACTTCCTTGAAGGAGCGGAAGCGGAAGATGAAGATCACGGCCGCGAGCCCTGTCAGGGCGGTGAAGGCGGCGATCGCGATCTGCTGGCCGACCGAGTAGGCGGCCACCACGGCCGTCGGCGCTTTGCCGGCGAAGACCTTGACGAGCAGCGCCTGCTGCACCCCCGCGCCGCCCGGCGTGAAGGGCACCGCGCCGGCGACCTGGTTGACGCCGAAGACGAGCAGCACGTTGCCGACCGAGCCGCCGACCCGGAACGCGTCGAGCAGGAACCAGAAGGCCGCGAAGCGGCAGAGCCACGCGACGACCTGCAGCGCGGCGATCTCGCGCAGGTAGCGGCGTTTGTCGCTGAGGATCGTTACGCCCTGACGCACGCGCAGCCAGAAGGCCCGCGCGCGCGTCGAGAGCAGCGCGAAGGCGACGAGGCCGATGACCGCGACGGCGGTGATCAAGAACAGCGTGAAGCGGAAGTGGGCGAAGAAGAACGAGATGTCGAAGGAGCTCAGTTTCGAGAAGTCGGGCGGCTTCGGGAAGACGCCGCGCGTGAAGGCGTAGATCAGGACGAGCACGCCGACGGTCGCGTCGAAGACCGACTCCACGAAGAACGCGGCGGCGACGGTCGGATAGCGCGAGCCGGGGATCGATGAGCGCGTCAGGAAGAGCTTGATGACGTCCCCGCCGCGAGCGGGCACGACGTTGTTGAAGCCGACGGCCGCGAAGTAGGCCCCCCAGACGCGCCGCCACTGGAAGGTCGCGGCCGGGTACGCGGCGCGGAGGCTGTGGAAGAAGGCGCGCGAGCGGATCGTCAGGTTGGCGCCGAAGAACAGCAGGCCGAGCAGCAGCGCGGGCCAGTGGACCGCCGCGAGGTCGGAGAAGAACTGGCCGACGGCGTCGAAGAACGTGTTCAGCGACTGGGTCAGCGACGTGGACACCGGCAGCGCGGGCACGGACCCAATGTACGGGAGGCCACCCCGGCAGCCGCGCGGGCCGCTCGACTCAGAGCTGGGTGACCGCGAGCGCGAGCGCGCCCGCCAGGGGCGGCAGCAGGCCCTGGCGCGAGTACGCCACGGCGGAGGGAGCGGCGCCCTCGGCCCGCGCGGCCCGCCACCAGAGCAGCACCGCAAGCGACCCCGTCACGGCCAGGTTCGGCCCGACGTTCAGCCCGATCAGCAGCGCCCGCGCCTGCAGATGGCCGCTCGAGGAGAGAAGCACGGCGGCCGGGAGGTTGTTCACGAGCACCGACAGCAGCGCCGCCCCCGCGGCCGTGGCGGGCGCGCCGGCTTCGCGTAGCGCGTCAGGCGAGACCGCGCCGGAGCGGGCGAGGAGGCCGAGCGCGACGGTCAGCGCGAACAGGCCGATCAGCGTCGGCAGCCCCAGCGCGGCGAGCGCCCCGGGGCCGGACAGGCGTCCCCGCAGGCTCGCGACGGCCAGCAGCGCGAGCGCGACGGCGAGCACCGGCAGTGCCGGGTTCGCGAGCGCGACGATCAGCGCCGCCGCCGCGATCACGCCGGCCAGCCCCGCCCCGGCGTGAAGCGGCTCGGGCGCCTCCTCCGGCGGGGGCGCCGCGGGAGCCCGCAGCGCGCGGCGGTGGATCGCGAGCAGGCCGAGCGCCGTCGCGGCTGAGGCGACGAGCGCCGCCGGGAGCATGCGGGCGAACAGCGAGCCCCCGCTGCCGACGTCGCCACGGAGCACGAGCAGGTTCGTGAGGTTCGACCCGGGGAGGAACAGCGAGGAGGCGTTGGCCGTGAAGATCGCGCCGTAGAGGAAGGGCTCGGGCGCGTGGCGGCGCCTGCGCGCGACGCCGATCAACACGGGCGTCAGGAAGACCGCGGCGGTGTCGAGGTTGAGCACGGCGGTGACGCAGGCGACGAGGGCGAGGCACGCGAGCAGCGCCGCGGAGGCGCCGCCCGGCAGTCGCACGAGGTGCGATGCCGCGGCGGCGTAGAGCCCGTCGGCCGCGGCGAGCTGCCCGATCAGCAGCAGGCCGGCGACGAGGACGAACGGCGGCCAGGACTGGGCGAGCGCCTCCCGCAGGTGGGCGATGCCGAACAGCACCCGCGGCTCAGCCGCCGGCGCTCAGCGAGCCGCTCGGCCGGCGCAGCAGCGCGACGGCGAGCAGCGAGGAGCCGAGCACGACCGCGACGAGCGGTAGGAGCATCGCGTCGCCGCCGGGCCAGGAGAGGCCCGCACCCTCGGCCAGCCAGAAGACCCCGTATGCGCTCAGCATCACCCCGACGGCGTACTTGAGCGTGTTCTCGGGGACCCGCGCGAGCGGATGACGGACGGCGAGCCCGGCCGCGACGACCGACAGCGCCGCGACCCCGGCCGCGGCCGCGGCGAGGCCGGTCCGGTGGTGAGCGGCGCCGAACGTGACGACGATCAGGGCGACCTCGAGACCCTCGAGCAGGACTCCTTTCAGCGAGACCGCAAAGGCGTAGGCGTCCCAGGCGCCGTGTCGCGTCCCCGCGGTGCGGGCGGCCTCGAGCTCGTGCGCGTAGGTGGCTTCCTCGTCGTGCAGCGCCTTGCGCCCAGCTTGGCGCAGGACCGCCTTGCGAAGCCACTGCAGCCCGAAGGCCAGCAGCAGCGCCCCGACGGTCACTCGCAGCGGACCGACGGGCAGTTCCCCGAGCCCGACGCCCAGCACGGCGACGATCGCCGCGAGCGCGAGGAGCGCCGCGAAGACCCCCGACAGCGCCGAAGGCCAGCTGCGTGTGGAGCCGACGGCGAGGACGATCGTCAGGGCCTCGACGCACTCGACGGCGCAGGCGAGGAAGACCGAAACAGCGAGACCGGCCTCTGCTCCGCTCATCGCCTGAATCTAGCGACGATGCACACGGGGGGTCCGCCGATGCGGTAGAACCAGCCCATGGCCTCCGCCCCGCGAGGACGCCGGACCAAGCCGCTGACGGTCGCTGTGACCGGTCCGACGGGAGAGATCGGCCAGGCGGTCGTCTCCGCGCTCGAGCGCGCGCGCGAGGTCGGCCAGATCCTCGGCATGGCGCGGCGCCCCTTCGACCCCCGCGAGCGGGGCTGGAAGAAGGTCGTCTACCGGCGGGGCGACGTGCTCGACCGCCGCAAGGTCAGCCGGCTGGTCGAGGACGCCGACGTCGTGATCCACCTGGCCCTCATGATCATGGGCAGCGCGAAGGCGAGCCGCCGGGTCAATCTCGACGGCTCCCGCAACGTCTTCGAAGCGTGCGCCCAGGCGGGCGTCAAACGCCTCGTCTACGCCTCCTCGGTCGCCGCCTACGGCTTTCACGCCGAGAACCCCCAGCCGCTCACCGAGGACGTCCCCGCGCGCGGCTCGGCGGCGCACTACTACTCCGCCCAGAAGGCGGAGGTCGAGGACGTGCTGGCCGACTCGCTGCACGGGACCCGCACCCGCGCGTACGTGTTCCGGCCGTGCATCGTCGCCGGCCCGCAGGCCCCGCTACTGATCGACAGCCTGCCCTACACCCAGGTCTCCGAGCGCCTCCCGGGTCCCGTCCTGAGCCTGCTCGACGGCCTCCCGATCCTGCGTCCGGTGCTGCCGGACCCGGGCGTTCCGTTCCAGCTCGTCCACCACGACGACGTCGCGACCGCGATGCGCGCGGCGGTGATCGGACGCGGGAAACCTGGCGTCTACAACCTCGCGGGCCCCGGCGAGATGACCGTCAAGACGCTCGCGGACGAGCTCGGGTGGTATTCGATCCCGGTCCCCGAGCTGGCCGTCGACGCCGCCGCCGAGATGATCTCGCGGCTCAGCTTCCTGCCCGCCCAGGCGCAGTGGATCGCGGCCTTCCGCGAGCCGGTCCTGATGAGCACGGCGAAGGCCCGCAGGGAACTCGGCTGGCGCCCGAAGCACAACGCGCTCGACACGCTGCGCGAGACGATCCGCGCGACCCGGATGGACAACATCATCCGCTGAGCGGTTACGCTCCGCGTGGGAGCCTTGGCGTCGGCGCAACGCCGCCGCCCGATCTGAGGAGGGGGATCGATGAGTCGTGTCCGTGGTGTCTGCGTGCTCCTGGCGGCCCTGAGCGCCCTAGCGGCCGGCGCGCCCGGAGCGGCCGCTGCGACCGAACAGGACGCCGGCATCGAAGCCGTGACGATCGAAACCTCGGCCGGCCCGGTCACGTGCGGCGTCGACCCGGCGAACCGGATCGGACCGGGCGCCGTGACCGCCGTGCGGCACGGCCGACGGGAGCTGGTGACGATCCTCGCCACCGGCGCGGCTCTCTGTGAGAGCTCCCTGGGAGAAGTCGAGATCAGCGGCAGCAGCCTGCCGTGGCGACTTGTGCTCAACGGACGCAAGCGCAAGGCGGCCCTGCACGGAACGCCCAAACTCGCCCTGCAGGCGCAGCTCGTCGCGCTGCCGAGCGTTCGCTGCGTATACGAGGCCGGTCACGCGACGGCTTCGCTGATCGCCGAACAGCCGGCGGCGATCGCGGCGAGCGTGCCGCGGATCAGTCTCGACGGCCTCGTGAGCAGCCCGCTCTGCCCCGCGCTCGGGCCGCTGTCGTTCTCGCTGACGATCCCCTGAGCGGCGACCCGAGGCGGCGGGGGTCCATCCGTCCGACGCGGGCGGCCGTCGAGTCGTAGCCTTCGCCGCGCGTGTCAAGTCCCTCACCCCAGCAGGAGCCGCCGCCCGACCAACCGGTGGCGATCGTCACCGACAGCACGACGTACATGCCGGAGGGGCTGATCGAGGACCTCGGGGTGCGCCGGGTCAGCCTGTACGTCGGCTGGGACGGTGAGCTGAAGCCCGAGAGCAGCTACGCCGACCTCGACGCCTTCTACGCCCGCCTGCACGAATCGCCGCAGCTGCCGACGACCTCGCAACCGTCGATCGGCGACTTCCTCGAGGTGTACCGGCCGCTCGTCGAGTCCGGCCGTGACGTCGTCTCGATCCACATCGCGGAGGGCCTATCGGGGACCTGCCAGAGCGCCCGCGAAGCGGCGGCCACGCTCGCCACCGAGGGGGCGGCGGGTGTCGTCACGGTGCACGACGGCGCGACCGGCGCCGGAGGTCTCGGCTGCCTGGTGGTGACAGCCGCGCGGCTTGCCCGCCAAAGCCGGTCGAGCGAGGAGATAATCGCCGCCGTCGAGCAAGCTCGCGGGACGCTCGACATCTGGTTCTGCCTGGACACGCTCGATTACCTGCGCAAGGGCGGGCGCATCGGGGCGGCGCAGGCGATGATCGGCACAGCTCTGAAGATCAAGCCGATCCTCACGTTCGGCACCGAGATCGCGCCGGTCGGACGGGTGCGCACGCGCAGGGGCGCGATGGAGCGGATGATCGGCTACCTGGCCGAGCTGCGCGACCGCGGCGCGAGCGAGTGGATCGTCCAGCACGCGCAGTCCGCTCCGGCGGCCGAGCAGCTCGTCGACGCGGGCAGGGAGCTGTTCGGCGCCGGGCCGCTGTTCTGCACGGAGGTCGGGCCGGTGCTCGGCGCCCACCTCGGGGCGGGCGTGCTCGTCGGCGGCATCGGCCGCCGCGACTGAGCCGGCCCCGCGAGCTTCAGACGACGGGCGGCGCGGCCTCGCCGAGCGCCTTCAGCACGAGCTCGTCGTGCTCGGCGGGCTTGACCTTGCGCAGCACCTCGGCGACCTTCCCGTCGGGGCCGATCACGAACGTCGTGCGCTCGTTGCCGAAGTACTTTTTCCCGTACATCGACTTCTCGACCCAGACGCCGTACTCGTCGGCGACCTTGTGGCCCTCGTCGGCCAGCAGGGAGAAGTTGAGGCTCTGCTTGTCGTGGAACTTCTTGACCTTCGCGACCGGGTCCGGGGAGATCCCGAGAACGGTCGCGCCTGTCTTCGCGTAGTCCGGCGCGTGGTCGCGCACGCCGCAGGCCTGGGTCGTGCAGCCGGGGGTGTCCGCCTTGGGGTAGAAGTAGACGACGACGGGGGTGCCGTGGAAGTCCGAGAGCTTCACCTCTCGGCCGTCCTGGTCGGGGAGGGTGAAGTCGGGGGCTTTGTCGCCAGGTTCGATCACGGGCGCGATCTTAGCCGCCGCTCGATGTAGAGGCCGCCGTAGAGCACCACGAAGAAGCCGACCCAGAGCGAGGCGGAGGCGACGCCGTGGAGATCTGACAGCACGCGCACCGCGGCGAGCCCTGCGACTGCGAGCAGCACCGCCCAGAACCAGGGCGATCGGATTCGCTCGCTCAGCGGCGGTTCGCGCGGAAGCTCCGAAGGACGGTTCGCGGCGAGCCACGCGTCTCTCGCCAGCCCGTCGGTGAGCCTCCGGTCCCAGGGCCGCCGCTCGCTCACTCGCTCATCCACTCCGCGGGATCGGCGTCGGCGATCGTCTCGGAGAACGTCCAGCGATGACCGAAGGGGTCCTCGGCGCCGTATTGGCGCTCTCCGTACTCGAAGTCGGTCGGCTCCATCGAGATCGCGGCGCCCGCGGCCCGCGCCTGCTCGCAGTGGCCGCGAGCATCCTCCACCCTCACCATCACCGAGTGCGACGGCGGCTCCTCTGCGGGAGCGCGGGTGTTCGGCCGCACCTCGGCGAGCATCACGGCGCCCCCGCCCGGCACGTCGAGCTGCGAGCGGTGAGCGGCCCCGATTCGCAGGCGCTCGCTGAAGCCGAAGGCCGTCTCGTACCAGGCGACCGCCTCGCGCACGTCGGCGACCGTCAGCACGGGAATCACGGTTGCGGCGGGGATTGAGCGATTGGGACGCACGATGAGACCCTACCCCGATGGGAGTGGGCCGATCTGCACCGCGGCGAGCAGACCTCGAACTCCATCGTCTGCACGGCGACTTTCAAGCCGACCTCACGCTTCGTTCATCCCTGAGCGGACGCCGGCCCTACGGCCCAGCCGTCAGCACGGCGCCCTGCTGGGGGCCGAGCACGAGCGACCCGCTCACCTGTTCGCCCTGGCCGTCGCGCCACACGCCGGGCGGAAGGCTCGCTTCCGCGGTGGCAAGCGTCGGATTGACGGCGGCGAGACCGCCGGTGAGTTCGCGCACGTAGGCTCCCGACGGCTGCTCAACGGCGGGGCCCGTCGGTTCACCGACGGCCGCTTCGTACTGCGGATACCAGTGCAGAACGCCGTAGTCCTGCTGGTTCATCTTCTTGCCGCGGAAGCCGCTGGTCGAGATGTACGTGCAGTCCCCCTTGATGAGCAGGTAGTTGGCAACCGCCCATTCCAGCTCGCTCGCGGGGATCGCGGTCGAGGCGCCGGGGAACTCCTCGTTGAGGTCGTAACAGGAGCCGCCTTCCTGAACGGCGCGCGCGGCTTCGTAGATCTGAAGCCAGAGCTCGGGCGAGGGACGGTCCGCTCCGGGCTGACCCCAGTTGGTCATACCCCTCTCGTCGAAGACGAGGTCGGCATCGTCCATGAGCGCCGCGTTCGCCGCCGCGCTGGCCCGCGGTTCGTAGGAGAAGTTGATCGAGACCGTGGCCGACGGGGAGTAGGCGTGCACCTCTTCGCGCATCGCCGCCGTCCATTCGAGCACCGACGCTGTGAAGGCCCCGTCGCCCGACTGCCCGGTGAACTGCGCGACCCATTTGTGGGAGGAGTCGAAATGGCCGCAGCGACCCGATTCGTTCGTCAGTTCGAGGTTGTCGAAGGCGATCCCCGCGTAGCCTTCGGCCAGTCGCGGCTCGATCTCCTCGCTCCACTGGTAGGCGCGGACTTCCGGGTTCGTGATGTCGAGCGGGGCGAGCTTGCGGTGGAACTGGTAGGCGAGCGACCGTTTGTTGCACTTGTACTCGAGCCAGGTCGGATGTTCCGCCTTCCACCACGCGATCGGATGGGTTTCCTGATCGCGCGCGTACTTGATGTAGGCGGTGTTGTAGACGCTCGCCGGCGCCGGCGAGCTCGCGCCCCACACGTAGTCGATCCGGCCTACCTCGCTCGCCTTTTCCTTGACGTCGTAGTTCATCGCCATCCCCACGGCGATGCCGGACGGCGCCTGGGGCATCTCATAGCCGCGGTCGCCGGGGATCGTGGCGTCGGCGACCGCCGGGGCGGCGAGGCAGAGCAGCGCGAGGGTGGCGCCGACGATCGAGCGCCGCCGAGGCCGTCGCGATCTGCGCTGTGCTGCGCACTCCCTCGCGGACCTCGGCACACGTCGAGGCTACAGAGGCGCACGGGGCGCGGCAAGCCCCTGCCGGAACCGCCGCGGCCGGCCGCCGCCCTACGTGGTGTCGAGCGAGACCACGCGGGTGCAGCTGTCGACCAGCTCGGGATCGCTGCTGGCGACGATCACGATCGCACCGCCACGTGCGGCGTCGAGGAGGCAGTTGACGACGGCCGTCCGGGACTCCGCGTCGAGGCCGGCAGCAGGCTCATCGGCGAGGATCAGCCACGGATCTCCCGCCAGCGCTCTGGCGACGGCCACGCGCTGGCGCTGTCCGCCTGACAGCTCCCAGATCAGCTGACCTGCCTGGTCGCCCATGCCCAGAGCGGCGAGCATGCGGTCGCTGCGCTCGGCGACCTCCGCCTCCTCGACGCCTCGGGCCTGCAGCGGCAGGCTGACTACCTCGTGGGCGGTCAGCATGCCCGGGAGGTGATGGTGCTGGAGGATCAGCCCGACCGCGCCCTCGCCGTAGGGCGTCGCCGGACGGCCGTCGTGGAGCACGCGCCCGGAGTCGGGCGCCGCCAGACCCGCGAGGACTCCGATCAGGCTGGACTTGCCCGCGCCCGACGGGCCGGTGACGGCGACCACTTCGCCGGAGGAGATGCTCAGGGACAGGTCGCCGACGAGCACGGAGTCGGCGCTGCTCACCGTCACTGCCTCGATCACGAGGCGAGGCGTCTCAGGCATCGCCCACCTCACCCGGGCGCTCCTGCCGCGCACGCAGGAAGATCCCGTCGCCGTCGAGCTGGACGCTCAGAAGCGTTCCGCTCGGGTAGCGGGCCAGGATCTCCGGGGGCAGCTGGACGGCCCCCGAGCCGCCGACGACCGCGAAGCGCTCCGTGCCGCGGCCCTCAGAGGCGATCGCCCCGTTTTCGATCGCTAGCGAGCGGGGAAGCGCATCGGAGACGGCCCGGTCGTGGGTCACGACGATGACCGTGGCGCCGCTCAGCTCACGGGCGTCGTGCAGCGCCGCGATCACCATGTCGCGGCTGTGAGGGTCGAGCTGGCCGGTCGGCTCGTCGGCGAGCAGCACCCGCGGGGACGTCGCCAGCGCAGCGGCGATCGCCGCCCGGTTCTGCTGCCCCGCCGAGAGCCGGTACACGGGCCGGTCGGCGAGCGCGGCCAGACCCATCCGCTCGACCAGCTCCTCGCTCGACCAGCGCAGCGCCCAGCCTCGCCGTCGGGCGCCGCGCGAGGCGAAGCTGACGTTCTGGATCACGGTGGCGTGGGGCAGCAGGTTGCGCAGCGGGTCCTGAAGCAGCAGCGAGAGCTCGGTGGCGCGCAGCCGGCTGAGACTGGCCGGATCGAGTCGGGTGATGTCCTCGCCGCCGATCAACACCGATCCCGCGGTCGGTTGCAGCAGTCCGCTGAGCAACAGCATGAGAGTGGTCTTGCCCGATCCCGAGGGGCCGACGATGGCAAGCATCTCGCCCGCCTCGACCGCGAGGTCGGCGTTGCGCAGCGCGGCGACCGACTCCCGCCCGCTCGGATAGACGTGAACCACCCCCGCGCACACCACCGCCGCGCCACTCGAGGGCCGTGTCTCAGTCGACGTCATCGGCCGCATTGCGTAGGAGCGCTGGAGACATGCCCTTCAGGATGCCCCGCGCCGCCAGCGCGGTGGCGAGGACGACCACCAGCACCGCGCCCGCGGCCGCTGTCAGGAGCAGCGGAACCGGCAGCGCATAGGACAGCGGGGCGTCGCTGGCCGAAGCGAGCTGGGGCAGGGACGGCAGCGCGACGGCGGCGCTGCCCGCGCCGGCGGCCACGCCGAACAGCGCGGTCAGCGCGAGGATCCCCGCCTCGATCGCGAGCGAGCGCGCGAGGACCGCCCGCGGCACGCCTGTGACCTCCAATGCGACCATCTCGGTGGCGCGCCCGCGGCCACCGGCGGCGAGCACGCTGAACGTCCCGACCGCCGCGACGAGCAGGGCGACGATCGTCGCCAGCAGCATGAAGTCGTAGGCGAGAGCCGGACCGGTGTGCTCGCCCTGGCGGACGAGCGTCGAGGAGCGTTCCACCCGGTCGATCTGCAGGCCGGCCGCCCGCAACCGGCTGACGGCGTTCGCGGGCGCCTGCGGGCCGAGCCAGACCTCCGCGTCGGTCACGGCGGCGGTCGGGGCCGTCTGGGCACCTTCGAGCGTGCCCAGGTCGACGATCACGCCGCCCGACCCGATGCGCGGCAGGGACGCCCCCGCGACAACGGGGCGCACGCTGACGTTGTAGCCGTCGAGGCCCTGCACCGACACGGCGCCTTTCCCCCCTTCCCCTCCGGCAAGCGACTCGGCGAAGCTGCCGGCTACGGCGGGGAGAGCCGAGGGCCGAGGGCCGACGACGGCCATCACGGGCGGGATGCCGACGGAGCCGGCTTCGGTGACCGCCCCCATCGGGACGTCGATGCGGACCTCTGAGCCCGTCGCGCCGACCCGAACGCCGGCCACGCCCGACCGCCATTCCGCCGAGGTCAGGCCGGCGCGGGAGCGCCGCGGGGCACCCGCGCGGGATTCGTAGGCGAGCGCGCTCACCGCGAGGTGCACTTCGCCGGAGCTCGGCACCCGGCTGGAGCTGGGCAGCACCCCGACGCCGACGAGGCGGCAGGGGCAGTTCTTCTGCGCGGCACCCCGATAGGCGGAGCCGCCGGCGCGTAGCCGGCCGAGATCGACGGTGAACGTTCCGTCCACCGGGTCGAACAGCCATGCCCCCAGGACGAGATGCGAGAGTCCGCGACTCGCGGCCCCGGAGGCCGACACGTCCGCCGAAACCGCCAGCGACCCGTTCACGAGGCTCACGCCGGAGGCCCGTCGTGGGCTCAGCGCACGGCTGACCGCGGCAACGCTCTCGGGGGTCGTCCCGGCGGGCCAGGCCGCCACGGCGGGCAGACGCCTGGCATCCAGGGCAAGAACCGGGGTACCCGCGCCGGAGACCTGACGCGCCGCCATCGCGAAGCGCCCCCGCGGGTCCACGGCGTCGACCGCCCGATCGAGCCTCCGTCCGTGTGGGGTGACCGTGGCGACGGTGCGCGCACCGATCGAGAACGTCGCGGCGGTCAGTCGGTTGGCGCGCGCGACCGACCACGCAGACACGGCGAAACAGGCGAGCGCGACCGCGATGACCAGAGTTCGTCCTTCCCGCAGCGCGGTCGGGCGCCGCCCGATCTGCCGCACCGCCAGGAACAGCGCCACCTTGGAGGAATCGTGAGTCGCGACGCTGAGCCGGCGGCACAGGTATTCGACGATGCGGATCGCGATGACCGACGTGCCGAGGGCTATCACCGCAGGAGCGGCGGCCGCGACCGGATCGTTGTGAGAGCTGAGCGCGCCGCTGGTGGCGGCGCCCAGCAGGGCGACGGCGGACACCGCGAGGATCGAGACGTCGACGACGACGCGCGAGCGGCCCGCGGCGGACCTCGGCGACGACGCCGCCGGCCCGAAGCCGCGCAACAGGCGCAACGAGCTGAAGCCGAGGACGGCGCAGATCGTCAGCACCACCGCCCCGAAGCCGGCGAACGTCCACGCGTCGAGCGCGACGGTCGTTCCAGAGGCGAACAGGATCGACGCCGCGACGAGCACGGCGACCCAGGCGCCGGCGATGCCCACCAAGGCCCCGATCGCGCACAGCACCGCCGGCTCGGTGACCGACACGGCGAGCAGAGTGGGAAGCGGGAACCCGCGCAGGCGAGCGACCCGCAGTTCCGAGCGCCGGAGGTCGGCGCTGCGCAGAAGCACGGACGTCAGCACCCAGATCGCCAGCAGGACGAGCTGCGCCGCGGCGACCGCGACGATCGTGGTCATCAGGCTGTGCTGGTGAAGGGCCCCGGAGAGCACCGCGGTAGGACCGGACTGAAGCTCGAAACCTTCGGCCGCGGCGCGCCGCTGCAGCGTTCGCAGGTGCCGCACGACCGCCGACGCGTTCCCGATCCCCAGCGCCCCGGATCGCAACCCGCTCTGGATCGCGACCGTGCGACCGTAGGCCGACGGGAGCGCGAGAGCGGCGGGGCTCGCCACGAAGAGATCGTCGAGCTCGTCCAGTTCGAGCGGCTTTTCGCTGTTCTGCCCGAAGGAGAAGAAGAGAGCCGGTTCGCCGAACCAGTAGGCGCTCTGCAGGTTCGGGAGGCGGTACACCCCGGTGATCCTGATCCGGGCGGGAGCTTCGCTCTTGCGGTCGTTGACGCGGACCGTCGATCCGACGGAGACTCCGAGCGTGCGTGCCGTTCGCTCGCTGACGACCGCATCGAGGGGACCCGATCTACATCCGCCGGCGCTGAAGCGGAGCACCGAGCAGATGCCCGTGCGGTAGGTCAGCCGGCCCAAGTAGATTTCCCGGTTCTCGCTGGTGACGAGAACCGTGCTCAGCATCGTCTCGACCGAGGACGGTCCGTACAGGCCGCTCAGGTGCTCGCCGGCGAGCAACGAGCGTTGCGCGGCCGCCAGTTCGCCGAGGGTCGTCGTGTGAGTCGAGGAAGTGAGCGCAAAGCGGGTCTTCGACGCGCCGGCGTCTGCCACGGCCCGCCGGACCAGCGAATCGCCGCCGGCGCGAAGGAACAGCGGACCGACGATCGCGGTCCCGACCGCGATCGCGGCGGTGACGACGACGAGCAGCGAGCCCATCGGCCGCCAGCGGATACCGCGGGCAAGCGTGCTGCTCGCAGCACCTCTCAACGCCTCCGCACTCTCCCGTGCTCCTCGTCCTCGACAGCGGCACCAGCCGAACGGGGCCGATGCTAGCCGAGGGCTTCGCCGAAACCGCCTGGGGCCGAGGGTCACCCGGCTCCGCCGCTGAGTGCTGCGCTGAGTGGGCCCGCCCTGGCCTCGACGGCGTTGGACTGCTCGAGGCAGTGGACGGGGGCTAACAAAGATCGAAGATTTGCCGCCCATTCCATCCTCTGGCTCCTGGGCTGGCCTAGGCCCGGCTTCCAGGCCGAGAGGGCCTCAGGGATCGGGGTGAGGCTGATGCCCGTGATATCGGCTTCCGGGCCGACCTCTACGCGCTCGAAGATGGCGCGATTTAGGATCTGGCGCTCGGCGGGGCGCCAGCTCTGTAGACCTTCTCTGACTGGTCAAAGCAGCTGAGGGCCAGGTCGAGAGCCTGTACGTCGGCTAGCTGAGCCGTGGCCACGGCTCGTAGCTCGTCAGCCGCTTGATCTTGTCCTGCTCGGCATCGAAGACGCTTCGCTGGCGCGATCGGCATAGAAGAGTTGGATCAGCTTTCTTGCTTGGCCTCGACCCGGCCGGTCCCACACCCCCCGACCATCGCGGTGATCGACCGGGTTTCGGCCATTGCCGATTGTGCGACTAGCCTTTTTCGGCTACCTCCGTAACGAGCGGCTGCCCGCATCGGTCAGGATCCTCGCGAGAAAGCACGCCTTCCTCAAGCTGGAAAGCTGTGCGCTGGTCTTGTAGCCCCACCAGCTGACCGTCGTCGGTTCCCGAATCGCGCTGTCGAAGCTGCTGGAGCGCCCGCTGTGCTTCGGCGTCGCGAATTTCCCCTTCAGAGACATCCGCACGCGCCTTTGCCTGGCGTGCGTCAAGCTCCAGCCGCTCTGTTCGAATGCGCTTGACGAAGTTGAACTTGCGCTCAATAGCAGTGAGGAAGAGTGCAACGCCCCCACCCGTCCAGTACTCCGGCGGGATACTCGTCACAAGCTCCAGCGGAGACGACATCGAAACTCTACGAACGCGCAGAGGAACCCTTGGGACAGTTCGCGACAGAGCGGGAGAACTACCAAAGTAGATGGTCTCTGTCTGTCGGCGGGCTAGTAGGCTCACGGCTGTTCGTAGTGAATCGATCGTAGCCTCGTCGGCGCCCTCTCGTTCGAGCCCTGCGATGGCCCTGGTACCGCGCTCGATCTCGGATAGCACATCATCGGATAGACCCAACCGCTGCCCGCTCTGTGCTTGGCGTTGGGCGACGAATACAGGCAGCAACGGTTGCTCGCCCTCGCGGGCGCTTCGCGCGGCGTGGTAAAGAGCTTCAACGTCGCCGAGGACGTCAGCCATCTCGACCAACGACGGATCTCTATAGAGCGCGTTGAAGCGAAGCACGAGGAGCAAGTTCATGCGACCTGAGAATACGCGAGCGGAGCTGCTGACGGGTTCCGTTGCTGCGAGGCCCTAGCGTGCGCGGTCGCCGATTGGCGCTACGCGACAATCGTCAATCATCACGTCGTGTACGCAGAACGGCGATAGAACCTCCCAGCCAGCAGCGTCAAAGGTCACGCAATGGCAAAATGGGCGTCGAGCTCAAGCAGGCACCCTTTTGAGCCGGGCCTGAATGCATCTGTCTGACGCCGGCGGATCTCACTGGTCTCAGTGCTCACAAGCTTCACCTTGCGTCCCGTGACGACCGAGCAACCGAGCAATCCTTCAGCGATCCGTTCAGGGGCGACACCCTTCATTCCTACCCGCATTACGACGTTGCTTTTCTTACCTAGTAGCGCACCGAGCGTCCGCCAGGTGTCGGCAATCAGTGCCCAATACTGCTCAATTCCGTAGTGGCGATCATCGTGGGAGATCACGCCGCGTGTCGGGTGCGGGGCGTGGCCGAGAAACCATAGCCGGAGCCACTGATCCTCCTCAAAATTCGTGACGTCGAGGTATGGCGGAGAGGTGATGACCGTGCGGATGCTTCCGTGAGCAACCATGCCGCGACGCGGGAGCTCGCGCATGTCAGCACACATCACGTGCGCGGTGTCCTCGGGTGGCTCGGAGGCGTAGCGGTAGTCGACGCGGTCTCGCAAGAGGGCGAACACATCCTTGCGTGGCGCGGCCATGCCGTGGCGCTGCCAATAACGAATTGAGTAGTCGGGCTTTGTGCTGATTGTCCTCGGCATCTGGTTGCTCAGGTACGGTGCAGTCTCCTTTGCTTCGCCGTGGAGAGAGCCTAGGATCAGTGCGGCGAGCATGCAGTCGGTGTCGGTCGCCCGCCAGCGGAGTCGTTCGCGCAGGAACAACAGCTCGGCAAGCGTCTCAGGGTGATAGGCGTAGGAAAAAAACTCCGGCATTTCCTCCCTGGTCCTATCGTCCTCGGCGCGATAGCGGCGCTCGAGGTCACCGATCCGCCGCATTAGCTTTTGCGCCGACGGTGCATTGGTCTTCGCGCGCGTGACGCAGTAGGCAACGGGATTGATGTCGCAGGCCACGGCTCGGCGGCCCATTAGCAGCGCCTGAAAGGGCGTTGTGCCGCGGCCGCAGAACGGGTCGAGAACCGCCTCGCCACGACGCGTGAGAACCTCGATCCAGTGTTCCGCGAACGCCTCGGGGAACATCGCGAAATACGGGCAGAGGGCATGGAAACGGTGCCTCATCCCGTGACCTTCGTCTTGATGACGTGTTTGGTGAACTCCCGGCATCTGCTGCGGAGCTCTATCGGGAGGGGGTTGGCGAATGCTGCGATCCGGCAGCGGTCAAAGAGTACGCCTCCATCGTAGGCCGCCGCGACCCAATGCTTGCGCTCGACGCGCCGGGGCACGAAGAAGGCGCGCAGCGGGACGACCGTGGGCATTTCTCGCAGCCACTTTGCACACCACGAATGCGGGTGCATCTCAGTCAGCTTCTCGCGCCAGTCCTCGCCGGTGGCGCACTGTCCCCAAGTCATGACGCTTGAGCGACGACCGTCGGGGAACGGCCGCCATGCGATCAGATCGAGCGAAGCGTCTTTCTGATATCCAGCAGTCGGCCGGTCGCGGGGACCTTCGCCTTCGCCGATCCTCCCGCACAGATCCTCAACCGCCGCCCTAAAGCCAGCAGGGGCAAGCCTACGCGGGAACCCAAACTGAAGGCTCTGCACACCCTTCTCAACACCGCCAAGATAATTCGCGAGGGCAAGAGCCGATACCTCCTCGAAGAGCTGCGCCGCATTGAGACCGTCAGGAGATGCGTCAAGCCCAAAGACGGAGAGCAGCAGCAGGAACAGATACACCGAGCCCTGGGAGTGCGGCTTTAGCTGCAGATGGCTCTCGCCCAACTCAAACGGGTAAGCCTCATCGCACCCAGTGCTGCGATCTTCGATCTCCTCGAAGGCCGACTCAGCGATCGGTTCAATGGTCTCGCCGCCTCGGTCGCCAGTCTCATCGGCGTCGCCCTCATCCTCGACCTCCTCGGCGCTGCCAGCACGACGTAGCTCGCCGGCCAGATCCGCGAGCGAGCTGTTGCGGTCGCGGGCGGCGATAGCAGCGAGCTCGAGCCAGTCGGCGTGAGCGACAGGGTCCGCCGTCGCCGCGGGCACTGCGAGCGCGGTCATCAGCCGCGGTTCACCTGCTCGTGGAGCGTGCGCCAGCGCGGCGTCCGCGGGTACGCTCGATCATTTCTGCGTCGATACTCTGGGCCAGCTCGACGATGTCTTCAGAGACTGCTTTTAGGTCACGCTCGCCTTTGTAACCGGTCAAGAGCTTGCCGCGGGCTTCCTGCAGGGACTGGCGGGCCGCCAACAGTGTCTCGCGGAAGATCGCATCATCCCCGCGACTGATGTCGTGGGAGACGCTAAGACCGAGGCCACGTTCAAGGGCGGCAACACCATTCCTAGTTGTCAGGATGCTGTCCAGCACGCGCAAGTCGGGGTTCTGGGAGCGGATGACTGGCTCCTCGCCGCGGCTCTTGCTGCCGTAGAGCCAGACAAGCAGCTGGCCGAGCTGTGGAAGCCTCGATTTTGGGACAGGTGCGGGGCGGTAGGACCGCTCCGGGTTGATGGCGAGGAATTTCTCAAAGCCGTGGTAGTCCAGGCCGGTATAGAGGTGAGAGAACGCGAACTGCTTGCGGGCACGATCCTCGACATGGAAGACGTCGGCCTCAGCGGCCTGGTCGAGGACCATCAGTGCGCGATATAGCCGGCGGACGGTGCGGTGCTTGTCGCCGATCTGTCGGGCGATCTCCTCGAGGGGGATTTTCAGATCGTTATGTACCCAGGCGATGTACTGGGCCTTGCTGTGCGAGCGCCAGACCTGCGGTCCGTTGACATGCTTGAAGCCAACGTACTGCCAGACGTCCTCACGCTCGGCGACGATTACAGGGAGTGTCTCAAGCATCGCCACGGCACGTTTGCCGATCACCGGCAGGTCGGTGGCACCGACACTCGCGCGGAGTGCTCGGTGGCGTAGCAGCCGGACCGCAGCAAGACGACGATTTCCCTCGATGACGACGAAGTGGCCATCCTGCGGCGCGGCGAACAGCGGCTCGTGATCGAAGAAGCCGTTCGCAGCGATCGAGAGGGCGAGCTCGTCAACGGCGAAGTCGCGCCACAAGGTCAGTAGGAGTTCCTCCTGGCTGGCACCCGGGTCGTCACCAGCGATGCGCGGGTTGTGGGCGTCGAAGCGGAGGTCTTGCTCGTCAATGCGCTGCGAGGCTGGCGTGGCGGAGGGGGACATTCCGTCCCATCCTATGCGTCCGGGCGCACGAAACGAGCGAGATACTGGCCGCCAGCTTCTTATGCACAGCTCTGGTCGTCCGGCGATCGCCCGACGACGGGATACGAATCTCTATTCCCTAGGTCGCACGAGAAGCGCCTCAATCGCCGCGTAACTCGAGCTTCGGGCTCAACAGACGCAGAAGGCCCAGCCCCTAAAGAGGCTGGGCCGTCGACCTTCGTCAAGATGGTGGACCTGGCGGAGTCGAACCCACTCCGTCGGGGCTGAAGGCCCGCTTGGCGCCACCGGGCCAGGTCCGCGCCCCGGCCCGTTGGCCGGGGCATGGACAGACTCTCAGACCGCGCGCGCTCCGAGCTTCACCGGCAGCGCCTTCAACTGGTTGACGAACAGCGCCTGGGCCGGCTGGGGATCGCCGTCGAGCGAGATCTCGGGGTAGCGCCTCAGCGTCTCCTCGATCAGGATCTTCAGCTCCAGGCGCGCCAGCGCCGTGCCGAGGCAGAAGTGCCGCCCGCCCGCGCCGAAGGCCTGATGCTCCGCTTCGCGGTGGATGTCGAAGCGGTCGGGATCCTCGAAGCGCGTCTCGTCGCGGTTGGAGGAGACGTACCACATGACCACCTTCTCCCCCTCTTTGATCTGCCGTCCGTGCAGCTCCGTGTCCTTCGTCGCGGTGCGCCGGAAGTGGGCGAAGGCCGGGAACATGCGCAGCGCCTCCTCGACGGCCCCGGGCACGAGGGCGGGGTCGGCGACGAGCTCGGCCTTCTGCTCGGGGCTTTCCATCAGCGCGCGCATCCCGCTGCAGTAGGTCGCCTTCGTAGAGTCGTTGCCGGCCGCCATCAGCAGGAAGAACCCCATCACGATGTCGGTCTCGCTCAGTTTCTCCCCTTCGACCTCGGCGTGGACGAGGACGCTCATCAGATCGTCGGTCGGGTTCTCGCGGCGTGCGGCGATCATCGCTTGGCAGCGCTCGAACATCACGGGGAAGTCCTGCTCGAGGACGCCCTCGATGCCGTCGGGAGCGAGGTCCGGGTCGTCGGGCGCGAGCGCCGAGTTCATGATCCTCGCCCACAGCGCGTCTTCCTCGGGGGAGAGCCCCATGAAGCTGCCGATCACGCGCGAGACGACGGGCTGGGCGACGTCGGCGACGAGGTCGCAGCCCTCCCGCCCGTCGAGCCGGTCGAGCACCTCGACGGTGATCTCGCGGATCCGCTCCTCGTGCTCGGCGATCCGCTTCGGGGTGAAGCCGCGCTGGAAGAGCGCCTTGATCTTGTCGTGGCGGGGCGGGTCCATGCCGATGAACATCGCCCGGGCCAGCTCGAGCGGGAAGATCTCGGCGAAGACGGTCACGCCGCCGAGTTCCGAGGAGAAGGTCTCCCAGTCGCGCGAGACCGCGTGCACGTCCTCGGCCGTCGTCACCGACCAGAAGCCGGCCTCCTCCGGGTACTGCTCGATCTTCCCGCTCCAGTGCACCGGGCACTGGCCCCGCAGTTGCGCGAAGACCTCATAGGGCGGGCCCTCCTGCCACAGCTCGGCGTCCGCCATCTCCACGCTCGAAATCTCGCGGCCGATCGTTCCCACGGGTTCCCCTTTCCTCGCCCTCGCCTGAGCCGCCGACGGCGGCACGCGCATCATAGGAGCCCGATGTGAGAAAAGTCAAGAATCTCTCATCCGAGAGACAGGCGCCTTATCTCTCGGTATGCTCGCCGGCACGATGAGCGCCCCCCAGACCGCCCTCCCCGAGCCCCCGCCGATCATCCGCCGGCCGCGACCCGACGACGCGGTCGAGCAGGCCCTGGCGACGTTCCTGCGCGAGGAGCGCGTCGACATGGGCTCGCTGGCCGGGCAGCTCGGCGTCGCCCCCGCGACGCTCTACCGCTGGTTCGGTTCACGCGGCGTCCTGCTCGAGGGCGTCTTCGAGCGGCTCGCCGAGCAGTTCTCAGACCGCGCCCACGCCGAGGCGCGAGGCTCGGGGGATACGCGCGTGCTCGACTGGGCGCGGCGGCTGATGACGATGGCCGCGGCCTTCGAGCCGCTGCGCTCGTTCGTGACCCGCGAGCCCCAGCTCGGGCTGCGGCTGCTGCTCGGCCGCGGCGGCGCCGTCCACCGCACGCTCAGCGCCCGCACCGCGGAGATGATCGCCGAGGCCCGCCCCGCGGGAGCCCCGGGGCCCCGCGAGGAGCACGTGCACCTGATCGTCCAGATCGCGACGGCGCTCGCGTGGGCGACGTTCACGATCGGCGACGAGCCCGAGATCGACAGCGCCGTCGAGGTCATCGGCCTGATCCTCGCCGCCCCCGACACCGCCGCCTGAGCGGGCGCTCAGCCGCGGGCGCGAAGGTAACGCGCCATCGCCTGCAGCGACTCCTCGTCGCGGAGCGCCTCGGCGAGCAGCTCGGCCTCGCGGAAGGCCTGCGCGGTCGAGCCACCCTCCTCCGCGACCGCGTCGACCTGGCGCTTGGTCAGCTCCAGCGAGTAGCGCGGCTGAGAGGCGAGCTTGGCGGCGACCGCCCGGGCCGCCTCGTGAAGCTGCTCCTCCGCGACGACCCGGCTGACCAGGCGCAGCCGCAGCGCCTCCTCGGCGTCGAAGGGGCGGCACGTCAGCACGAGGTCCTTGGTGACCGAAGGCCCCAGCTCGCGCACGAGACGCGGGATCCCGCCCCAGGTGAGCGGGATGCCGAGATCGACCTCGGGGATGGAGAAGCGCGTACCCGCGGCGGCGATCCGAATGTCGCACGCGCACGCCAGGACGACTCCGCCGCCGACGCAGTGCCCGTGGATCGCGGCGACGGTCAGCGCCCGCATCCCGGCCAGCGCCTCGACCGACCGCCGCCCGCGATCGAGCGCCCAACGTCGCTCGGCCGCATCCTCGGGCGCCGCCATCCCGCCGAGGTCCGCGCCGCCGCTGAAGGCCCGGCCCGAGCCGCGCACGACGACCGCCCTGACCTCTTGCTGCGCGTCGAACCACGAAGCCGCCACGACCAGCTCGTCGAGCAGCTCCGCGGAGAGCGCGTTGAGCTTCGCGGGCCGGTTCAGCACGAGCTCCCCGACGGCTCCGTCGCGACCGAGCGTGAGCGTGGCGAGCTCCGGCGGAGCGCCCTCCCCCGACCGGTCTCGCTCGTGGGCGTCTGCTTCCATCGCGGTCGAGCCTAACCGGCGGCGAGACCGTGGCGACGCCCCGGCGCGCTACTTCAACAGCCGCGAGAGGCGACGGTCCTTGAGCACCCGGCCTTCGGTCTGGTCGGTCGGGCAGTAGGCGATCACGTAGTCCTCGAAGTGGACGGCCCGCAGCTGATCGCCGCACCGCGGGCAGGGCTCGCCCTCGTGGCGATGGATCCGCAGCGGCATCGGCAGCTTGTCGGGGATCGGGAGCGAGACGAGGAGCTCGTAGTGGTCGAGCGCTGCGCCGAGCGTCGCGACGATCGCGCCCCGCAGCCGCTCGGCCTCCTCTTCGTCGAGGTCCGCGCCGCGCTTGAAGGGGGACAGCCGCGCCTCCCAGAGGATCTCATCGACCCACGATCGGCCGATCCCCGCGATCGTGCGCTGGTCGCGCAGGAGCGTGTGCAGCGGCCGCGGCGCGTCGAGGATCTCCTTCAGCGAGCCCGGCTCGGGCCACGCCTCGGGGCCGAGCTTGGCGAGCGCTTCGTCCTCGTCCAGCTCGGCGGCGTCGAGCAGCTTCACCCACGCGGCCTGCTTGGAGCCGAACTCGCGCAGGCGCAGCTCGAGCGGTCCCGCCTCGCCCTCGACGGGCTCGATCCGCACGAGCAGCCGCGAGGTGCGATCGCGGGGCCCGGCGAGCTTGTCGAACAGCTGCAGACGACCCGCCGACATCAGGTGGATCAGCAGCGCGAGCGGCCGCCCGCCGTCACCGTCGACCTCGACGATCAGGTTCTTGCCCCGCCTCCTGACGCCCGCGATCGAGCGCCCCGAGAGCACCGAGAGCGGCGGGTCGAACGTCTTCAGCGCGTTGATGCCGGGAGCAAGCGCCGAGGCGATCGTCCTACCCGCCAGCGCCGCGTCGAGCCGGCGCGCGGTGATCTCGACCTCGGGCAGCTCGGGCATCGAACCCCATCGTAGGGCGGCCGATCGGGTCGGACGCGGAGCGTTCTTCAGTTCGCCTTGACGGGCGGGCCCTGGTACGTCCGCCCCGCCGGGCTCTTCCACGTCGTCCGCCAGTAGAGCCCCTTGACGCTCGAGCTCAGCGACCAGTAGCCGCGGCTGTCGGTCGAGACGGTCTTCAGCGTGCGGTAGGCCGAGGAGCCCTTGCGGCGCACGAGCACCGTGACCTTCGTCGCGCCCGTCGCGGGGCGCACGAGCCCCCACAGCGAGAAGCCGTGGTGGGACTTGGCGACGACCAGCGGGACGGGCCAGGCCGCGTACAGCGGCTTCGGCTTGCCGTTCACGTACTCGAGGCCGGTCTGGAAGCCGACGCTGCCGCCGTGGACGCTCGAGCCGGGCGCGCCCCCGAGCGGGTCGTCCTGCAGCAGGTACTGCGAGAACGCCGCCACGCGCGAGTTGCCCCAGGCGATCTTCTCGGCGATCGCGTCGTATTCGGCCTGCTTGGCGACGGGCACGCCGAGTTCGCGGTTGGGGTAGCTCTGGACCCCGAACTCGGTCAGGTAGATCGGCAGGTGCGAGGGGATCGTGTGGGCCGCCGCCGCGCGGTCGAGCGCCTTCGACAGGCGCGAGAGCGAGCCGATCGTGACGTTGTCCTTGATCGGGTCGACGTAGTGCGGGTTGACGGCCTTCGTGTAGGCGTGGTGGGCGTAGCCGCTCATCTGCAGCTTCCCGCACGAGCCCGCCGGGCGGTAACGCGCGTTGAGGCAGAGGGCGCTGCGCAGGAACGCGAGCGGGGCGACGTCGTGCAGCAGCGCGCGCGAGCCTTCGCGCTTGACGTTCACCGTGTCGTAGCCGCTCGGCGCGGTCTCGCCGAACAGCACCTTCGGGTGGACCAGGCCGGCGGCCTGCAGGCCCGCGTAGCCGGACTGGTAGAGGCCCCGGTAGATCCGCGGCGAGGCCGGCGTGCCGTTGGAGTTCCACTGCGGCATCAGGAACGCGGGGTGGTTCGGCTCGTTCCAGATCGAGAAGACCGAGACCTGCGAGCCGAACTGGCGGCCGACGGCGGTCATGAATTCCTGAAAGTCGCGGTCGTCGGGACGCGTGATGTAAGGGGCCTTGTGGTCGGACGTCGCCCAGCGCGGCACGGGGGAGGTCACGGTCAGCAGCACCGGCCAGCCAAGGGCGTGGGCCTGGGCGATCGCGCTCGCGTACGCGCCCCAGGAGTAGACCGCGGGATCGGTCGCGTCGAAGGCGGGCTTCGAGGCGCTCGTCGCGGCGGGCGCGACGGCGCCCCACGAGAGCTCGATGCGCAGGGCTTTGACGCCCAACGTCTGCATCTGTTCGAAGACCTTCGCCTGGTTCGGCCCGACCAGCGTGGCGCCCGCCTCGAAGAAGGTCGTCTGGCTGCGGGACGCCGAGGCCGTGGCGGGGGCGGCCGCAGCGGCGGTCAGGACGCAGGCGAGGATCGAGAGAGAGAGGGAGCGGAGTTTTGGCATGGTCCGTTGAGACACCTCAGCGCAGGGAAGGTTGCGGTGGATATAGCTTTCCGGGCCGTGAGCGCACCGATCGCACCGGACGACATCGTCCGCACCACGGCGGAGGGGGAGGCTAACAGCCGCCCTCCCCTGCTCGTTCTCGACCCCCTCGAGGCGTTCCTGACGGAGCAGGGGCTCGGCTCGGGCGAGGTCCACGTGACGCCGATCGGAGAGGGCCACTCGAACGTCACCTACCTCGTCGAGCGCAGCGGGGAGGAGTTCGTCCTGCGCCGCCCGCCCCGCCCGCCGCTGCCCCCGAGCGCCCACGACGTGCTCCGCGAGGCCCGGCTGCTGAAGGCGCTGCGAGACACGCCGGCGCGCGTGCCGGCCGTGCTCGCGGTCGGCGATGAGGAGTCGATCATCGGCGCGCCCTTCTACGTGATGGAGCGCGTCGAGGGCGACGTGATCGTGAACTCGATGCCCCCCGCGCTCGACAACCCGACCGAACGCGCCCGAACCGCCGACGAGCTGATCGACGCGCTCGTCGAGATCCACGCCGTCGACTGGCGCGCCGCGGGCCTCGAGGACTTCGGCAAGCCCACGGGCTACCTGGAACGGCAGCTGCGGCGCTTCCTCGGCCTCTGGGAGATCAACAAGACGCGGGAGATCCCGGCCGTCGAGAGCGTCGCGACGTGGCTCGGCGAGAACCTGCCGAACCCGAACCCACCCGCCCAGGCGACGATCGTCCACGGCGACTTCCGGCTCGGCAACACGCTCTTCGCGCCGGGCGCTCCCGCGCGCCTGGCCGCGGTGCTCGATTGGGAGATGGCGACGATCGGCGATCCGCTCGCGGATCTCGGGTACCTCTGCATGATGTGGACGGAGGCCGGGGACCCGACGGGCGGGATGCGCGACTCGCTCGGCGCCGTGACCCGCGCGGAGGGCTTCCCCACCCGCGCCGGGATCATCGCCCGCTACGAGGAGCGCTCGGGCCGCTCGATGAGCGACATCCGCTGGTACACGACGCTCGCGCTTTGGAAGAGCGTCGTCTTCATGGAGGGCAACTACAAGCGCGCCGTCGCCGGGACGACCGACGACCCCTACCTGAAGGCGTTCGGCGAGGGCGTGCTCGAGCTGGCCCGCCAGGCGGAGGCGGTGTCGCGCGGCGATGTCTGAGCCCGCGACGGCCCACCGCAGCGCGCTCTTGATCGACTGGGGCGGGGTGCTCACGACGAACCTGTTCGCGTCCTTCCACGCTTACTGCGTCGCGGCCGAGATCGACCCGAGCCTGCTGCTGGGCCGGTTCCGCACCGACCCTGAGGCGCGCAAGCTGCTAATCGCCCTCGAGACGGGGGCGCTCGACGAGGCCACCTTCGAGCAGCGCTTCGCGAAGCTGCTGGAGGTCGAGCCGGACGGGCTGATCGACGGGATGTTCGCCGGGGTCGAACCGGACGGCGCGATGGTCGAGGCCGTGCGGCTGGCGCGCGTCGCGGGGATCAAGACGGCGCTCGTCTCGAACTCGTGGGGCGTGCACCGCTACCCCCACGACATGTTCGACGAGCTCTTCGACGGGGTCGTGATCTCAGCCGAAGAGGGGATCCGAAAGCCCGCCCGCAAGATGTACGAGCTGGGGGCCGAGCGGGCCGGAGCCGATCCCTCGGAGTGCGTCTACGTGGATGACCTCCCCTTCAACCTCACGCCGGCCGAGGAGCTGGGCATGGCGACCGTGCATCACACGAGCGCCGAGACGAGCATCCCGGAGCTGGAAGCGCTGCTCGGCGTGAAGCTGCAAGCAGACGCCGCCGCCTGACGGATTCCACGCCCGCGCGCCCGACGGCAACCCGCGGGGAGCGGAAACCGCCGCGAGCGGCGCGCCGGGCGATTGCCCACGCGCCGTCGCGACGATCTCGGCTTCGCTCAGGCGAAGATCTCTGAGGACCTTTCCATCGTGAGGCTGAACGTCGTTTCGATCGCGAACTGTTTCGGTCCAGAGGTGAGTAACAGGTAGGCGCCGCTGATCAGCGTCCCGCTTTCGTTGTAGTAGGAGGTGAATTCTTGAATCCCACTGCTCTGCGCCGCCGTCACTAAGAAGCTCGTCACGAACGTGTTGATCGGCGTTATCGGAAGGACGAAGCCCTTGTTTTCGTGAGTGGCGAATTCACCCAGGCAGGAACTCGTCAAGGCCGGCAGGGACATCAACAAGCCGACCTTCGTGGGCGATAAGGCAATTCGGACGAAATGGAATTCGCCCGTCCATAATAAGATCCCCGACGCGTCGCCCGTGGTGTGACACTCGAGCCCGCCCGGGGCTCGGCAGTTTTCGACGTCGAACTTGTATACACCCGCATGACTCGAGGTGACTTCACCGCTGACTTTCGTTTGCTGGCATTCGAGTGTGATCGAGCCGGCAACGTGAAATCTCGTCAACCCGGCGGTGCCCGTGAACTTGACGGGCAGGGAGCCCGTCGATACTAAGAATTCGGGTAACGCCGCTGAGGCGTCGCCCGCTGAGCAGAGCATGAAGACGGCGAGGCCCATCATCGCCGACAGCATTCGTAGTCGCATTCTGCGCTCCAGTTCGGATTACGGGGTACGCCACCCGGCGAGCGCCCACTCGGCCAAAGCGTCCTCTCGCCGGCGCTCGTCAGGCGGCGCTGGCCGCAAACTGGCACCGACCGGGTCGCGCAGTCAAGGCGCCGTGGACCGTTGCCGCAGCTCCCTTCGGCGGCGATCCCCGCCCGGACAGGCCCCCTCGGACGCCCTCCGGCGAGGCGGCGTCGGAGACAGCGAGACCGAGCTCGCGCTGCGAGCCGCCGGTCCGCGTCGAGATGCTCCAGCGATACGGCGTCGGCGAGCGGCCCCGATACCTCCGCCTATCCGCCCTCGATCAGCTCGAGCCGGTTCCCCCAAGGATCCTCGGTGTAGAAGCGGCGAGCGGACAACGCCCCATCCCAGGTGACGGGTGCCCCGACTCCCGCCAACCGGTCCGCCAGCGCGTCGATCGCGCCCGCGCCGACGCGTAGCGCCGGATGCGCCTTCCTCGCCGGCACGAACCCCCGCTCGACGCCGATGTGCAGCTGACGCCCGTCCGCGAGCGCGAACCACGCCCCGCCCCGCGCGCGCAACTCCTCGGGCTTCTCAACCTCCGCGAGCCCGAGCAGATCCCCGTAGAAGCGCCGCGCCGCGGCCTCGCAGCCGGGCGGCGCGGCGATCTGGACGTGGTCGAGCCCGAGGACCGGGCCGCTCAGTCCCTGCTCCCCCGCCCGTACATGAACTTGAAGAAGCCGGCCAGCAGCTTCGAGGTGCGCGACTTGTACGGGTACATGAAGATTTCCTTCTTCATTGCCAGTTTCGGCGTCACGACGATCGACTGCTGGGAGCAGTACTTGCGGATTCCCCCGGGACCGTGGCGGGTACCCAGGCCGGACTCCTTGGCGCCGCCCATCGGCAGCTCGAGCACGGTGTAGTTGATCATCGCGTCGTTGACGTTGGCCGCGCCCGAGTGGATGCGCCGTGCGATCTGCTCGCCCTTCTCGGTGTCGCGCGAGAAGACCGACGCGCCGAGCCCGTAGGCGGAGTCGTTGGAGAGCCGCACGGCCTCGTCGGCGTCGCGGACCTTCATGATCGGCAGCGTCGGCCCGAACGTCTCCTCGGTCATGCACTTCATCGTGTGGTCGACGTCGACCAGGACGGTCGGCTCGAAGAAGCGGCCCGCCCCGGGAGCCTGGTTTCCGCCGGCGAGCACGCGCGCGCCCTTCTGCACGGCGTCGGCGACGTGGTCCTTGATCGTCTCCAGCTGCGGCGGGAAGGTGATCGCACCGACCTCGACGGAGCCCGGGCCTTCGGGCTTGCCGACGCGCAGCTCGCGGACTTTCTCGGCGACTTTGGAGACGAACTCGTCGTAGACGGGCTCCTCGACGTAGACGCGCTCGATCGAGATGCAGGTCTGGCCCGCGTTCTGCATCGAGTAGTAGGTCGCGAAGTTCGCGGCCCGCTCGAGGTCGGCGTCGGAGAGGACGATCATCGGGTCCTTCCCGCCGAGCTCCAGGGACGCCGGGATCAGGCGCCGCGCGGCGGCTTCGGCGACCTTCTTGCCCGTCTTCGTCGAGCCCGTGAACATGATCATGTCGACGTGCTCGATCAGCGCCGCGCCGGTCTCGCCGCGGCCCGTGGCGATCTGCAGGACGTTCTCGGGCAGGCCGCTCTCGCGCATGCCCTCGGCGAGCAGCATCGAGGTCAGCGGCGTGATCTCCGACGGCTTGAGGATCACGCTGTTGCCCGCCATCAGCGCCGGGATGCAGTCGCCGAAGGAGTTCGTCAGCGGGTAGTTCCAGGGCCCGATCACGCCGATCAGGCCGAGCGGGCGGTAGCGGTTGATGAGCTTCTTGCCCTTGACGAGCACCTGGCTGGACTTGATCCGTTCGTCGGCGAGGTAGTCGGCGCCGTACTTGGCCCAGAACCCGAACGCGTTGCCGGCGTAGCCGATCTCGGCGAGCTCGGCGTCCTCGAACGTCTTGCCGGTCTCGGACATGATCGTCTGCACGACCCGTTCGGCGTTGTCCATCACCCACTTCTGCGCGCGCAGCAGCACCCGGGCGCGACCCTCGAAGCCGTAGGCCTCCCACTCCGGCTGAGCGGCCCGGGCGCGGGCCGCCATCTCGGCGACCTCCTGCGGCGACATGTCCGGCACCGTGGCGATCGTCTCGCCCGTTGCGGGGTTCTCGACGGGGATCCCGCCCGCGATCGGTGCGGCGCCGTTCGCGACGCCGTTCTCAGACTCGGTCAACTGCTGCTCGACGGTGGCCATCTCTTCTCCCCTGCTCGCTCGCTGGTAGTACGAACATTACTCCCGTCGCTGAGCATCCGAGCGGTCACTGGCCGCCCAGCCAGAAACCGCCTACGGGAGCAACTCGACCTGCACGTCGAGCGCTCGATAGATCTCCAGCGCACGGCGGTCCCGCGTCGCCAGGCCGAGGCCGTGCTCGCGCGCGACCGCCCCGACGAGCGCGTCATAGACCGCCCCGCCGGAGATCCCCAGCACATCGAGCTCGTCCAGAAGCGCATCCGCAGCAGCCGAGCCGAGGAACCGGCTGAAAGGGAAGTTCGCAGCGAGCAGACGCGTCACCGCTGCCGACGTGCGACGCGCCGGCGGCGGCAGGCGGGTGAGCACCGAGAAGGTCTCGAAGGCCGCATGTCCGGCAAGGCCGAGCTTCCGGCCCGCGAGTCGGCGCCTGGCTTCGGGATGGTGGTCGTGATCGATGACGGCGAGCGCCACCGCGGCGCTCGTGTCGACGAGCAGATCCGGGGCCTCAGCGCTGCCCGGCATCGCGCAGCGAGCGCACCAACTCGTCGCTGACCGGCACTCCCGTCGACCCGATGACGAGCCGCCCGTCCTCTTCCTGAAGCGTGTCTTCCGCGGGAAGCTCGATGCGAAGCCCGCTGCCCTCCGCCGTCACCTCGACCTCGCCCGGTCGTAGACCGACGTGCTCCCGCAGTGGCTTCGGGATGACCAATCGCCCTGCCTGATCAATGGTTGCACGCATGCCTTGAAAATACCATGTCCTAACACTGAAGGCGGCAACACAGCGAGAGGAAGTAGCGTTGCTCACGCAGATGGCACCGCGGACGCGGATAGGTTCGTCGGCACTACTCGTCGCGGCGTGCTTGGCGACGGCCGGATGCGGGTCGATCGAGAGCCGGGACGAGCGCGCCGCTCGCGCATTCCTGACAGCGGTGCATGAACTCGAAGCGGCTGCCGCTCGCGATGCACCGCAGGAGCAGAAGGCGGTGCGGCAACTGCTCGCCAGGGTCCGCGCGGATTGCCCGGGCGTCCTTTCAGGAGCTCCCGCGGATGGCGGCCCGCTGCGCCGCGAGGCTGTGGCTGCCATTGGGATCGCGCGCCGGCGACCGGTGAAGGCGGAGCTCGCGCATTTCATCGGCCTCGTCCGAGTACTCAGCTTCACCCACCCGGACATCAAGGTGGAAGCGGACAAGATGGCGAGCGACGACGGACGGCTCGCGGCGCTTCCACAGCCGAACCTGTGCGCCGATGCGCGTGCGTACATGCTGTCCCGCGGAAAGACGCTCCCGGCCGGAACGCGGCGACTGTTCAAGGACAGCGACGGCGCCGACCGGAGGAGCCGGATCGCCTACGTGCCCCTGGCCGAGATCACTACGCTTCGAGGATTGACCCTGCGCTACGAAAGCGCGGGAGCTTGGCTGCACCGGGCGGCGGCGAACGCGCGGCTGGCAAGGAAGCTGCTCGGCGGAGCACCCGAACCACTCCTCACCGAGCGCAACCAGCTCCTGAGCGCGCTCGGGCTGCGCCCGGAACAAGCGCAGAGCAGTACCTACCCAGGGCCTTCAACTCAACACAGCAAAGCTACTCCGAGAACTCGATCGAGCTGATCCCGATCGGCTCGGCGGGACGGTCGGCGCCGTCGGTCTGCACGCCCTCGAGGCGGTCGACGACGTCCATCCCGTCGGTCACCTGACCGAAGACCGTGTGCTTGCCGTCGAGCCACGGGCACGCGTCGGCGGTGACGATGAAGAACTGCGAGCCGTTCGTGTCGGGGCCGGCGTTCGCCATCGCGAGCGCGCCGCGGACGATCTTGTGCGGGTTGATCTCGTCCTCGAAGGTGTAGCCGGGTCCGCCGGTGCCGGTGCCCTGGGGGCAGCCGCCCTGGATCATGAAGTCTTTGATCACCCGGTGGAAGGTGAGGCCGTCGTAGAAGCCTTCGCCGGCCAGCTTGCGGAAGTTCTCGACTGTCTTGGGAGCCTCCTCGTCGAACAGCTCGAAGACGATCGGTCCCTCAGTGGTCTGCATAGTCGCTGTTGTGGGCATCGCCCCACTGTATCCGGCGGGCCCCGAGTCTCCGGCGGGTGCGCCCGGAGACGAGCGCCCCGCTATCCGACTCGCTCGAGGCTGAGGCGGTGCCCGTCGACGCTCTTGCCGTCGACGGTGGCGATCACCTTGTCGGCCTCGCCCGCCGGCACCGACAGGAAGGAGAAGCGGTCGAGCACCAGGACGTCGCGGACCGCCTCGCCGTCGAGACCCGTCGTGGACGTCACCGCGGAGACGATGTCCGCGACCTTCAGTCCCGAGGCGCGGCCCCCGCCCAGCACCAGCTTCACGTACGGCTCGTCCTCGTCGGTGCGCGTGATCTTCGGCTTGGAGTGGCGCCGCGGGCGCTCCTTGACCGGCGTCGGCGGCGCCTCAGCGCCCTTCTCCCACTTCGCGACCGAGGTCCCGATGTGTCGTTCGATCGCCTCCAGCTCGCGCTTCTGGCGATCCTCCACGAACGTGATCGCGCGCCCCGTCCGCCCGACCCGGCCGGTCCGCCCGATGCGGTGGACGTAGGTGTCCGGGCTCGTCGGGACGTCGTAGTTGACGACGTGAGTGACCGTCGAGATGTCTAGGCCCCGCGCCGCAACGTCGGTCGCGACGAGGATCGGCACCCGCCCGCCCTTGAAGGCGAGCATCACGCCGTCTCGCGAGCCCTGCGACATATCGCCGTGCAGCGCCCGCACGTTCATCCCGCGGTCGCGGAGGGTCCTGTAGAGCTGGTCGCAGCGGACCTTCGTGCGCACGAACACGATCGCCTGGTCCGGTTTCTCGGCGCGGAGCACCTCGACGAGCATCTCCGGCTTGTGCTTGGTCTCGACGGGGAGCTGGAACTGGGCGACCGTGTCGATCGTGAGCGTCGCCGCCTCGACCTTGATGACCTCCGGGTCGTACATGTAGCGGTCGGCGAGTTTGCGGATCGGCGGCGGCATCGTCGCGCTGAAGAGCGCCGTCTGACGCCCGGACGGAGTCAGCGAGAGGATCTTCTCGACGTCCTCGAGGAAGCCCAGGTCGAGCATCTCGTCGGCCTCGTCGAGCACCACGAAGCGGCAGTCGCTGAGCATCAGCGAGTGCCGCGAGATCAGGTCGAGGACGCGCCCGACGGTCCCCACCACGACATGGCCCCCGGCCCGGAGCTGAGCCTGCTGCGTGCGGATCGGCGCCCCACCGAAGACGGCGACCACGTCGACCCCGCCGGTGGCGGCGTAGGCGCGGAGCGCCTGGGTCACCTGGATGCAGAGCTCCCGCGTCGGCGTCAGCACGAGCGCCTGGACGGACTGCTCGGAGGCGTCGACGTATTCCATGATCGGCAGCCCGAAGGCGGCCGTCTTGCCCGTCCCCGTCTGAGCCTGGCCGATCACGTCGCGACCCTGGAGCAGCGAGGGGATCGCCTCTTCCTGAATCGGGCTCGGCGACTCGTAGCCGAGGTCCTGAACGGCGCGAACGGTTGACTCGGAGAGGCCGAGCTCGGCGAAGGTCTTTCCCATCAGGCGGTCGGGTCCAATAGCAGCTTGCCGGTGGTGCGGCGGGCGCGCAGGTCGATCTGCGCCTGCGGCGCCTCCTCCAGAGGATAGGTCTGCCCGACGATCGCGCGCAGCTCGCCGGCGGCGGCGCGCGCGAACAGATCCGACAGAGCCTCCGCGAATAGCCCGGGCCGCTCGAGCGTGTGAAACAGCCAGAACCCGACCACCGAGCGCGAGTGGCGCAGCAGCGATCCCGTCCGAACCTCGTTCTGATCGCCGGTCGCGATGCCGTTGACGACGATCCGACCGAACGGGGCGAGCGCTTTGATCGAGGCGGCGAAGACCGCCCCGCCGGAGGAGTCGAGCACGAGATCGACCTCACGGCCCTCGTTGGCTTCGATCAGTCGCTCGGTCAGGCCCTCCGGCTCGGGCGCGATCGCAACGTCGGCGCCGAGCGCCCGCGCCAGGTCGCGCTTCTCCTCGCTCGAGGCGGAGGCGATCACCCGCGCCGCGCCGAAGGCCGGGGCGAGCTGGGTCGCCAGCGACCCGACGCCGCCCGCGGCGGAGTGCACCACGACCGACTCGCCCGCGGCGAGCCTGCCCGCGGTGCGCAGCAGGTGCCAGGCCGTCGTTCCCTGGATCACGAGCGCCAGGGCCGTCCCGTCGTCGACGCCGTCGGGGATCGGGAAGACCCGCTCGGCGGGCGCGACCGCGTACTCCGCGTAGCCGCCCGAGCCGACCAGCGCGACAACGCGCTCGCCCGACTCCTCGTCGACCCCCGCCACCTCGCCACCGGGCACGAGCGGCAGCGTCGCCTTCTGTACGTAGGAGTTCGTGCGGGTGTGGGTGTCGGCGAAGTTGAGCCCCGCGCGGGCGACGCGGATCAGCCGCTCGCCGGGGCCGGCCTGCGGCCTGGGCAGCTCGGCCAGCCGCAGCACCTCGGGCCCGCCGAACTCGGTCATCTGGATCGCTCGCATCAGACCCCGAGGCTATCTCAACGTCGATGGAGGGTTCGGTCGAGCCTCGATGCTGCGCGTGCGAGGCCGGTTCCTCTAAGGTGCCCGCCGATGCCAATCACCGTGGTCGGGTCGATCGCCTATGACACCGTGAAGACGCCCTTCGGGGAGCGCGAGCGGATGCTCGGCGGCGCGGCGGTTCATTTCGCGCTGGCCGCGTCGTTCTTCGACGACGTATCGGTCGTCGGACCCGTCGGGGAGGACTTCGGGGACGCCCAGATCGAGGTCATGACCAGACGCGGCGTCGACGTCGGCGCGATCGAGCGGGTCGCGGGGGGCAAGACCTTCTTCTGGCAGGGGGAGTACGGCTGGGACCTGAACACGCGCGAGACGCTCGACACGCAGCTCGGCGTCTTCGAGGGCTTCGAGCCGAAGCTGACCGAGACCGCGCTCGCCAGCGACGTGCTGTTCCTCGCCAACATCCAGCCCGACCTGCAGCGCGACGTCCGGGGCCTGCTGCCTGACGCGCGCTTCGTCGCGCTGGACTCGATGAACCTCTGGATCGACGTCGCGCGCGACTCGCTCGTGGAAGCGATCCGCAGCGTCGACTGCGTGATCCTCAACGACGCCGAGCTGCGCCAGCTGACGGAGAAGCCGAACCTCGTCTCGGCCGCCCGCGAGGTCCTCTCCTGGGGTCCCCCCGAGGGCGCGCCCGGCCGCGGGCCGAGCGTGATCGTCGCCAAGCAGGGGGAGTACGGGGCCGCGCTCGTGACCCGTGAGGGCTTCTTCGCGCTGCCCGCGTACCCGCTGGAGACCGTGATCGACCCGACCGGCGCCGGCGACACGTTCGCCGGCGGCTTCGTCGGCTACATCGCCGCCCACCCCGACGAGGAGCTCGGCGACTCGCTGCTGCGCAGGGCGATGGCCCACGCGACGGTGCTTGCGTCCTTCAACGTCGAGGAGTTCGGGACCGAGCGCCTGGAACGGCTCGAGTCCTCCGAGATCGCCGCGCGGATCGAAGAGCTGCACGCGATGACGCAGTTCAGCGGCGCCCCCCTCCAGCTGCGCGGCTGAGCGTTCCGGCGCGGCATCGGCCCCGCTTGCGCGGCGCGGCCAGGGGGTATGATCGCCGCAGTGGACGTGTGGACCTTCCTCTGGTTGATGGTCTTCCTGAAGATCCCGATCGTCGGTCTCTTTTTGATCGTCCGCTGGGCCGTGCGCCAGACGCCGGAGACCGCGGGCGAGGGCGAGGGAGGGATCGGGCCGCGGCCCAGGCCCCGTCACCCGCACCACCCGCGCAGCCGTCCCCCTCGCCTGCCCCGTCGCGGCCCGCACGGCGACCCCGCTCCCGTGGCGCCGCCGCGGATGCGCGCCGTCGTCGCGATGCGCCACGGACGGCGTGTCTGAGCGTCCGCTGCCCGGCGGACAGCTCGGCCGCACGCGCAATAATCGGAAGCTCGGGCATCGAACCCTCGGATAGGAGACGCAGATGAGCACGGAGACCCAGCCGGGGACCGCAAACGGGCAGGCCGCCGGAGCCGGCCACGAGACGCTCACGGTGACCGACAACCGCACCGGCCGGACCTACGAGCTGCCGGTCACCGACGGGACCGTGCGCGCGACCGACCTGCGCCAGATCAAGGTCGACCCCGACGAATTCGGGCTGATGGCCTACGACCCGGCCTACATGAACACCGCCTCCTGCCGCAGCTCGATCACCTACATCGACGGCGACGCGGGGATCCTCCAGCACCGCGGCTACCCGATCGAGCAGCTCTGCGAGCACTCCACGTACCTCGAGGTCGCCTACCTGCTGATCAACGGCCGGCTGCCCAACGAGGCCGAGCTGAAGGGCTGGGTCGACGAGATCACGATCCACACGTTCGTGCACGAGAACGTCAAGGACTTCATGCAGGGCTTCCGCTACGACGCCAACCCGATGGGGATGCTCGTCGCCTCCGTCGGCGCGCTCTCGACCTTCTATCCCGACGCGAACAAGATCCATGACGAGCGCATCCGCGCGATCCAGATCATCCGCCTGCTCGCGAAGATGCCGACGCTCGCCGCCTTCTCCTTCCGGCACAACATGGGCCAGCCCTACGTGTACCCGGACAACGACCTGAACTACGCCGGCAACTTCCTTTCGATGATGTACAAAATGACCGAGCTCAAGTACGAGCCCGATCCTCGGCTGGAACGTGCGCTGGACGTCCTGTTCATCCTGCACGCCGACCACGAACAGAACGCCTCCACGAGCGCCGTGCGCTCCGTCGGCTCGACCCAGGTCGACCCCTACTCGGCCGTCGCCGCCGGCGTCGCCGCGCTCTACGGCCCGCTGCACGGCGGCGCCAACGAGGCCGCCCTGCGGATGCTCGCGCGGATCGAGAAGGTCGAGAACATCCCCGACTTCCTTGAGGGCGTGAAGGCGGGCAACGAGCGCCTGATGGGCTTCGGCCACCGTGTCTACAAGAACTACGACCCGCGCGCGCGGATCATCCGCAAACACCTCGACGCCGTCTTCGAGGTCCGCG
>Ga0134125_10000312_pt1 | contig 67166 bp, 57 predicted proteins | sample KB31751_FD_96464 | JGI IMG/M metagenome (GOLD analysis project Ga0134125, IMG submission 96464) | Terrestrial soil microbial communities with excess Nitrogen fertilizer from Kellogg Biological Station, Michigan, USA - KB3-175-1 | ecosystem: Environmental > Terrestrial > Soil > Unclassified ... | reverse complement strand
TTGAACCATCCACCAGCTCCCGCAGGTGGGATTCAGTAAACAACGACATCTACATTGGTAGGCTGGACTTGAAGGTAACCACCAGCTGCCGCAGGTGGGATTTAAGACTTTTCGTGCAAAGCTAGTTAGACACATATATTCTTGCACCGTTCAACGGGTTCTCACCAATGCCATCGAAGAAACCGTTGAAACGGTTCCTTAGCTTGATTTAGCGCCGGCGCCCGGTTTGAAACCGGCTGTGAATGAAATGAAGAGACTCCGAGGGTTCGATCAATCTGAAAATATCAAAAGGAGTCTATGATGAGTCTTATCTTTTCAATACTGCTGGCTTTCAGCTTATTCGTCCCGGGGTATCAGCAGAAAAACGCGTCACCGGAATCGAAGCTGGTGCAGTTTCACATGGCCCTCCTGAAAAAGGGACCGAACTGGACAGCTACACGCACGAAAGAAACCGAGCAACTTTATCAAGCCCACCTGGAGCGCGTGAAATCGCTGCTTGAGTCGGGTAAAGCCGTTGTCGCTGGACCGCTAACGGATGACGGCGAGATTCGCGGAATTTATATCTTTCGAGCGTCCTCTGCGGACGAAGCAAAAGCCTGGGCCAATGACGATCCGGGGGTGGTTGCAGGGCATTGGGTTGTAGAGATGCATCCGTGGTGGTCTGAAGATGTTTTCAAGCAGGCGAATTCCCCACTTAAGTGGACGACGGTTTACCTCGCGTTCCTGGTCCGGGGTTCGTTTTCACCACCGACGAAAGAAGCGGCGGAGGAATTGCAAAAAGCTCATCTCGCCAATATTAATCGTCTTGCTGAAATGAAGAAGTTAATCGTAGCCGGACCGTTCGGTGATAATGGAGCTTTACGCGGAATCTTCGTGTTCAAGGTCGGCTCAATGGAGGAAGCAAAAGTCTTGACGGAGACGGATCCAGCTGTCAAAGCCGGAAGGTTGGTTTTGGATCTTCATCCGTGGCAAGTTCCGGAAGGCAGTCTGCCATGATCAATATCAATGTCACGGGGTTCCTCACGGAATTCACCGACGGGAAACATCAGATTGTACTGAATAGCTCGGCCGAAACCGTCGGTGAAGCGTTGGCCGAGTTGTGGCAGATGTACGTTGGGCTTCGCGATCGAGTAGTAAATGAGCAGGGCCAGATTCGCCTACACGTAAATGTATTCCTGAACGACGAGAATGTTCGCCGGCAAAAGGCGTTGGCTACACCGCTGCGCGACGGAGACGAGATTACCATCCTACCATCCGTCAGCGGCGGTTAGCCTTTTGTGCTGCAAGCTGCCAGCCTGCAGAGTGTGCTTTTAGGATTCTTCATTGAGAACATCGGCGTACAAAGCCAGAGGGTCCGCGACCAAAATGACAATGAGAATGGTAAATGAAGTATGGCAAATCGCTCTAGTTTTTTGAGCGTTGTAGCTGGTCGAGTCTTCGACAGGCTGGCAGCCTGTCGTACGAGGGGAGATCAAATGAAAGCAATCTGGAATAATGCGGTAGTTGCTGAGAGTGATGACACCGTGGTCGTGGAAGGAAACCATTATTTTCCGCCCGATGCGATCACGCGGGAGTACTTTCAAGATAGCGACCGTCACACGATTTGCCCCTGGAAAGGCGAGGCGAGCTATTACAATGTCGTCGTCAATGGAAATGTAAACAAGGATGCCGCGTGGTACTACCCGGATCCGAAGCCGGCAGCTGAGGAGATTAGGAATCGAGTCGCCTTTTGGCGCGGCGTCAAGGTTGAGGCTTAAAGTCCGACTATCTTTTGCTTTCGCCAAAGCGCCTTTTGGACCTCGGTATTAACTACAACTGAAGTTTGGTCGGCATTTCCCTGAACACCCCGCGTACACAGCCCGTATAACTCTTCGTTATGTATTGTCCTGGATGCGGTTCTGAAGAACGTCAAATGAGCCAGTATTGCCGTGGCTGCGGTACGGACCTGCGTCCGGTGCGGCTGAGTCTAGAACGCCCTGATGCAGTTACAGCTTCAGCGGTCAGCGCTCGCGAGGAAATCGGTCGCGTCTTTGCCGAGAAAATTCGTGAAGTAGACGATTCACGAGATCTAAAACGTATCGCCGAAGACGTCCTGCCGCAAATTGAAAAGTTTCTCGAGTCGCCTGAAGAAAAGCGTCTGCGCCGTATGCGAGCAGGGGTCGTAACTGCTGCGAGCGGGTTGGGGGCAGCTATATTAGCGGGTTTGTTATTGGCAGTAATCCACAACCCTAAAGATCCCGATGCAATCCCGTTGTTAGTTTTTTTTGCGGGACTTGGAGTGGTCTGTTTCGCTATCGGCCTGGGATTGGTCATTAATGGTCTCGTGTTCACACGCTTGCCCAAAGGGATCAAAGACCTTTCAGACTCGAAGAACTTGCTCGATTCCGGATACGCCGCGCCACAGTTGCGGCCAGCGCTGGACCGACCTGACATGGCTCGCTCGCCCTCAACTTCGGATCTCATTCCCGCCGAAGTTCCACGAGCCTCGTCAGTCACCGAACATACGACTCACCACCTCAAACGCGACTAACCCCACCGGCGTTCAGAGTTCAATCTTCAGATTGTGTAGCGGCCAAATCACAAACTAAAGTTTGAACTCTTAACACCTGTAACTACGCTTAGCGTCTAAGCTACAATCACTTCATGCCAGTCAACCTCGAAGGTGGATGCCGTGTCATCGACATGCGCGAAGGCGAAGCTGTGGAACATGGAACGCTTCGCATCTGGTCACCCATTGGACGACGAACTGGCGCGCAAGCAATCTCTCTTCGCGTTCTCGAGTTTGCTCCTGGCACTTCACCAGGCTTTCGCAACGAAACCTGTGACGAGACTTTTTACGTTTTGGAAAGGGACGAAGCGGAAGTCGCTCGTGAAGATCCAACTCCGCAAGCGCTGACCGTGTTCATCGACGGATGGCCGTTTGATGTTGCAGCTCAAACGGGAATTTACTTACGTCCCGGTCAGACCTTCACTTTCCAGAATCGCGAAGATCATTCGGTGGTTTTGATTAGCTCACGCTGTCCCGATCCGGCAGACAGCGCAACTCAGTTTGTCGAACCATTAGTCTCCCCGATGTCGACCTCTCCGGAGAAAGCCCCATTGGTTCGTCTCGCTGATCGAGCTGCGCAGCCAACTGCCGACCGTTGGTATCGAGTTCTTGTCGACAATGAGATTGGCAGCGAGCAGGTAACTCAATTCGTTGGTTCAATCCCGCCAGGCCGGGCACCCGATCATTTTCATCAATACGAAGAAGTGTTGTTTATTCTTCGAGGCCAGGGACGAATGTGGGCGAGTGAAAGTAACACGCCAATTGCGCGCGGCTCATGTATCTTTCTACCTCGCACTCAAGTTCACTGTGTCGAGAATATCGGAGATGGGGAATTGCGATTGCTCGGCGTATTCTATCCAGCCGGCAGCCCGAGTGTGAGGTATGATGTTGATGATCTGGCGTAGTAGTAAGTTCATCACCGCATGACTACCTAAGGAGGCTTATGTCCCACTATCTTAGCCGCGAGTTTTGTCGACCGATGGCCGGCCAGCGGTTTGTAGTGAGAGGAGAACAATACGAACTTGGTGGACACGTTGGTGACGGAGCAGTCGGCTTGGTAAGAAAAGCCACCCGCTTAAAGGACAAGGCTCTGCAAGCTGTCAAGTTCTTGGCACCAGATCCAAAGTATATTGAAGAATCGGTATTCGACGACGTTTCGGCGCGCTTTCGTCGAGAAGGGGAACGAGGAACCAATCTTAGGCATCCCCACCTCATAACGGTCTATGATTATTGCCACAATGCTGATGGTGAGTGCTTCGAATCGGACGACCCGAAGAACCCTTTTTTGTTGATGGAGTATGTTCATGGGAGACCATTGGAGAATTACATACGTAAGCTTGCATCTGAACAGAAAAAGGGAGTCAAAGAATTCAACGTCACCAGGCGTCGACTTCATATCGGAATACAAATTGCCAATGCGCTCGACGAATTGCACAGGATGAAACTGGTCCATCGCGATGTCAAACCTGCCAATGTTTTTCTCTCTAAGATGTCGAGAGAGGGTAATTACCCTTTTGCTAAACTGGGTGACTTCGGGATTGTGAAGTGGGGTGACTTTCATGCCTCGCTGTCTACTGGAATGCTCACGGCGACGAATCAGAGGGGTTTGGGAACAATGAAATACATGTCACCTGAGCAAGCAATCGCACCTAAAGATGTAACAGTGCGTTCAGATATATATTCTTTCGGAATAACTTTGTTCGAACTTTTCACAACTCAAATTCTTGCAAGTCCGCACCATGTATTTGAGGTTATGAATGCACGACTAAGTAGAGGCACAACTACAAGTAGGTTTCATCAGATGGGATATCGCCTTCGCGATCAAGATGAACACATTGCAGGCATTTTACTTGAAATGCATCTTAGAGGTGCTAGTGGTCGTCCCACTATCGACAAGGTTCGCGGACATCTAGAATCTGAATACGAACGACGATACGATAGCAATTGGGAAGACGACTTGCTCGCCAATGTCGAAAGCCGATTTGAAGATAGCTGGGACGAATAGAGTTAGCGACCAATAAGCTGCGCAAGAATCGCGAACGCCTCGCTCACCTCTTCGTCGGTGTTGAAGAAGTGCGGCGACATGCGCAGGCCTACGCCAGGGCGTGAATCAACAAAGACTTTTCTTTCCGCCAGGCGCTGGACCATCGCCGGACCGTCGGGCACTCCGATCATTATCGAGCCACCACGGTTGGCCATGGCGCGAGGAGTATTTACCTGCCAGCCCCGGTCCAAAGCAAACTCAATCATCATTTCCGTCCGTCGCTGGGACTCAGCCGAGATCACATCGATACCAACTTCAGAGATGATCTTCAAACCGCCCAAAGCTGAATACAGGGCCGGGATGCTCGGTGTTCCCTGGGCGAAACGCCTGACTGATTTCGCGTACCGCATCGGGACGTGAGCGAACTCAAAAGGCGCATCATGAGCTACCCAGCCCGTTAGTCGTGGCCTTAGATCTTTCTGCAAATCAGGTCGCACATACAAATAGCCACAGGCTGGACCGCCGCACAGCCATTTGATCGTACCGCCAATGAGAAAATCTACGTTCCAGTCTTTCGCCTCGAGTTTCATTGCACCGGCTGATTGATAAATGTCCAGCAAGCATAGAGCGCCGGCTTGATGCGCGCGTTCAACCACTGCACGAGCGTCTACTCTGTACGAGCTGCGAAATGAAGTGTGTGACATCGCCACCAACGCCGTGTTGTCGTCAATCGCAGCCAGAAGCTCTTCCAAATTGAGGCTGATACCGTCCGCAGAGTCCACAATTACTATCTCTGCGCCCAGAGCCCGCTGAGCTTCCCAGATGTATTCCATCGACGGGAAATCAAGCGCGGAAGTCACGACCTTCTTTCGCTTGCCGCCCGCGAAATCAAAACATGAAGCAACGGTGGCCAGCGCAATCGAAGCGTTTGGTTGAATTTGAATCGATCCCGATTCCGCGCCGATGATAGCGGCGATCTGGTCGCCAACATCCTGTGAAAGCTCCCACCAAGCCGTCGCCCACGCATCTTCGTTCGTGTGTTGTTCCCACGCAGCGCAGTAGGCTGACATGTATTCGCGAGCGGTTGTGGGCATCGGCCCGAGACTGTGACTGAGCAGATGTATGCCGGAGACGAGCGTGGGAAACTCTTCGCGGCGTCGATTGATGGCGGCTTGAGTCATTGAGTGTTCACACAGTGATCCAATTACGAGGCTTTAGAAAACGGCTTTGCCGCCGCACAGTGCGTAAGGCTGCGCCTTACCGTAAATCTCCATCGAGGCTATGCCTCTCCTCCCGAGGCGGAGCCTCGAAGCCTTAATGAGGCGCTGTGCCGGAAAGGCAAAGCCGCTTCCGCCCCCTATGCGGCGGCAAGCCGCTTATGTTCGGCGGCGGGCCAGCAAATACAGCACTGCACCGACTGCGCTCCACGCCAGTACCAGCTCGAGGCTGGTCAACGAATGATTTGCCAATCTTTCACTAAAACTATGTGTCTGCAGCGTGTGCACATCTTGCAGCACCTGGACAATGAGAATCGTTGCCATCGACAGCACCGAGAACAATGCTGCGCCTCGTTGCACCCATACGGGCAAGCCAATCGTAATCTCGGAATTAAGTTGCGGATTCAAGCGCGGAAGCAGGAGAAACACGAGGCTATGTAGAAAGTAGAGCAGCACCAGCGCAAATACTGCGACGTTCAAAGCCAATGACAACTGTTTGCTAATCAGCAGTACAAGACAGGCTGCTAAGGTCAACGTCAGCGCTCGCACCGGTGTTGCTGTCTTCGGATTCACGAATCCTAACCATGATGGCGCGAGCCGATCTTCAACAAATATCAAAGCTAACCGCGACGGAACGATCAACGTGGGATTCAAAGACGTCGTGATTGCCATTACTGCGCCAAGCGTTACAAAGCTGGTCGCTCCCCAAGGCAAGTAGACCGATGCTACCTCCGTCATTGGGGCGCTGCTTGATTGCAGTCGCGTCAACGGCAGAACTCCAAATGCCACCAGTGACATCAGCACAAAGATGAGCGCAGTTACGCTTATCCCGCGCAGAAAAACCATGGGCAGGCGTTGGGTGCTGTCCTTCGTTTCTCCAGCCGTTTGAGCCAGCGATTCAAAGCCCGCATAAGAAAAGAAAAGTGGTACAAGGCTGGCGGCCAATCCCGAAAATCCGTGCGTGAAGAAAGGTGAATAGTTGGCTGGCTTAATCGAGAAAAGACCGGGTACAACCAGCACGATTATTGCCAGGGCAAGCAATACACACATACCGACCTGAATGCGTCCGAACCAGCGCACGCCCACCACGTGCACGACGTAAAAGAAGAGCAAGCTGCCGATGGCGAGGGCTTGATGATAGAACTCTCCGCTCAGCCGGCGTCCGCTCAATTCGATGATGTAGTCAGCGAGCGCGCTCGCGAGGTAAGCTCCCGCGCCTACATAAGCAATAATCTTCAGCCACGATCCGATGTAAGCCGCAGCGTAGCCGCCCAGCGTCCGCGAGATGTGCAGGTATTCTCCACCTGGCTCGCGACCGAGCGGAGTCGAAATGAATGCTGCGTAAGGAACCGAAGTCGCGAGGATCGCCGGCATGAGCAGAATGTAACTCAGGATCACACTCGGCCCGGTGATCGAGCCGGCCTCACTCGTGACTTTGAAAATGCCGGCTCCGATCAGGATTCCGATCAGCGCTGCGTAGGACTCGACAGTCCCCAAATCTCGACGCAGCCGTCCGACGATCGCGCCGGTTTGCCCATCCTTTGAGTTTGGCTTCATAGTCAGTCAGTAAGACTTTAGCCGCAGATTACGCAGATTTCACGGATAAAGCGATAGAAGTTCCGGCGCTTTGAATGAAAGTTTTATCTGTTGAAATCCGCGAAATCTGTGGCTCAGTTTGTCCACGCCTAAAACCTTCGGGCAGGTAAATTAGGATTCAGAACTTTTTCTGCGCTTTCAACGCCTGCGACCGGCAGCTTCGAAGCATCTATCAACCCGAGCTGGGCCAGCACCGACGCCTGATCCCAGTAGATATGTTCATGCGCGAGTTTGCCATCGCGAAAATGAACTATGACTACGAGAGGCACTTTGACGTGCGCGCCGGTCGGCTCGACGCCGGGCAGCATCCAATCCATTTTGATCGTGTGGGTAAATTCAAAAACCATTTCGTCAACGATGCGATCGGCGCCAATCGTGCGCGACACCGCCGTCATCGAAGTGTCGGGCGGCATCTGCGGAATGAAGCGCTGAGAATAAAACTCACGAAGCTCATCATGGCCCACGCCTCCAGTCAGCACGGGAATGTGGTTCACGTACGCATCAGACACCATCGTCTTCAACGTAGCCTCGGTATCTCTGGTCGCGAACTCGTATTTGATGTGTTCCTCCCACACGTCGGAGAGCGATGGCGACGAAGCATTGAGATTGCGAACGAAGAATTCGAGCGTCCTTAGATGCGCAAGCTCGGCAGCGGCCGCATCGTAGTGCTCGCCGCCCTGACGTCCGAAGGCGTGATTTTGATCAGCGTAGGCGTGCAACGTAACGAGCGGATTCGAATCGAGCGCATCGTGAATCTGCGCCTGAGCTTCCGGCGGACAATATTTGTCTTTGCCGGCTATGTGCAGCAGCAACGGTGAAGTGAGACTAGTAGCTTCGCCGAGGCTTTTTTCGATGCTGACACCGTAATAACCCACTGCGCAATCCGGCTTGTAACGCACCGAGAGGAGATAGGCGAGATTGCCTCCCAGGCAAAATCCAACTGCCCCGACTTTGCCGGTGCAAGCTGGATGGGCGCGCAGAAAATCGCCAGCGGCTGCTGAGTCGTCTACAGCTTTGGCTTCGTCGAGACCGGCATACAAGGCAAACGCTTTCTGCCAACCCTCTTCAGTTTTGTCGGTAAGTTGTACGCCACGCTCCTGTCTCCAGAAGAGATCCGGGCAAAGCGCGACAAACCCGTGAGCTGCATACCAGTCCGCGACACTGCGCACAAACTCATTGACGCCAAAAATCTCCTGCAACACAACGATACCTGGACCATACCCGCCCGCGGGCAACGCGAGATAGCCCTCAAACTCTCCGCCGTCAAATGATTTGATTGTGATCATACCGAGCCTCTAATGCCCGAAGTCGGTGTCACCGTTTCGGCATATCAAGTACTTCATCAGAAGGGCAAACTAAATTGAGCGGGCGAGGAATTCTAACCTGCAACGGGAGCTTGAACTAGCTGTATTTTACTTGCGGGACTGGCTGAAGGATTTCGTACCTCATCAGAAAGATGCTGAATGTAGGTAAACGCTACCGGGCAGCCTTCTCGCGAGTCAGACTGGTTGAGTTAAATGAGAGTTACGCATCACGTAACCTGACGAGATCGTTAATTCCTCTAAAATGATTTACCGCTGACGATAGCTGACGATCATTAATTTGGCAGAGATGGACTATTGACAATCCAGAATCGGACGGCTACTTTCTGCAAGTCTCGCTGCTCAGCATTATCTCAGGTGCCCGGATCTCCAGCCTGAATTCCGAAGGACGCCCAACGGCCCTCTGATCGCAACCGAACCCGCAATTAGGGAGACGACTCTGCAATTTCGTCCGCGGTCGATCAATTCGCGCAAGCTATTGACTCAAGATTAATCCCTGGCGACGCCTGAAAGGGGACGCCGGCGGCGAATGAAAGAGCCTCCGATGACTAATAAACGACTTAGGCGAAAGCCAGAACCACTACGCGAATGGACCGTCATGGTTTATGGGCGGGACAATAGCTTGAGCGCGGAGTGTGTCTGGACCTTAACCGAAATGAAGAAAGTAGACAGTTCCGATCAGATGCTTGATTCAGGTCCCAAACATTCCGGCCAGGACCTTGTCGAGAATGATGGAAACGTTTTTAGTGCTGCTGTCATTTTCCTGTGAAGGCTGGGGTTTTGTTATTGACAGAGACCAAAGTTGTGCATAGCCTGTCCAGCCTCAGATCTGTGCGCCCAGAACCGCTGGCTCCTGACTGTCATTTCCAATCAATGTAATAGTACCGAGCCAGTAAGGGCCACAAGGTTTCAAACAGAGATCTCGAACTTCCGTTAACAGGAGAGCCCCCATGACAACCCAAGTGAATTCGACCGAGAATGAATGGACAATAATGGTCTTTTTTGCGAGCGATAACCCGCTATCGCCGCTCCTTGTTTCTCAAGTCAAGGCGATTAAGGACGCTGGCTTTCAGGAACAGACCGAGGTTCTGGTGTACTTTGATCCAACGGTAAAGGGATCGCCCACCAAGATTTACAACGTCAACGCCAAACGGAAGGCTGTTGAGCCGGAGAAGAGCCTAATAGGAGATGGCAATGACCCTTTCATACGAAACATGATTGAGGACGAGATTCCCAAAGAAATGCTGACCACTGCCATGCAGCAGTCGGTAAGAAACCCTGACACGGTACCGGCGATGGACAGTCTCACAAATTTTGTTCAGTTCGTACTCCAAAAGCATACCGCCAAAAACTACATATTGTTTCTCGTAGGTCATGGGATGATTGTGGGTAACGATGCGTTTTTGCCTGATAGCGATCCCATCTCCGCAATTTCCTTGAAAGATCTGAAGACAGTCCTGGGGAACTTTGGTACAGACGGGAATACTCAACTTCGCATGCTGGCCCTACATAGTTGTTCGATGAGCTCGATTGAAGTCGCATATCAACTAAGAGGTACGGCCGATTACATGATGGCAACTCAGGGGACGGCGTTTGTTAACAGTTGGCCATTCCGTCAAGTCCTGAAAAAGACCTTCAACACGATCGAGGTAGCCAACCAAGCACGCAAGGACGCCGTGACCCTTGGCCGCGGCAAAACACCCGAGGAGATCAAGTCTGAACTCGAGAATGCGAAGGTTGATGTGCGGACCTTAGTAGAAAAGCTCTATTTCCTCTGCCTGTTCAACGCGACGGATTTCATGTCCGCCGGCTATTCAGCTGACCTGGCCCTGGTCAGCCTCAAACCAGACAAGCTGCGCGACATTAAGAAACCAATTCAGGATCTTGTTAAGCGGCTCAAGTCACATCTGATTCCGGAAAGCAGTGCCGTTAAAGATCTCATTCTGTTGGCGCATTGGGAATCGCAGAGTTTTTGGGAAGAGAACTATGCAGACCTGTTTGACTTTTGTCGCTGCCTGCGCCGCCGCTGCAGGGAGCGGGCAAAGACCATTGAGGATCAACTGACACTCAAGGATGCCAAGGAGGCTGATATTCTCGGTGCCAAAGCCGATCTCGATGAGTTGGTCGAGGTCGCCAAGGACTGCAAGACTCTGATGGACATGTTGGATGTAGTTAGGTCAGCGGACCAGGAAAAGCGGTTTAAGCAGCTTGTCATACAGGAAGAGAATTTCGGTAATCAATACCAGTTTGCTCATGGATTATCGGTGTTCTTCCCATGGAACAGACCGGACGATGACGTGACGATCATAGATGATGGAAAGCCCCACAGACGAAAGACAGACCAGAAAAAGCCGAGTGTGATGGAAAGTTATGACGAGTATGATTTCACCACAGACTTTGGTGCGGACTCATGGGCGAGTTTTCTCAAAATGTACTTTGATAAGACTATTCGCATGAGTCGCAAAAAAGAGGAACTAAGGGCCGGCACACCTGGATGGCAGGAGCTCGACAAGGAGGATGCGGACATCAGCTTTAACGATGCGGAATTCCTGGCTGACAAGGCATTTGATGAGAATGGGGTTTTGGACCGGATGCGCATACTACCTCCCAAGCGAACACCTGAAGAGGGTACGCGAACACCAGATGAAGGTGTTGGTTGCACCTGTCCAACGATTAAGAACCATCCCAAGGAGTTTTCGATCACTCCAGGAGCGTTGCGAGCGTTCCGAAGTCGCCGGAGAAATACACAGTTCGACTAGGTTTGAGCAATTGATTAAGGTTTGAAACGCGAATGACGAAGTCTCGTGCTGTATTGGTGCTTGCGATAATCTGCTCCATCGCTCTGCAAGCAACTACACAAACGCAGCACGAGAACATTCTCAAGCGCCAAAGTGACGAAAGTGCAAGAAGTCGAGAAGACCGGCAACAAGCGCTCACTACTCTTTTGGCGACTGCGCAGCAGGTACGCGATCTTCAACCCGTGCAAGCGGCCCGCTATCTAAATCGAGCGGGCCGTCTTCAATTTCGACTCAACTCATCGCAAGACGCCTTGGCCAGCTATCAGGACGCCTTAACCCTCCTCGATCAGGCTGACGACTTTGCTACTCGAATCGATACGCTTAACGGAATCGCAGCCATAAACGCGCAACTCACCAGGTGCGGCGAAGCTCAAAAGTTTATCGACCAAGCGCTTACTCTCAGTAATCAGCACAACAGCGTAGCCGGTCGAGCGGAAGCGTTGCTGGCCTTGAGCGATTGTCAGAACTTAAGTGACCATGGCCTGGCAGCGCAAACCGCCGAAGAGTCTCTTCAGCTCTGGCAGACAATTGGTGACCGACGGGGTGTAGCTCGCGCTTACGCTATTCTTGGCGATATTCAAATCACGCAGAACAATCTAATCGAAGCCACCAAAAGCAACGAGGCAGTTCTTGGTATTTGGCGTGAGCTCAACGTTCCCGATGAACAGGCTGGGGCGCTGATTAGTTTGGGCTTCATTGAATATCGCAAAGGCGCCTGGCAAAGCTGCATGTCGTTGCTCACCCAGGCGCAGGCGTTGCTTGATGAGAACGCTGAGCCGTTTAGGATGGGTCAGATTTCTGCCGGCATTGCCGAAGCTTTCATAGAGAGCGGAATGCCTGAAGCTGGACTGACAAAGGCGAAAGAAGCCGTTGAATATTATCAACGTGCCGAGGATCCGCGCGGTGTTGCGGCGACCACCTGGGACATGGGAAAGGCTTATTACTTTCTGGGTAATAATGCCGATGCAATTATGTCGTTGCAGCAAGCGATGAAACGTGCCGAGTCGATTCAAGCTCCGCTGATCGTAGCTTTTTGCCACGATTTCCTGGGACGAACCTACGCAGCCATGGGCGATCAGGCAACCGCTCTTCAAAGTTTTCAAACAGCGCTGACTTCATATTCCAAACTGGGGAATTCCCGGGAGGCGGCCCGAGCGCAGGCGCTGATCGGTCGCGTTTATGAAGCCCAGGGAAACAACGAGGTCGCCCGTGAGAATTTTCTTAAGGCAATAACAACCTTCGCCAGTATTTCGGATCGTGTCAATCAATCGGCGGCGCTTTACGCGCTCGGACGCCTGGAGCTAAAAGCAAACAATCTCGACCGCGCCGAAGAGTACTTGCGTCAATCGATCGAGGTTACCGAAAACATCCGCCGAGAATCTACGAGTGCAGATTTGATGGTTGCCTTTTCAGCCAAGGTTCACGAGCGTTATCAAAGCTACATCGAATGCCAAATGCGTCTACACGAGATGCATCCCGATCGGCGACTGGATGTGCTTGCTTTTGAGACCAGCGAACTCGCGCGCGCCAGGTCGTTGACTGAATTGCTTCGATCTACTCAAACAACGCTTGTGCCGGGTAAAGATCAGCAGCTAGCGGAGCAGGAAAAGTCGCTTCGACAAACACTTCGTGTTAAGGAAGACGCGAAAGTCCTCTTATTAAGCAAGGCATCAAAGAAGGAAGACCTTACGGCTTTGGAAGCAGAGTTGAACGCGCTCGAAGCGAAATACAAGAAGGTTGACGAAGAAATAAAAGCGCGCTTTCCGTCTTATGCTCGGATGGTGCAGCCAACCAGCCTGAGTTTGGAGCAAATTCAAAATCAGATCTTCGCGGATGATCAAACAGCCCTGCTCGAGTATAGTCTGGGCCCGAATAAGAGTTACGTGTGGGTTGTAACGCGGACGAGCTTCTCCAGCTACGAATTACCGGCCCAGGCGGAGATAGAAGATTCCGTGCGCAAGCTCTACCATACCCTGACGGAACCTCGATTGCCGTCCAGCGAAACCGCGAGGCAAGATCCCACCCAAACGCGCGAGGCGGACAAAGATCTAACTTTGCAAATCTCGGCATTGAGCAAAATCCTGCTTGGGCCAATAGCGAGCAAACTCAACACGAAGCGCCTCTTAATAGTCGCCGATGGCCCTTTGCAGTACATACCATTCCAAATCCTAACCAGTCCTCTTAAGAGTGAGCCGGATAAACCTCAAGTGCAGGAAGAGCGCGCGTTGGTTCTCGATCACGAGATTGTTTGCGAACCTTCGGCCTCAGCGCTAACACTTTTTCTGAATGAGTCGGCAACTCGCCAGCCTGGCAGCAAGAGTGTGGCCATTCTCGCAGACCCGGTGTTTGACTTGGACGACTCGCGAATCAGCGGGAAAGGCGTTGGTCCGCGTCCTACGACTGACGCCTCGCTAACGAGTGAAGTTACCAGAGGCCTTAGCGAAGTGGGAGTTGATGGAGTTCACATTCCACGTTTGCTTTCGTCAAGGGACGAAGCGGCCGCCATCATGAGCGTCGTGCCTTGGCGCACAGGGTTTGAAGCTGTGGACTTTGATGCAAGTCGAGCAACCGCGCTGAGTAGCGCCTTGAGCCAATACCGTATGGTCCACTTTGCTACTCATGCCCTGGTTAATAATGAACATCCTGAGCTATCGGGTATCGTGCTTTCGCGCTTCGACAAAAACGGTCATTCTCAAGATGGGTATTTGCGATTGCAGGACATCTACAGCCTGAACTTGCCTGTTGACCTGGTAGTTTTGAGCGCTTGTCAGACGGGGTTGGGAAAAGATGTGAATGGCGAAGGTCTCATTGGGCTGACGCGCGGGTTTATGTACGCGGGCGCGTCGGGTGTCGTGGCGTCGCTTTGGAAGGTCGATGATGAAGCCACGGCAGAATTGATGAAGCATTTTTACGAGGGGCTCTTCGATAAGGGTCTCTCTCCTGCAGCGGCATTGCGCGAGGCCCAGTTGTCGTTGCGACAACAGAAGCGTTGGCAGGAACCGTATTACTGGGCGGGGTTTGTTATCCAGGGTCAGTATGCCGGTAACTTCAGAACAACCTCATCGATTCGACCGGCGGTGAAGTTGGTTGGACTGGGGGCTTTGGTGGGGTTGCTAGGGTCGCTCGGTTTTATTGCACTTAATCGCAGACGTAGGCGAATTCTTTAGGTACAATGCCGCAGCGGCCACAGTCCGGATTCGATCTCGTTTTTTGGACGAGCATCGCCACCAATCGCCCTGATGGATGATCAGAACTTAACGCCCGAATTGTTTGAGCAGTTGCTCGACTGGCTCAACCCTGTTCGCGAGCAGGCTGGGCAGGAGTATGAAAACATCCGGCGACGCCTCATAAAGTATTTCACTTGCCGCAGATGTTTCCCGCCCGAAGACGCTGCCGACGAAACCATGAATCGCGTGGCCAAGAAACTGGCCGAGATCAAGGATTCATATGTCGGACCACGGCCGCCATACTTTTATAAGGTTGCGAGTCTTATTCTCCTGGAGTGCCGCCGAATAAAGACACTCGGTGCTCCACCCATACCTCTTACTGCGGAAGAACAGTCAGAATTGGAGCAAAGACATGGATGTCTCGATCAATGCATGGAGGACTTATCAAACGAGAACCGGGAGATTGTGCTCGAGTATTATCAGCAGGAAAAGCGCGCCAAAATCGACCGTCGCAAAAGATTGGCGGAAAAGTTAGGAATATCGCTTAATGCCTTGAGAATCAGGGCTTTCAGGGTGCGGGCACTATTGCAGGAGTGTGTCTTATTGTGCGTAAGCCGGCCGGTTCTGAAATAGGAAGCTGGAAAATGACATTCATATGTGGAAGGCATTTGTTGCGGGAAGTGGCCAACCGTGAACCTCGAAACTAATCAATCGGAAACTATTCGGCAATACCTGCTGGGACTTGTGCCTGACGAGGAACTGCCGGCGATTGACGAGCGCCTCGTTACGGACGGTGAATTCTATGATGAGTTGTTGATCGTAGAATCAGAGCTGATTGATCAGTACCTAAGTGATGAGCTCTCAACCGTCGAGCGACAAAAGTTCGAGTCTCATTTTTTAGTCACTCCAGAGCGACTCGCCCAGGTGCGATTCGCAAAATCATTTCATCGATATTTGGACGACAAAGCTCCCGCAATTGATTCCGAATCAGTCGTGGATAACGCCCCGGATGGTATTCGAGACGTCGACCCTCCCCCACCGAAGCCGTGGTACTACTCATTCCTGCCTCTTCAGAATCCTGTTTTGGCTTACTCATTTGTGGCGGCTCTAGTGCTGATTGTGGGAGGTCTCTCGTGGGCAGGTTGGAATAAGTACCGCAATCCGACTCCTCTTGATCTCGGCAAGATCTACATAGCTGAATTGACGCCGGGCGGCCCCACTCGCAGCGGCGGCGAAGAAAAAAAGATCACTCTCCCAACGGGAACTAACACGCTTGAATTGAGGCTCGCGGTGGCTGGAGATGAATATCGTTCTTACCGCGCGGTGCTGGTCGAGCAAAGCGGATCCGAAGTCTGGAAAGAAGCTAACCTGACGGCGAATTCCTACGCAGGTGCGAAGTTTGTGACGGCCAACGTGCCGGTTCGATTCATGCCCGCCGGTCTTTACCGACTCAAACTAACTGGCCGCACTGCTGACAATCAGTTGGAGGATTTGCCCAGTTACGCTTTCCGCCTCATTAGATAGCCTACAAATCCCTTCTCTTACTCGGCCGTTCGATTCCAATCCTAATTGTCGTTTGAAATATTTTCTATGCGGGCATCATAGTGAATAGGTCAGAAGATCTCGGACAATCGGTTAGGCTCCGTTTCATTTTCTAACCAATGATCGTCCGTGAAAATGAGTTCACGACCACCTAAATCCTATCCGTGCTGTTTGTGAGTATTTCATCTGAGTTTAGAGTCCGTGGAGAACGAAGATGGCATACCTTTACGCTGTCATGCCTACCTGGCACTAATCCTGGTCCTTTTCTCGTTGCCCTTGTGTTGGGGGCAGAAACCAACATCTGAACACACTGACGACTCCTCCAAACCCGTGCCGTCGAAGAATCTTCCTCCGGCGGCCGCTCCAACGCCGATTCCAAATGGTATCAGCGTCGGAAGACCAAAAGTTTTTGACAACAGGACACTGACCTTGATGCTCGAGAGTCTTAGTGAAAGCCTCCGCAATTCCCAGACTTCCCTTATCAATCAACAGTCACTCGTCGCCGCGCTGGGATTCATACAAGGATTTCGTACCAGCGAATTTTCCAGCGTCTTAAATGTCAGTGGCTTACCGGTTCCCGGTCTTAAACAAGAAACAATATCAACAGCAGGAAACGCCACGGCAACGGGCACACCGTTGCCCGACACACTCAAGCAGACTACAACGAGCGAACGCGCTGCCATCAATCCAACTACACCTACTCTGGATACTCTGCCGGCATTTTCAGGCTTAAACAGAATGACGCTGTCTGGGTTGATATCGCAGTGGAGGACAATTCCAAAGTGGGCTCCGTTGAAGCGAACAAAATGAGCCTGTCATGGAGAAAACCTTCTCCAGACAAAGATCACAAGTCGATTCAAATTCAAATTACTCAAGAACTATCAGGGAAATCGAGCGAAATGGATGTGACTGTCCTGGATAAGGAAGGCAAATTTCTTGCTAAGGCGCATCTGCATCTGCATATCTCATGTAATCAATGTTGCAATGGAGGTTGTCAATGAGTCCGAAGAAAAAGAATAAGCCGTCGGCAGCGCTACTTCAAGGACCTAAATGCGGTGCTGGACAAACATAACTTGCAGGGCACGATAACAGTTCTCGGACAACCGACGACGAACTTAGCGGCCGCTGCGTGTCCGCCTAATACGACACCGCACAACATCACCATCAAGCTGCCGAACGGTACGTGGGTGACAAAGACAGTTTGTCTCTGATCTATCGGTCGTGCTCAGTCTTCATGCACGGTAGGGGCGTCGGCGTGGGGGACGAAGCAGCGGCGGCAGCGAGCTTCGTACATTCCTGAGGCGCCGACTGCTACTCGTTCTTCCGATTCGAAAGTTCGCTGTGAGTAGTTGGCAGCCTGACCACACTTCATGCAGATCGCGTGGGTCTTGGTGATGTATTCGGCGATGGCGAGCAATTGCGGCATCGGCTCAAAAGGCACGCCAGTGTAGTCCTGATCAAGACCGGCAATAATGACTCGGAGCCCGCGTCGCGCCAACTCGTTCACGACGTCGACTAATTCATTATCGAAGAATTGCCCTTCATCAATACCTACAACCTCAGTGTCGGGTTGGACGAGATTGCGAATCTCGCCGGCGGTTCGCACTGCGGATGATTCATGCCGCATTTCCGAGTGCGAGACGATGTGATTTTCCGAATAACGCGAGTCGATCTCAGGCTTGAAAACCTGGACTTTTTGTCTCGCGATCTTGGCTCGGCGCAAACGTCGTATTAACTCTTCCGACTTACCTGAGAACATTGAGCCCGCGATAACTTCAATCCAGCCGGTGCCGGGTCGCTGGGGGTTGATAGGTTCATGATCTGCTTGCGCGAAACGTTCTTCCATATGTTGTTAAAGTAGCACAGACTTCAGTCTGTGTTCTCGTTAGTACTCATTCAATATTGATTCATTCTTAACTTAGTCGGCAACAGATTGAAGTCCGTTCTACTGTTCATACATTTCCCGATTATAAAACGGCGCGCATGCCGCAATTAGCGCCAGCTCAAAACTCAAACTCCGCGTAACCAAATCCTTCGAAAGCACGCCCCACGCGCCTTGCTTGCTGCGAACATCACGCATGCCCGCGACCTCGTCGATCACGAGGCCTAACTCGCGCTTGCCCTCAATCACATTCTTCCTGATCGACTCCGGCACTTCGATCGACGGCGTCGCTCCAAAGTATCCATGCACTGAATTATTGCGACCGTCGCCGCCACCGCTCGTGGCGAGGGTTTTCCCGTCCGTCACATAAGCCCAGCCGCGCAGGAAAGTATGCCATTCACCCTCGAGCGAAATCGAGTGGAACCCACCCTCCAGGCCCACATACAAGTCCGCCCCCAACTTTTGCGCGAGCAGCAACTCTCGCACTGTCAGCGCTCGTTCACGCGCGCCCTGCATTAACTCCCAATCCGTCAACGGCATCGCCGGCGCAGAAATGGTCACCGCCCTCGCCACCACCCTTACCTCCGCCCACTTCTCATCAACAGCCGCAATCCTCCCCAGCGCCGCCCGCACTGCCATAATCTTCGCAGCCCGATCCGACCCCAGCGCGATGGTTTGAATTGTTTGGGACATTCCTAGCAGTGCAAGTTAGCCTATCAACGTTGATTTCGTTTGCACAGTAGCGAAACCGACAAGAAAGCGCCATTCCTCGTCCAAATCGCTTCTCCTACTCAGTAAACCGTGGTTTGAAGACTATCAGAATTGCATTTGGAACCCGTCACATGCGTAATCTGATGATGTTTTTTGATCCCATTTAGGGCGTTAATCAAATGAAGTCGAACCAAGGATGAAAGCCTCGTCACTTAACTGTCAGCAACCTTGCGCTAGCTTCAAGAGTTTGTTGCAGGGGCTGCATTTCCCTATCAGAAAGAATGCATCGATTCAAAGGAGAAAACCATGCCACTTCTCTCGCAGGATCCGTTTGTCTCAATTCCAGAAGTCATTGCCGCACGAACGGCGCTCGCTGGTGGTTCTGCGTTGGCGACGCAAGATCTTGGCAATTACGGTTATCTGTTTCCCAGCTTACAAGGGAACCCGCAGAAAATGCTGAAGCAAGATCCAACCACGGTAGGGAATCTGATCGCGCTTGGTTCCACGATGTGCGACACCGGACTCGATGGCGCCTTGAACTCCAAAATACCGTCTGTGTATACGTATTTTAGCCAATTCGTGGCTCATGACCTTAGTTTCGAGAGTTTCTCACAAAACCACCCACTTAATGGAGCCCTAGAGCCCCTCTCGGTTTCAGCCATAAAGAGCAATATAAGGAACCAGCGTACCGGGCTATTGGATCTCGATTGTGTTTACGAGCCGACTGCCATTGGCGGAGTTATTGATGCTCTTCCGCGTGAGGTTGGCCAACCGGAGAAGTTGTTAATTGACCGAGCAGTGGAAACGAGTACAGGCTTTCCACCGGGTGTCGACCCGAATCACAGCGACCTTCCGCGTCGGGGCTATAACAAGGACAAAAAGCTTGATCGAACAGCGCGGATCGGTGATGTGCGGAATGATGATAACCTGATCCTCTCACAATTACATCTGTCTTTCCTGCGCGCTCATAATCGATTAGTGGGGGGCGGCCGTTCCTTCGTCGAAGCCCAACAACTGCTACGCCAACATTATCAATGGATTGTCGTGGATGATTTCTTAACTCGCGTCGCGGATCCCAATATAGTCCAGGATTTTCGAAATGGCGCTGCTCCGATTTTCAATCAGAGTGAGGAGAATTTTTTCTTGCCTCTCGAATTCACTGTTGCGGCGTTTCGGTTTGGTCACAGCATGGTCAGGCCTTCTTATAACTACAACTCAATCTTTGAGCTTAAGCTAAGGGCCCGACTCTTCCGGCTCTTCCGAGCGGTGGCTTTGAGTAATTATCATCACATCCTTGACAGTTGGATCATTCAATGGGACAGATTCGTGGACGGCGGTACCAATGTTGCGCGATTGATGGATACGCGCCTTGTCGATCCACTGACGGCGCTGATCGATGCCCAAGGCATCCCTCTAAAATTCGAAGGCCGCTTGGCCGTCCGTGATTTGCTGCGAGGATATCTTCTTAGAATACCAACCGGGCAGGCGGTTGCCGAACAGCTGAATTGTGAAATTATCCCGGCTGCTGAGTTAGTGAAGGTCGCTGGCTCCGTCAGTGACGAGCAGAAGCGGATTCTGATGGATCCCCAGACAGACTTTTCGAACCGGACGCCCCTTTGGTTTTACATTCTCGCTGAGGCGGCGATTGCGGGAACCGGTCGCCTCGGATGTGTCGGCAGCCGCTTGGTCGCCGGGGTTTTGATTGGATTGATACGCCATAACCCGAACTCGATCCTAACTAACTTTACTCCAAGCCTCGGGCCTAAACCGGGAAAATTCGACCTCGCAGATTTACTTCGATTTGCGGGAGTTCTCAAATAATCGCAACTCAAAATTAAGGAGAAAAGCCAATGGCAATCAGTGACAACATTCAAACAAAGAGCGATGAAGTTCTAGCTGAAATTGAAGCGCATTTGGCAAATCCAAACGCACCCTCGCCGAAAACCACCGAACTGCATGACAAGTGCCTGAAGGCCATATTAGGCGGAGGTCAAAGCCAGGGCTGGATTGACTATATGGGTCTCTTTGCTACCAGTCCTGCGGAGTTGGCCAGATTAATGCCCGATGGAACCGCTAAGGATGAAGTACGAGCGTATCTGGTCGCGAACGGGAAATGCATGATGGGTACGACAGTGAGTTTGCTCGATAACGTCACTACGAACTTGGATTGATACGGCGATTATCATTTCTTTCCCCTAGGCAGGTTAAACCTTTAGCGGTATGGCAAAGATTCACGACAACCCTCAGGTTGGGTGTGCCGTTTCTCGTGCAAATAATTCTGCCTGGCGGAGATTGGCTGATTCCTCTTTGCCAATAGCGCCCGCCGACTCGATCTGGAGATACAGTCGCAATTTGAATGACCTGGATCCAGTACAAGGTTGGAAGCTTCATATTTCGGCGACCATCCTCAATGCGAACGCAGTGTTTAGGAAGGTTTGTTCTTACCTGGCTCGAAAGAATGTATTGTTTAAAGGCCCACGTTCGCTTGATGAGCTCAAGAAAATTAATTGCGGACTACAATATGGATACAGCCAAGTTGGAAAGTTCATCACGGTATATCCGGCTACTTCAACGGAAGCCGTCACCTTAGCGAGGAAGCTGGACGAGCTTACGCGGAACTTTCGCGCTCCGGCTGTGCCTTTCGATTCGGCCGTTCGCCCAGGCAGTTGTATCTACTATCGATACGGCTCGTTCATAAATCGAACAATGGAGAGCGAAGCCGGCCTGCAGGTGCTCGCCATACGCGATCCTGGTGGAGAACTAATACCTGATCAGCGAACTGCGAATCAGGCAGGGCCCTCTTGGGTCAGCGATCCCTTCGTCCGTCCCCGCTCTACTATTCAAGCTCGTGAGAATCCGTTCGGGACGACTTATCGTGTCTTTCAATCGCTGAGCCAGCGGGGAAAAGGAGGCGTCTACAAGGCGTTCGATTGTAGCGTCCAACCCCCGCGCCTCTGCATCTTGAAGGAGGGCCGTCGCGATGGTGAAATCGACTGGAACGGCCGTGACGGTAGGTACCTGGTAGAGCGCGAAGCGCAGGTCCTCAGGACTTTGCGAAGCGTCGGTCTCGACGTTCCGCGCATTTATTCCTCATTCGAGTACGACGAAAACCATTATTTGGCCTCCGAACTTATCTGGGGTGAAAGTCTCCATGCTCACCTGTACCGCAGGCGCCGAAGACTCTCCATTCGGCAGGCACTGAACTTTGCATTTCAGTTAGCAACGTTGTTACGAGAAGTCCACAATGCCGGCTGGGCCTGGCGCGACTGTAAGCCCGCCAATCTTATGGTTACTGCAAGTGGAAAGCTTAGACCGATTGATTTTGAAGGCGCAACGCAAATTAATGAACGATATTCAACGGAATGGAGCACACCGGCGTTTTCGCCGCCGCAAGATAAAACGGCCGCATCCAATAAGTTCTGTAAAGAAACAGATCTTTATGCGCTCGGGACTGTTATCTATTTATTGTTGACCGGCCGTCTTCCGCTAGCTAAGCCGTTGGCAATAGAAAGATTGAGAAAAGGGATCGACCAGCAGGTAGTGATTCTCGTTGCGGCGTTGCTGAGTCGGAATCCAAGGAACCGACCCAGCGCCAGCGACGTGTGTGCAAGATTACCGTCACCAGACTGATCGAAAAACTTCATGTGACCGGATATCAATGGCGCCGGCCCTTGTTCCTAACGAGGCACAGGAAGGCTAAACTTTTTCATTAGACTGACATAATCGGGATCAGATAAGAAGCGATCCATTACGGGATCCACTGCTAGATACGGAAAAGCCGCGAAGTGCTCCTGCGCAGCCTGAGTGAGAAAGATTAATGCATTCCGCCTATCACCCATCCCCAGATAAATTAACCCAAACTCCTGTGGTGGGATGTAAGTGTTTTTTTGAACCTCAAGCATCTCCGTTAAGACCCTTGTGGCATCAGCCGAGCGTCCCGCGATGCCGTAGGTATAACCCAAAGAGGCTCCCACTCTCGCCTTATTGATCTGATAAAGAGCCTCCAGCATTTTGATGCACTCGTCGTACTGTTCTTTCTGCAAAAGCACCAACGCGCGAGCATACGTAAGATTGGTGTTATTCGGTTGTTCAAGCGCCAGCTTACCGAAGCAGGCGTTCGCTTGATCATATTGGCGCGCGAAGTATCGAGTTCGGCAGACGTTCATAATTGCGGGAACTGACAGTGGCTCCAGATCCCGAGCAATTTCTGCCTCAGTAATCGCTTCCAATGCTCTTCCGGTTACGACAAGGAGATTTGAGATCCAATAATGCGCCGGGGCGTAGTTTGGATTGAGTTGCATAGCCCGCTTGAATTCCTTTTCTGCTTCAGTCCAATTCCAGTGGTAACTCAAGTTGACGATACCAAGCGAAGTATGAGCTTCGGGCAGTGTGTCATCATTCTCCAGAGCTTCTCTGGCTGCAGCCTCGGCCCTGGTCATGGCCTCCCTCGTAGTCATGTGACCATAATTGACCCGATTACTTAGCACGTAACAATCAGCCAGGCCCGCGTGCGCCTGTGCATAAGTCGGCTCGAGCCTAATCGCTTCGTTGAAACTCGCGATGGCTTTTTCGATGTCGGCGGTTCCGTCCCGATTTCGCAAGTAGTATCGTCCCTGCATATAGAGTCGATGAGCCTCGGAACTTTTCGGTCGTTGCGCGGACCTAAGCCGATTCTCATCTGTGGCCGAACGAGTTTCCAGCTTGGTTATCACTCTTTTAGCAATCTCTTCCTCTGCTGCTATGACCTTCGCACCCTCAATGCGATATTGTTCTTTCCAAACTTCGGATCCGTCGACAACATTAAGTAAAGTGGTTTCAAGCAACGGCAAATCTTTTGTCCCCGAAATTTTCCCGACCAGGATTGCGTCTGCGTGGAGATCGCGCCCCACTTGCTTGGGGTCGATGCCGGACTGTCGGTAGCCGGCGACCATCGTCAAAGGTCTGACCTGTAGCTTTGAGAGCACAGAGAGCCTGTTAATGAGGTTATCAGTCAGCCCATCACTCAAATAGTCCAGGCTTGAGTCACCACTTTCATTAACGATAGGCAGGACGGCGACGTTGATCGGGCGCGTCGCGCGGATATAGACGAAGTTAAGTATGATAATGAGTAAGACAACCAGAGCAAACGCCCCCGCAGCCCTCATGCTGAGAAGGTGTCTTATGGCTTTGCGCGGAAAAGAGGATTGTTCAAGACGATCCAGGTCCAAAAGCAAATCGGCGGCGGATTGATAGCGATTGTTTTTGTCTTTCTGCAAGCATTTCTCAACGACTCGTTCAAATCCGACTAAGGTTCGGTGAATACTATCCTTTAGCGGCGCCTGACGGTTTGTAAGAATCGCTGAAATGATTTCCGCATTAGTCCCGGACAAATACGGGTTCCTGCCGCTGACTATTTCGTAAAGCACAGTCCCAAGGCTGAAGATGTCGCTACTGAAGTCCAGTCTCTCACCGCGCAATTGTTCCGGTGACATATAGGCTACTGTTCCCTGAATCCCACGGACATGGCTAACGCTTTCGGTGTTATCCAGTAAACTCCGGTTTTGCTTAATCGTCTTAGCAAGGCCAAAATCGAGAACCTTAACTTGACCGCTTGGAGTCACCATGATGTTCTTTGGCTTTATGTCACGATGAATAACACCGTGCGCATGGGCTTCGGCCAGGGCGCTTACGATCTGGCGGGCAAGCGGCAATGTTTGATTCGAGGAGACCGATTTATCCAGAATCATATCTCCTAGAGTTTTGCCTTCCACATACTGCATTACGATGAAGCTATGGTCAGCGTGTTCTTCCAACCCGTAAACGGGACAGATGTTGGGGTGGTCCAGCATCGCTACTGCTTGCGCCTCTCTTATGAGTTGCCGTTTGGCCCAATTATCACCAACGGATTCCTGCGAGAGAAACTTTAGCGCTACCTTGCGCCCCAATTTCTTATCTTCAGCCAGATAAACATCTCCCATTCCCCCGCGTGCCAGGAACTGTATGATCTTGTAAGGGCCCACTTCCCGTCCGGCCATCGACCCGTTCTCGGGAGGCTTTCCCATCAACTCGAGCCCGAGCCCAAAGGCAGGCTGCTCAAGGAAACCGTTCCCTCTTAGCAGTGCTGCGAGCAGGGAATCGACTTCAGCTCGAAGTACCGCGTCTCCTGAACAGACACGAGTAAGAAAAGCGTCACGCTCCACGGGCTCGAGTTCGAGGGCAGCGTGGAATAGCTCTTCCGCGGAGAGGGGATCGTCGAGAGTCATTAGACTTAGATAGCGTATGAATCAGGCATGGGCATATCTGCAATCTCTTTCCACAGTCAAAACATCCAAAAGGGAAAGCAATCTTTGCGCAGCAGGGACCGCCGAAGTAGCTGAGCTCAACCGGACTTTGCGTCCAGGTTGAACGGCCCAGGCTTCGAGTGGTGCGTTGAAGGCGCCGAGATCTTTTCGGTAATCATTAGCTCAATTCTCGGAGGAGCCAGGCGCGGGCATAGCTCCAATCTCTTTCCACAGTCACTTTCGAGACGTCCAAGAGTTCGGCGATTTCTGCGAAGCTGAGACCGCCATAGTATCTCAGTTCAACGACACGACTTTTACGCTCGTGCTGAACGGCTAAGATGTCGAGCGCTTCATCGAGGGCCAGTATTTCCTTCGATTTTTCCTGTGACATCACCGCCACTCCAGACAGAGATATTTGAGCGGCCCCACCGCCACGTTTATTGCGTTTCTTGTCCCGGGCGTAGTTGCGCAGAAACCGTCGCATGATGATCGAAGCGATGCCATAGAACTGCGTGCGGTTTTTCCAATGAATTCTGTTCTGATCGACAAGCCGCAAGTAGGTCTCGTTTATTAACGCCGTCGTTTGAAGCGTATGACCAGGCTCCTCACGTCGCATTTGTCTGTGAGCAATCTTGTGAAGTTCCCGCTCGACCAGCGGGAAGAGCTTATCCAGCGCGGTCCGGTCACCATTGCTCCAGTCAACCAGCAGGGTGGTGATTTCAGAAGGAGAGGACATGTTGTCGACCCTTTGATGAAGAAGGCTAAGTCCGAGTGAGCAGCACTCGGAACTTACGAGCGAACCAGTGAGAAAGTTTCCAACGGTGGTGATAGCTTTCACACCGGTCTGGTGCGTTAGGTAGTGAATGTGAAATTGCTGGCAAGACCTCACCCCGCACGTGGCGAAGGTCCATCACCCCAGCTGCCAGCTCACGACAAGCGTGGGACTTATATAGACCCTTGTCAGCAGTTTTGCAAGAAGTTTTACAGTGACGTTTTAGCGGGCTGTTCTAACCGGACGATCCGAGGAGGCCAAGTGACAGGTTCAAACTTAAGAGAAGGTGCTCAGATTCAAGTTGGCACGGATGCTCTGAGAGGCTGGACCATGCTCGTACTCACCCTGGTTTTCGTTGTCCTCTACGGAAGCGCATTGTTGGGTTGGCTAAAACCGTTGCCGGACGAAAAGATGGTTGTGAGACTTGAACCCATCATTTTCGTCATCATTGGTTACTACCTCGGACGGCAAAACGAACGAACATTGAACGAAGAGATCGGACGGCAAACTCAGAAAGCCGACACCGCTCAACACTTTAAGGAACAAGCGCTGCAATCAAGAGAGGTCGCGGAAGAAAAAATCAAAAACGTAACTACGGCCTTGACATCGCCGGCGCCGGCTAGTTCGGTGGCCAGGTTTGCGGAAGATATTCAGGAATCAGGATCGCCTGTCAACGAGGAAGTGCTGCGCAATTCGGTAGTAGCAGCCTTGCGAATTCTGACCTCGTAGCCTGCGTCCCGCTCGCTTTCATCGCAGCCAACCCGCACGCGGTTAGATTGCAATCACCACAGGTGGTTGCCAAAACAGAAAGGAGAATTCAAGTGGAAACACTCACACCCAGCCTTATTAAAGCCCTGGCCCCCGCTTTCGCAGCGGGATTCGCAGTACAGCGGTTCCTTGAGATTCTCGATCCCGTAGTCGACAGAGTAATTGGATCAGAGAGAAAGAAAATAATCCTCGGTCTCACTTCTTTGGTCGCCGGTTTTGGATTCGCTTCCGGACTCGGAGTCAGAGTGCTCGCGAATCTTGGCGCCTACACCTTCACTGGAAAGTTCGATCAAAACGACCTTCTCGACCTGCTGGTTACAAGTCTGGTGATCAGCGCCGGCACCGAAGGACTCAATTCGATTTTGAAGTTTATGAATTACAAGAAAGAGGAGACGAAGGCGGAGGCAAGCACAAAAGCAGTAACTTCTGCTGCCGCTCAAGCGTTCGGCGCAAGGACGCTTAACGTCGCCTGCCCTCTCACTCGCAGAGATGTTTCGCGGCTGGTACTGGAAGTCATCCGAGCGCGACAACATGATCAAACCATCACAGAGGCTAGTATCTTCGGACCCCAGGGCATCAACAATGATCCTGAATTTCGAAGCACTTACTTTGGTCCCATAAAGTTGGCTGTCGAACAAGGCGCATGCCGCTTGACGAGATTCAGCCCGTCCGATTGTGAAAATGCGGGATCGGTCGCAGACATCGTCAACGCCGTATTTGCCGATCTTAATCCTGCTGCCTGAAAGAGAATCTCAACCTCACTTGGCATTAGCCAAAACCTCTGGAGGTATACCGATGACTTACACCAAAGCTTCTCTTCTACTGTTCTTAATGTTGGTGACCAGCTGCTCGGCAAACGGGCGACAATTAATCTCCACGCACCAACTTACGACCTTGGGAGACTCTGGGAATTCGCGACCCCATCAGTTACTAACTCCTCAGGGAACTGCGACTTCGCAGGCGGTCTTCTCGCTGTCTTCGCCCACTGATGGTGCGACTAATTTACCTCTCGAACTGAAGTTGAGTTGGACTGAAGCCGACGGCGCAACTCACTACATTTTGCAGCTGGCCGACGATTCGAGCTTCAGCCAGTTCATAATTAATGAGACCGTCCAGCCCAGCGCCACAGCCGCCCAGGGGGAATTTGATATTAAGAAGAAGAACAAATTGAAGACAGGCACGACCTATTTTTGGAGAGTCTATGCCGTCTTTCCGGACCAGAGCCAACGAATTGCCGACCGATCGCCTTCGACATTCAGGACCACCGCGGGCCTCTTTGCTGGCTTGGCGAGCAAAGGATTCAAACTGCAAAAAGCTTTGTCAGGTCCGGACAAGGGAGAACTCGCTGAGGTTTCGTTTCTCAATACTATCGGGCAAAACACAGTCTACTCGACGACCTTTGCGCTCAGTTGGCAATCGAAGCGCTTTGCAGAGCTTGGTAACACCAACGTCGCATTGCAGGCGTCCGTAGAGGGCGCACTGTCAAGTGATGATTCAGAATCAGAGGACGCCTGGCGGTTCAAGGTGTCCGGTGTATTTAGCACGAGTTTTGTGCGCTGCCAAGATGAACTTGTTCCCTGTCCCGCAGCTCGACAAACCGATCCGTTTTTCTCCGGTCTATACACCAAAGCCTCGCTGAAGTATGAGGCGGACAGAGATTTCAAGGTAAAAAAACTTAGCGGTGAGTTTTACACGACTCCGAGCAGCTTTCGGTTGGCTATGGGAACCGCTCGCCCAATCAGTCCTTCGAAACCTATTCAATTCCAGTGGCGCCCATTTTTTCGAGTCGATGTCGGTCATACGTTCCGCAGAGGCGGCTCAGCCGAAAAGAATGACACGATCTTCAGGCTGGTTCCGCGCGCGCGCGCCGTGCTCAACCTACAGTTCCTCAGGCGAGCATTAAACATGGATGATGTGAATATTTTCGCCGATGAGACTTTTTATCATCTGCCGTTAGAAGACGGAAAAAGGAAGTTCAACTTTCTGATGACAGGGATCGAGTTCCACTTCACACCAAATCTCGGCTTTGGTTTGACTTACAAGACCGGTAGCTCAGCACCGACATTTCAAAAGATCAATACCCTGCAAGGTGTATTTGGCATCCGTTTTTAGGCGCCTAAGAGGTGGTGTGAGGAACACTTCATGTCGGAACTGCTTGAGATTGAATTTTTTTCTTCGACACAGGCGGAACGCTCGGTGAGCGAAATGCCTGGATCGGCGATTTCGTTGCCTTCCCCAGCAGCGAGATGCTGTTGAAGACAATGCGACAACTGGGTCTGCGTGCGGGAATTATTACGAAACTGACTCGACTTGTTCGAACCCAAACGTGGGCCGAAACTCGAAAGGAGAATAAGCATGCCTAAGGACTTAGACACTCGAGATTTTAATTTCACTCGAACGACATCGAATTTTGCGGTAACTGCCGCAGCCGAAGTCTCATCCGCTTTACCAGGAAATCATCAAGTAAGAGTTGAGCGAATGAACTCCTTCACTGGTAGTCCATCCACGCTGCGCTCAATGAATGCGGGTAGCGCCTTTGGCCTTGTACCTGGGCTGGGCGCGACCGAGCAGAGTCTCGTTACAAAAGCGATCGATCATCTGCGCATCGCCTCTCCGGCTTTGGGGTTCGTGGCTGATGAAGTTCCAGAGTTTGTGCCCGACCCGAATGTCAAAGAAACCAGTACTGGTGAACGCGTCGTCAATTTACAACAGCAATACTGCGGCATTCCAATCTTTCAAATGGAACGGACGGTATTGTTTGACCGGACCGGAGCAATCCAAAATGTCACTGGGGCCAGCATTGGTGACCTGCCCTTCGACCTTGAAATATCGCCTTCAGTTTCAGTTGAAGACGCTGCCCTCGCGGCGGCGAAGTACGTTGCTTCGTCCGGAGGGCGCAAAGACTCCTGGACCAGGGAATGGATTCCTGAAACTACCGCAGACCTGAAAGACTACGTCCCTAAAGTACTAGCGAGAACGCCGGGTCCGTCACAATCGCTGGTCCTCGAGCAAGGTCCCTTCGGCGAGTCGATACCAACTCATCTGGTGTTGTTTTACCAGGGGGCGGTCACTCGTCTAGGATGGCATTTCCTCATAACTATGGCCGGGTTGACCGAACAATACGCGATTATCGTGGAAGCTGACTCGAAAGTGCGGGACCCGAAAGAGCCACAATTGCTTTACTGCCAGAAAACGTCGAGCGAGATGGCTTCTTCTACTCGAGGAAACGTCTGGACTCATAACCCCGGAGTGAATTCGACCCGGCAGATGGTCGATTTTCCGCGCCCTCTTATTGACTATCCCATCAGGCCCAAACCGTCGCACTTACCCTCGAATTTTCCCGTGGCGTGGGTTGAAGGTCAGGTGACGATTGGCAATGCCACGATAGCCGTTCTGGGAAACTCACTCAGTTCGTTTAAGGCTGCGCTCAATAATGACGTGCTTACATTCGATCCCAGCCAGCCCGAGGGCGACGAGCAAAAAGTGCTGAATATTTTTTACTTCTGCAATTTTATGCACGACTTCTTCTTCATGCTGGGTTTCGACGAGGCGTCGGGAAACTTCCAGAAGACCAATTTCTCAGGTCAGGGAATCGGTGGCGATCCCGTTCTGGCTCGCGCACATGCCGGCACGGTTTCCGGGACTGCAAATATGCTGACACTAGCCGACGGATCCCGGGGACTAATGAACATGGGACTTGTGAAAAGCGCAAATCGGCACACTGCTTTCGATTCAGATGTTGTTTTTCACGAGTTTACACACGGCGTATCGAATCGCCTGGTGGGAGGGCTTCGCGACGCGCAAGCCTTGCAACAGAGGCAAAGTCGAGCTGCGGGCGAAGGCTGGAGCGATTATTTTGCCCTGACGATTCAAAACTTCTTTCTCAATCCCGAGAAGACTGTCACTGGAGATTGGGTGGTTAACAATCCCGCAGGGATCCGAATAGCTCCTTATGACGACAAGTATCCGGGCTCGTTCGGAGACATTGGAAAACCAGGCCCCTACAATGGCGATGATGAGCACGCTGTTGGTGAGATATGGTGCGCCGCCCTTATGAAGATGAATCGGGATTTGGGTGCGGCGCTTCTGGATAAGGAAAGAGGGCACATACTGGGTTGGCAAATCGTGGTCGACGGCTTCAAGCTGACACCAGCGAATCCCAGCTTTCTCGACGCGCGCGATGCGATCCTGCATGCACTTGATGCTCACCAGCAATCTGGCACGATAACTATGGCTGATTTCAAGAAGGCGCGGAAAGCCGTTTGGACGGCGTTCGCCAGATTTGGGATGGGACCTAAGGCAACATCGATCGGTGCATCTCTGGCAGGGATAGTCGCGGACACAAATGTACCGCCCGGACTTTGAAATTTCAGGAGCTGCGATTGTTCTTTCGTGAAACAGCATAAACAAATGTGGGCTCGCCCCGTTCGTCAAACCCCACGAGGAATAGTGGTGTAATCAATCTCCGCACCTTTTTAGACACTTCCTTCAGATTTCGAGCGAGCGTAATCGGATGTGCAGTCATGATTGACTCGAGTATCCGGTTGCGCTCGCTCCACCCCTCCGAATGAGCCTGGCTCACGATTGAGCGTCTTGACTTCCATTTCTGTGGTTGCTGTAATCTCAACGATAAGTTGTAACGATTACATCCTGATGGGAGTAGGTGCGTTGTCACAGCGGGAATTTTCTCGAGCGGAATTAGTTTACGATTGGAATACTGTTGAGCCGTCGATTAAGAAGCCGGGCAGGCATATCGGATTCGATGATGAGACGTTGCGGGATGGGTTGCAGTCGCCGTCGGTGTGCGAGCCTTCGGTTGAGAAGAAGATTGAATTGCTGCACTTGATGGACGCGCTAGGAATCGACACGGCGGATATTGGGTTACCGGGAGCGGGAGGAGCGCATGCGGCGGGCGTGGAGAGATTGGCGAAGGAAATTGCTGATAAGAAGCTGAAGATCAAACCCAATTGCGCAGCTCGGACACATCGAAATGACATTCAGCCAATCATAGATATCTCGCAGCGCGCGGGTATCGCGATTGAAGCCTGCACGTTCATCGGCTCGTCTTCAGTTCGCTTTTTTGCGGAAGACTGGACTCTGGATCAGTTGCTCAAGATGACTGAAGACGCGGTGTCCTACGCTGTCAGCGAAGGCCTGCCGGTAATGTACGTCACTGAGGATACGACGCGCGCTAAGCCGGAAACTATTCGTGCTTTGTACACAACTGCAATCCGATGTGGAGCTCGCGCGGTTTGCGTGTGCGACACCGTGGGTCATTCAACTCCAGACGGAGCCCGAGCAGTTGTCAGCTTTGTTAAGTCCATCATCGAAGAGTCAGGTGAAAAGGTTCGTCTCGATTGGCATGGTCATCAAGATCGCGGGTTGGGCGTCATCAATTCAATCGCTGCCATCGAAGGAGGCGCCGATCAGGTTCATGGATCAGCGTTGGGGATGGGAGAGCGCGTCGGCAACGCACCCATGGACCAACTCCTCGTCAACCTGAAGTTGATGAATTGGATTGATAACGATCTGTCGAGGCTGGGTGAGTATTGTCAGCTCGCCGCTGAAGCGTGCGGTTGGTCAATCCCGTGCAACTATCCGGTTTTTGGCCGCGATGCCTTCCGGACGGCCACGGGAGTTCACGCCGCCGCCGTCATCAAGAGTTATAAGAAGGGTGATAAGAACCTCGCGGACATTGTTTACTCGGGTGTGCCCGCGAGTTTGTTTGGTTTGGAGCAAGTCGTTGAGATTGGTCCGATGAGTGGCAAATCAAATGTTATCTATTGGCTCGAAAAGCGTGGCATCGAAGCCAGCGAAGAACGAATCACTCGCATCTATAATCGCGCCAAAGAATCTTCCGCCGTGCTCGAAGAAAACGAGATTCGCGAACTGATATAAATCCCAATGTCAGCAGTCCCACAGTTCTCAGACGCTCACCAATCGCAAGCGATTGTTCGGGAACTTCTCCGATCGAAACAAGTGCGGAAAGCCGACAATTATTTCGAGTCCCGCGCCGCCGAAATTACCAACGAACACATTCGCATTTGCTCGATACCCGCGCCGCCCTTCGGTGAGCACGAGCGAGCTGAGTTTCTACGCGAGAAGTTTGTGACTGCCGGATTGACCGAGGCGGCAATCGACGAGGTCGGAAATTGCTTCGCCCTCAGGAAAGGAAGAACGCAAACGCCTCTTCTGGCTGTTACCGCTCATCTGGATACAGTTTTTCCCGCCGGAACAGACTTTACGATCCGACGCGACGGCGTGAAGTTGTTGGCGCCGGGTGTTTCTGACGACGGTTGTGGTCTCGCTGCATTAATGGCGTTGGTTGACGCGCTAAGAGTGGCTGAGATCGAGACCGAAGGCTCCTTGTTATTCGTAGGCACGGTCGGCGAAGAAGGTGAAGGAAACTTACGCGGCGTACGACATCTTTTCAGCGAAGGTCGCTTTGCCAAACAGATCAACGCGTTCGTTAGCCTTGATGGAGCCGGTATCGACCGCATCACTAACACAGCGCTTGGTTCACGCCGCTATCGAGTTTGTTTTTCCGGTCGAGGCGGGCACTCGTGGGGAGACTTTGGTACTGCTAATCCGGTGCACGCGGCCGGCCGAGCGATCGCTCGATTGACTTCATATCCAGCGCCTCATGACCCGCGCACGACTTTCAATGTGGGAAGAATTCAGGGCGGCGCCGGCGTCAACGTTATTCCCAAGGTAGCCAGCATGGATGTAGATCTTCGCTCGGCAGCACGAGAGGAACTGCTGCGGCTGGACGCTTTTTTCAGGAGAACAGTTCGCGAGGCTACCGATGATGAGAATAGGCTGAGCCGCAAAGGCGAGCCTTCGCTCACAGTGGATCTGCAACTGATTGGCGATCGTCCCGGTGGAGAAACACCCGCGAATTCGGAATTGGTTGAGGCGGCGATTGAAGCAACGCGCAGTATCGGCTCGACTCCGATCCTGGATCAGTCTTCGACCGATTCAAACATTCCGATCTCAATAGGGATTCCGGCGATTACTTTGGGAGCAGGAGGCACGTCAGGCAACTCACACACCCTCGAGGAATGGTACGATCCGCGCGGTCGCGATCTTGGTTTGAAGAGGGCTTTGCTGGTTATGCTGGCGATGGTCGGCGCGAAGTAATACAACTTCTCAGTTTGCGCACCGCGTTCGCCGAAGGCTTTGCCAAGCCAACATTCCAACTTTATTCTCAGCCGTCATGAAGAGACCGCCGACTTTAGTCGTGTGGAGCCTCAATTTTGGCCTGGTCTTCAACCAAGCCTTAGATCTCAAAAGAGACCACCTGCTTCGCAGCGTTGGAGTCTCAATTTCAACCTATCCGGGTTTGGAGCAAGGCTGAAATTGAAATTCCGACGCGACTGAAGTCGGTGGTCTCTCCAACACACCAGCGCAGACTGAAGTCTACGCTACCTAGTTCATCGTGATTGTGACTGAAGTGCTGCCGGCTTTTCCTGGTGGGAAGTGCTTCTGGCGTGCAATGCGAACGGCGGTAGGATCCGCGCCCGAAGCTTGGACCACACGACCTGACTCATCATAACTCACCTGCACCGTTACTTTCTTTGGTCCTGGCTTAGCCTCAGACGTCTGCGCAGTGGTTGGATTCGCTGACCCTTCCGCATTTGCTTTCTCTTCGCGAGCCTTAGCGCGGTCTTTGTCCCGCTGCCGCTTTGCTGCGAGTGCAGCCGCTTCTGCAGCCTTCGTATCAACCACATCCGGCGAAGGAGAATTAACCGGCTCACTTACTGGTGCTGGAGTGACCTGTGTTTGGACAGGCTGAGCAACAGGAACCGGCGGTTTGCTGCGATGATACCAACCAGCCGGGACTCCAATCGCAACCACACTTGCCAGGACAGCTACGGCAGCTGCGCCAAAAATCAACGGCTTCTTACTTTTCGGCGCACTTCCATTTGAGCTCGCGAGAAATGCCGGGACGCTGGCGCTCGATGCTGGCGCTACATTCGCTTCAACATCATCTTCGCTGTCGGACGAGGCGGCGACGGCGCCATTCGGGAAAGCGTTGACTGGAGTAATTCCTTCGTCGAGCCGGCGCAGACCTTCTAACACCACCTGAGTCCAGGGCTGATTGATGGTGCGCTCCGGCATATCAGCAGAACCTTTGAATTCAAACGCGGCGTTCGGCAGCGTCAAAGCAAAGTAAACCGCATCTATCCCACGCAACGTGCCAATCTTCGCATCAACCACGGACCCTGACTGCAGAAAAAACGAACCGTGCCCTTGCGGATAGAGCACGTTCAGACAGCCGGTCTTGCGTTGATTGCAGAAGAATTCTATTAGCTCTGAAAGGGAAAGGTCACTGAGATGTCCAGTTAATGCCATGATCAGATCCTTTGAGAAGAAGAGTGTTGGGGGACCAGAACAGCGACGCAGATTCGCGCGAATGCCTCACCTGCGTCGCCGGTTGGGGTCATTGGGAAAGAGAGAACTTGTAGTTGATTAAGCCGGTAACCTTCACCGGTTGGCCGGAGAGCATCGTCGGAGAGAATCTTGCTTTGGTTGCTGCCAGGACCGAGACGTCGCGAAGAATCGCTGGTCCGCTACTGGCTTGTGCGGAAATCACCTTGCCGGTTTCGTCGACTACCACTTCAACAGTTACGACACCGATGGTGCGCATGCGTTTGGCTGTCTCCGGATAAGCTGGCGCGGGAAGAAAAACAGCCTGGCCGTTCAATACGCCTCCAGATACAGGTTTCAGAATTGGTTTCGGAGTCCTTGCTGGTGGCGGTGGAGGAGTATCAATCACAACTCCCGGATTAGAACTCGATCCGGTGTTCGAGGTCGACAGCACATTGGCAGATACTGCGTTCACATTTCCGTCCGCCTTGACGGGAGGTAAGCTTGGAGAAACTTTGCTGGCCACCGCTTTATTCTCAACCTTGTTATTTCGGGGAGGAGCGGTTGGTACAGGCGCTTTCGTTTCGACCTGAACCGGCTTCGGCGCTTCGGCAACAGCGGCGGCGCCAGGCTGGGCCATTTTCAAAACGTTCTCATCGAGATAATAAGTGATTGCCCGGTAAGTAACCTCGGTTGGCTCAAACGTGACTTTACCACCTTCGACGACTGCCACTGACGTAGTCATCCTGGTCCAGTTACCCACCGAGTCGTAATCGTATTTGTAGATTTCCTTGCCCAGCAAAGTGCCGTCGCCATTAAGCAAAGTCATCTCGCTGATGTTGCCGCGCTCGTCGTACTTGTAGACTTCTTTGCCAGTTAAGGTTGAGCCGGCTACAGGAAAGTACTGGTTTTCAGTCTTAATACCTTTAATGTCGTACGCAGCAGTCTCGAGCACCACACGTCTATCCTCGCGTGCTTGACCATTCGCGTTGGAAAGCTTGGATACTTCGGTGCGCACGCGCCGGACTGGCCCTGCCAGACCATCTCTCATTCGATCGGATTCAACTGGGGCGGCAGGCTGCGGCTGGATGCCATTGGTCTTCGCGGTCAAATTGCTTTGAGCGGAGACTACCGAAGTCGAGGCAAGCATGATTAGCGCGATCAGCGCTGACTTCGCGGAAGGAATTGGGTTGAACATACTCGTTCTCCTGAGTTTGGGACGGGAGGACTTGGGGCAGTTAGTTGGATTTTCGCGTGAGAGAACTCCCACTTGAGATCGGGAAGTTTGCGACCGCGAGATCGCGGCATGAGCATCGTAGCAGTGTTCAACGAAGTTTGTCTAGAGCAAACATTCGTGAGCTTAAGTGAATTTTTCGGTTTTTCTCAGGGTTTTCCTGTCTTGGCTGAGGAATAATCGGCTAGTTCTCCGATAATGTGGTCGATCAAGCGGATACTGCTGGCTCGTCCAGTTTGGTCATTAGCCATGATTGAGAAGACCAAATCCTCGCCATCAGGCGTCACCAGGTACCCCGATAACGAGTTGTCGTAAGTGAGTGCTCCAGTTTTTGCGATTACTCTGTCCTGATATTGGCGCATGCGGCCACCGAGCGTTCCATCCGTGCCTGACCGCGGAAGTGAGTCTCGAAACGCGACTGCAGAATTAGTCTTCATAATTGCTCGGAGGAGACCTACGGTGGAGTTGGGGGTGACGAGATCCAGCCGTGAAAGACCGGAACCATCGTGTAACGCCAATCCAGTCGTATCGACTCCCGCGCGCTCCAGCCAAAGCTTTACCACCGCGAGTCCCGCCTCATCGTCGCCGCGTTCACGTGATTGGTCGTCGCTGGATTGGGCCAGCACGCCTTTTTCTCGCCCCAGAGTTCGCAGTATCAGCTCGGCATAGAGATTAATACTTTCCTTGTTTGTGAGTTTGACGATCTCGGCAAGTGATCGGCTCGAGACCGCCGCGAGCTCAACTGCACGCGCAGGATCGAAGCGGTGCTGCGGCGGCACTCGGAAGTCGCGTGTGCGAACTTCACCCTCGACAGCTATGCCACGCGCTTTCAAAACAGTGACGAACAATTCAGCCGCCAACCGGGCCGGATGATGTACTGAAAGTCGCGCGCCAAAGCCTTTGCTGCCGGCTGGAAATTCGCCCCACACGTGGACTTTGTTATCGGATAAGCCTCGATGTATTCCGACCTTTATGCGCTTACCGGCTTCGACCGTAGCGATGTCGCTCGTGATTTGGAGATCACCTTGTTCTCGGCTGAGTTTCGCAACGAATGGCTCCGGTCCTTTTTCAGCAGGTTTGATCTCCACCTCTACTTCATTGCCGTCGATTGAAAGCGCGCTGGGTTCGGCGCCGAAATACCACTGGACGTCATTCCATAGCCAACCATCCCCGAGCGGCTCGCCGCGGAAGTAACTCTCATCGCCGATGACATTGCCGCGAACACGACGCAGTCCACGTTGATAAAGATCGTCAGCTAATTGAGCCAGCGAAGCCACACCTTCTTTATTGGATCGCGACGTAAGATCAGGCGCGCCACGACCGTACAAAGTCAGATCGGCTTCAACCACACCATTCGCATCCGGTTGTTTGTTCGCATACACCGAGGTGCGCCAGCGATACTCCGCGCCCAACAGGTCGAGCGCAACCGCCGTCGTGTAGACCTTCATATTCGAAGCTGGAGTGAAGAGCTTGTCTGCATTACGAGAATAGAGCACACGACCATTGCTGAGGGAAACAACCTGAACGCCCCACCGCGCACCGGCAAAGTCACTGGACTCGATAGTGTGGTCGAGTAAGCGGGCGAATTCGCTATCGTTCGCCGGTGGAGGTTGAGAGTTGGCGGCTTCTTTACTTGTTTTTACCGGAGCTGATTTCTCTTTCGCGCCACGCAGCACAGTAGCCGTGGCGGCAATCGCGACTGCAAACAAGATGAGCATCAGAATCGGCGCTAGTCTGCGATTGAATGTGATGTTTGCAGCCATGCTTGCGTGATGCTAACTCGCGAATAGATTGGCCGTGCGTCCGCTCGCTAACAGCGCGCGGGCTACTTCGTAAACCTCGTCGACCGTAATTTCGGGTATCGTGCTGCTGTAGATCACGCGGTGCTGATCACCGAGGGGAAGGTAACTTTCGGGAGCGCGGCGATCCAAAAGCAAAACTACGGGAGTGCCGACGGCGGCGGCGATATGCATTGGCCCGGTGTCGTTTGACACCAGCATTGCCAGCCGCGCTTGCGCCGCTGCTAACTGAGGAATCGAGAGCCGGTCGAAAACGATCGTCGAGCTCGGAAACAAACTTTTCATTTGCTGCACGAGCGGGCGTTCTTCCGGGCCCGCAAAGACGATCGGGCGAACACCATCATTGCGGCTCAGGAATTCGGCAAGTTCCGCGAACCGTTCCAATGGCCAGCGCCGACTCGGGTGACCCGCACCTGGAAAGATGCCGACGAGTGGCGCACCAGACTCGGCTTTTTGCTTACGCAGAAGTTTATCGACGGCTTCGACATCTTCCGCGCGCGTCCTTAGTTTTGGGGAACGATCGGCGCCGGCTACACCCAACGGTCCAAGAACATCGAGGTAGCGGTCAATGAGATGGCGGGCGCGATGATCGCGTTCAACTGGCGGTGACGGAGTGAAGTTCGCCAGAAAGTCGAGCGAGCGACCGGGACGACGTGAATAGAGACGCTTGGGTGCGCCCGAAAGGAAGCCTAACAAATTGGTTTCGGACAAGCTGTGCAGATCGATGACTAAGTCGAATTTGCGACGGCGAACTTCTTTGACGAGCTTGAAGATCTTCCCGATTGAGATAAGCTTTGGTCCATCTCGCAAAGCAACTCGATCGACAACCAAGGTGTCATTCGCGTAGCCGGACAATTGAACAACCTCGCCACCTGGCTTACCGACCATTACGGTGATTTTGGAATTTGGGTATCGCTCTCGAAGTGCGCGCAAGGCTGGAAGACTCAGCACCACATCGCCAAGCTGGCCAAAGTCGACGACAAGAATGTTCTGGGGAGTAATACTCACAAGAAGAACTCTGCAGATGGGCGGGCGGTATCAACTAACTACTTAGAGTTGCCTTCGCCACGTATCGAGGCCGATTAACAAGACATCCTTCAACCACTTTTCGAATCGCGCCGCAATCTCTTGCTCATCTTCCTTATATGAGAACTGGAAAACATCTTCGCTAACCGCGTAAGGGCCTTCCACACTAGTTGCAGTCTCCTCGGTTTTGTCTCGATATTCGATGAACGCCGATATCGCCATAATTCCAAAGAACTCAACCCCCAACGCGTGGTATGAGATTATCAGCTCTGCTTGCCGTTCCTCGCGGATTTTTAGTCGTACCCAGGAGCTATACGTTCTTGTATCTGCGTAATAATTCAATTGCCGGGCAATCTGAACAATCTGTTTCTTAAACCAAAAGTCATTGTCTTCGCTACTGTGCTGAGCGCTGGCGTGGTAATTTGGATCCAGCAAATGTAATTCTTGGTTTAGAGTGCTTGCAATGGATTCAAGTTCCCTTAGGGCGATCGACTCGAGACCTTCCGCGATCTCAAACGACTTCAACTGCATCTGTTCAACGCGAAGACGCTTTCTCGTTTTCAATCGATCCGTGGCCGCCGAAATGACGTCAGTCAAAGGTGACGAATCATGGAGTACATCCTCTGACAGACTCAACGCTCTAAGAAAAGCGCGCTTTTGAATCTTGGAGAATAAAGAAACCAACGGCTTGAGATCACCATAATCTGCATTCTCAAGTGCGGTTAGATATTCATCACGCTGGGAATCACCATGGATGACTAAAGGAAACCACTTCTCTCGAATGAATACAATCGACGCTAATGCTCTGGCAACCCGCCCGTTCCCATCCTGGAAGGGATGGATTTGTGTGAATCGGTGGTGCAACCAAGCCGCTTCTACCTCCGGAGGGATCCGCTTAACAAGGTGCTGCGAATGTAAGGCAACCAAACGATCCATTTCTGACTTAACGTGCTCAGGTGGACAGTACTCATGTGTATCCTTAGCCCCTCGTAGTTTCGTTGGGTTATTCGGAAGATTCTTCCAGTCGCCTCTTAATAGTGGAACATCGACTCTTCGTCCCAAACCGTTTATGGCATCAACGGTATCTTGGTGTCTTGTTAAAGCTTGATGCAACTGCTTGATGTAAGATGTCGACAGATCTCTCCTGTTCGCAACGAAATCAAACAATCCCTCAAGGACATCTTCATGATCCTTTAAGATCTCAACAATTTGCTCTGCCGGTCGATCAGTAGTTCCGTAGGGCATCAGACTCGCTTCAATTCCCTTTTCAATTAAGAGTTGAGTGACACCTCGTTCAATTGTATAGAGATTTTCTATGATGCCGGTTTCAATTGCCCACTCGCGGCCAAGCTTTTCATTGAAGTGCTTAAGCGCGTCTCCTCGCTCGAGTCGTTCGGATTGTTCTCTCCAAATTGAGGCTAGGCTTTGTAACTCAGCGGAAGCCATATCTGACCACGACTCGTCTAAATCATCTATTGGTTTCCAAGTGTAGTCAGCCATCTCAGTCTCCTCATGTTTTTCGAAGATCGCGACCGGTCATCTCGGGCGGCTGCTCGATTCCCAGCAACCCTAACATTGTCGGTGCAACGTCCTCGAGCGCTCCGCTTTCACGAAGCTTCATGCCGCGGAAATCGTCGTCAATCAAATGAATAGGAACCGGATTAATCGTGTGGGCGGTATGAGGTTGACCCGTGGTTGGATGAATCATCTGCTCGGCATTGCCGTGGTCGGCAGTAATGATGGTGGCGCCACGCTTAGCCTTTATGGCTTTGGTAATTGAGCCGAGGCACGTGTCAACGTATTGGCAAGCTTCGATCGTTTTATCCAGCTTGCCGGTGTGCCCGACCATGTCAGGATTGGCAAAGTTGATCACGAACACATCTGTCTCGCCCGCATCAATCTCATAGAGAATCTTGTCCGTGAGCTTGAAGGCGGACATTTCCGGGGCCAGATCGTAAGTAGGAATTCGCGGAGAAGGCACCAGCAGGCGGCGCTCGCAGCCAAATTCCTGCTCGACACCGCCGTTGAAAAAGTAGGTTACATGAGCGTACTTCTCAGTTTCCGCGAGTCGATAGTTCCGCACACATAGTCCGGCAAAAACTTCAGCGAGCACGTTCGTGTGATGCTGAAGTGGAAAGGCCACCGGCAGACCGAAACTTATGTCGTAGACTGAAAAGCAGACAAACTCTACGCGCGGACGATTCGGGATAGGAAATTCGTTAAAGTCAGGATGAGTTAAGGATCGAGTTAGCTGGCGGGCCCGGTCTGGCCTGAAGTTAAAAAAGATCACGGCATCGTCGTTTTGAATCGTTGCCGTCGGTTCACCATTCTGACGCACCAGCACAATTGGTTCAGCGAACTCATCCGTCACGCCTCGTTCATAAGACTGACGAATCGCGGCAATTGGATCGGCCGCGCGTTCGGCCTGAGCGTTAGCCAGAAGCTCATAGGCACGTTGAGTTCGTTCCCAACGCTTGTCTCGATCCATTGCGTAGTATCGTCCACACAAGGTCGCGATTTCCCCGCAGCCTATTTCTTCGATCTTCATTTGCAAGGCTGCTACGTATTCCATCGCCGATGACGGCGGCGTGTCGCGGCCATCGAGAAAGCAATGAACAAACACGCGAGACAAGCCTCGCTGCTTAGCCATTCGCAGAAGCGCGTATAAATGCTGCTGAGAAGAATGCACCTGACCGTCGGAAAGAAGACCCATCAGATGAAGTGACTTATTTCTTGTTTTAGCGCCGTCCATTGCCGCGGCGATCACCTCGTTGGAAGGGAAGGCTCCGCTCTCGATGTCATGATCGATGCGCGACACATCCATGCGTATCACGCGTCCCGAGCCGATGTTCAGATGGCCTACTTCGGAGTTTCCCATGACGCCAGCGGGCAAACCTACGCGCAAGCCGTGCGCGGTCAGGAGCGTGTGCGGATATTTCTCGACGAGCTCGTCATAAAAAGGGGTCGAAGCCAGGGCGATGGCATTACCTTCGCGAGCAGGTGAATAACCCCAGCCATCAATGACAATCAAAGCAAGTGGACCACGTTGGTTCGCCAAAGTCACTCCTTCTTATTCCAGTAATCGGGGCTTTCCTGCATTTTTGGATCTGGCCGTTCCATCCAACGCTCAGGGCGGTGCAGCTCGCGAAAACCAACACGGCGATACAGTTCGTGAGCGTCTTTAGTCGCGAGCACCCAGCGGCGAAAGCCTTGCAGATCGGGATGCGAGATGATCACATCAGTCAGCCATTTTCCCAGACCCTGGCCGCGTTCTGATGGAAGAATGAAAACGTCAGCAACCCACCCAAAAGTCGCGTAATCCGTCACGACTCGGGCGAATCCCACTTGTTGTTTGTTGCCGTCGTCAATCTTAAAAAGCCCAAAGCACAGAGAGTTATCGAGCGATCGCTGTACAACTTCAATTTTCCGACCGGTTGCCCAATAAGTCGAATTGGAGAGGAAGTCGTGGATAAGTGGAACGTCCAGTTCAGCTCGATCAGTGCTTATCGTATATCCGTTGCGATGCCACTCAGTCATGTGTTTTTGAAAGGCGGAATTATTCGTTTTTAGGTTTTGCTCCGGAGGAGCCGAATGTTTATAGCCAAAAGCAACAACCAGAATCGCAGCTCCTTTAGGAGCAAACCAATTGCGCTCCTATAAGGAGATCCCGGAAAATATTCACTCGCTATGCTATAACCTTGGGTCCTACGGGACGTTTAATGCCACTCGCAGTTGTCGTGAAAGTGCTTTGCTAAGTTACCGACTCGTCGCTCGTTGCTTTCTTTTTCCTGTTAGCTTTGCATCTGCCAACTGGTGAAACGCTGATCTGCCGGGATAAGTAGCCGCTCCACGCAAATCGGCTTCGATGCGCAGCAGTTGGTTGTACTTTGCGATTCGATCTGTCCTGGAAAGCGAACCAGTCTTGATTTGGCCGGCGTTAGTAGCGACTGCGAGATCGGCAATGAAAGGATCCTCAGTCTCCCCTGAGCGATGTGAAATCACCGCGGTACGCCGGTTGGTCCTGGCTAACTCAATGCACTCGAGCGTTTCGGTGAGCGTGCCGATCTGGTTCACCTTAATCAAGATCGAGTTTGCCACACCGAGCTCGATTCCTTTTCTTAAGAAAGCGGTGTTGGTCACGAATAAATCATCACCGACTAATTGCACGCGATCGCCGATGCTGTCGGTCAGCAATTTCCATCCGTCCCAGTCACCTTCAGACATGCCATCTTCAATCGAGATGATTGGGTATTGCGCGGCCCAATCAGACCAGTAAGCTGCCATCTGCTCGGACGACAACCTTCGTTTGTCTGACTTCTTAAAGACATATGCCTTGCCGTCGTAGAATTCACTCGCCGCCGGATCCAGCGCCAGCAAACAGTCTCCTCCAGCTTTGTATCCCGCTTGCGTAATTGCTTCGAGAATCGTCTCCAGGGCTTCCTCGTTTGATCTTAGGTTGGGGGCAAAGCCGCCTTCATCACCGACGCTGGTTGCGTAGCCTTTCTTCTTTAAGACTGCTTTCAAAGTGTGAAAGATTTCCGTCCCCATCCGCAGAGCCTCGCTAAAAGTATCAGCGCCTACGGGAACGATCATGAATTCCTGAAAGTCGACGTTGTTATCCGCGTGCGCGCCGCCGTTGATGATGTTCATCATTGGCACCGGCAACACGTGCGCGTTGGCGCCGCCGAGATAGCGATAGAGAGGAATCTCCAAATAAGTTGCGGCGGCTCGAGCCGTAGCCATAGAAACCGCCAGGAGAGCATTGGCTCCCAACCGGGATTTTGTAGCTGTTCCGTCGAGCTCTATCAGCGCCCGGTCGACTTCGATCTGATCCAAGGCGTCCAGCTCTTCGATTGCGGGAGCGATGACTGTGTTGATGTTGCGCACTGCCTTGAGAACGCCCTTGCCGCCATATCGTTTCTTGTCGCCATCTCGCAACTCGACGGCCTCGTGCTCGCCTGTCGAGGCGCCTGAAGGCACAGCTGCGCGCCCCACTTCGCCACTTGCCAGGGTAACTTCTGCTTCGACCGTGGGGTTGCCGCGCGAGTCCAGGATCTCGCGAGCCGTGACATTTTCAATGAAGCTCATCAGATTCGTCCGATCTTCAGATTAATTGGGGTCGAGCCGCGACCAAAGACTTTAGCATATTCTAAGGAGGTCTTGGGTCTTGGGTTCTTGGCTTTGATGGACTTAGTCCTTTGTTCTTGGTGCTTGGTTCTTTGTGCTTGAGTGCTCGTCTAACTGTGTCGTTATCAGGAAGGAAAAAGACAACGCACCCAGGGTTCAAGGACAAAGGAACTAAGGACTAAGAACAAAGAACTAAGAACATCAAAGACCAAAGACCGAAAACCAAAGATCTTCTTCTGATTTTTCTTTGTAACTTTTCCCTCGGTCGGGTGTTTTTGTTAGCGTAGCGCAGCTTATGGCGAGCGAAGACGACGAGTTCACCAGGCTGTTTCAAGATTTTCAACCCAGCCTTTGCAGGTTTATCGAGTGCCTGCTCGGGGGTCGAGTTGCGCTCGCGCAGGACCTGGCGCAGGAGAGCTTCCTACAGCTGCACCGAACAGTATGGGGAACGCTCCCAGTCAATGAAGCTCGGTTCTGGCTCTATCGGGTCGCCAGGAATCTCGTCCTGAATGAGATTCGCCAGGGCCAAACTCGTTATCGATTAATCGATCGAGTTGCTGACGTGATGAGGCCGCGAAGTCCGACGCCTGAAGAAGAGTACGAGACGCAGGAGAGACAACAATTGATCCTCGATATGCTGATGACATTGCCTGAAGACCAGCGAGCCGCGCTGTTGCTGCGAGAGCAGGAGCAGCTGAGCTATCGCGAGATTGGCAATGTCCTCAATGTGTCCGAGAGCAAAGTTAAGGTGGATATATTTCGAGCCCGGGCTGGACTACGACAGCGCTGGCTAAAGCGAGTTCAGTCGGCGGGTGCGGATTGGCTTTCCTCAGAATAATTCCAAGACGATGAATTGCACCTTTGCAGAAAAAGTTTCGGCGCTGATTGATGGCGAGCTTCCTGCGGACGAAGAGCTTTCGGTCGAGCGTCATCTGTTTGCTTGCGCCGAGTGTCAGCAGCTTCGGGCGGACTTTATTAATCTCCGGAGTGAGCTGGTCAATTATCCTTTGCGGCCACTACCGCCAATGCAGCCTCGACTGGCCGAGAGGCTTCCTTCACGAAAGAGTGCGACACCGGCGTCGTTTCTCGACAACCTGGTTGCAGTGTTTCAGACCCGCAAGCCTCTCTTTGCCGGCGCCGCTGCTGTACTTCTGCTGATGCTGGGATTTGTTGTTTGGATGACCCTGCAATCGCAAAGACGCGATAGCGGCCCAGATCGCGGCCCAGCTCTGATAGCTCAAGATAAGTCAGGCCAGGAATCTTCCAAAGGACAACCCGCTCCGTCGCCAACCGCTAGTCCGGAGCCTGCGAATCCGCCAAAACGCGAAGGCAAAGACGCAGAAGAAACTCCGCCGGCGCCGCCGAAGTTCAGGCTTCGGGAAGCGATCACCAAAGAGCGACCGCGGAGTCCTAAGTCTCCTGAGAAATCACCCGTGCCTGATGCGGCAGAAGCCGTTGCCGCCGATCTGAGCACGACACGAATCACTGCTGCTGATGCTCAAAGCCTGACGGCGAGGCACGTCGAACAATCAGAGGTGCTGTTGCGCTCATTCAGAAACCTGCGACCTCGATCGAGTTTGCCCGATGAGATTAGTCACGAGCGGCTCCGCGCCGAAAAGCTCTTCTATCAAAACGTGATGCTGCGCCGAGAGGCAGATAGTTCCGGTGATGTCGAGGTCTCGAGCTTGCTGGAAAGCCTCGAGCCAATTCTGCTGGACATTGCGAATCTGCCCAAAGCCGCGCGAAGTGAAGAGCAACGCGCAATTAAGGACATCAAGGATCGGGTCGAGCGACAGAACCTCGTGGCTTTGCTGCAGATCAATTCGAGAGCACAACAGCGAGCGAATGAATAGTTAAATCACGCTCAACATAGGGACTAAAGAAAGTAAAGAGGACATAGTTAATGATGCAAATAATAACCCTTCGGCGATCAATGACGGCCCTGGCGATCGTCGGCATATCTCTCGTGGCTTTTTCATACTCGCGGCTCGTTTATGGAGGCGATCAGGATGTCACGAAGCTGAATCGCTTCGTGCAAGCCTCAAAGAGCACAGCCCCTTCAATGAAGATGTTCCGCGAAGGACGCGATTTGATTGAAGCGCAGGATTGGCAGCGGGCCTCGGAAAAATTTAGTGCGTTCATCAGCGAGTTTCCAAAAGACAAGGACGTTGACGCAGCCCTTTACTGGTACGCCTACTCGTTGCAGAAACAAGGCAAGAAAGACGAGGCTGCCGAGCCACTGCTTCGCTTAATTAAGGAGTATCGAAACTCGAGTTGGCGGCGGGAAGCCGAGGCAATGCTGGTCGTGCTCGGTCGAGGGGAAGCCATCAATCAAGCGTTAGAAAAGGATAATTGCGAAGTAAAAGTACTCGCGCTCCAGAGTCTCTTCGAAGCGGACGAAGATAGGGCTATCGGTTTTGTAAGTGAGGTGCTGAAAACAAATCGAGCGGATTGTCCGACGCTTAAACAAGCCGCGGTCTCGCTACTTGGCTCGCATGGTGGTCCTCGCAGCGTTCCCCTACTCGTGGATATCGCGCGCAATCAAACTGATCTCAAGCTGAGGTTGACCGCAATTAGGAGATTGGGTGAGCAGGAGAACGATACGGTTGCAGATGAGTTGATAAAGCTTTACGACAACGAGCCAACCAGGGAAATCAGAGCCCAGATTTTGCGGGCCTTTGCGGAAATGAATAATCCGCGCGCCGAGGGAAAGCTGATCGCAATCGCGCGTGATTCTCGGGACCTGGAACTGCAACAGACAGCGATTCGACGACTCGGCGAGCAACATGGAGAGGCCTCACTTTCCGAACTCATCAAGATATTTGACACGAGTACTACGCCGGAGATCCGATCGCAGATTCTGCGTGCCTTGGCAGAGCGTGATGATGAGAGGGCTTATGCAAAGTTGTTGGAAGTTGCCCGCCGCGCGGATACACCCGAACTTCGGGTTGAAGCCATTAGACGGATGGCTGAGCGAGGAACCAGATCTATTGACGATCTACTGTCACTCTATGCAACTGAAAAAAGTCCTGAAATCAAGCAAGGGCTGATTCGAGCGTACGCGGAAATTGATGACCCGCGCGCGATCGCAAAACTGTTCGAGATAGCGCGAAATGACGGGACGCTTGAGCTACGCGCGTTCGCGATTCGCCGTCTCAGCGAACACGATAGCCCACAGGTAACTCAGCAATTGATCACTTTATACGATGCGGAGACAAATCCTGACTTGAAGGCGAGTCTGATTCGTACGCTTGGCGAGTCTCATGATGTGACGGCGGTGCGAAAGTTAATTGCGATCGCGCGGAATGACTCATCGGTTGATTTGCGCAAAATGGCCGTTAGGGTCCTCGGCGAAAGCAGACATCCCGAAGCACTCAAATTTCTCGAGGATTTGCTGAAGTAGATCTGAGATCTCAATTCATAAGCAGAAATACGCCTTCATAAGGAGTTGTCCATGCCTCAAACAAAGATGTTCCGCCTCTTCATGCTCGTGCTCGCACTGGTTGCGACCGCTTGTGTGCGAGCCGATCGCGTCACCACCGTCGCCGCCGCCGCCGATGGTCAGAATTGGTCTGAGCAGGCGCAAAAACCTGAAACCACTGTGCAGAGCTTCACGACCGTGAATGGTGGAGATCTGAAAGCCAGGCTCGATGCAGCCAGCCAACAGGCTCGCGGCCAATCGCCATATTGGTCGGCTTACTCCTTCGACGTACGTCCCGGTGTTGCCGTTGATCCTACCGTTCACGAATTCCACGGGAACATGAATACCATCGGAGACACCACGATATTTATCGGCACATCCGCGGGCGGTATGACCGTGGAGACGAGAAACCTGGCGGTCTTTCTGCTACGACAACCGGGAACCAATCAAGTTAACCGGATGGAGATTTACAACCTCGAGCGCAAGCGCGAGTACAGCGGTTATCCGGTCTACTGGCTCGGTCGGGCGAACAATGAAGAGAGTTTGAATTATCTGCAAGCCTTGTCTGATGGCAATCAACCGAATCTGCTCGGTGAACGCGCGGTGTTGGGAATTTCATTGCATGACGACGTTCGCGTGGGCGGCATGCTTAAGAACTTTGTTCGCAGTTCGACGAACCAACGCGTGCGTTCGTCGTCGATCTACTGGCTGGGACAAGTGGGCGGCGAGCAAAACTTTCTGGCTGACATAGTGCGCAACGATTCTGAAGACCGAAAGCTTCGCCGTCAGGCTGCTCATGCAATCGGCGAAAGCAAAGATCGAGGGGCGCTGGCGCTATTGCAAACTCTCTACGACTCGGTCAAGGACACCGAAGTTCATCGCAGCATTGTTCAGGCGGCTGGTGATAACCAGGATCAGGATGCCGCCTTTGCGTTCATTCTAAGAGTGGCAAAGAGTGATTCTGATCGCGAGGCTCGTCGAACCGCAGTGCGACAACTGGGCGAGTTCGATCGTCCGGCTGCAGTTGACGAGCTAATCAAGATCTACACTAGCGACGCGGACTACGAAGTTAAGCGGACCGTGCTGCACTCTCTTGCCGAAACCAAACAGGCGAAAGCGCAAACGCGCTTGCTTGAGTTGGCGCGCACTGAACCAAGTCAGGAACTGCGCAAGCAAGCCATTCATGTGCTTTCCGAGCGCGGCGCAGAAGTCATCGACGACTTGATCAAGCTCTACGATGCCGAGCGCGCGGCCGAGGTGCGCAAGACTGTCCTTCATTCACTAGCGGAGATTAAGGACAATCGAGTTGAAGACAAGCTTTTCGCAGTAGCGCGCAACGATGAGAATGTTGAGCTGCGGCGACAGGCGATACATCTACTCGGTGAGCGAGCCGGTAAGCGCAGTCTCGATTTTCTCAGTGCCACCGCTCAAGGCACTGACGGCGACGCGGAAGTTCAGATGCAAGCAGTTCGCGCCATTAGCGAGCGCCCTTCGGACGAAGCCGTACCGTTGCTGATTAAGATCGCCAGGACGCATCCGAATCAAATGGTTCGCAAGCAGGCGATTCGCGCGCTTGGCGAGTCTGGCGACCCGCGCGCCGTCGAGTACTTCAAAGAGGTTCTTACGAAGGAATAAATTTAGCCGCAGATGAGCGCGGATAAGACGGATCTGAAAAGATGCGTAAGGATTAGCAGTGACTTTACGAAGTTGAGATCATCAGGTTTTTGGCTGCCTCGGGCGGTACTTCAACAAAAGCGAAGCACTCTGCTGGATACAGGTAATCCTCACCTGTTTCATCTACCACTCTAATGTAATTGCTTCTGGATGCCGAATCGTCGGGTAAGACTTGATAAATTGTTCTTATTTTCAAATCATCAGGATAGGCAGAGTTATCCAGGCAAACTACAAATCTCGTTTCAGTCTCTTCAGCTTTCATAGCGTTCAATCCAGATATTTCTTGATCTTCATTCGCACTTTTCCGATCCCGTGCGCTTCGTACCAGTGAAGTTCGGCAATTCGTATCGTACCATCCGGAAGGCTTACATTGGCAACCCCTTTTCGCTTTCTCCAGCGCCCTCGTCCGAATCTTGCTTGAAGTTGAGGTAGTTCCCGAATACCGCGGCCAATCCTAATTGTTTCGACCTCACTAATTCCGCCAACTACTTCGAAGTCTTGGTTCATTCTCGCGACGGCACCAGGACTTTGAATTACTATGAGGGCTAGCTCCGATGCTCTGACGCGGCGGAGGATGCAAGGAGTTCCGGTTCGGATGCTTGCGACTCCGGGAGCTCTAAAGTTACGCGCATGATGCGGCGGCGCTCGACGCGCTCGACGCGAAATTCGAAGCCGTTGTAAGGGACAATTTCACCTGGCTTCAGCACGTGGCCTGAGACTGTCATCAGAAAACCGCCGACGGTTGTATATGTTTCTGACTCGGGAAGATTGAGTTTCAGTCTGCGATTTAGATCCCGTACCGCCACGCCACCGTCCAACAAATACTTTCGCGGACCGACGCTTTGAATTTGTTCGCGAACTTCCTCGTCGTGCTCGTCTGAAATATCTCCGACGATTTCTTCCAGCAGATCTTCGAGGGTAATGACTCCCTCAAGACCTCCATGCTCATCAACGACAAAACCAAAATGCATCTTCGCTTGCTGCATCTGGCGCAGCACATCCTCGAGGCGCGCCGTGTCGACGACGAACAGCGGCGGCTGCAAGACGGCGTCTAAATGAAATTCCTGCGGCTTCAGCAGGTAGGGAATCAAGTCCTTGCTGTGAATAAAGCCCACTACATCGTCGAGCGATTCAGCATAAATCGGCAGACGAGAATATCGATGCTGGCGAAAAGCTTCCGTGATCTCTTCGAGAGAGCAGTCTTTGGAGATCGCAGCCATCCCCGTGCGAGGTATCATCGCTTCACGCACAAGCGTGTCGGAGAATTCAAAGACCCGATGAATTAAATGTCGTTCTTCGGCGCGCAGGTGTCCACTTTCACGAGCGATGTCGACCAGCTGACGCAACTCTGCTTCGGTGTATACAGACGCGTGTTCGAGGGTTGATTTCAAACCAAGCAATCGTCCCAGGTAACTGCCCGTTGTATTGAACAGCCACAAAGGCGCCTGAAACACCGTCGCGAACGTTTGCAAGATTCCCGCGCTCCATAAGGCAACAGGTTCGGCCCGTTCGAGCGCGATCATCTTCGGCATCAACTCACCGAGTACAATGTGCAAGAAAGTGATCAGCGAAAAGGCGATCACAATCGCAATCACGTGGGCAATGGTGGCCGCGCGCCCTGCCGGAGCGAGCATTGTCGCCACCGGCTCGAGCAGTCCAGCGATGGTAGGCTCACCTGCCCAGCCTAGAGCCAGCGAAGCGAGGGTCACGCCGAGTTGTGTGGCGGAAATAAATAAGGTGGGATTATCGAGCAGGCGAAGTGCCGCTCGAGCTTGCCTGCTCCCTGCTGCAGCTTTCGCCTCAAGCTTGGCTCGTCTAACTGAGACAAGTGCGAACTCGGAACCAACAAAGAAACCGTTGGCAATCACCAGTCCGAGAACGGCGAACAGCCGGAGGGCGACGCCGCCGAAAGACATCGACTCACCCAAATTTAATCCGAGCGTGTCTAAGACAAGGCAATAACTGTCAGGTTCAATCATCGCTCAAACGGGAGGATGGCAAGGCAATGCAAACAACGGGGAAATCATAGCACGCGCATATTTGGAGTGCGACGACCTGTCGTCGCTTTAGTCTGCGACGACCAAAGCGGTGACAGGTCACTGCACTCCAAAGACACACCTGTGACGTTCGCGCATACCACGTGCGAGTAGGTGGATTTACTTTTGTGATTGCGTCCAGGACCGACCGATTTCCGATTAATGCCCAGCGACAGCTCCGGCGGCGCGCACTCTGGCCGGCTTTCGATCATGCTTGGCACAGGCGCGGGCCAGGGCGTCTTCAACCCGGGGAGTAACATTGCATTCGGGCTGGCGACAAACCGCGGCAAGTTCGGAAATTACAAGATAGCGGGAGCGCTCGAGCATGCGCTGCTCGCGAAACGACAGCGGCTTAGTGTGACTCAGATAGGTAAGATGCTTGAGCACGTTAGCCACTTCAAAGATGTCGCCGGTGCGCATCTTTTCTGAGAATTCTTTGAACCGATCTTTCCAATCATTTGCGGGGGACGAGAAATCATCAGCAAGAGCTTTTAGGAGCAATTCGCATTCACCCGACGAGATTGGGGCACGAAGGCCAACTTCTGACGCATTGGGGACCGGAACGAGTACTAGCGAGTTGTTAGCAGCAAGACGAAGCGTATAGAACGGTAACAAGGTTGCGCCTATTTGCTTCTGTTCAATCTGCTCGATGGTTCCGATCCCGTGATTTGGATAAACGACCTTTTGGCCGATTCTAAAGCCCACCACAGCACCTCCATCGATGTTGACAAAAATCAGACTGCGCCGCACGCGCGGGTCTGGGGGAACCCCTGGGTTGAGCGACGCTGGGTCGCGTCGGTTTCCAATTAGGAATGTGAACCGAGTCTAACAAGCGGTTTTTTTAGCGTCAAGGCTTTGAGATAAGTAAAAGGGAAAAAGTAAAAAGGCAGAAAAGACGCTCGATTAAGTGAAAAGGAGCACAAGGGAGGGACAAGTGAAAACGCAAAAGTAAAAAGGCAAAAGTTAGAACCAAAACTCCTACTCAATAATCGCGCAGTTCCTGCTCTGATGCATTGCTCTGTTCTGAGGAAAAGCCCTTTGGTTCGTACTTTTGTCTTTTAGCTTCTAACTTTTTACTTGTCCTTAAACGCCCACTCGAAGCCGGTCTTGTTTTCACAGAGCTTGAACTCGACTTCTTTCCTGGCTAACTCAGCTTCGCGTCTGAGGCGATTTCGAGTCTCGAGTTGTTCAGGAAGACTCAATTTCCAAAGCTCCTCGTTCTCGCCTGGAATTCGAGCGACGGAAAAATATCGTCCGGGCGCCAGGTTGTTTAGAACGAAGCTGCCGTCAGCGTTCACGTGGCTACCATAAAAGCGAACCACGTCACCCGACTTTTCTCGTTCAGCTGGAACCAGGTAGAACGACAATCCTTCAGGTATCGTTTGTCCGTTTTGAATTTTGAGTTGACCGTGCAGTGAAGCAGCGCCTTCGCTAAGTTTGATGTTCAAGCCCGTCACGCGATCGCCTAACTTCAAAACAGTCCAGTTGCGCACTGCATCGACTGCGCTGGTCTTTGCGGCAGGAGCCGGCTCTATCGACATCGAATTTAAGTACCAATATTTGGCGAAGAACCTGATCGTAAAGGCGTAAGAACCGGGCGACAAATTTCGCAGCGTAAAAGTGCCGTCCTTTCCAGGCGAGCTTTGGGTGTTGATAAATCGTTCAAAAACTACCGGTGCGGGTTTTGGTTCACGCTGAGTGAGAATCATCGTTTCAGCAAGTTGTGGCCGGCGCTTATCCTTGCACTCTTCGGCTTTGGAAGGCTCAAAGGTTAACTGTCCCGCAACAGAAGCGAGCGGTTTCGGTGATAGTTCAATACCGGTGATATTGGCGCCCTTCACCTTCACTTTTTTGATTTCTGAGATTCCGACATCGCCAAGAACGAAGGAGCTACCCCATATTTCATAGTCGCCGTCAGCTAGTCCATTGAACGCAAAACCACGTAAATTTGGCTGTTGAATTGTGGATCTATTCCAGATGACCTTGCCGTTAATAAAGTAAGCCAGATTGGCGGTGTAGCTGGTGGGACTATCCGGAGCGCCGGCTCCGATGACGCTGCCGCTGATCGTGCGTCCTGGCTCTCCTCGATAGCGAATGTCTATGCCTGTTATTTCATCGCCTGACCGCACCTGGATCTCGGTTGCTGTGTCCCTGGTGGACGATGGCGCATAAGTCGGAATATCGGATTCGTAAGCGCTAAGACCAAAACCAAAGGAACTTGAGACGCCGGCAAACACCACATAAGTTCCCGGCGCCAATCCATAAATCCGATAGACGCCGCGGTCGTCCGTATTACGTGATCCGGACTCGAGGCCACTCAACTTGGGCTTGCCTTCGGCGTCACGAACCATTTGGGCGTGGACCTGAACGTCGATGACGGGATCTCCGTTGGAATTTGTAACGGTGCCGGTCAGCACGCCGCCTTTGATTAGTGTCAGCTTTACGTTATCGCCTACTCGAACGAAGTTTGGCGGCGCATCCGGCTCGCGCGGCGGCATAACGTAGGCCGGCATGTTGGCGGCGAGCGCATAAAGAGCTGTATCGAGTCCTGTGATCTGGAAGTTCCCCTCTGCGTCAGCCAGGGTGTTCCGGCTGACATTGGAGGTAGCAAACGGCCGGATGATCACAACCGCGTTAGAAAGAGGCTGACCACTTTCATTTACTACGCGGCCAGTGATCATTCCAGATTTCGTTTCATCCTTAACTTCACTCGCTTTACCCGATTCCTGCCCCTGCACCAGACAGCCAGCCGCCGCGACTATCGCGAAGCTAATAAACGATTTCAAAAAAATTCGGCGTATAGCTGCGGACATTCTCTTTACTGTTCCGGTTTTTGAGCGAGGTCGATAGTGAGCAGCACCTCGGTAGTTGATTCGTCTGAAATCGTGATTTGTTGTTTGGTAATGGGTGTAGCGGTCCTGGCGCCGGGGACAAAAACGAAGGCCGCGATTTCATAAGCTCCTACCGGCAAGCCGTCAATCAGGAAGTGTCCACGTTCATCTATCGTTGGCGGGCGTAACGCGCTATTAGCCTCGTTAAGTTTAGTCAATCTGAGGGATATGCGTCCGCCGGCTGGCAACGTACCATTTTGAAGTGTGACCGTACCGCGCAGTACTCCCGAGCCGTACGCGATGACAAGCCGGACACCCGAGATTTGCTCGCCCTTCTTGATTTCAACGCCACGAGGCTGAACTACTCCATCACGCTCAATGCGAATTAGATTGAAGGTCTTCCGGGCTTCGGCGTCACTGAAAGGGCCAAGTGAAAAATAGAGACTGCCCACTTCGAGCCCTGTTAGTTGAAAGCTGCCATCACCATTGATTGGCGAGGAGTGACCGATGTTGCCGCCTGGCGTTTCACTTTGAACGTAGCCTTGAACTTGCAGTTTCATCAAACGGGCAACTATCGATTGATTGTCTGTGTTTTCCAATACCACGACACCTGTAAGACTTGCTCCTTTTGATGTAGTAACGACGATGTCGTTAACGTCGCGGTCCAGGATTTCAAACTGGATCGGGTCAGCTCGGAGAGGACTATTTGCCGTCGGCAGGATGAAGACCGCGTACTTTCCAGGCGTTAAATGTTCGATCAGGAATTGACCTTTCGCGTCCGAAAGATTCGGCGAACTGATAAAGGCGCCGCCTCGTGAGCCCGTGATCATTCTTAATCCAAAGCGTACGCCAGCGATCGGTTCACTGTTTTCACCACTTATCACCCGGCCATTTACTGCGAACGTCTGCGCTACTCTGCCGAGTGAAATGTCGACATTGGTACTTTCACTTCCTTCAGTGACTTCGACAATCGTAGCTTTGGAATAATCGTTGACGTCGGGATGATAGGTTAGCTTATAGGTGGGGCGACCGCTTGCAATGCCGCCAAAGAAGGCTTCCGAGCCTTGACCCACTGAGACTTTGTAGCGGCCTGCCCGTAAGCCGAACATACGATAGATCCCACGGTCGTCAGTAGTCGCGCTGTTCAGCGGGCCAAGCTGCAACCGTTGCTCGGTCGAAAGCTCTCCTTGTACCAGGCTGACTCGCTGCTCGATTACAGGCCGTCCATCGGCATCAGTCACTTTGCCCGTGATGACACCGCCGCGTATCAGCGAGAAATCGATGCCATCCACGTTCTCACCGTCGCCTATCACCACTGTCTTCCCGCGACTATTATCGTTCGTGGCGATATAGGCAGGAACAACCGCAATAACCTGGTAACTTCCGGGAGGAATGTCGGTGACGCGATAGAGACCTTGCAAATCAGTGACGGCGCGGTAGCTGGTCTCAAATGGTGAGGAAAAATCACTGGGGCGAACGGAAACCAGGATAGTTGAAGCTGCCTTCCCTTTGATCGTGATTTTCCCGGATACCGAACCCTTCTTGATTGTCTTCAGCGGCGTCTGCGCATGAGCTGCGTGCAGACCAAGGCCCAACGCGAGACTCATTACGAGAATTAGGCGAACGTGATTGGACATGAAGGGCCTCTGGGGAGAGACGGGCTGACTGACCTGCGAGATGCCGCTAATCTTAGCCCAGAACCAGTTTGTTGTCTCTAGTTTCTATACCGTTCGATGTTTGCTAAACGCCTAAGAAACAACCGCGTTCCAAACTCGTATGGAGGTTGGTTGTCAGCTTAACGAGCGACTGCTAGGATCAGGACGTGGCAATTCTCAAGATCACCGATGCCAGCGGCCGACAATGGCACCACACTTTGGCGGCCCACGCTCCCTGCACTATCGGACGGGCGCCAGACAATGTAGTTGTGCTCGATGATCCGCGCGCGTCGCGTTATCACGCGCACGTCAGAGCCGCAGAAGAAGGCGCGTTCACATTAGTCGACGGCGCCCTGATTAATGGCCAGCTGCGCCGCAGTGCCAACAAAGTCTTTATCAACGGCGAGCCTCGATACGAACAGCCTCTTAAGAATGGTGACCGCATCACGATTGGAGCGAGCACGCTTCGCTTCGAGCAGGAAGACGCAGAACGCACGGATGTTCGTTATGACGATAAGCCGCTGGGTCACACTCAGCTTCTGATTTCAGCCAATGACGTCATGACTACCGTCCTGCGGTCCAAGACCGAATTGGGACCAGCGCGTGATAAGGTGCTCGAAGCCCTGCAGCGTAAAGCGAATATCCTCGCCGCGCTTTACGAAATGAGTAAGACGCTGGGCTCCGTGTTCGACCTTAATGCCATCTTTTCAAAAGCAACCGACATCATCTTCCGCTCCACGCCGGCGGATCGAGTAGTCGCATTGCTCGCTGAGGGAGATAATCTCGACAACCCCGAAGACGTCAAGCTCACGCCGATTGCCACGCGCGCTCGTGACGAGAAACTCGAGGCGCACGCTCGGAAGCTGACTATCGGCCGCACGATTACGCGCAAAGTAATGAAGGATCGAGTGGCTCTGTTGTCACAGGACGCCGCCGCCGAGGAACAGTTCGCCGGAGTTGACTCGATCGTTTCGCAAGGCGTGCGCTCGACTATTTGCGCGCCGCTAGTTGCTGAAACTCGAGTGCATGGAGCGCTGTATGCGGACCGGCTCGATCCCTTTGCTTCGTTTAAGCCGGATGACTTGGAATTAATCAGCGCCGTCGCCGCTCAGACTGCGATAGCGGTTGAAAATGCTCGAGCTCACGAGCGCCTCGCGCGTGAGGAAGTCGCCCGCGCCAACTACAGCCGATTTCTTCCCGAGTACGTGGTTAAGCAGATGCTCGAAAACCCCGACTCGTTCAAGCTGGGCGGCGTGAATCAGACCATCACGGTGTTGTTTGCAGATATTCGCGGGTTTACTCGAATTTCGGAGCACGCGCCGCCGGAGAAGATCGTCAGTTTGCTTAACCGCTATTTCTCCGCGATGACGGATATCATTTTCGCGCATGGCGGGACGCTGGATAAGTACTTGGGCGACGGGTTGATGGCTTTGTTTGGAGCGCCGACCACAACACCTCAGGATGCGGCCAATGCCGTCAATGCGGCTGTCGCGATGCAACGTCGAATCATCGGCATAAATCAGGAACTGCGCGAAGAAGGACTGGCCGAAATTGGAGTGGGCATTGGATTGCATACAGGTGAGGCCACTGTCGGCTACGTCGGCTCCGAGCGAAGGTCTGAATACACCGCCATCGGCGACACCGTGAACACTGCGTCGCGTTTGGAGTCTAATTCCAAAGGCGGCGAAATCCTGGTTAGCGATGCAACCGCCAAAGTCGCCCGGGCGCGCTACAAACTCAAGCCGCGGGAGCCGATCACAGTGAAGAATCGGCAACAGCCGGTAATCTTGTGGGAGATTGAATGGCAGAAGACAAGCGGGTCGATGTCGGGTGCGAACCTCGAACGCTTGTCGTGACTGAGGTCTTCAAGGAGGTGACGTTAGTGGTGGACGGCGATCGAGACTCGTAAGTTAGTCGCTCGCTATTCACCATTTTCGTTTTTGAACAATGTCATTTCTCAGAACAAAAACCGGATCATTTTTGGGCCTGGCCGCCTTGCGCAATCTCGTATCTGATTCCATGGCCATCGACATGGGGTCAGCCAACACCATCATCGCCGTGCGCGGACGTGGCGTTGTGATTGATGAGCCTTCGGTCATAGCTGTCAACAAGATGACCGGTGAAGTGCTCGAGGTTGGAAACGAAGCTCGCAAGATGCAGGGACGAGAAGCCCGCGATGTCGTAGTAATCGCGCCATTAATCGATGGCGTGGTTGCTGATTTCGAGCGCACGCGAGCCATGTTGGAGCACTTCGTTAAGGAGGCGCGCAGCGGCGTTTCCCACGTAAGCCGGCGTGCCATCATGAGCGTCTTGTCGGGTTTGACCCAGGTTGAGCAGCGCGCTTTGTTGGCTGCCGCGGAAGAAGCGCGCATTGGCCGCGTTTTCATGGTCGAAGAAGGCCTGGCGGCGGCAGTGGGCGCCGGAGTACCTGTGGATGATGAGACTGCGGCAGCCGTTGTCGATATCGGCGGGAATACAACGAACGTCGCAGTCATCATCAACGGCTCGATTATCAGCTCGCAAGCTGAACGACTCGGGAGCTCGGATATTGATTCGGCGATCATGGATTTTGTGCGACGTCATCGTGGGTTGACTATCGGTTCTTCAACAGCTGAAAAACTAAAGCTGGAGCTGGCTTCGGCAATTGAACCGAAGGACCCGGAACTAAAAGGCGAAGTGCGAGGCCGCGACGTTCAAACGGGCGCTCCCGGCGCCGTCGAGGTTACGGCGGGAGAAGTTCATCAGGTAACGCAACCGATTATTCGCAAGATTGCAGAAGAGGTTCGAGCCACGTTGACGGATTTATCGCCGGAAGTGTCGGGTGACATCTACGATCGGGGCGTGATCTTGACTGGCGGCGGCGCTCTACTTGATGGTCTCGGGCCTTACCTCCAAAAAGAGTTGGGTTTGGCAATCCGAGTGGCCGACGAGCCGCGCTTTGCTGTAGTGCGAGGTTTGTCTCAGATGTTTGAAGAACCACTTTTGCTCAGACGTGTAGCTCGCACCGAACCCGAAGTTGTTCTCGATGCCGATGCGATGGTATTCGAGGATTAGGGTCTGATTTTTGAGATCTGCGATCTGAGATCTGAGATCTGTATTGGAAACCGACGATCCCAAACTCAGATTCCAGATCTCAGATCCCAATTCAGCAATAAGCAATCCGAATTCCGCAATCCGTATGGATGTCAGTTTTTACAAGCGCAAGATCACGGTCGCACGCGTTTACGGCATCCCCGTAAGGATCGACTACCGCTGGTTCCTCGTCTTCGCACTAAGCGTTTGGCTGGTCGCAAACAACCTCCATAGCGCTCCCATTCAATTGCCTGGAATCTTGATGCCACCTGTCGATGCCGTGACTGCGTGGGTTCTCGGCGTAATAACGACCGCCGCACTTTTTCTTTCAGTCTTTGGTCACGAGCTTTCGCACGCTTTGATGGCCCGCGCTGAAGGGATCGAGATCGAGGAGATTGTGCTTCATCCCTTTGGGGGCTTGGCGCGTCTGAAGACCCAGCCACACAATCCACAAGCCGAATTCAGAATCGCAATCGCGGGTCCGGCAGCAAGTTTTCTCTTCGCCGTCCTCGCGTTCATAGCGACTAAAGTCGCGTCTGTTGGCGGATACCAGCTTACCGTTGTCGTTTTCTTTTTTGTGGCGGCAGGAAACCTATTACTGGCGATCTTCAATTTGTTTCCGGGTTATCCGCTCGACGGTGGGCGTGTGTTGCGAGCTCTGCTCTGGAAACGCAGTGGAAACATAGCCGAAGCCACGCGAATGGCTGGTATTTGCGGAATTCTCGTCGCTGCCGTGTTGATTCTCTTCGGCGTTTACATGGCAGTAGCGCCAAACTTTCGCGCCTACTTCATGGGGCTTTGGTCTGTCCTCGTCGGTCTGTTTCTGATGGACGCCGCCTTTGGAGTTGTTCGTCATGGCAAAAGTCTGACTTCGGCCACGGTGTCGGACGCGATGTCACCGCCATTTGCTTTGGAACCGGATCTCTTAATCAGCCAATTCATCGATACGATACTGCCGCTTCATCAGCAGACCAGTTTTCCGGTGGCGCGCGACCACCGGCTGCAGGGCATCCTCTCGCTGCAAGATCTCAAAGCCCTGCCGCGGGAGCGCTGGCGTGACCAACGAGCGCGAGATGTGATGCGGCCAGTCGCAGCAGAAATGTTCGTTGGTCCGTCAGTTACCCTTCTAAGTGCTCAACAACTTATGCAGCAAAACGGGCTCGGGTCGGTAGCTGTGGTCGATGATAAAGGCCTGCTCGTCGGCTTTCTTCAGAATGGCAAGCTGCGCCGTAGGTGAGATTTCAAATCTGAGCATTGCCAGACCTGAGTTTTTTCGTCATAATCCAGACGGATTTTCCCGTCGCAGAACCGCCAGTGTGCCGGGAGATGAATGAAGCGGTAAGCCGCGCGTTCGTTCCAAATGTGAAAATCTGACGGTCTTAGATAACCAACAAAATGAGCTTAACAGGTAGGTCCAGACTGCGATTGTCGGCCAGAGCGTGTCAGGTGCCAGGTCTAAATCGCAAGTCCAGAAAGCTAGGCCGGATACTAAAGGATGCTACCACTACTACCATACGCAGACGCTTTAAGAAGACTCGCTGAGCCGCGCAACATCGCGGACATCGTACTTGTCTTCTTGCTGGTGTATGGAGTTTTGAAGCTCGTTAGGGGCACCCGCGCTGCTCCGATGGCCGGCGGTATCGCTGCCATCGCGATTCTTTACTGGCTCTCCCTCAAAGAAGGTCTCGCTACTCTCGAATTTGTCCTCCGTGGCGCCTTGCTGTACATCGGCGTTGCGATCATCGTCCTTTTCCAGTCAGAAATTCGCCAGGCATTAATCACGTTCGGCAATCGCTTTCGTTTACCGTTAGCTCGGCGCCACCACGGGCAGTTTGGCGAAGGCGTCTACGATGAAATCGTCCTTGCTGCTACAACCCTTGCGTCGTTCAAGACGGGCGCGCTCATAGTCATCGAGCGCAATGTTGGCCTTAAGAATGTGACGGATGGTGGAGTCAAGCTCGATGCGGAGTTGAGCTATGACCTGCTGGTAAGCATCTTCAATCCGACAGCGCCGCTTCATGACGGCGCCGTTGTAGTCCAGCGCCATCGCGTCGCGGCCGCATCGTGCTTCCTACCGCTGACGCTGAATCCGAGGCTTTCGAAAGATCTTGGTACCAGACATCGAGCCGCCATCGGTGTGACTGAAGACACTGATGCTGTCGCCGTCGTTGTGTCTGAAGAGACAGGACTGATCTCGTTTGTACAGGAGGGCCACATCAAGCGAGGTCTCGACGCCACGAGATTGCGGGCTGCGATTTTCCAGGCGCTCGAGGTGGCTCCGAAGAAGGAGAAGAAACGCCAGAAGGTTGGCGAATCAGAAGCTGAGACCGAAGAAGCACCGGTGTGATTGCGGATTGCTGAATGCTGATTGTTCGTTGAATGGTTGAGATCGTTGAGATCTCAAATTTGAGATCTGAGATCAGGGATTGGCAGCGTTAAAAACTAGCGGCGATCTCAGATCTCAGATCTCAGATCTCAGATCTCAGATCCTAATCAAGTAACTGAAATCGACCAAGCGGCCAGAGCGGCCAATCCGCATTCAGCATTCAGCAATCGACTATGTCTATTCAAGATACTGACGATCTCGAATACGAAGCTCCACAGCCGCCCGGCTTTGCCGAACGCTGGCTGCGTCGCATCTTTGTCGAAGATCTCAAAATCAAGTTGCTGGCGCTCGGTATTACGCTCGTGCTGTGGTTCGCGGTCACTGGTCAGAAAAGGCCAGTTACCAAACGACTTCCCGGCGTCCAACTCACCTTTGTTCATTCAGAGAACATGGCCATCAGCAACGACCCACCCAGCCGTGTTGACATCACCGTTACCGGCAGCAAGGACGAATTAGATTCGCTCAACCCTTCTAATATGCTCGCGACCGTAGTGGTCGGGGACAATGGCGCCGGTAATCGCGTCATCCGACTGACCGGAGACGGCGTCAGCATCGATCCATTGCCAAAGAACGTTCACGTAGATTCGTTCCAGCCTGGCGTTATCTCCGTGCGTCTCGAGTCAAAGATAGACAAGCAAGTCGACGTGAAATTGAAATTGGAAGGAAGTCCCCCGGAAGGCTATGAAGTCCGCGCGGCTACAGCCAGTCCAGCAAAAGTCAGGTTGCGAGGACCGGCCAGCATCGTGAACGCAATTCAGCAAGTATCAACTGAGTCAGTCATGCTCGAAGGCAAGACCAGCAGTTTCGATCTTAATTCGGTTGCGGTCGACAGCCCCGGCGAGAAAGTGGAGATACTCGATAGCAGCGTTCAGGTTCATGTCGAACTAGCCCCACGCGCTAACAACAAGATTTCGTCAGCAGCTACAGTATCTCGGAGTAGAACAGCCTTCAGTCTGTTCATGCTTTCTCCATCACAGTGCTGCGAAGAATTGGAAGCAGGCTTACCACTCAAGTCCAGGCCATACAACCATCATTTCAAACTTCTTGAGTGGAATCGACTTGAGTTTGTCAAAGCTTGTTAGTTACGACTAAGTTCCAGGCCAAGTAAGCTTGCTCAGACTGAAGTCTAAGCTACAGTCGGTCGCTAAAACCAGCCAAAACAGTAGGCCAGCCGTGATGCCTTCCGTAGTAATTCATTCATTGTGGATTCACCAATTATCGTTTCCGTGAGGGGGTAATCACTTCTTCGTTTGACCGATCGTCCACCGTCGAGTAACTTCACACTTTCCGTTTCAATTCATGGCGAAACTTTTTGGCACAGATGGAATCCGCGGACTTGCGGGCCAATTCCCACTCGATCCCGCGACCATCAAAGTTGTCGGTACTTCTCTGTCAACCGAACTCAGGAAACAGCTGAATAAGCACGACCCGCTGATAGTTATTGGCCGGGACACACGCGAATCAGGGCCATGGATAGAACAAGCTTTTATCGAGGGCGCCACTCGCGACGGCGCAATTTGCCGGTCAGCCGGAGTCATTACCACGCCGGGCGTTGCTTTTCTGGCGAGAACTTTACCTGCTGATGCTGGAGTGGTTATCAGTGCTTCGCACAATCCTTATCAAGACAACGGGATAAAAGTCTTTTCGCCTTCAGGCAAGAAGCTTGACGACTCAATTGAGCGTCTAATCGAGGCAGACATCGAAAACGCCAGCGCGCTCGAACAAGACGCAGCCCCCCAGCTTCCGTCGTCGGACTTAAGCGAAGCGGCAGAGCTGCGAGAGCGCTATCTCAATTTCCTTGCCGACGAAATTGCCGCCGGCCTCTCCTTAGAAAACTTAACCATTGTCATTGATTGCGCGAACGGCGCCGCTTCCAGCCTGGCGCCAAGATTGTTTGCCCGGTTGGGCGCCAACGTGATCGCGCTTAACAACGAGCCGGACGGGCGCAATATCAACCTGAATTGTGGCTCGCTTCATATCGAAGGGTTGCAGCAGCGAGTGCTCGATGAGCGCGCCGATTTGGGCATAGCCTTCGATGGTGATGCTGACAGGGCGTTGTTTGTCGATAACAACGGGCAATTCGTTGATGGTGATGCGACCCTTTGGGCTTTGGCGAAGTACCTCGACGACAAAGGCAAGCTTAAGCAGCACACGGTTGTGGCTACGGTCATGAGCAACATCGGACTCGAGCTCGCGTTGAAATCACGAGGGTTAAGCCTCGTTCGCAAAGATGTTGGCGACAAGTATGTGCTTGAAGAGTTGCTGCGTTCCCGGACATCGTTGGGTGGCGAGCAGTCGGGTCACCTGATTTTCCCGGATTTGAGTCTCGCTGGAGACGGGATGATTACGGCTTTGTGCTTGCTGCGGGCTCTGGTTGAAGCCGGCGGCAGCTCGCTCGCTCAACTGACCGAGGGTTTCGTTCGCTACCCGCAGATCCTCGTGAATGTTCGGGTCACCGAGAAGAAAGACTTCGATGAACTTGAACAGGTGAGTGCCCTCGCGCAGGAAATTGAGATGAAACTTTCCGGCCGCGGCCGCTTGTTGCTGCGCTACTCGGGAACTGAGCGGCTGGCTCGCGTGATGATTGAAGGCGAGAATCAGAAAGAGATCGACGGCTATGCTAGCCAGTTAGCGGGAGCGATCAAAGCAGCCATCGGCGAGCGCTGAAAATGATCGCGCAATGAAATTTATACACGGCCCCCACTATAAAATTTACACGTTGAACTACGATCATAATGTTGGCGTGGGACCCGCGTTTGGACCAACTGAACAAGAAGCTCAACAAAAATGATCAGCGATGATTCGAAAGGAATAAATTCTTGCACGGCACAGACTTTGCGATGTATATTGCGGGGCAAGAGAGACGGTTGGTGAATCCTCCGTCTCAAGTGGTTGCTGGGGTGAGGACAGTGACCACGAATATGAATGGGCGCGAGCACTCCCACGTTCGCGCCCGTTCGCATTTTTGATCGGCGCAAAACACCTTAGCCACAGATTACGCAGATTGCACAGATGTAAAAGCAAGTCGCAGGCGGAATGATTGAACCGAAGCCACTTTGCAGGGATTGTCATAAATTCTGTGGCATCAAAAGCGTCACGTTCTCATGTACCTCTCGATTCTCGCCAGACAAAAACATCGGTGCAAATCTGCGTAATCTGTGGCTAAGTTTTTACCGCCTTCCTTAAGAGCTTCCGTAAAGTTAGTAGGTGTTACAATCCTCCGCTGAATGGATATCAGCGAATACCGGGCGCAATTCGCCTCATTTAACTCGTCCCTCGAGCTGGTCCGGTTTCATACCCACGCAGGCCTAAAATCCCAACTCACAATCGACGAAATCTACGATCGCTACGGCGATTTGTTTTCGGCTGATGCCATCAGCACGCTGAAGGCTTTTCACGAACATATTCCTGCCGGTCAGGAGACTCAGCAGAAGTCAGTCGCCGGTCTTATTGCCTCTGCTTGCGTCCACTACGCCGAAAAAAAAGCGAGCGAAATATCCAACGAGTTGAAGCGCTGTGAAGCCGCGTGCGAGATAGCCTGGCGGGGCGAAACGTTGACAGTCGAAGCGGCGCTGGAGCGAATGGCCCGCGAAGCCGACAAGGACTTGCGGCGCGATCTCTGCGCTCGATGGCTCGACTCGATTTTGGAATGTAATGATCTGCGTTCAGCCCGATTCGCTTCGCTCAATGAAGCTGCAAAGCTACAAGGTTCCGAGAATTTCTCGAAACTCAACCAAGCGCTCGATCGAACAACCATCAGCACATTCCTGAGGGATACTGAGTCGAGTTACAACGTAGCACTTTCGAAGTTACTGGCCCGCGAATCTTTGAATCTTTCACGTGACGATTTAGCTTTTTCGGAACTGGTTCATATTGAAAGGCTGCCTTGGCTTGATGAGTACTATCCGGCGTTGGGCTTCGCTAAGATTCAAGCCGAGACAACACGCGGCCTTGGCATCCGAACGGATCAACAACGCGGCATTACACTCGACAGTGAACCGCGTCAGTCTAGAAAAGGATTAGCTGCTTGTTTCCCGATTGAACCTCCGCGTGACGTCCGGGTAGCAATGCTACAGCAAGCCGGAGCAGCCTCCTTCCTGGATGCTCTCAACTGTACAGGCAAAGCTCAGTTTCACGCCTGGTGTTCGCCAAACCTCGTCAGTCGCAATCCCGAATTTGTTTATGCAGCCGATAGTGCGACTAGCTACTCGTACGGTTACCTGTTCAGGTACTTGCCAATTGAAGCGAGATGGAATCTTGATTTCATGACTGGCATCGACGACGAGAAAGCTCGTCGAATTGCACGCGATTTAACTTTTCACATGGCGTTGCAAGCGAGGCGATTATCCGTCGAGGCGGTTTATGACCCCACCGTTTTGACTGAACAAGGCGGGGAAGATTTGCGTGTCGCGTACGAAAGCTCATTCGATGAAGCGATGTCGTTTAAATCACGTTTAGAATTTTGGCTGTTCGGTGCATACAAAGCTCAGTCGTCGCTCGCAAAGTTGAGGGCTCTGGCGTTCTCGGCCACGCTGCGAGAGCACCTGCGCGTTCGGTTCGGGCATCGCTGGTGGACTTCGCGCAAAGCCGGGGATGAATTGATAGATCTTTGGAGTACATCGTCGACGTATTCGGTTGAGGAGTTGTCATCGTTGCTCGGATTTGGCGAGCTGAGCTTTGACTTACTTGCACAAGTCATCAACTCCGGACTGGCGGGGGATTAATAGTGCGCAGACTCGAGGTGACAATTGAGCGGCAAGTCCAGGACTACCAAATCATCATTGGACGTGGCGTGCTTGGAAAAGTGGGCTCGCAGCTGCGCCGGATTCTCGGTTTAAAGTCACGGCGCGCGGTTGTCGTTTCGAATCAGCGGGTCTTCGAGCTTTATGGAGCTCAGGTGATTCAGAGTCTAAAAGCGAGCGCATTTGATGTTTCCAAGTCCATAGTTCCAGAAGGCGAGCGCTTCAAGTCGATGAACTCGCTAACGAGAATCTTAAGAGACTTTAGCGATAGTAAACTTGAGCGCAATGATGCGGTTGTTGCCCTCGGAGGAGGCGTGGTTGGCGACCTCGCAGGCTTCGCCGCCTCGGTTTACTTGCGTGGCGTGCGGTACTTCCAGGCGCCGACCACGCTGCTGGCGCAAATCGATTCGTCAGTTGGTGGAAAGACCGGGATTAACCTGGCAGCAGGCAAGAATATGGTTGGCGCCTTTTATCAGCCGCGTGGCGTCGTCATTGATATTTCTACGCTCGCCACGCTGCCGCCTAGAGAACTCACGGCCGGCTTCTGCGAGATGGTCAAGAACGGCGCAGTTGGCAGTCGCGAATTGTTCCAGCAGACTGCGAAATTTCTGACTGCTCACGAGAAGCTTCAATCAAAAGCCCTTGAAGATCTGATCGCTGCGCACTGCGAGTTCAAAGCCGGTATTGTTGCCGGTGATGAGCGCGAAGATACTGATCGGAAAGACCGAAGATCGCGGCGAATACTAAACTTCGGACATACAATCGGGCACTCACTCGAAGCGGTAACAAGGTATCGACGCTTTCGTCATGGCGAAGCAGTAGGCCACGGTATGCTCGTTGAGGGTGAGATTGCGAAACTTCTGGGCTTGCTAAAGCCTTCAGAGTTAGAATTGTTACGCGAGGCGGTAAAAGCGTGCGGTCCACTGCCTCGAACGAATGATCTCAAGGATGACGAGATCATTTCCGCGCTCAGCCGCGATAAGAAAAGCGTGGGTGGGTCCATTCAGTGGGTCCTTTTGGAAAAGATCGGCAGGCCGCGCATCGTCGATGGGAAGGAAATCACGCCGAACTTGATTAGGGACGCTATCAAGACTGTGTTGAATGTAGCGTAGACTTCAGTCTGCGTTCAACTGGCCAAGCTGATAGTTGAGTGTCAGCACGTTCGCTTAACAAGAGTTAGACGAAACACTCAACTCTCGTGTACTCGAACGCATGAACAGACTGAA
>Ga0134125_10000311_pt1 | contig 67221 bp, 69 predicted proteins | sample KB31751_FD_96464 | JGI IMG/M metagenome (GOLD analysis project Ga0134125, IMG submission 96464) | Terrestrial soil microbial communities with excess Nitrogen fertilizer from Kellogg Biological Station, Michigan, USA - KB3-175-1 | ecosystem: Environmental > Terrestrial > Soil > Unclassified ... | reverse complement strand
GTCGGCGCCGGCTCGGGCGTGACGTCGAACAGGACGGTCGTGATGTCGACGCCGGAGATCCCGTCCACGAGCGCGTGATGCGTCTTGCCGAGGATCGCGAAGCGGCCGCCTTCCAGGCCCTCGACGAGCCACAGCTCCCACAGCGGCTTGTTGCGGTCGAGCTGCTGCGAGAACGCGCGGCCGGCGAGGTGCTTGAGCTGCTCGTCGCTGCCGGGCGGCGGCAGCGCGTGGTGCTGGACGTGGTAGCGGACGTTGAAGTGCGGGTCGTCGACCCACACCGGGCGCCCCTGCCCGAACGGGACGTGCGCGAGCCGCTGGCGGTAGCGCGGCACGAGGTGGAGGCGGCCCTCGACGTGCGCGACGAGCTCGTCGTGCGTCGGCGGCGGCCCGTCGAACACCATGCACGAGGCGACGTGCATGTGCGTCGAGGCGTCGTGCTCGAGGTGCAGGAAGGAGCTGTCGAGCCCCGTCAGGCGGTCGCGATTGGCCACGCAGCCATTGTGGCAGTCCGGCCAAGGCGGGTTCCACCAAGCCCGCCAAGTGTGAGATCGAACACACAGGCAACCGGTCCGATTCCTGTAAGGTCCCCCGGACATCGACTTGCCGAGTCGTCGCTGCCCGGTGCGGCGACGAGCGGGGGAACCAGTTTGCCGAGCGCGTGCAATGCGCCCGGCTGGGGCGAATCGGCGGCTGCTGCCGTCGTAGCGCCACCGTCGCGTCTGCGTTCACTTCATTGAACGGTGAATGAAGGCGCAATCGAGACGGTGCCGCGAGTCCGACAGCTAACCCCGTAGGCGCGGTCGAACCGAAGGAGGACCTGTTGCGCTTGCAACCAACGGGTCGCATCGCGCCGCGGCGAGTCGTGGCCGGTGCGCTCGTACTTGGAACGGCCCTGTCCGGCTCGGCACTCGCGTTCGCGAGGCCCTCGCCGGCACCTCGATCGCACGCGGCCCCTCCGGCCGTCATCTTGCGCGACGCCACGCTGCGGCTCGGGCAGCGCGCCGACGTGCGCGGGCGCGTCCCGACGGCGGACGCCGGCCGGCGGGTGACGCTGCAGTATGCGCCGCGCGGCGCCGGATGGCGACTACTTCGCACGGCGACCGTCACCGCCGGCGGCCGCTACCGCTTTCGCGTGAGGATCGAGCGCTCCGGCGCGCTGCGCGTCGTGCTGCTGCCGGAAGGCGGCGCGGCCGGCACCGCGATCGGCGCGCCGGGGATCGAGTCCGCGAGCCGCCCGCTGCGCGTAGCGGTCGCCGGCCGCCTCGTCGTGAGCGGTCGCGGCATCGAGCTGCACGTCGGCTCGGCGGGGCGCGTGCGCGGCACGCTGCTGCCGCGCGCCCGCGGGCGCCTCGTGCTCGTGGAGGCCGCCGCGGGCGGGCGCTGGCACGCGCTCGCACGGGCGCGCACGCGCGCCAACGGGCACTTCGACGTGCGGCTCCTCACGCACGCCGCCGGCTCCCAGCGACTGCGCGTGCGCTTCGCGGGGGACGTCCGCAACGCGGCGATACGTGCGAACGCCGGGACGCTGCGCGCGTTCCGCCCGACGCTCGCGTCGTGGTACGACCTCTACGGCGGTGGGCTCGCGTGCGGCGGGACGCTCGGCTACGGCACGCTCGGCGTCGCGAACAAGACGCTGCCGTGCGGCACGCGCGTGACGCTGCGCTACGGCAGGCGCGAGGTCACGGTCCCCGTGATCGACCGCGGTCCGTATGTCAGCGGGCGCGAATGGGACCTGACCGGCGCGACGGCGCGCGCGCTCGGGTTCGAAGGCGTCGGCGTCGTGTGGAGCACGCGCTGAGCGAACACCTGTTCGTGCTTCCGGCCGCTTGACGGCGTACCCTGCGGACAGGGATGTCCGAGGGTCAGCCGCCGCCCGCGCCGCCGAAGCGCGTGATCGCGCACCTCGACTGCGACGCCTTCTACGCGTCCGTCGAGCTGCTGCGGCATCCCGAGTTGCACGGGAAGGCGGTGATCGTCGCCGGCTCGGGTCCGCGGGCGGTCGTCACGACGGCCTCCTACGAGGCGCGCAGATACGGCGTGGGATCGGCGATGCCGGCCTCGATGGCACGTCGCTTGTGTCCGCACGCGATCGTGCTGCCGCCCGACTTCGACGCCTACCGGGCGACGTCGCGCGAGGTGTGGGAGATCGTGACGACCCGGCTCGGGCGTCTCCAGCACCTGGGCCTGGACGAGGCGTACGCCGACCTGACGGGAGTGGAGAAGCCGCTGCGCGTGCTGCGCGAGCTGGTCGCGGACGTGGTCGAGCAGACCGGCATCTCGCTGTCGGTCGGCGTCGCGCCGAACCGCCTGATCGCGAAGATCTGCAGCGATCTCGGCAAGCCGAGAGGATTCGTCGCGATGGGGCGCGAGGAGGCGGCCAGCCGCTTCGCCGGCGACCCCCCGAGCCGGCTGCCGGGGATCGGGCCGAAGACGGCCGAGCGGCTGCGGTCGCTCGGGATCGAGACGATCGGCGCGCTGCAGCAGGTGCCGGAGGCGGAGCTGGCGGCGCGCCTCGGCGCGCGCCACGGGCGCGAGCTGCACCGCAGGGCGTGGTTCCACGACGACTCGCCGGTCGCGACCGACCGCGTGCTCAAGTCGCGCTCGAACGAGCGCACCTTCGACACCGACATCGCCTCGCTGGCCGAGCTGGAGGACGTGCTGCGGCGGCTCGCGCGCGAGCTGTGCGAGGGGCTCGCCGCGCGGGGCAAGCGGGGGCGGACGATCGGCATCAAGGTGCGGCTCGACGACTGGACCAACGTGACGCGCGCGCGCACGATCGAGGTGCCGACGAACGACGCGGAGGTCGTGACGGGGATCGCGCTGGAGCTGCTGCGCGCCTACGCGCCGCCGCGGCCGGTGCGCCTGCTCGGCGTGCGGATGGCGTCGTTCGCCGACGAGGAGCCGGCGGCGGCAGGCCTCGCCACGGCGCCGCCGGCTGCGGACCAGCTCGCGCTGCCGGTCGACGGAGTCGCTCAGTAGAGCGCGGCGGCGAGCCGCCGGCGGGCCTCGCGCGCGAGCGGGTGCTCGACGCCGAGCTCGTCGAGCACGCCGACGACGATCTTGCGGATCTCGTCGGTCGCCCCGTCGGCGCTCGGGAGCGCGCCGATCAGCAGGTCCAGCGCGCGCTCCCGATCGCCCGCGTCGAGGGCGGCGAAGGCGTCCGTGAGGTCGGGCGCGCCCGCCTGCTGGAGGCGGATGCGGGCCGCGAGGCCGGCCGCGGCGAAGTCCCCGGGCGCGCGGTCGAGCAGCGCGAGCGCCTCGTCGTGCTCGCCGCGCGCGTGCAGCAGACGGGCGAGCGCGACGAGCGCATCGGCGCGGTTCGGCTCCGACTCCAGCGCCGCGCGCAGCGACGTCTCGTCGCCGGCTTGGACCAGCGCGTCGGCCTCGGAGGGCAGCAGCGCGTCGAGGAAGCGCTCGACCTGCGCTCTCGGCTGCGCGCCGACGAACTCGGCGGCGACGCGGCCGTCCTTGAACGCCTTCACCGCCGGGATCCCCTGGATCCCGAAGGCGCGCGAGATCGTCGGGTTGGCGTCGGTGTCGAGCTTGGCGAGCGCGACCTTGCCCTCGCGCGCACTCACGGCCTGCTCGAGGATCGGGCCGAGCTGGCGGCACGGGCCGCACCACTCCGCCCAGAAGTCGACGACGACGGGCAGCGTGGCCGAGCGCTCGATCACCTGCGCCTCGAAGTCCTGCTCGGTGACGTCGAAGATCATCCCCACTGAGGGTAGTGATACGACTCCGGCGATGAGCGAGCGGATCGTGGAGCGCGACGGCGTGCGCCTGGCCGTCGAGGAGGCGGGGCCGGCGGACGGCGTGCCGGTCGTGCTGCTGCACGGGCTGACGGCGACGCGCCGGTATGTGGTCATGGGCTCGAAGGCGCTCGAGCGCGGGGGGCATCGCGTCGTCTCCTACGACGCGCGCGGGCACGGCGGATCCTCGCCCGCGCGCTCATATCGCTACGAGGACCTCGCGGATGACCTGCTCGCGGTGATGGACGCGAGCGGTCTGGAGCGGGCCGTGCTGGCGGGCGCCTCGATGGGCGCCCACACGCTGCTGCGTGTGGCGCTCGTCGCGCCCGAGCGGGTCGCGGGCGTGGTCGCGATCACGCCCGCGTTCGACCCCGGCGAGCCCGCGGACCTCGCGCGCTGGGACGAGCTCGCGCGGGGCCTGCGCGACGGCGGGATCGAGGGCTTCGTCGCGGCCTACCGCGTCGAGGAGGAGGTGCCGGAGGCATGGGCCGAGACGGTGCGGACGGTGCTGCGCCAGCGGCTGGCCCAGCACGAGCACCTCGACGCGGTCGCGGACGCGCTGGAGCAGGTCCCGCGCTCGCGGCCGTTCGACGCGATCGCCGAGCTGGGCGCGATCGCGGCGCCGGCGGTCGTCGTCGCGAGCCGCGACGAGGCCGATCCGGGCCATCCGTTCGCGGTCGGCGAGCGCTACGCCGCCACGATCCCCGGCGCCCGCCTCGTGACCGAGGAGCCCGGCAGATCCCCGCTCGCCTGGCAGGGCGGCCAGCTCTCGCGCGCGATCGCCGAGCTGGCGGCGCGTGCGCGGTGACGTGCTCTCCGCAGTCTTGATACATCTCGTGACGGTTTTGTGACGAAAAATTGACGGAGAGCGTGGTACGCTCTGATCCATGAGCGTGCTGACCCTCGAGGCCCAGCGGATGCGCGACGTCGCGCACCTCTCAGATGCGCTGATCGCAAAGGCGACCGGCGCTCGGCCGAGCACCGTGCGCGACTGGTTCGCCGGTCGTACGAGCCCGACCGGCACCCGCGCCGAGCGGCTCATCGAGCTGAGCGAGATGACCGACCGCCTCGCGCGCGTGATGAAGGCCGAGTACATCCCGATCTGGCTCCAGCGTCCGGTGCCCGTGCTCCACGACGAGAAGCCGATCGAGCTGCTCGCGCGCGGCGACTACCGGCCGGTCGCCGAGGTCATCGCAGAGCTCGAGTACCCCGGCGCGACGTGAGCTGTGTCAACCCGTGTGGAACCGATCGCCGTCGTCGGCGAATGGATTCGGCACGCTCCGCACGAGTCTGCTCCACTTGGACGCGGAGCGCTGCCCACGAGCGGCCGGGCGCCTCGCGGAGGTGGGGCTCGGCGTTCCCCAGCCGTCGAGAGCGACGTGGCCGCCGTTCCAAGCCGTCGGCGAGCGGCTGTGGCAGGAGGGGTGGGCCGGTGTGCTGGCGCCGTGTGCGGCTCGCCCTCAAGCGCGGATCCTCTGCGTGTTCGCTCGAACGTGGCCACCGGCAGGCTGCCGCCCCGTGCGCGTCGAGGAGATCGTCGACGTTCCCGTTCCGCCAGTCGGGATGACGACATGAGCGACTACCGCGCGCTGCCGCCCGACCTTCCGGTCCCGCGGGACGACGGCGCGGCGGACCATCTGCCCGGGTTGCGGGTGCCGGCCGTGGCGTTCGCCTCGACGCGGGGCGGGGAGGTGGAGCTGGCGGCGGCCGCGGCGCGGTCCGGGACGCTCGTGCTCTACGTCTATCCCCGCACCGGCACGCCGGGCGAGCCGTCGCCCGACGGGTGGGACGCGATCCCGGGCGCGCGCGGCTGCACGCCGCAGAGCTGCGCGTTTCGCGACCATCACGCCGAGCTGCGCGCAGCCGGGGCGGAGGTGCTGGGCCTCAGCGCGCAGTCGCCAGTCGAGCAGGCGGAGTTCGCCGCGCGCGAGCACATCCCGTTCGCGCTCCTGTCCGATCCGCACCTGCGGCTTGCGGCCGCGCTCAAGCTGCCGACCTTCGCGGCCGGCGGGATGACGTTCTACAAGCGCATCACGCTCGCGATCGTGGACGGCGCAATCGCGAAGGCGTTTTATCCCGTCTTCCCGCCGGACCGCAACGCCGCCGAGGTGCTGGCGTGGCTGCGCGCGCGGGACCGGCGCTGAGCGCCGCCTCCCGCTGCCATCATCGGTCGCATGTCCGACGATCCGTTCGCCGGAGCGATCCGCGACGAGGCGCAGCTGCGGGAGCACTACGAGCAGCCGCTCGAGCGCGCGGTCCGCAAGGAGCTGACGCATCTGGACGAGATGGCGCGGCGGCTGATCGCGGTCGCGCCGATCGTGCTTGTGGCGAGCCACGACGCGCAGGGCCGCTGCGACGTCACGCCCCGCGGCGGACAGCGGGGCTTCGTGACCGTCCTCGACGACGACCATCTCGCGATTCCCGACGCGACGGGCAACAACCGCCTCGACACGCTGCGCAACGTCGTCGCGACCGGCTGCGCCGGCCTGATCTTCCTGATCCCCGGCCGCGACCAGACGCTGCGCGTCAACGGCGCCGCGTGCATCACGGCGCAGCCCGTCGTGCTCGCGCGCCTCGCGCCGGTCGGGAAGCCGCCGAAGACGGCGATCGTCGTGCGCGCGCAGGAGGTCTTCACCCACTGCCCGAAGGCGTTCGTGCGATCGAGACTGTGGGATCCGGCCACCTGGCCCGCGCCGCAGGACCAGCCGTCGCCGGCCGAGGTCTCACACGCCCACCTGCGCGACCCCGCGCTCACCGCCGCCGACGTCGAGCGCCAGCAGGCCGAGAGTCTGCGCACGCGGTTGGCATAGCGGCGGGCAGGACCGGAAAGACGGTCTCCAACGATGCCGAGGAAGGAGCCGCGATGCACAAGGTGAGGACGGGCGCCGACGACCTCCATGCGACCGCGTACGCGGGCCGGTGGGTCGATCGGCCGGTGCCGAAGTTCGCGCTCCCGGCGCAGGGGATGAGCGCCGACGCCGCCTACTGCCTCGTCCACGACGAGCTGAACCTCGACGGCAACCCGGCGCTCAACCTCGCCTCGTTCGTGACGCCGTGGATGGAGCCGCAGGCGCAGCTCCTCGCGACCGAGACGCTCGGCAAGAACATGATCGACCAGGACGAGTATCCGCAGACGGAGGCGATCCACGAGCGCGTCGTGACGATGATCGGGCGGCTGTTCCACGCGCCGCACGACGAGACGCCGGTCGGCACGGCGACGATCGGATCGAGCGAGGCGATCATGCTCGCGATGCTCGCGCACCGGCAGTCGTGGCGCGATCGTCGCGCGGCCGCCGGGCTGCCGGCTGACAGACCGAACCTCGTCGTCGGCGCCGACGTCCACACGTGCTGGGAGAAGTTCACGCGCTACTTCGACGTCGAGCCGCGCGTCGTGCCGATGACGGAGGACTCGTTCACGCTCACCGCCGCCGACGTGGAGGCGCACGCCGACGAGCGCACGATCGCCGTCGGCGGCCTGCTGTGCACGACGTTCACCGGCCAGATCGACCAGCTGACGGAGATCGACGCGCTGCTCCAGCGGCTGAAGGCCGAGCGGGGGTGGCACATCCCGCTGCACGTCGACGCGGCGAGCGGCGGGTTCCTCGCACCGTTCACGCGGCCCGACCTCGCATGGGACTTCCGCCTGCCGAGCGTGCGCTCGATCAACGTCTCCAACCACAAGTTCGGGCTCGTCTACCCGGGGATGGGCACGGTCGTCTTCCGCGACAGATCGGACCTGCCGGAGGAGCTCGTCTTCCACATCAACTACCTCGGCGGCGACATGCCGAACTACTCGCTCAACTTCTCGCGGCCGAGCAACAGCGTGATCCTCCAGTACTACAACTTCCTGCGGCTCGGACGCGAGGGCTACGCGCGGATCGCGCAGGCGACGGTCGACAACGCGCAGGCGCTCACCGCCGGCCTGCTCGCGACCGGAGCGTTCGAGGCGCTCCACGACCGCGAGAGCTTCCCCGTCGTCGTCGTGCGCGCGAAGGATCCCGAGCGCCACGACGTCTACGCGCTCTCGGACCGGCTGCGCGAGCGCGGCTGGATCGTCCCGGCCTACTCGATGCCGCCGAACGCGCAGCACGTCGAGGTGCTGCGGATGGTCGTGAAGGAGAGCTTCAGCCGCGACATGGTCGACCTGCTGCTGAGCGACGTGCGCCGTGCGCTCGACGACGGTGCGCACAGCTCGCGGGCGACTGCTCCGGCGCCGGGCGAGAGCACGCGGCCCGTCTGCTGACGCGCGCGGCGCGCCCGCCTGTGCCTATGCAATGCTTAGGCAGGTGGCGCATCGGACCCTGACGATCGGCGAGGCGGCGAGCGCGCTGGGCGTGAGCCCGGACACGCTGCGGCGCTGGGATCGCGCCGGCAGACTGAGAACCGTCCGCGACGAGCGCAACCGCCGGCTCGTCCCGCGCGCGGAGGTCGAGCGCCTCAGCGCGCGGCCGCGGCGGCACCGCACCGCCGACCGCTTGTCCGCGCGCAACCGCTTCACCGGCGTCGTGCGCTCGGTCGAGGCCGATGGCGTGATGGCGCTCGTCGAGCTGGAGGCGGGGCCGTTCCTCGTGACGGCCGCGATCACGCGCGACTCGGTCGAGGAGCTGGGGCTCGCGCCCGGCGTCGTGGCGACCGCGACGGTGAAGGCGACGTCCGTGATGATCGACCGGCGGGAGTGAGGCGATGGCGAGGCGAGTGACGGCGGGCCTGCTGGCCGGGATCGCGGCGGTGGCGCTCGCCGCGTGCGGCAGCTCCGGCAGCGGCACCACAACGAGGGGCGGCGGCGGAGACCTCGTCGTCTCGGCGGCGTCCTCGCTCACCGGCGCGTTCACGCACTACGCCGCCTCGTTCGGCGCTGTGCGCTTCTCGTTCGCCGGCTCCGACGAGCTGGCGGCGCAGATCCGCCAGGGCGTCAAGCCCGACGTCTTCGCGTCGGCGAACACGAGACTGCCCGACGCGCTCTACAGAGCCGGCCTCGTCGGCAGACCGGTCGTGTTCGCCGGCAACCGGCTCGTGATCGCCGTGCCCGCCGGCAGCACGAAGATCCACGGCGTCGCGGATCTCGCGAAGCCGGGCACGACGATCGCGATCGGCTCCGCGAGCGTGCCGATCGGCGCCTACACCCGCACGGTGCTCGGCCGCTTGGGGGCGCGATCGAGAGCCGTGCTCGCCGATGTCCGCTCGGAGGAGCCCGACGTCAAGAGCATCGTCGGCAAGCTCGCGGAGGGCGCGGTCGACGCCGGCTTCGTCTACGTGACCGACGTCGACGCGACGGACGGCAAGCTGCGCGCGATCGAGCTGCCCGCGGCGCTGCAGCCGAGCGTCGCGTACGGCGTGGCGGTCGTGACCGGCGCGCCGCACGCGCAGGCGGCCCGCCGCTTCGTCGCCGGGCTGCTGCACGGCGCGGGCGCCGCCGACCTGCGCGCGGCCGGCTTCGAGCCGCCGCCGGCGGCGGGCTGAGCGATGAGCGCGCGGGCGGCGCTGGTCGCACGCGGGCGGACCGGCCGCCGACCGGGCTGGTTCCCCGCGCTGCTCGTCCTCGCGCTCGCCGTCACGCTGGCGTTCCTGACGCTGCCGGTGGTGGCGATCTTCGTCCATCGCAGTCCGGGCGAGCTGATCGCGAAGCTGGGGGACCCCTCGGCGCGCGACGCGCTGCGGCTCAGCCTGGAGACGACGACGATCGCCGTCGCGACGATCGTGCTCGTCGGCACGCCGGCCGCCTACCTGCTCGCGACGCGCGCCTTCCGCGGCCGTGCGCTCGTCGTGACGCTGCTGGAGCTGCCGCTCGTGCTCCCGCCGGCCGTCGCCGGGATCGGGCTGCTCGCGGCGCTCGGTCCGCACGGCCTGCTCGGCGGCGCGCTGCGCGACAGCGGCATCCAGCTCGTCCTGCAGACCGCCGGCGTCGTCGTCGCGCTGATCTTCGTCGCCGCGCCGTTCCATCTGCGCGCGGCGCAGAGCGCGTTCGCGGCCGTCGACCCGCGCTGGCGCGAGGCCTCGCGCACGCTCGGGGCGGGGGAGGCGCGCACGTTCGCGCGCGTCGTCGTGCCGGCGGCGCTGCCGGGTCTCGGCGCCGGTCTCGCGCTCGCGTGGGGGCGCGCGCTCGGCGAGTTCGGCGCCACGCTGATGTTCGCCGGCTCGTTCCGCGGGATCACGCAGACCGCGCCGCTGGCGATCTACGCCGACTTCGCGACCGACTTCGACGGTGCGCTGGCGCTCTCGGCGGTGCTCGTCGCCGTCGCCGGCGCGCTGCTGCTGTCGACCAAGCTGCTCGCGCGCGATGCTCTCGGTCGCGTGTGAGGCGCGCGTCGGCGCGCTCGCGCTGGCGCTCGAGCTGGAGGTGCCGGCGGGCGGCTGCCTGGCGCTCGCGGGACCGTCGGGCGCCGGCAAGACGAGCGTCCTGCGGATCGTCGCGGGGCTGCTGGCGCCGGACCGCGGCCGCGTCACATGCGGAGGCGAGACGTGGCTCGACACCGCCGCCGGCGTCGACCTCGCGCCCGAGCGGCGGCGCTGCGGCTACGTCTTCCAGGACTACGCGCTGTTCGATCATCTGAGCGTCTGGCGCAACGTCGCCTACGGCCTGTGCGGGGTGCCGCGCGCGCGGCGGCGCATGGACGCGCACGCGCTGCTGGAGCGCTTCGGCGTGGAGCGGCTCGCCGACGCGCGGCCGGCGACGCTGTCGGGCGGAGAGCGCCAGCGCGTCGCGCTCGCGCGGGCGCTCGCGGCGCGGCCGCGCGCGCTGCTGCTCGACGAGCCGCTGGCGGCGCTCGACGCGCGCAGCGCCGGCTCCGCCGCGCGCGAGCTGGGCGTGCTGCTGCGCGCGCTCGACGTCCCGGCGATCCTCGTCACGCACGACTTCGCGCAGGCGGCGCTGCTCGGCGACCGCGTCGCGGTCCTCGATGCAGGCCGGATCGTCCAGCAGGGCGACGCGGCCGAGCTGGCGGCGGCCCCGGCCTCGTCGTTCGTCGCCGACCTGACGGGCGCGGTCGTGCTGCGCGGGCGGGCGCAGGCCGGGGCCGACGGGCTCACGTACGTGGCGCTCGACGGCGGCGGCGAGGTCGTAGCGCTCGCGGCGGCTCCGGCGACCGGCGAGGTCGCGATTTCGGTCCACCCGTGGGAGATCGCGCTCGAGCCGGCCGGAACGCCGCCGACGGGCTCGGCGCGCAACCGGCTCGACGTCGAGGTCGTGTCGGTGACCGAGGTCGGCAATCGCGTGCGCGTCGGCCTCGCCGCGCCGCAGCCGCTCGCGGCCGAGCTGACCGGGGTCTCGGCGGTGCAGCTCGGCCTCGCGCCGGGCGTGCGCGCGGTCGCGAGCTGGAAGGCCGCCGCGACGCGCGTGATGCCGCGCTGAGCGCGGCGAGCGACCGCCGGCGGCTCTCTCGGGGCCCCGCACGTTGCCGCGTGAACGGAGCCCCGAGACAGCCGCCGAGGTCAGCTCCGAGCGCGCTCGCGCGCGGCCCGCACCGCGCCTTCGACCGAGTGCGTGCTGATGAGCGCGTCGCGCAGCGCCTCGATCTCGGCGCGCTTGAAGCGAGCCTGCGGGGCCACGCCGCCGCTCACGTCCTGCGGGAACGCGAGCTGATTCGTCCAGCGCTCCAGCGCCGCGGCGGGAATTCCGAGCACCGCCGCCGCCTCAGCGCAGGTGAGGTCCTCGACACCCGGCCCCCTGCTGTGAGTTGTCGCGTAGCCGCTCACGGGTGTCACCGTAACGAGTGGTCACGCCGCTGCCAAGACGAAACATGAATAAAAACAGACGGAATCTCCATGAAAGCTGAAAGAGTTAGCGCTATGCACCGTTTCACCGTTCAAGAGAACGGTGACGTCTTTGCTCGGCCAGATGATGTGACACGGAGTGGTGAAACGCTTGGGCGCGTCGCCGTCCGCGCCACCGGGTAGGGAATGGACATGACCCCGACCGAGGAACGGCGATGACCGCGGATCCCCGCTTCGAGCACGACGAGGAGGCCGCCGCCGCAGCTGAGGCGGCGCGCATCGGCGGCGTCGCCGGCGACGAGGGTCTCGATCCCGCCCGGCGGCCGGTGATCGAGGGCGGCGGCGGGGAGGCCGAGGGCTTCGAGGAAGCCGAGGAGGCGCTGATCGAGCACGCGAGCCACGGCGACCAGCAGTCGGCGCATGCGATCATGCACGACCGGGGCCGCGACGAGGCGCTCACCACGGCCGACGACGCCGAAGCCGACCACGAGCGCAGCAGCGAGGGCGCGGACGATTGGTGACGGGCCGGCGCGTAAGCGCCGCCGGCCGCTAACCGGCTTCGACCGCGGCGGGGTCGTCGACGATCTCGAGCCGCTCGTCGAGCCGCGTCATCTCGATGATGCGCTGGACGGTGGCCGAGCCGCGCACGATCACGAGCCGCCATCCCCGCTCGCGTGCGCGCCCGTCGGCGGCGACGATCACGCGCAGGCCGGTGGAGTCCATGAACGCGAGCTGGCGCAGATCGAGCACGATCGTGGCCGGCGGCTGCTGCTCGATGCGTTCGAGCTCCTGCTCGACGCGAGCGGCTCCCGCGATGTCGAGCTCGCCGGTCAGGGCGAGCCTGACCGTGCCGCCGTCGGTCTCAGTCGTGAAGTCGAGCAGCCTCATCGCGCGAGAGCCACGATAGCGGCTCCGCGCATGGCCCTGCGAGGCCGATCGCCTCGCGCCCCGCAGCGGCGGCAGGCACCCGGCCTGCCGCCCGCCTGCGGCCTCAAGCGAGTCCCTCCGCCTCGTACTCGCGCAGATAGCCCTCGAACAGCCGGCGGTGGCCCTCCTCGTCGTGCAGGATCTCGATGACCATGTCCTGCGTCACCCAGTCGAGGCCGTCGGTCACCTCGATGATGTGGTTGTAGTGCTCGATCGCGCCCGTCTCGGCCTCGATCACGCCGCGGATCACGTGCACGATGTCGGTCTGGTGCTCGGGCGGCTGCAGGTAGGACTGCTCCGCCGTGAAGTCGAGCGTCCCCGGCACGACCCCGTACAGCTCCTTGATGCGCTGCGCGTAGCGCTGCGCGTGGCCGAGCTCCTCCTGGATGTCGTCGCGCAGCGACTCGACGATCTCCTGCGCGCGCACGCCGTCCGGGTTGACGGAGCTCGCGAGGTAGCTCATGACCGTCTCCAGCTCCATCCAGTACGCCTTCTTCAAGAGCTGGACGATCTCCTCGCGCTTGTCGGCGTTCGTGTCGGAGAGGATGCCCTGAGAGCTCGAGCGGACGGTCATCGGGTGCGCCTCCATGTTCGGGGTCGTCGAGGAGCGGCATACCCGGCGCCGACCAGGGGAAACGCCGGCTGGCCGGCGTACGTCAGAAGCGCAGGAGCGCGGCGACGCCGCCGAGCGGACCGAGCTCGGGGCGGTCGCGCAGCGGTACGACGTCGGCCGCCTGCAGCAGCGCGTCGGCGATCGCCGCGTCGAACCCGGGCGCGTCGAAGCCGGCGTCGTAGAGCAGCGCCTCGACGCGCCGCTGGGCCAGCGCGCGCTGGACGTCCGCGAAGCCCGCGACGGCGCGGTCGCCGGCGCCGATTCCCGCCTGCAGGCGGGCGAGGAGGGCGGCGACGGCGCGCTCCGCGTCCGCGTCGAACAGCGGCCGAGCGGCCGCGAGCGCCTGCTCGCGGGTGGCGTGCTCGACCTCGACGTCGAAGCGTCCGAGCGTGCGCTCGCGCAGGTAGGGATGCAGCGCGCGCTCCAGCTCGGGCCACAGCTCCTGCGCGGCGCCGACCGCGAGCACGTCGAACGGGGTGCGCCGGTGCAGCTCGAACAGCGCCGTCGCGGCGGTCTCGAGGTGCGCGCGCACGTCCTGCTCGATCGAGCGCTGGTAGCGCGCCTGCGACCAGCCGCCCTGGTCGTGGCGGCCGTGGACGTCGTCGGTCAGATCGGCAACCTCGCGCAGACGGCCGGTCGGGTCGTCGAGCAGCACCCGCAGGCTGCGGCGGTTGACCAGCGCGATGCAGCGCCGGCGCCGGGGGCGGCCGACGAGCGGGTCGATCCACGGCGCGTCGTTGACGACGACGGCCGGCTCGACCGCGTCCGGCAGCCGCAGCGTCTCGAACACGTCTGCCGGTCCGCACGCGAAGATCGCGAGCGCGTGGGCCCCCTTCGCCGAGAAGTCGTCGCCGCGCAGGTACGCGCGCACGCGCTCGACGTCAGCCCGCAGCGCCGCATGCGCCGGATGGTCGAGCCCGTCATGGCGCGCACGACGGTCGGCCTTGTCGAGCAGCGAGCCGATCTGTCTCGCGCGGGCCGGCTGCGTCCCGAACGTGGCGGGATCGAGGTCGAGGTAGACGCTTAGGACCTTCGCGTGCGCCGGACGCAACGCGGCGAGGTGCCGCAGCCGGTCGTGGTCGACGTCGTTGAGCTGCACCGAGTCAGGCCTACCCCGGCGTGTGCCGGCTCACTCCGCCGTTCTCTGCCGGCGCGGCGCGGGGGACACCGGCGCACGCCGCAGGCGCGGGGCGATCGCGTCGGTCGCCCGCCGCTCCCACAGCTGGATGATCTCGGACAGCGGCAGCTGCAGCCCGCGCTCGAGCTTCAGCAGCACGCGGAAGGTCGGGTTGATCTCGCCGCGCTCGATCGCGCCGACGTAGTTGCGGTGAAGGCCGGCGCGGTAGCCGAGCTCCTCCTGCGAGAGCCCGCGCCGCGCGCGTAGCTCGCGCACGGCGCGGCCGAGCCGGGCGTGATCGGGGGAATGGGTGTCGGGCTTCATCGTGCCCGGCAGTTTGCAGTGAGCGCGGGGTGCGGTCTACAGCACGTGTGCGGTAATCATCACCAACTATCGGGCCCGGTTAAGCATTGTCAAATAGGTGTGTGGCGCGGCTCCCGCCGTCCACGCCACCGGGTACAACCGGGGTGTGGATCCGTTGACACCGCTTCACGCGCTCGACCGCCTGCAGCGGCGCCGCCGCGCGCTCGGCTTCCCGCTGGGCGTCCTGAAGAAGTACTCCGACGACGGGGCCGGCCAGCTCGCCGCGCTGATGGCGTGGTACGGCTTCTTCTCGCTCTTCCCGCTGCTGCTCGTGCTCGTGACCGTGCTTGGCTACGTGCTGAGAGACAACCACCACCTCTACGACCAGATCGTGAGATCGGCGGTCGGCAGGTTCCCCGTTATCGGGCCCGATCTGCAGGTCAACGCGCTCCACGGCAGCGCGGTGGCGCTGGTCGTCGGCCTCGTCGCCGCGCTGTGGGCCGGGCTGGGCGTCACGCTCGCCGGTCAGCGCGCGATGGACCAGGTGTGGAACGTCCCGCGCCGGCTGCGCCGCGACTTCCTCAGCTCGCGTCTACGCGGGCTCGTGATTCTGGTGGTGCTCGGGCTCGCCAACGTCGCGGCCACGACGGCGGTCGGCCTGATCTTGGCCGGGCTGGGCGGGACGGCGTTCAAGGTCGCCGGCGCGCTCGCGTCGGCGCTGCTGAACGTCGGGCTCTTCTGGGCCGCCTTCCGCCTCCTGACGACCGACGACGTGCCGACGCGCGAGCTGTGGCTCGGGATCGTGGTCGCCGCCGTCGGCTGGACCGTGCTGCAGGCGCTCGGCGGCATCTACGTCAACCATGTCGTGCGCAGAGCCAGACAGACCTACGGCTTCTTCGCGATCGTCATCGGCCTGCTCACGTGGCTCTACCTGGGTGCGCAGATGCTGCTCTTCGCGGCCGAGGCGAACGTCGTGCGCGCCCGGGGGCTGTGGCCGCGCGGACTGTTCGACCCCGCCACCGCCGCGGACGTGCAGGCGCTGCGTGCGGCCGCGAGAGTGGAGGAGCGGCGGGAGGGCGAGCGGGTCGAGGTGACGTTCGACCCGCGCGAGTAAGAACCCGAAAACGGGAAACATCTCCTTGCAGCAACGAGGAGGCTTTGAGATGCAGGTGCGCGCAAGGTTCGCGGTCGCGGCGGTCGCCGCTGCGCTCGCGACGATCGCTGCCGGCTGTGGGGGCGGCAGCTCGAACAACGGCAACACGACGAGCGGGTCCGGCTCGTCCTCGAGCGGCGGCAAGCAGGGTGGAACGGCCACGGTGTTGATGGGTACGGCGCCGGACTACCTCGACCCGCAGCTCACGTACACGTCACAGGGCTTCGAGCCCACATGGATCACCTACACCGGGCTGCTGACCTACCAGCACGCGAACGGCGCCGCCGGCGGCGTGTTGATCCCCGGACTGGCGACCGCGCTGCCGACGATCTCGGCGGACGGAAAGACCTACACGCTGACGCTCCGCAGAGGGCTCTCCTACTCGGACGGCAGAACCGTCAGAGCGAGCGACTTCGCGTACACGATCGAGCGGGCGATCAAGCTCAACTGGGGCGGCAAGTCGTTCTTCACCAACTACATCGCCGGCGCCTCCGCCTATGACACCGGCAAGGCGAGCAGCATCTCCGGGATCACGACCGACGATGCCACCGGCGCGATCACGATAAGACTGACCCAGCCTTACGGTGCGTTCCCCAACGTGCTCGGCTTCCCGGCCGCGGGGCTCGTGCCGAGCGGCACGCCGATGAAGAACCTGACGACGAGCCCGCCGCCCGGCGTCGGGCCGTACATGATCACCTCGTCGACGCCGAACCGCGGCTTCACGCTGAGCAGAAACCCGCGCTTCGCGGCGTTCGGCATCCCAAACATCCCGACCGGTCACCTCGCGACGATTCAGGTGAAGATCAACGCGAACACGCAGTCAGAGGCGCAGCAGGTGCTCAGCAACCAGGCCGACGTGTTCGACCCCGGCGACACGCTGCCGCCGTCGCTGCTCCCGCAGATCCAGAGCCAGGCGAAGGACCGCTTCGCGCGGGAGCCGATCCCGTCCACCTTCTACTTCTTCATGAACACGACGAAGGCGCCGTTCAACAACCCGGCGGCGCGGCAGGCCGTCAACTACGCGATCGACCGTCAGGCGATGGTGCGGCTCGCGAGCGGATTCCTGAAGCCCGGGTGCTTCTTCCTGCCGGAGGGGATCGTCGGCCATCCGACGAAGAGCTGCCCGTTCGGCGAAGCGCCGGACCTCGCGAAGGCTAAAGCGCTCGTGAGAGGCGCCGGGCTCACCGGCACCCCGGTGACGGTGTGGGGCGAGCAGCGCAGTCCGCGCCGCGAATACGTCGACTACTACACCGACCTGCTGAACAAGATCGGCTTCAGAGCGACTGAGAAGATCATCGCCGACACCGTCTATTTCCCGACGATCGGCAACGCGAAGACCGATCCGCAGACCGGCTTCGCGGACTGGATCCAGGACTTCCCGAACCCGTCCGACTTCTACCTGCTGATGGACGGCCGGTCGATCCAGCCGACCAACAACCAGAACTTCAGCAAGGTCAACAACCCGCAGATCCAGAGAGAACTCAACCGACTCAACCCCGTTCCGGCGACGAGACTCGACACGGTCGCCAACGACTGGCGGGCGCTCGACGAATACACGGCGAGACAGGCCTACGTGGTCGTCTACGGCTCGGAGAGCCTGCCGAAGTTCTTCTCCAACCGGCTGAACTTCGGCGCGGGCGTCTTCAACCCGACCTACCTCAACGACTGGACGAGCTTCCAGCTGAAGTAGGGGAGATGGCCACCGTCGACTCCACCGTCCGCGCCGGCGCCCCCGCGGCCCCCGGCGCGGAGGCGGGGCGGGTAGGCGTCGGCCCGTACCGCCTCGGCCTGCGGCGGCTGCGGCGCAACAAGGCCGCGCTCGCGTTCGGGGCGCTGTTCCTGCTGATCGTCGTGCTGTGCCTGTGTGCGCCGATCTACGCGAGCGACGTCGCGCACACCGGTCCGAACGCCAACCACGTCACGGAGACGGTGAAGGTCGGGGGCGTCAGCAAGGACGTCGTCTCGCCCACCGGCGTCCCGATCGGGCCGACATGGCACGGGCGCTTCTTCCTCGGCGCCGACCAGAACGGCCGCGACATCGCCGTGCGCCTGCTCTACGGCGGGCGCAACTCGCTCGAGGTGGGGGCGATCGCGACGCTCATCACGATGACGCTGGCGACGATCGTCGGGATCGCCGCCGGCTTCTTCCGCGGCTTCGTCGACGGCGTGCTCGCGCGCGTCCTCGACCTGATCTGGGCCTACCCGGTCGTGCTGCTGGGGATCGCGCTCGGCACCTCGCTCGCGCTCGGCGGCATCACGATCGGGCCGTTCGAGCTCCAGGGCAACTCGCTGCTCGTCCCCGCGGTCATCATCGGGTTCGTCTACGTCCCGTACGTCGCGAAGCCGATCCGCGGGCAGGTGCTCGGCCTGCGCGAGCAGGAGTTCGTCGACGCCGCGCGCGTCGGCGGCGCGGGGCCGCTGCGCATCATGTGGAGCGAGATCCTGCCGAACGTCTCCTCGACGATCATCGTGTTCGTCCCGCTGATGATCGCCAACGCGATCCTGTTGGAGGCGGCGCTGTCCTACCTCGGCGCGGGCGTGCAGCCGCCGAACCCGTCATGGGGGACGATGATCTCCGACGGCATCCGGCTGATTCCGAGCGCCATGCACATGACGTTCGTGCCGGGCATCATGCTCGTGCTCGCCGTCCTGGGGGTCAACGTGTTCGGCGACGGCGTGCGCGACGCGCTCGACCCGCGCGCGAAGGTGCGGCTGGAGGAGCACGCGGAGGAGGCGTCGCGATGACGCGCTTCGTCGTGCGCCGCCTCATCTCGATGACGCTCGTGCTGTTCGCGATCTCCGTCCTGACGTTCCTGATCTTCCAGGCGATCCCGAACGGGGATCCGGCGGCGCGGCTGGCCGGCCGCACCTCGACGCCGGAGACGGTCGCCGCGATCCGCAGAACGTGGGGCTTCGACAAGCCGATCTACGAGCAGTACATCACGACGATGAAGAAGATCTTCAGCGGCGACGTGATCTCCTACGCGCAGCAGGTCAACGTCGTGCATCAGATCAAGCTCGACCTGCCCGCGACGCTCTCGCTCGCGATCGGCGCCGGGATCATCTGGCTCGCGCTCGGCGTGCTGTTCGGCCTGCTGAGCGCGATGCGCGCCGGCCACTTCACCGACCGCGCGCTGACCGTGCTCGCGCTGGTCGGCGTCTCGACGCCGGTCTTCCTGCTCGGCGCGGTCGCGCTCTACTTCCTCGCGTTCAAGGCCTCGATCTTCCCGAACGGGGGCTACGTGCCGCTCACCCAGGACCCGGTCCAGTGGCTCTACCACATGATCCTGCCCTGGTTGGTGCTGTCGGTCCTGTTCATCGGCATCTACTCGCGCGTGCTGCGCTCGAACCTGCTCGACACGATGAACGAGGACTACGTGCGCACCGCGCGCGCGAAGGGCATCTCGGAGCGGCGCGTGCTGCTGCGGCACGTCCTGCGCAACTCGCTGATCCCGATCGTCTCGCTGTGGTCGCTCGACTTCGCGGCGGTGATCGGCGGCGGCGCGATCCTCACCGAATCGGTCTTCAACCTCCAGGGCGTCGGCCAGTACGCGGCCGAGTCGATCGCGCAGCTCGACGTGCCGCCGGTGATGGTGATCGTGATGCTGGGCGCGTTCTTCGTCGTGGTGCTGAGCGCCGTCACCGACGTGATCTTCGCGCTGCTCGACCCGCGGATCCGACTCACTGGGCGATGACGGACCACCTCCTCACGGTTGAAGAGCTGCGCGTCGCCTTCCGCACCGAGGAGGGCGTCGTGCAGGCGGTCGACGGCGTCTCCTTCCACGTCGACGCCGGCGAGGTGCTCGCGATCGTCGGCGAGTCGGGCTGCGGCAAGTCGGTCACCGGCATGACGGTGATGGGGCTCACGCGCTCGCCCAACGCGCGCTTCGGCGGGCGCGTGCTGTGGGGCGGGCGCGACCTGCTCGGCGCCTCCGACGAGACGCTGCGGCGCATCCGCGGCGCCGAGATCGCGATGGTCTTCCAGGACCCGATGACGGCGCTCAACCCGGTGCAGCGGGTCGGGCCGCAGCTCGCCGAGCAGATCCGCGCGCACACCGAGATCGACAGAGATGCGGCGCTGGAGCGGGCGCGCGGGCTGCTGGAGCGCGTCGGCATCCCGCGGCCGCGCGAGCGCCTGCGCGCCTACCCGCACGAGCTGTCCGGCGGCATGCGCCAGCGCGTGATGATCGCGATGGCGCTCTCGTGCGACCCGCGGCTGCTGATCGCCGACGAGCCGACGACGGCGCTCGACGTGACGATCCAGGCGCAGATCCTTGCGGAGGTGCGGCAGTTGCGCGCGGAGACGAACGCGGGCGTCGTCCTGATCACGCACGACCTGGGCGTCGTCGCGGACGTCGCCGACCGCGTCGCCGTGATGTACGCGGGGCAGCTCGTCGAGGAGGGGACGCTCGACGAGCTGTTCTACGACCCGCAGCATCCGTACACCTGGGGGCTGCTCGGCTCGATCGCGCGCGTCGACCGGCCGCGGCCCGCGCGCCTGCCGGCGATCGCGGGCGCGCCGCCGTCGCTGCTGGCGCCGCCGCGCGGCTGCCGCTTCCGGCCGCGCTGCCCGCACGCCTTCGAGCAGTGCATCGCGCCGCCGGCGCTGGAGGAGCGCGCGGAGCACCTGGACCGCTGCTGGCTCACGCCGGAGGAGAAGCGCGCGAAGCGCGAGGTCGGCGGCCAGATCGGGCTGGGGAGGGCCGCATGAGCACGACCGAGCCCCATGCTCCCGCGAGCACGCCGCCGCTGCTGGAGGTCGAGCATCTCGTCGTCGAGTTCCCGATCAAGCGCGGCGTGCTGTTCGACCGCACCATCGGCCAGGTCCACGCCGTCTCCGACGTCTCGCTGGCGCTCGCGGAGGGGGAGACGCTCGGCGTCGTCGGCGAGTCCGGCTGCGGCAAGACGACGCTCGCGCGCGCGATCGCGCGGCTGGTGGACGCGACCGACGGGAGGATCCGCTTCCGCGGACGCGACATCACGCACGCCGGCCGGCGCGAGCTGCAGCCGGTGCGCCGCGAGCTGCAGATGGTCTTCCAGGACCCGCAGGCGTCGCTCAACCCGCGCAAGCGCGTCGGCCAGATCGTCGGCGCGCCGCTCCAGCTCCAGCAGCGCGACGACCGCCGCGCGCGCGGCACGGGCGCGCGCGTGCGCGAGCTGCTCGACCGCGTCGGGTTGAGCCCCGAGCACGTCAACCGCTTCCCGCACGAGTTCTCCGGCGGGCAGCGCCAGCGCATTGGGATCGCGCGCGCGCTCGCGACGCGGCCGCGCCTGATCCTGCTCGACGAGCCGGTCTCGGCGCTCGACGTCTCGATCCAGGCGCAGGTCGTCAACCTGCTCGACGACCTGCAGGACGAGCTGGGCCTCGGCTACGTGTTCGTCGCGCACGACCTGTCGGTCGTGCGGCACGTCTCCGATCGCATCGCCGTCATGTACCTCGGCAAGATCGTCGAGTCGGCGCCTGCGGAGGAGCTGTACGTCACGCCGATCCATCCGTACACCTCCGCGCTGCTCGACGCGATCCCGATCCCGGATCCGAAGGAGAACCGCGCGCGCGAGCGCCACGTCGTGCGCGGCGAGCCGCCGAACCCGATCGACCCGCCGAGCGGCTGCCGCTTCCGCACGCGCTGCCCGCGCGCGAGCGAGATCTGCGCGCGCGTCGAGCCGCCGCTCGCCGCCTACCCGGGCGGGCATCTCGCGGCCTGCCACCACCCGCTCAACGTAGGCCCGGAGGCGATCGACGCCGCGACGCGCTCGCCGCTGAGCCCGGCGAGCGCGGGGGAGGAGCTTCCGGGCGCGGTCGCGGAGCCGGACGGCGACGAGCCCGCGGCGAAACCTTAAGAAGCTCCAAGGCCGTCGGAGACGTGCGCTACCTTGCCGCGGTCCATGCGTTAGGACCGACAGAGCCCGCACCCCCGACGCTGCTACGCGGAGCTCAGTTCGGTCGCGCCGCGCCGCGCGCGGCATTTCCAGCCAGTCGAAGGAGGACGCTTTCGTGCGTTATCGGATCCTGCTCGTCGTCGTGACCTTGACCGCCCTGCTGCTGCTGCCGGCGGCAGCCGCAAATGCCAGCAGCCACGAGTTCACGATGGTGGAGGCGCCCACCGAGCTGCTCTTCAGCGGCTCGCCCGACGCCGGCCTCGACACGATCAAGGACCTCGGCGCGACCGCGGTCCGCATCCAGATGAACTGGAACCTCGTCGCGCCCGACGCCGACTCGACGCACGCGCCGTCCTTCAACCAGACCGATCCGAACGCCTACCCGGCAGCCAACTGGGCCCGCTACGACGCCGCGATCGACGGCGCCCGCGCACGCGGCCTGCGCGTGTATCTGACGATCACCGGCGCGGCGCCGAAGTGGGCGACGCCCAAGCACGACGGGCTCACGAGCCCCAGCGCCTCGGCCTTCGGCAAGTTCGCGACCGCCGTCGGCCGGCGCTACGGATCGAAGATCTCGTGGTGGTCGATCTGGAACGAGCCGAACCTCGGCAAGCTGCTGAAGCCGATCTACAAGGGCGGCCGTGGGCGGACGCTCGCGAGCCCGGCGATCTACCGCCAGCTCTACCTCCAGGCCTACAGCGGGCTGCGCAGCGCGCACGTCACCGCCCCGGTCCTGATCGGCGAGCTCGCGCCGCGCGCCAACTCGCAGCGCGTCAACGGGACGGTCGCGCCGCTCGCGTTTCTGCGCGCGGTCCTGTGCCTCGACGGGCGCTACCACAAGGCACGCTCGTGCGCTCGCGTGCCGACGCAGGGCGTCGCGATCCATCCATACACGACGCAGTTCGGGCCGTTCTTCCGTCCCGCGAACCCCGATGACGTCACGATCGGCGTGATCTCGAGGCTCGTCAGCGCCGTCGACCGTGCCGCGCAGGCCGGCGCGCTTCCCGGCCATCTGCCGATCTACATCAGCGAGTTCGGCGTGCAGAGCTGGCCGGACAGAGACGTCGGCGTGCCGCTCCCGGCGCAGTCCGACTACCGCTCGATCGGCGAGCACATGGCGTGGAGCAACAGCCGCGTCGCCAGCTTCTCGCAGTACCTGCTGCGCGACGACGTCTCGGCCGGCGGCGCGACCGGCCGCTTCCAGTCGGGCCTGTTCCTCGACGCGGGCGGGACGGCGAAGCCGGCGTACTTTGGCTTCCGCCTGCCGCTCGTCGTCAGCAAGGGCCGCCACGGCCGCGTCGCGCTGTGGGGCTTCGTGCGCCCGACGCACGGCCGCGCCGGCACGCTGACGATCCAGATCGAGGACCGCGGCCACGGCTGGCGCCAGCTCGCGACCCAGCGCTACGGGGCCGGCGGCTACTGGAAGCGCGGCGCCAGCTACAAGGCGGGCCGTCGCTGGCGCGTGGTGTGGACCGACCCGGCCACCGGCAAGGTGTGGGACGGCCCGGCCACGGCGGCGTACTCGCAGCGCTAACGTGCGGCGCCGATGGGCGCCGCACGTGACCGCCGCCGGACGCTGAAGCTCGCCGCGATCGGGACCACCGGCGGGCTCTTCAGCGGCCTCTTCGGCGTCGGCGGCGGCGCCGTCATGGTGCCGCTGCTGCTGCTCTGGCTCGCCTACGGGGAGCGCGAGGCGGCGGCGACGTCCCTGGGGGCGATCGCGGTCGTCTCCGCGTTCGCCGCCGGCGCGCAGGCGCTCTACGGCAACGTGGACGTGCTCGACGCGCTGCTTGTCGGGATCCCGGCCGTCGGCGGCGTGCTGCTCGGCACGTGGGCCCAGCAGCGCGTGCCGGCGGACACGATCGCGTTCGCGTTCGCCGCGCTGCTCGTCGTGGCGGCGATCCAGCTGGCGGTGTCGTCGTGATCGGCGCCGCGTTGATCGGCGTCGTGGCCGGCGTCGCCTCGGGCCTGCTCGGGATCGGCGGCGGGATTCTGTTCGTGCCCGCGCTGACGATCCTGCTCGGCCTGCACCAGGTGCAGGCGGAGGCGACGTCGCTGCTGGCGATCGTCCCGGTCGCGCTCGTCGGGAGCTGGCGCCAGCACGCCTACGGGAACCTGCGGATGCACGACGCGGGCGTGATGGGCGTGCTCTCGATCGCCGGGGTGCTCGCCGGCGTGGCGCTCGCGAACGCGCTGCCCGAGCGGGTCCTGCGGATCGGCTTCGCGCTGCTGCTGCTGAACATGGCGCGCCAGCTCGTGCGTCGAGGGATGGCCAGCCGCAGGGTGCGCTTGGCTCAAGTTCCACCGGGGGGTGCCGATTGACGGGGTCGTGAAGGGCTTCCTCGGGATCCGCTGGAGCGTCGGACGCAAGCTGGGCCTCGCGTTCGGGGGCGTCGTCTGCTTCCTGGTCGGAGTCTCGGTCGTCGCGCTGCACGAGATCAGCACGCTGGAGCGCGACCACAACCGCACGATGCTCCTGATGCCGCCGCCGCTGCGCGACCCGCGCACCATCAGCGCCGAAGCCCACTTCCACTCGACCGTCGGCTTCACGCGCTGGGCGATCGTGATTGCGACCATCGCCGGCGCGCTGCTCGCGATCGGCGTCGCGATCTGGATCACGCTCGCGCTGCGGATGCGCGTGCGCCGCGTGCTCACGCGCCTTCAGCATCTGCGCGATGACGACGTCCGCGGCCTCGCCGACGGGCTCGAAGCGGTCGCCAACGGCGACATGACGGTCGAGGTGCGCACCTCGACGCGTCCCATCCAGAAGATCTCCAGCGACGAGATCGGCGAGGTCTCGCTCGCCGTCAATTCGATTCACGAGACGACGCTCATCTCGCTCGACGCCTACAACCGCATGCGCGCCCGCGTCGCGACGATCCTCGGGGAGATCGCGCACAGCTCCGCGAGCGTCGCCGCCGCCTCGCAGCAGATGGCGACGACCTCCGAGGAGACCGGCCGCGCGATCGGCGAGATCGCCACGACGGTGGGGGAGGTGGCGCAGGGCGCCGAGCGCCAGGTGCGCTCCGTCACGGAGGCGCGCGAGCTGACCGCCGAGGTCGCCGCCGCCACCCAGCAGTCCGCCGGCGACGCGCAGGAGACCGCCAGCGCCGCGCAGCAGGCGCGCGCTGTCGCCGAAGAGGGCGCCGCCACCGTGACGCGCGCGACCGAGGCGATGCGCGCCGCGCGCGACGTCTCGTGCGAGGCGACGAGCGCGATCCGCGAGCTTGGCGAGAAGTCCGAGAAGATCGGCGGGATCGTCGGCGCGATCACCGGGATCGCCGAGCAGACGAACCTGCTGGCGCTCAACGCGGCGATCGAGGCCGCGCGCGCCGGCGAGCAGGGCCGCGGGTTCGCGGTCGTCGCCGAGGAGGTGCGCAAGCTGGCCGAGGAGTCGCAGCGCGCCGCCGGCTCGATCGCAGGGCTCGTGGAAGAGATTCAGCGCGAGACGACGCGCGTCGTCGCGGTCGTCGAGTCGGGCGCGCGGCAGACCGAGGACGGCGCCGCGACGGTCGAGCAGGCACGCGCCTCGTTCGAGGCGATCGGCGGCTCCGTCGAGGACATGCACGAGCGCGTCGAGCGGATCGCCGGAGCGATCGAGCAGATCGCCGCGAGCGCCGCGCGGATGCAGGAATCGATGGCGCAGGTCGCCGCCGTCGCCGAGCAGTCCTCCGCCTCCAGCGAGCAGGTCTCCGCCTCCACCCAGCAGACCTCCGCAGCAACGCAGCAGGTCGCCGCCTCCGCGCAGGAGCTGGCGAAGACGGCGGAGGAGCTCGACCAGTTGGTCGGGCAGTTCATCCTGGCCTGAGCTGCGGGCGGGCGGGGCCTTGGCCCCGCCCTTGCAACCCGCCCGGTCATGGATCGCCGCTGAACTACTACGTCCCAGGACTTGTGTCGATTCCTGGTCGGCGTGACACTCCCGGCCCCCTGGACAGGCCGCCGGCCCGAGGGCCGGCGCGTTGCCACGGGTGGGCTCCGAGGAGCCCGCGGCCGAGTGGGCGATCCGCCGGACCACCAGCCTAGCCGACGTGGGGATACTGCTGGGCGTGCCGGGAATCGGACAGCGCGTCCCCGCGTGGCGGCGTGTCAGCGACCGGAACTTCGCCGCCGCGGTCTACGGGTCGGTGCTGGCGGCGGCCGTCGTCGCCTCGCTCGACGTCGGCGACGTCGGCGCCGTCGTGATGACGGCGTCGCTCGGGGGGACGATGGCCGTCTTCTATCTCTCGCACGTGTGGTCGGAGGCGATCTCCGACCGGATGCACGATCCGCGCCCGTACTCGTGGGCGCGCCTGCGCGCCGTCGCGCTGTGGCACTGGCCGATGCTGCCCGCGGCGACCGGGCCGCTGCTCTCGCTCGCGCTCGCCGACTTGGGCGTCTGGTCGCGCGCGACGGCGGTGACCGTGGCGCTGGCGATCAGCGTCGTGCAGCTCGTGGGGTGGGGGATCGCAGTCGGGCGGCGCACGTTCGAGAGCTGGCCGGCAGCGCTGCTGACCGGTCTCGCCGACGGGCTGCTCGGCGTCGCGCTCGTCGTGCTGAAGTCGCTCGTGCACTGAGCGCTGCTGCGGCTCAGTACGCGTCCGGCGGGGGCGTGCCGCCGCGCCGCCAGCGCTCGCGCGCGCTGATCCACATGCCGAGACCGAGCACGAGGCCGGCGACCCCGACGACCATCAGGATGACGCCGACGACCTGCAGGTCGATGCCGGCGACGTGCGCCGTGACGGCCCATTTGAGGATCGCGCCGACCGCGATCAGGAAGAGGCTGGTGCCGATCGTCATGATTGGCACCGTGCCCGTAACCGGATGCGCCCAACCGGGAATCCGTCCAGCGCGGTCCGGCTGGGCGCGGTCTGTCGCGTAGACGCTGGCGCTCGGGGTAGCATCCTGGCGTCGATGTGGCCGCTGCGCCCGGACGCTCAAGCGGCCGCACGCCGTTGCCGATGACGAAAGAGCCGATGTCCACGCAGGAGCCCACGCCGGATCCCCTCGACGAGCTCGCGCGCAAGCGCGCCGAGCGCGAGTCCGCCGACGAGCCCGAGTTGCGCGAGCGCGTTCGGCAGGATGCGCGCCGCACCGCCCGCCGGCTCGCCGCGGCCGATCGCGCCCGCCGCCGCGCGGGCACGCCGATGCCCCCGAACGGCTCGGGCGGCGGCAACGGCGACGGCGTCGGCGCCGCCTGATCGACCGACGTACTTGTCGTGCCGACCCACCGCGACCTGCCCGACGGCTTCCACGAGATCTCCCGCCGTCGCTCGGCTGAAGTCACTGAGGCGATCGAACGCGCCCGCGCAGGTCGCGAGGCGAACGCCGCGAAGACTCGCGATCAACTCGCACGCGAGCGCCGTGCCCGGCTCAATGCGGAGGACGCCGCCCGCGCCGCCACGAGCGTCCCGCCGCCGCCTCCGTGACGGCCGCGGCCCCAGGGGGCGAATTTCCGGGCGGTTCGACTCAGAGGGCGATGCTGCCCGCCGCGACGGCCGCGCGCCTGCTTCCGGAGCACGTCGATCTCTCGATCGTCTTGACGACGTCCGGGTTCGGGGCGCTCGCCATGACGTTCGTGGGCGTGCTCCGCCGCCATGACGGCGAGCGCCTTCGGCGCCTTGCACTCTTCGGATCCATGGCAGGAGGCATACACCGTCGGTCGCGCAAGAAGCCGGCCGGCCACCCGAGCACGCCTCCAACGCTCGATAATCGATCTTATGTAGCGAAGGGGGTGGCGGGACGAGGGCGACTGGCCGCAACCGCGCCCGCGTAGGCCGCTTTGCGGCGCGCCAGGCGGCTACCCTCGAAGGATGAGCGATCCCACGTGCCCGAGCGGCGTCTGCGGCGCCGACGTGCCTGCGCTGATCGGCAGCGTGCTGACCGGCACCGGCCTGACGCTCGCGCAGGCGGCCGCCGCGCTCGACCGCGGCGAGACGCCGCCGCTGACCGACGTGCAGCGGCGGCTCGTCGACCAGTGGGCGCAGCAGCAGATCGCGGCACGCGCGTGAGCGCGACAGCACGGGCCGCTTGCGCACGCGCGCGCGGCTCAGACCGGCGCGCGCGCGTGCGCAACCGCGTCCTCGAACGCCCGCTCCCAGCCCTCGACGTGGTGTTCGATCGTCTGCTCGCGCGCCCAGGTCATCCCGCGGCGGGCGAGCTGCGCGCGCGCCGCGCGGTCCGTGACGAGCGTGCTCAGCGCGTCGGCCCAGTCGTCGTCCGCGACCAGCCGCCCGCCGTGCTGCTCCCCCATGCCGGCGTACGGTCCTATCGGGGAGGCGAGCCACGGGACGCCAACCGCGGCGTACTCCTTCAGCTTCACGTTGGAGCGCCCGCGGTTGAACGGGATGTCGGCGAGCGGCGCGATGGCGACGTCGAACGTGCCGATCGCCTGCGGCAGCTTGCCGTACGGGACGTTCGCGGCGTGCTGGTAGCGCTCGCTGCGCAGGCCGAGATTGACGCCGATGCTCGTCACCGCGACGTGCTCGTGCTGTGCGAGCAGCGCTTCCAGCAGCTCGCGCAGCCGCAGGCGCTCGACGTCGCGCTGGTGCTCGGCGCCGGCGACCCAGCCGACCGTCACCCGGTCCCCGTCGCCCCGGCGCCCGAGCGGCTGGAACGTCGGCGGGAGGCAGTTCTCCAGCACGCGCGCGTCGCAGCCGCTCCTCTCGCGATAGGACGCGGCGAGTGCGGCGCTGGGCGTCGTCACGACGTCGGCGAGGCGCATCATCGTCGTCATCGCGCGCGCGATGTCGCGCCCCACGAGCCCGCGACGCTCGCGGTAGTTCGGGTTGCCTCTCGGCGCCGCCAGCAGGTCGTCGTCGTTGTCCCACACGATCGGCACGCCCGAGGCCTTGAGGTGGCGCGCGAGCCGCTCCATCGGTGGGTGGCAGAAGCGCACGAAGTGCACGACGTCGAAGTCGAGCAGCGGTCTCGCGTCGCGCAGCTCGTTGCGCTCCTCCACGTGGACGGTGTGCCCGCGGTGCGCGAGCGCCTGCATCGGGATCAACGATCGGTAGATGGCGTTGACTATCCCCTCGGGCACAAGCGAAGCAATGCGCATGACCCGCCGATGCTCTCATTTCGAGAGTGCCCGGGTGACGCTTCCGTGCGATCGCCCGCCGGCGCACGATCGACGGCTCTGCGAAGTTCGCGCTGGACCTTCCTCTAGGCTCGTGGCATGGCCAGAGCGCGCGGCGGGATCGATCTCGGCGGGACGAAGATCCAGGCCGTCGTCGTCGACGGCGACAGCGCCGTGCTCGGCCAGGCACGGCACCCGACGCCGACGTCCGGCGGCCCCGCCGACGTCGCCGCGGCGATGGCGGCGGCGCTGCGCGAGGCCGCACAGGCGGCGCAGGTCGAGACCGCGGCGCTCGCGGGCGTCGGCGTGGGTTCGCCCGGCGCGATCGACGCGGACGCCGGCACCGTCACGGGCGCGCGCAACCTGCCGGGCTGGAGCGGCAGCTTCGCGCTCGCCGCCACGCTCGGCGAGCAGCTCGGCACGCCCGTCTCGCTCGGCAACGACGTGCAGGTCGCGACCGACGCGGAGGTCGCGCTCGGCGCCGGCCGCGGTGCGCGCTCGCTGCTCGGCGTCTTCTGGGGCACCGGCGTCGGCGGCGGGATCGTGCTTGACGGCAAGCCGTGGCTCGGGCGCGGCGCGGCCGGCGAGATCGGCCACACGGTCGTCAAGCTCGGCGGGCGCAGATGCCCGTGCGGGCGGCGCGGCTGCCTCGAGGCCTACGCGGGTCGCGCGGCGCTGGAGGCGCGTGCTCGCGAGAAGCACGCCGAAGGCCACAAGACCGACCTCTTCAAGCTGATGGAGCAGCACGACCGCACGCGCCTGACGAGCGGCATCTGGGCGCGCGCGCTCGAGCACGGCGACGCGCTTGCCCACGAGCTGATCGGCGAGGCGGTGGCGGGGCTCGGCGCCGGGATCGCGTCGGCCGTCAACCTGCTCGACTGCGAGGCGGTCGTGATCGGCGGCGGCCTCGGCGTGCGCTTCGGCGATCCCTACGTCGAGCGCATCCGGGAGGCGATGCAGCCGCACCTGTTCGTCAACGAGCGCCCGCCGACCGTGCAGCTCGTCGCGCTCGGAGACCTCGGCGGCGCGATCGGCGCCGCGCTGCTGGCGCGCTGACGCGCGGCGGCGCTCAGCCGACCGCGTGCGGCGCGCGCGCCTGCGCGATCGCGTCCTCGAACGTGCGCTCCCACACGTCGACGTGCGCTTCGATCTTCTCGCCGGCCGCCCAGCGCTGGCCTCGCTGGGAGAGGACGCGGCGGGCGTCGACGTCGTGCATCAACGCGTCGATCGCGTGCAGCCAGTCGCCGTCGGCGACGAGGCGTCCCCCCTGCTGCTCGCCGAAGCCGGCGTACGGGCCGATCGCCGAGGCCAGCCACGGCACGCCGGCGGCGGCGTACTCCTTCAGCTTCACGTCCGAGCGAGCGAGGTCGACGGCGCTGTCGGCGAGCGGAGCGAGCGCGATGTCGAAGTGCGGCAGGCGCTCGGGCAGCTGGCCGTACGGGACCCCGACGAGGTGCGTGTAGCGGTGGCTCCTGAGCTGCAGGTCGAGGCCGATGCCGGTGATCCCCAGATGCGCGTGACGCTGGAGCAGGCGTTCGAGCGTCTCGCGGATGCCGAGCGCCTCGAAGCTCGGGGCGTGATGCGGCATGGCCACCCAGCCGACGTGGACGCCCTGGTGCGGCATCAGTCTCTCGGGCCGCTTGAACGTGGGCGGCAGGTGGTTGGGCAGGATCTGCACCTCGCGGCGGCTGTCGGCCGCGTGCAGCCGTGCGAGCGACTCGCTCGGCGTCGTGACCGCGTCGGCGACGCTGGCCATCGAGCGCATCGAGACGAAGAAGCGCTGCGCCGCCATGCCGTCCTGCCCGGGCGCCTTCGCCGCTTCCTCGAGCAGCGCGACGCGCTGGTCGTCGTTGTCCCACACGATCGCCACGCCGCGCCGGCGCAGCTGTCTCGCGAGCCGCACCATCAGCGGATGGCATATCCGCACGATCTGGATCGCGTCGTAGTCGAGCAGCCCTGCCGGGTCGCGTATCTCGTCGCGCTCCTCGACGTGCACGCTGTGCCCCCTGTGCGCGAGCGCCTGCATCGGCACGATCGATCGGTAGATCGACTCGACCGTGCGCTCCGGCACCAATGACGCTATCCGCATGCGTTCGAGCATCTCAGCCCCCGGGGAGCGCTGCAACCTCCTGCCGTCGCAGCGCCGGGAGCGCCGGCGTGGCTACAGTCGGGACATGCGGATCCTCGTCGTCGGTGCCGGCGGTGTCGGTTCGGCGGTTCCGGCGATCGCCCAGCGACGGAACTTCTTCGCGCACATGACCGTCGCCGACATCGCGCTCGCGCGCGCCCGGCGGGCCGTCGATCGGCTCGGCGAGCCCGACCGCTTCTCCGCCGCGCAGGTCGACGCGAGCGACCAGGCGGGACTCGTCGCGTTGATCCGCGAGACGCAGGCTGACGCGGTCCTCAACGCCTGCGATCCGCGCTTCAACGAGCCGATCTTCGGCGCCTGTCACGCCGCGCGCGTCACCTATCTCGACATGGCGATGACGCTCTCGCGGCCGCACCCGACCGAGCCGTACCGCCGCCCGGGAGTGCTGCTCGGCGAGCTGCAGCTGGCGGCGGCCGAGGCGTGGGAGCGCGCCGGCCAGCTCGCGCTCGTGGGGATCGGCGTCGAGCCCGGGATGTCGGACGTCTTCGCCCGCTACGCCGCCGACCATCTGTTCTCGCGCGTCGAGGAGATCGGCGTGCGCGACGGCGCCGACCTGCGCGTCGAGGGCTACGAGTTTGCCCCCACCTTCTCGATCTGGACGACGATCGAGGAGTGCCTCAACCCGCCGCTCGTGTGGCAGCGCGATCCGGGCTGGTTCACGACCGAGCCGTTCTCCGAGCCGGAGCTGTTCAGGTTCCCCGAGGGCATCGGGACGATCGAGTGCGTCAACGTCGAGCACGAGGAGGTCGTGCTGATCCCGCGCTGGGTCGACTGCGAGCGCGTGACCTTCAAGTACGGCCTCGGACGCGAGTTCATCGACGTGCTCAAGACGCTGCACATGCTCGGCCTCGACGCGACCGAGCCGGTGCGCGTGCGCGACTGCGAGGTCGCGCCGCGCGACGTGGTGGCGGCGGCACTGCCCGACCCGGCGACGCTCGGCGAGCGGATGACCGGCCGCACGTGCGCGGGCACCTACGTCACGGGCACGGGCGTGGACGGCCGGCCGCGGCAGACGTACCTCTACCACGTCGTCGACAACGACTGGAGCATGCGCGAGTACGGTGCGCAGGCCGTCGTGTGGCAGACCGCGCTCAACCCCGTCGTGGCGCTCGAGCTGCTCGCGACCGGCGCGTGGCGCGGCAGCGGCGTGCTCGGACCCGAGGCGTTCGACGCCGTCCCGTTCCTCGATCTGCTCGGGGACTACGGCGCCCCGCACCGGATGGAGGACCGTTAGAGCTGCGCGAGAAACGCCTCGATCGCGGCGCTCATGACGCGCTGGAGCGCGCGGCCCTCTTTGGCCGCCGAGCTCGTACGGATCAGCTCGTGCGAGGCGATCGCGCCGAACTGGCCGAGGAAGCGCACGACCTCGGCCGCTGAGGCTCCGCCGAGCGTCGCCGCGGAGCCGTATGCGACGGTGGCGGCCAGCGCTGCGCGCGCGTCGCCCGCCGCGAGCGCGCCCCCGAAGGCTTCGAGCCATGCCCGTGCGCGTGCGGCGCCCTGCGGCGCCGCAAACCATCCGGGCCGTGCGGGCTCGTACAGCGCCCGTCCCGCACGCTCGACCAACGCCGGCCCGTCGTGCGCGAGCAGTGCCGCACTCGCCGGCAGCGGCCGCTCCGGCAGCTCCCACGAGCGCAGGCTGGGCGTCCGGCTGCGCTCGCGCGCCAGCCGCTGCACGTCGCCGCGGCGGAAGCGGCGGTGGCCGCCACCGGTGCGCGTGCCGGGCAGCACGCCCTGGTCGGCGAGCCGTCGCGCGGTGCTCGACGAGACGCCGAGCGCAGCCGCCACCGCGCTGAGCGGCAACAGGTCCTCGTCCTCGCCGGCCGCACGCCCGCGTCTGCGGCCGCCGAGGCCGGCCTCGAGCTCCCCCAGGTCGGCGACCGCCGTCGCCGGCGCCGGACGTGCGATCAGATGGCCCTGCACAGCGTCGGCGTGCAGCGCCCGCACGGCCGCGAGCTGGCGCTCGGTCTCGATTCCCGGCACCGTGATCGACAGCCCGAGCGCATGGCCCAGCTCGACGATCGCCGCGGCGATCGGCAGCTCGTCCGGCGGCGTGCCGGCCGGGCCGAGCAGGGCGCGGTCGAGCTTGAGCCCGTCGATCGGCAGCTGCGCGAGCTGCGCCAGCGAGGAGCGCGCCCCGCCGAAGCGGTCGAGCACGATGCGCACGCCGAGGCGTCTGAGCGCGTTGAGCAGCGCTTCGGCGTCGGGGTGCTCGTCGAGCGCGGTCGCGTCCGACAGCTCCAGCACGATCCCCTCCGGTGGGACCTGCGCGCCCAGCACGGCGTGCGCGAAGCGACTGGCGAACGTCTGCTCGAGCAGCTCCCGCGGCGACACGTTGAGCGCCACGGACGGCAGCACGCGCTCGGGGTGCTGCGCGCTCCAGCGATCGAGCTGCACGCACACGGCCCTGAGCATCCAGTCGCCGATCTCGACGATCAGTCCGCTCTCCTCAGCGATCGGGAGGAACTGCGCCGGTTCGATCAGGCCGCGGACGGGATGCTGCCAGCGCACGAGCGCCTCGACGCTGGCCAGCGCGTCGCGCCGCAACGACAGGATCGGCTGGAAGTAGACCGTCAGCTGGTCCTGCGCGAGCGCGTCGGCGAGCTCGTCCGCCAGCCGCAGATTCCGCAGCGCGTGCTCGTGCTCGGCCGGGTCGGCGAGGCGCCATGGCGGCGCGCCGGCGACGCGCGCTCCGCGGGCGGCGGCGTCGGCGTCGCGCAGCAGCGCGGCGGGGTCGGCGTCGCCATCGTGCGCGAGTGCCACGCCGATCGTCGCGTCGAGGCGGACGCGCACGTCCGCGACCCGCAGCGGCGCGCGCGTGACGGCGGCGAGCGCCTGCGCGAGCTCGGGCGCATCGCGCCGGTCGTCGAGCGCGAGCGCCGCGACGAGGCGCTCGCGTGAGAGCTGCGCGTGCGTCGCGCCGGACGGCAGCGCGGCACGCAGCCGCAGCTGGAGCTCGGCGAGCGCCTCGTCGCCGGTCGCGTGCCCGTATGCGCGGTCGATCCGGCCGACGTCGCCCGCGTCAAGGACGAGCACTGCGGGCGTCTGTCCGCCGCCGCGAGCGCGATCGAGCGCGTGGCGCACCGTCGCCTCGGCCGGCGCCGCCGGCTCCGGGCAGGTGATGGTCATCAAGGGGTCCTCTCGTCAAACGGTGCGGGTGCGACCGAGAACCGCCATCGGGCGTGGCGCGTCGGCGTTCAAGCCCGTGAGAGGTTTTGTCAGCTAGTTGGCAGCCTGATACCCGCTTTCGCGGGTGCGGCGAAAGGTTTCTTGCGTCTGCGGGGTCGCCGTCAGGCGGCCGGCTCGAACGCGATCACGCTGCGGATCCCGTCCTGGGCCTCCATCAGCGCGAACGCGTCGTTCACCTGGTCGAGCGCGATCCGATGGGAGACGAACGGCGCGACGTCGAGCTCGCCCGCGAGCCAGCGGTCGATCAGCGCGGGCACGTCCTCGCGCCCCTTGAGGCCGCCGAACGACGAGCCGGCGATGCGCCGGCCCTGGATCAGCCAGCGCGGGATCACGTCGAGCGTCTCCCCCTTCCCGGCGACGCCGCACATCGTCGCCAGCCCCCAGCCCATGCGCGCCGCCTCGACCGCCTGTCTCATCACGCGCACGTTCCCGGTCGCCTCGAAGCTGTAGTCGGCGCCGAAGCCGCCGGTCAGGTCGAGGATCCGCTGCACCGCGTCCTCGCCGCCGAGCAGCACGTCGGTCGCGCCCTGCCCGCGCGCGAGCGCGAGGCGCTCCTCCGAGAGGTCGACGCACACGATCCGCTCGGCGCCGGCGAGCCGGCAGCCCGCGACCGCGCCGAGCCCGACCATCCCCGCGCCGAACACCACGCACGTCGCGCCCGCCTCCACGCGGGCCGTCTTCAGCGCCGCGCCGAGCCCGGTCGAGAGCCCACACGCGAACAGCGCGGCGCCCTCCAGCGGCGCCTCCGGCGAGATCTTCGCGAGCGCGATCTGTGGCATCACGGTGTACTCGGCGAACGTCGAGGTGCCCATGAAGTGCCGCAGCGGCTCGCCGTCACGCGCGAGGCGGGTCGTGCCGTCGGGCAGGTAGCCCTTGTTCTGCTGCTCGCGGATCGCGAGGCAGAGGTTCGTCCGCGGGCTGCGGCAGTGGACGCACGCCCCGCACTGCGGCGAGAACAGCGTGACGACGTGGTCGCCTGGCTTCACGAGCGTGACGTCGTCCCCCACCCGCTCGACGACGCCCGCCCCCTCGTGCCCGAGCACGCACGGCGCGTAGCCGGAGGGGTCGGCGCCGGAGGCGGTGTAGAGGTCGGTGTGGCAGACGCCGCACGCGACCAGGCGCACGAGCACCTCGCCGCGGCCGGGGTCGGCCAGCTCGACGTCCTGCACGACAAGCGGGGATCCGAACTCCTCCAGCACGGCCGCTCGCATCCGCATGCCGAGACAGTACCGTGCACGCCAGCCGCAACCTCGGGGCTCAAGTTCGTGTTGCAGCGACCGATGCTCTCTTCAGTCATGCGCGCCCGTTCCCTCGCCGCGCTCGCCTGCGCCGCGCTCGCGTCGCTGAGCGTGAGCGCTGCCGCCGCTGCCAAGCCGATCTCCAAGTCCGGCTGGCTCCATCACGTCGAGGTGACGGAGTACTACCCGGCGCCGGAGGCGTGGTTCGTCGGCAAAAAGGTGAGCGCCCCCGGCCTCCCCGGCAAGCACCGGATCGACTGGCTGTACTCGGCGAGCGGCGTCTCGATGGAGGGCGAGGGGCTCGGCCTCGACGGCCGCACCTACCACATCGACGCGCTCGGCTCGGGCGGCTGGGTCAACGGCAAGGGCAGGCCGAGCGTGCCCGGCCGCCGCGGCTGGAAGGGCGGCCCGCCGGTGTGGCGCGCCGGCGCCTTCTGGCTCACGCACACGCACGCGCTGACGTTCCCGCTCGACGGCGGCGGGTGGTCCGACGGCGTCGGCAAGCGGTACGTGCCGCTGCCCGGGGTGAGCTTCGCGCCCGGGGCGTCGCTGCCGCTGCACTTCTGGAGAAGCATCGCCGTCGACCCGCGCACGATCCCGCTCGGCTCGCGCGTCTACATCGCCGCCTACCGCGACACGCCCGGACACGGCTGGTTCCTCGCGCAGGACACCGGCGGCGCGATCATCGACCGCCACGTCGACGTCTACCGCGCGCCGCCGGCGAGCGCCGACAGCGGTGGGAACCTCTACACCGACCAGCGCATCTACGTGATCCCACCGGGCAGAAAGCCCGTCCGCGGCGCGCCGCCCCCGGCCGGCTCGGGCAGCCCCTCCCCCGCCTCGCCGTCGGGCGGCGCGGGGGCGTCCTAGCCAACTAGACTGTTCGCCTCAATGGCGAAGCAGCAGAAGCCGCGCGCGGTGCGCCAGGTCCAGGCGGGCAGCCTGGCCGCGATGGAGCGCCTGGAGCAGCGCAGCGACGAGGAGCTGGAGGCGGAGACGAAGTTCAAGGCCGCCGCCTACGCGATCCTCGGCGCGCGCGCCGCCGAGCGCTACGACGGCAGAGCGACGCGCGCCTACTACCAGAGAGCGCTCGCCGCGGCGCGCCCGCAGGAGCGCATGCAGCTGCGCCGCATGGCCGACGCCTCGATCGCGCTCGCCGAGCGCCGCGCCGGAGACCTCAAGGACGCCGTCACGCGGCTCGGCCAGACGCCGCCGAGCGACCGCCAGCTGCTGATGCTGCGCTTCATGGGCCTCGTCGCGCCGCCGCCGGGTTCGAGCGTGCTGCTGCGGCTGCGCGGGTACCTGCTGATCCTCGGGATCGTGATTGCGCTGCTCGCGATCGGCCTCGGGCTCGCCGAGCTGGTCTCGCTGCCGTTCGGCGGCGTCTCGCTCGGCGGCGGGATCTTCCTCGGCATCGTGATCGTGATCGCCGTGCTCGGCGTGATGGCGCTGCTCGGCCGGCGCAAGCAAGCGCGCGCGAGAGCCGCGGCCGTGGCCGCCCGCCGCTGACGCCCGCCCATGTGCGGTCGCTACACGCTCGCGTCGACGACGCCGGCGCAGCTGCGCGCGCGCTTCCCGCTCGGCGAGTCGGTGCAGATCGAGCGGCGCTTCAACGTCGCGCCCGGCGACGAGGTCTTGGCCGTCGTGATGCGCGAGGGCGGGCCGACCGGCGCGCTGCTGCGCTGGGGCCTCGTGCCGCCGTGGGCCGAGGACCCGAGCGTCGGCTTCCGCATGATCAACGCGCGCGCCGAGACGGTCGCCGACAAGCCGGCGTACCGCCGGCCGTTCGAGCGCGGCCGCTGCCTGATCGTCGCCGACGGCTTCTACGAGTGGCAGCGCGAGGGAGCAAGACAGCCGTTCCACGTCACGAAGGGCGCGGACGAGCCGTTCGCGTTCGCGGGGATCCGCACGGCGTGGCGAGATCCGCGCAACCCGGACGGCGAGCTGCTGCGCACGTGCGCGATCGTCACGACGGCCGCCAACGCGGTCGTCCAGCACATCCACCCGCGCATGCCGGTGATCCTCGACCCGGCCGACGAGGAGGACTGGCTCGACCCCGGCACGCCGCCGCCGCGCCTGCACGCGATGCTGCACCCGCTGGCGGATGACCAGACGCACGCGCGCGCCGTCTCGAAGGCGGTCAACGACGCGCGCTACGACGGGCCCGAGTGCCTGAGCCCCGCCGCGCCGGAGCCGACGCAGGGCGAGCTGTTCTAGCCCGCTCAGTGCGAGCTGACGACGACCGACTGGATCACGACCGGCTGCGCCGGCGGACCGTCGGTCGGGTTCGAGCCCTGCTGGAGCTGGAGCTGGCCGATCGCATCCACCACGTCGAGGCCCCGGACGACCTTCCCGAGCAGCGCGTACTGCGGCGGCAGGCCGGCGTTCGGGGCGGTGACGATGAAGAACTGGCTGCCGGACGCTCCGTCGGGGTCGGTGGCGGTCTTCGCCATCGCGACGAGGCCGTGCACGTAGCGCAGGCCCTTCGGCGGCGCCTCGACGATCGTGTAGCCGGGGCCGCCCGAGCCGTCGCCCTGCGGGTCGCCGCCCTGGATCACGAAGCCCTGCGCGATGCGGTGGAACGTGAGGTCGTCGTAGAAGCCGTGCTTCGCCAGGTAGGCGAACGACGCCGACGTCTTCGGCGCGCGCGCGACGTCGAGCTTGATCGCGAACGTGCCGCAGTTGGTCGTGACGGTCGCGGTCCACGTCTTGCCCGGATCGAGCGTCGAGGACGGGGCTCTGAGGTGCTGCGGGCCCTTCGGCGCCGGCGCGGCGACGTACTGGCACGGACCGCTGCTCGCGCTCGTCGTGGCGGTGGCGGGCGCCGTCGTCGCGGTCGTCCCGGAGCTGCCGCAGCCGCTCGCGAGCATGAGCGCCAACGCGCCAAGCACGACGAGGAGACCGGCCTGTGCGCGGAGTCGGAGCACGGCGGCGAAGCATAACGATCGCTACGGTCCGTCCCGCCGCAGGCGCAAGCGCGGGGGCGCTGCGGTGCCGGCCGGCGGTAGCGTTCAGGGGATGGAGCGCGACGTCGTCCTGATCGTCAACCCGGCCGCCGGCGGCGGCCGCGCGCTGCGTGCGCTCCCGGCCGCCGAGCGGGCGCTGCGCGACGCGGGCTTGCGCGTGCGGCTCGCCCACACGCGCGACATCGAACACGCGCGCGAGCTCGGGCGCGCGGCGGGCGCGGCCGGCGAGGTGGCGGCGGCGCTCGGCGGCGACGGGGTCGTCGGCGCGGTTGCCGACGGACTGCGGCAGGCCACGGAGGCGGACCCCGCCCACCCCGGCCTGCTGGCGATCGTCCCCGGCGGGCGCGGCAACGACTTCGCGCGCACGCTCGGCATCCCGCGCGACCCCGCCGCAGCCGCGGCGGCGATCGCGAACGGCCGCGAGCGCGCGATCGACCTCGGCGTCTGCGGCGAGCGCGCCTTCATCGGCATCGCAAGCTGCGGCTTCGACTCCGACGCGAACCGGATCGCGAACGAGACGCGCGTCCCCGGCGACGCCGCCTACCTCTACGGCGCGCTGCGCGCACTCGCCGGCTGGCGCCCGGCGCGCTTCGAGCTGGAGCTGGACGGACAGCCGCTGACCCACGTCGGCTACAGCGTGGCGGCCGCGAACGGGCGCCAGTACGGCGGCGGGATGGTGCTCGCACCCGACGCCTCGCTGGAGGACGGCGCCTTCGACGTGGTGACGGTCGCCGACGTGAGCAAGCGCCGCTTCCTGCGCGGGCTGCCGCGCGTCTTCAGAGGCACGCACGTGGTGACCGATGAGGTCAAGGTGCGCCGCGCGCGCGAGCTGCGGATCGCCGCCGACCGCCCCTTCACGCTCTACGCCGACGGCGACCCGCTCGCCGAGCTGCCGACGACCGTGCGCACGCTGCCCGCCGCCGTGCGGGTGATCGTCCCGTGAGCGCGCTGGCGCCGAAGCTCGCGGTCGCGCGCGCGGTCGGCGGCCTCGCGCGCGCGGCCGGGCGCGGCGGCGGGACGAGCCTCCCCGGCAAGCTGCTGATGCGGCTCGACCCGCAGGCGATCCGCACGCTCGCCGGCCGTCTGCCGCAGGGGTCGGTCGCGATCTCGGCGACGAACGGCAAGACGACGACGGCCGCGATGGTCGCAGCGATCCTCCAGCAGAAGGGCACGCGGCTCGTGCACAACCGCGCCGGCGCGAACATGGCCGGCGGGATCGCCTCGACCCTGCTGGAGGCGGCGCGCGGAGGCGGGATCGACGGCGAGCTGGGCCTGTTCGAGGTCGACGAGTTCTGGTTGCCCCAGCTCGCCGGCGAGCTGCGACCGCGCGCTGTGCTGCTCGGCAACCTCTTCCGCGACCAGCTCGACCGCTACGGCGAGCTGGAGACGATCGCCGAGCGCTGGGGGCAGGTCGTCGCCGCGCTGCCGGGCGACACGCGGGTGGTCGTCAACGCCGACGACCCGCTGATCGCCGACCTCGGCCGCGGGCGCGAGCGCGTCACGACGTTCGGCGTCGCGGACGACGCGATGGCGCTGCCGCAGATGCAGCACGCGGCCGACTCGAAGCACTGCCGCAGATGCGGGCACGCGTACGTCTACGAGGCGATTTACCTCGGCCATCTCGGCCGCTACCGCTGCCCGAGCTGCGGGGCGCGCCGGCCGGACCCGGACGTGGTCGCGCGGGACGTCCGGCTCAACGGCACCCGCGACGCCACGTTCACGCTGCGCATCGGCGCCGCGCAGGCGACCGTGTCGCTCCCCCTCCCCGGCCTCTACAACGTCTACAACGCGCTCGGCGCCGCCGCGCTCTGCCACGCGCTCGGCGCGCCGCTGGAGCAGATCGCCGCCGGCCTCCAGGCCGTGGAGGCCGCGTTCGGCCGCGCCGAGACGATCGACCTCGGCGGCCGCCCGCTGTCGATCCTGCTGATCAAGAACCCGGCCGGGGCGAACGAGGTGCTGCGCACGCTCGCGCTCGAAGATCCCGCCCACCCGCTCGACCTGCTCGCGGCGCTGAACGACAACACGGCCGACGGCCGCGACGTCTCGTGGGTGTGGGACGCCGACTTCGAGCTGCTCGCCGACCGCGTGCGGCGGATCACCTGCACCGGCACGCGCGCCGCCGAGCTCGCCGTGCGGCTCAAGTACGCCGGCGTCGAGCAGGAGCGGCTCGTCGTCGTGCCGGAGCTGGAGCAGGCGCTCGACGCAGCACGCGCGGCCGGAGACGGTCCCCTCTACGCCCTGCCCACCTACACCGCGCTGCTCGCGCTGCGCGAGCTGCTCGCGCGCCGCGGCGCGGCGCCGGAGTACTGGCGATGAGCACAGCCGCGCCGACCGTCGAGGCGCTGCACGTCCTGTGGCACGACCTCGAGTGCGGCCGCTACGCGGCGGACCTGCCGCTGTGGCGCGAGCTGGCGGCGGAGGCGAGCGGCCCGATCCTGGATCTCGGCGCCGGCAGCGGGCGCGTCGCGCTGGACCTCGCGCGAGCCGGCCACGCCGTGGTCGCGCTCGACTGCGACGCCGCGCTGCTCGCCGCGCTCGCCGAGCGCGCGGCGGCGGCGCGGCTCCCCGTCGAGACGGTCTGCGCCGACGCGCGCGAGTTCGCGTTCGAGCAGGCGTTCGCGCTCGTGCTCGCGCCGATGCAGACGATCCAGCTGCTCGGCGGTCCCCAGGGCCGCGCCGCCCTGCTGCGCAGCGCCGCGCGCTGCCTGCGCCCGGGCGGCCTGCTGGCGTGCGCGCTCGCCGACGCGCTGGAGGGCTTCGACGCCGAGCACACCGAGCTGCCGCTGCCGGACGTGCTCGAGCGCGACGGGTGGGTGTACGCGAGCCAGCCGGTCGCCGTGCGGCCGGATCCCGACGGCACGACGATCGAGCGGATCCGCCAGACGATCTCCCCGGCGGGCGCGCGCACCGCCGACGGCGACGCGGTGCGGCTCGACCGGCTCGACGGCGACACGCTCGAGGCCGAGAGCGTCGCGCTCGGCCTGCACGCGGCGGGCAGGCGCTTCATCGAGATGACCGACGAGCACGTCGGCTCCGAGGTGGTGCTGCTGCATGCCTGAGACGCTGCGCGTCTGCGCCCTCTACCCGGGCCTGATGAACATCTACGCCGACCGCGGCAACCTGCTGCTGCTGCGCCGCCGCTGCGAGTGGCGCGGGATCGGCTTCTCGCTCACCGCCGGCGATCTCGGCGAGCCGCTCGATCCGGACGCGGCGGACCTCTTCTACATCGGCGGCGGCCAGGACCGCGACCAGCGCCTGTGCGCCTTCGACCTCGCCGAGGTCAAGCGCGAGGGCCTGCACGCGGCGGCGGCCCGCGGCGCTGCGCTGCTCGCCGTGTGCGGCGGCTTCCAACTGCTCGGGCACTCCTACGAGCTGGGCGCGGAGACGCTCCCGGGGCTCGGCCTCGTCGACCTGCGAACCGTGCGCGGCGACGGCCCGCGCTTGATCGGCAACGTCGCGATCGAGGTCGACCTCGGCGACGGTGGACCGGGCGGGCGCCGAGTTCTGGCCGGCTTCGAGAACCACGGCGGGCGCACGCGGCTCGGTCCTGGCGCGCAGCCGCTCGGGCGCGTGCTGCGCGGTCACGGCAACGACGGCGCGAGCGGCGTCGAGGGCGTCCGCCAGGGCAACGTGATCGGGACCTATCTGCACGGTCCGCTGCTGCCGAAGAACGTCTGGCTGGCCGACTGGCTGATCGCGCGCGCACTCGGGCGCAGCGAGCCGCTCCCGCCGCTCGACGACGCGCTCGAGGCGGCCGCGCACGTCGAGGCGCGCCGCGCCGCCGGCGTCTGAGCCCAGACAGTCCGACCGATGCCTCCCGTCGAGGAGCGGACTAGGATCGGCTGCCTCGTGCGCACGGTCCTCCCCCTGCTCGCCGCCGGAGCGCTCGCCGCCGGGCTCGTCGCCTGCGGCGGGAGCGGCAGCGGCACGACGAGCACGCGCGCCGCCGCGTCGCTGCCCGGCAGCGGCAAGCCCCCGGTCACGTTCGGGACGCAGAGCGTCACCGAGCAGGTCCTGATCGGACAGCTCTACCAGCAGGCGCTGGAGGCGAGAGGCTTCACGGTCGCGCTCAAGCAGAACATCGGCTCGACGCAGATCGCCGATCAGGCGCTGCGCAGCCGCCAGATCGACCTCTACCCCGCCTACGTCGGCGTGTTCGAGACCGCGGTCGCGCGGGACGCGACGCGCTACGCGTCCGCCGAGGGGACGTTCACCGCCGGCCAGGACTATGCGCGCGCGCACGGCTTCCGACTGCTGCCGATGACCCGGTTCAGCACGATCGACGCGCTCGTCGTGCTGCCGGACTATGCGCGCGCACATCGCCTGAGAGCCGTCGGCGGCCTCGCGGCGATCCGGGGCTTGAAGCTGGGCGCGCCGCCCGAGTTCCGTCGGCGCGAGGCCGGCCTGCGGGGGCTCGCGCGCATCTACGGGATCCGCGACGTCGACTTCGCGCCGCTGACCGTCGGTCTGCAGTACCAGGCCTTGAACGACGGCCAGGTCGACGTGGCGGACGTGCTCACGACCGACGGCCAGCTGCAGAGCGGCAGATACGTCGTGCTCGCCGATCCCAGGCACGTCTTCGGCTTCCAGAACGTGACGCCGGTCGTCTCCCGGCGCGTGCTGCGCGCGGAGGGGCCCGCGTTCGCGGCGACGCTCGACGCGGTCAGCCGCGCGCTCACGACGAGCGCGATGCAGCGGATGAACGCGGCGGTCGCGCTGAACGGGAAGTCCCCCGCCGACGTCGCCCAGCAGTTCCTGCAAGCCGTCGGACTGGTGTAGGCCGCAGGCGCGATCGCACCGGGGCCGATGCGCCTGACCGCACCGGCCCCGATGTCCCCTCCGCGGCGTCCCCCGGCGCCGCGCTCCCGGTCGTCCCCCGGCGACCGAGCTTGCACGACAGGAACCTAGCGACCAGGCCCCAGGCTTCCCGTGACGGGCTTGTAAAGAACCGCAAACGTTCAGTGAGGGCGCGTTGCCGCTCAGCTCCCGCTGGAGCCGAAGCCGCCTTCGCCGCGCTCGCTCTGCGGCAGCGCCTCGACTTCGACGGTCGACGGCAGCTCGAGTCGCACGAGCACGAGCTGAGCGATGCGGTCGCCAACCGCGATATCGCACGGCGTCTCACGGTCGGTGTTGAGCAGCAGCACGCGGATCTCGCCGCGGTAGCCGGCGTCGATCAGGCCGGGAGCGTTGACGAGCGCGATCCCGCTGCGTGCGGCGAGCCCCGAGCGCGGCAGCACGAGCCCGGCCTGCCCCTCGGGGATCGCGACGGCGATGCCTGTGCCGATCGACGCGCGCGCGCCCGGCGCCAGCGTGAGCGCTTCCGTCGCGTGCAGGTCCAGACCGGCGTCGCCAGGGTACGCGCGGCGCGGGAGGATGGCTTGGGGATGGAGCAGCTTGACCGCGAGGGAGGCGTGGGCAGGCGCCCCGGCCGGGGCGCTCTCCGCAAGCGTCGCCCCCTCGATGCCTGGTCCGCCGGTCACGCGACGCGCCCGTTGCCGTTCACCGCGTAGCGTTCGAAGCGCGCGGCGACCGCCGTCGGCAGGCTCACGCGCACGCGCACGCCCTCCGGCGTGTCCTCGCGCACCAGCTCGCCCGCGACTTCGTGCAGCTCGGCGAGGCGGTCGCCGTCGCGGTAGGGCAGCAGCAGCTCCACGTGGCGCAGCGAGCGCGCGAACTCGGTCTCGACGCGCTCGCCGAGCTCGTCCAGTCCTTCGCCCGTGAGCGCCGCCACGAGCACGCCGCCGGGATGACGCAGGCGCACGTCCGCGCGCGCGTCGGCGTCGAGCGCGTCGGCCTTGTTGAGCACGAGCACGCGCGGCCGATCACCTGCGCCGATCTCCTCCAGCACGACGTGCACGGCGCGCATCATCTCGCTGAGCTCGTCCTCCGGCGCGGAGGCGTCGACGACGTGCAGCAGCAGGTCGGCCAGGCGCGTCTCCTCCAGCGTGGCCCCGAACGCGTCGACCAGCTGATGGGGGAGCTTGCGGATGAAGCCGACGGTGTCGGTCAGCAGGTGGTCGCGGCCGCCGAGCCTCCACGCGCGCGTCGTCGGGTCGAGCGTGTGGAAGAGGCGGTCTCTGACGCCGACCTCTGCGCCCGTGAGCGCGTTCAGCAGCGTCGACTTGCCGGCGTTCGTGTAGCCGACGAGCGCCACCTCGGGGAGCTGCGCGCGCGTGCGCTCGGCACGCATCGTCCCGCGCGAGCGTCTCACCCCGGCGAGGCGGCGTCTGAGCGCGGTGATGCGGTCGCGCGCGAGGCGGCGGTCGGTCTCGATCTGCGTCTCGCCCGGTCCGCGCGTACCCACGCCGCCGCCGAGTCGCTCGAGGTGCGTCCACAGGCCGCGCATGCGCGCGAGGTTGTACTCGAGCTGCGCCAGCTCGACCTGCAGCTTGCCCTCCGCGCTGTGCGCGTGCCCGGCGAAGATGTCGAGGATGATCGCCGTACGGTCGACGACCGGCGTGCCGAGCGCCTCCTCCAGGTTGCGCCCCTGACGCGGCGTCAGCTCGTCGTCGCAGGCGACGACGTTGGCGTCGCACGCTCTGACCGCCTCTTTCAGCTCCTCCAGCTTGCCCGGCCCGAGATACGTGTTCGGATGCGGCTGGTCGCGGTGCTGGACGAGCTGGCCGACGGTGGCCACGCCGGCGGTCCGCAGCAGCTCCTCCAGCTCGCTCAGGTCCTCGCCGGACTCCAGCACCCCGACCGCCAGCGCACGCTGGCGCGCGCGCCCCGCGGGCGCCTGCCCGCGCCCCGGCGTCTGCGTCGCGCGTCCGTTGCGGTTCTTGACGGTCGCCACGCCATGAGTCTAAGCCGTCGCGAACCGCGCCCCACATGTCGCAAGCGACCTGGAACGCTGGAGCAATGCCCGAGGACCGCGAATTCGACTGCCCCATGGACCGTCGGATTCGCGGTCCTCGCGTGGATGCGGTGATCGGTGCGCTTGCGCACGGGCAACATGGCGTGGTCTCCCGCGGCCAGTTGCTCGATGCGGGAGTCAGCGCGACCATGATCGACAAGCGGGTGCTGCGTGGGCGCTTGATTCTCCTTCACCGTGGCGTCTACGCCGTCGGCCATGCGCACCTGCGTCCGGACGGCTACCGCCTCGCGGCGGTGCTCGCGATTGGACCGGGCGCGGTGTTGAGCCACCGGGACGCCGCGGCGCTTCACGAGCTGCGGTACGCCGGTGGGACGCGGATCGACGTCAGCACGCCGATCGAGCGCAGGAGCACGGAGCGGATCCGCGTGCACGGCCGGCGGCGCCTGGATCGACCGGACGTCACGCGCATCGAGGGCATCCCGGTGACCACCGTCGAGCGCACCCTCGTCGACCTCGCCGAGGTGCTCCGGCACGACGCGCTCGTCAAGGTCTGCGGCGAGGCCGAGCGCCGGCGCACCCTCGACGTCAAGGCCATCGAGGATGTGCTCGGGCGCGTGCGCGGGCGGCGCGGCCGGAGCGTTGTGACGGTGCGCGCGGCGCTGGCCGAGCTGGCTGCCCAGGGCGCCACCCTCACTCGCTCCGAGCTGGAGGACCGCTTCCTCCCGCTCCTCGATGCCCACGACCTCCCCCGTCCCGCGACGAACGTGTACGTGGAGGGCTATGAGGGAGACGCCGTCTGGCGTCGCGAACGACTCGTCGTCGAGCTGGACGGATGGGACGCGCACAAGACACGCCGCGCCTTCCAGCACGACCGCACGAAGGCCAACGCGCTCACGGCCGCCGGCTGGACCGTCCTGCGCTTCACGCACGACGACGTCGTGCGGCGCCCCGGCGAGGTCGCTGCAGACGTCGCGCGCCAGCTCAGCCGAGCTGCCGGATCCGCTCGACCGCCTCGAGCAGCCGCTCGTCGGGCGTCGTGAGCGAGATGCGGAAGAAGCCCTCGCCGGAGGCGCCGTACGCGCCGCCTGGCGAGATCACGACGCCCGCCTCCTCCAGCACGTGCTCGCAGTACGCCGCGGCGCTCTCGTAGCCCGCCGGCACCGGCGCCCACACGTAGATCGTGCCCTTCGGCGGCGTCACCTCGACGCCGGCCGCGCGCAACGCGTCGCACACGAGGTCGCGACGGCGCTTGTAGACCGCGTTCATCGCGGCGACCTCGGCGTCCACCGAGGAATCCAACGCAGCGATCCCCGCGAGCTGAACGGCCTCGAAGAGGCCCGAGTCGATGTTCGACTTCAGCCGCCAGTACTGCGCGATCGCATCCGCGTTGCCGGCGATGACGGCGCAGCGCCAGCCGGTCATGTTGTAGCCCTTCGAGAGCGAGAAGACTTCGATGCCGACCTCCTTCGCCCCCGGCGTCGCCAGGAACGACGGCGCGACGTAGCCGTCGAACGTCGTCTCGCTGTAGGCGTTGTCGTGCACGACGAGGATGTCGTGCTCGCGCGCGAACGCGATCACGCGCTCGAACAGCCCGTCCGGCACGACCGCGCCAGTCGGGTTGTTCGGGTAGTTGAGGAACATCAGCTTCGCGCGCGCGGCGTCCTGCGCGGAGATCGCGTCGAGGTCGGGCGCGAAGCCGAGCGCGGGAACGAGCGGCATCAGCACCGACGAGGCGCCGACGAGCGTCGGGCCGCCCGTGTAGACCGGGTAGCCGGGGTCCGATGCGAGCGCGACGTCCTCCGGGTCGAGGAATGCGAGCGAGAGGTTGAAGATGCACTCCTTCGCCCCGATCGCCGGCATGACCTCGCTGTCCGGGTCAAGCGTCACGCCGAAGCGGCGCGCGTAGAAGGCGGCGACCGCCTCGCGGAAGTCCTGGCGCCCGCGGTTCGACGGGTATTGATGCGTGTCCGGATCGGCCACCGCCGCGTGCGCGGCCGCGACGATCGGCGCATACGTCGGCGTGTCCGGGTCGCCGATCCCGAGCGAGATCACGTCGACGCCGGCAGCCTTCTTCTCGGCGATCTTGCGTTCCAGCTGCGCGAAGAGGTAGGGCGGGATCAGGTCGAGGCGTCTACTCGGTCGCATGCAGCTCCTTGATGAAGTCGTCGGACAGGCGCCCTTCGAAGACGGGGACCGCCCAGCCGGTCAGGTTCACGTGCAGGTCCTCGCCGACCTCGACGGTCAGCTCGCCGCCGTCCAGCTCCACGACGACCGGCGAGTCGCCGCCGCGCAGCACGTGCGCGACGGCCGCGCCGGTCGCGCCGGTCCCCGACGATAGCGTCTCGCCGACGCCGCGCTCGAAGATGCGCGCGCGGATGCGGTCGCTCGCCAGCTCGGCGTACCAGGAGACGTTGGTGCGGTTGGGGAACAGCTCCGAGCGTTCGACGAACGGCCCGAGCGCCGGCAGGTCCAGCTCGGCCAGCTCCTCGACGGAGTCGACGCGCATCGAGCACTGCGGGTTGCCGATCGAGACGTGCTGGAAGCGCCAGATGCGCCCCGGCGTGCCGATCTCCCCGCTGCCGTCCTCGGCGCCGCCCGGGTAGTCCTTCGACGTCAGCTTCGCGCGGCCCATGTCGACGCGGCAGGTCGCCGGGCCGGTGATCGTCGGGCGGATCTCGCCCGCCGCCGTCTCGATCGAGAAGACGTCGGCGTCTGTCCAGCCGTGGCGGCGCAGGTAGAGGATCGCCTCGCGCGCGCCGTTGCCGCTCAGCTCGGCCTCCGATCCGTCCGGGTTGAAGATCGTGAGCTTCGCGACGAAGCCGGGCTGCGTCGCCTCGCTCAGCAGCAGGATCCCGTCCGCGGAGACGCCGAGGTGACCCGCGCAGATCGCGCGCACGCGCGCCGGCGTGAGCGCGAACGGCAGCTCGCGCTGCTCGACCACGATGTAGTCGTTGCCGAGCGCCTGCCACTTCTCGAACCTCACTGCGAACGCGCCTCCGGTCGGAATCGAGCGCCGCCGCGCCAAGCTGCGGCGGGGCACCGGAGCCTATCGGCTCGGCGTGGGCGGAGATCGCTCTGGAATTGGGTACACGACCCGCACGAGGACGTATCTGGCCAACACTTCGAGGAGCGCTGCATGAGTCCGATCTTCGCCGACTACAACCTCGGGGACGCGCTGCTGACCGTCCTGTCGATCTTCTTCATCGTGATCTGGATCTGGATCCTGATCACCGTGCTGATCGACCTCTTCCGCGATCACACGCTGTCCGGCTGGGCGAAGGCCGCCTGGGTCTTCTTCCTCGTGTTCGTGCCGGTCATCGCCGTGCTGGTCTACCTGATCGCGCGCGGGAGCGGCATGCGCGAGCGGGCGCTCGCGGAGCAGCGGCAGATGCAGAGAGAGACGGACCAGTACATCCGCTCGGTCGCGGGCTCCTCGCAGGCCGACGAGCTGCACAAGCTCGACGAGCTGCGCGCGAGAGGCACGATCAACCAGGAGGAGTTCGAGCGGATGAAGGCGAGAGTGCTCGCCGCATGATCTCCTCGGCGACCGCGTCGGCGCCGCGGCCCGTCACGTCGATCGTCTCCACGCCCGCCAGCTTGCGCATCCACGTGAGCTGGCGGCGCGCGTAGTTGCGCGTGCGGCGCTGCATCGCCTCGACGTCTCCGGTCAGCAGCTCGTCGAACCCGAGCGCCTTGCGCGCCGTCTCCGAGGCGCCTGCCGCGTGCGCGCGCAGCACCTCCTCGCGGGCGCCCGCCGCCACCATCTCCTCCACGCGCGCGTCGATCCGCGCGTAGAGCGCCTCGCGTTCCATCGTCAGGCCGGCGAGCAGCGTCGGGTGGCGCACCTCGTCGGTCCACAGCTGCGAGGGCCCCTCCGGCGGTTCCAGCTCGCCGGCGTCGAGCAGCTCGTGCGCGCGCACGATCCGCTGGCGGTCGTTGCCGTCGATCGTCGCCGCCGCCCACGGAGCGCGCTGTGCCAGCTCGGCGTGCAGCGCCGGTGCGCCGCGCAGCTCCAGCGCGCGCTCCCAGCGCTCCCGCACGCCCTCGGGCGGGGGCGGCTTGAGCTGCAGCTCGGTGAGCGCGGCGCGCAGGTAGAGGCCGGTGCCGCCGACGACGAGCGGGCGCCGGCCGGCGTGGAGCGCCGCGTCGATCTCGGCGTGCGCGAGCGCCGCGTACTGGCCGGCGCTGAAGGTCGCGTCGACCGGCAGGAACGAGACGAGGCGGTGCTCCAGCCTCGCCTGCTCGGCCGCGACGGCGACGCCGGTGAGCCGCTCGAGCCCCGCGTAGACCTGCAGCGCGTCGGCCGAGATCGCGACGGGATTCTCTCCGGCGGCCCGCAGCCGCGCGGCGAACGCGACCGCCACGGCGGTCTTGCCGATTCCCGTCGGACCGAAGATCGCGATGACCCGCGGGGGCATGTGGCGCAGTATGGCGAGCGCGGCGCGCAAGCCGCCGGGAGCGCTTCCGAGCCGGAGTATGGTGGACGCATGGGCGTCCGCATCGGCACCGGCATCTCCACGAGCCAGGATCCGCGCGTCGCCGCGATCGAGGCCGCGCAGGCGGCACGGGTGGGGCTCGACGGCGCGTCCGCCGACCTCGTCGTGCTGTTTGCCTCCGGCGGACACCTCGCGCACCCCGAGACGACGCTCGAGGGCGTGCACGAGGCGCTGCGCCCGGCCGCGCTTGCCGGCTGCGGCGCGGGTGGCGTGCTGGGCTGCGGCGCCGAGCACGAGGACGGGATGGCGGTCGCGGTGTGGGCGGCGTCGCTCGACGGCGGGCGGGCGCGGACGTTTCACGCGATGGCCTCGGTCCATGAGGACACCGTCACCGTCATCGGGATGGAGAACCTTGCCGGCGCGCGCGGCGCGATCCTGCTGCCCGACCCGTTCTCGTTCCCGACCGATCCGCTGCTGCACGACCTCGCCGCGCGTGCGCCGGGCGTCCCGGTGATCGGCGGCCTCGCGAGCGGCCGGCGCCCGGACGAGACCGGCGTGCTGTTCCACGGCGACGAAGTGCTCGACGGCGGAGCCGTCTGCGTGCGCTTCGACGACGTCGAGCTGCTGCCGTGCGTCTCGCAGGGGGCGACGCCGGTCGGCCCCGAGCTGACGATCACGGAGGCGGAGGGCAACGTCATCCGCGAGCTGGCCGGCGAGCCGGCGCTCGACCGCATACGCGCGGAGATCGAGGACCTCGACCCGGTCGAACGCACGCTGATCGCGGGCGGACTGTTGATCGGGCTCGCGGTCGACGGCGGCCGCCCCGAGTACGGAGAGCGCGACTTCCTCGTGCGCCAGCTGATGGGCGCCGACCCGGTCGCCGGCACGCTCGCGGTCGCCGCGCCCGTGGAGGAGGGCCAGGTGCTGCGGCTGCACGCGCGCGACGCCGCCTCGGCGGATCGCGACCTGCAGGAGCAGCTGCGCCTGCGCGTCTCGGCGCTCGGCGGTGCGCCGGCGGGCGCGCTCGCGTTCTCGTGCAACGGACGCGGACGCTCGATGTTCGGGATCGAGGATCACGACGCGAGCGCGCTCAGCGACGAGCTCAACGGCGCGCCGTCGGCAGGCTTCTTCGCTGCCGGCGAGATCGGACCGGTCGGCGGCGCGAGCTTCGTGCACGCGTTCACCGCGACGGTCGCGCTGTTCGGGACGTAGTCTTCCGCGCCGTGAGCGAGATTCGCGGAACCGTGCTGCTGACGGGCGCGAGCGGCGGCATCGGCCAGGCGATCGCGCGCGCGCTCGCCGCGCGCGGCGCGCAGCTCGTGCTGACCGGACGCCGCGCCGCCGTGCTGGAGCCCCTCGCACAGGAAATCGGGGGCCGTGCGCTCGCCGTCGATCTCGCTGACCGCGACGCCGTCGAACGGCTCGTCGAGGAGGCGGGCGAGGTCGAGATCCTCGTCGCGAACGCCGCCCTGCCGGCCGCCGGCACGGTCGACGACTTCGCGCTGCACGAGATCGACCGCGCGCTCGACGTCAACCTGCGCGCGCCGATCGCGCTCGCGAAGCTGCTGTCCGCGCCGATGGCGGCGCGCGGTCACGGTCACCTCGTCTTCACGTCGTCGCTCTCGGGCAGATCCGCGCAGGGCGGCAGCGCGCTCTACTCGGCGACGAAGTTCGGGCTGCGCGGCTTCGCGCTCGGTCTGCGGGAGGACCTGCGCGCATCCGGCGTCGGCGTCTCGACGATCTTCCCGGGCTTCATCCGCGACGCCGGCATGTTCGCGCGCGCGGACGTGAAGCTGCCGCCAGGCGTCGGAACGCGCACCCCGCAGGACGTCGCGGCGGCCGTCGTGCGAGCCATCGAACGCAACAAGGCGGAGGTCGACGTCGCGCCGATGGCGCTGCGGCTCGGCTCGATCCTGTCGGGGTTCGCACCCGAGTTGGCGCTCAACAACAGCCGCCGCATGGGCGGCGCGCGGATCGCCGACGGCCTCGCGGCCGGCGGGCGCGACAATCGATAGCCCGTGGGGGCCGTCCCTAAGCCAACCCCACCCGCTCGCCCGCGACCTGCGCGACCGCGTCGAGCACCTCGTCCGCGAGCCGAGCACCGTCGCGCGCGTGCTCGGGCGTCGCCTGCACGCGCACGACGACCTGCTCGCCGTCGACCTGCTCGAGCGCGATGTGAGGCGCCGCGCGCAGCGGCACGCCGACCGCCTCGCGCAGCAGCGCCTGCACGTCGGTCGGCTTCATCCCGTGACGCAGCACGACGCGCACGTCGATCGCCTGCGGCTCGCGCAGCGGCACGACCGCGGCGCCGAGCACGACGCTGTTGGGGACCATGATGCGGTCCTCGCCGCGCGCGAGCGTCGTGTAGAGCAGGCCGAGCGAGGAGACGACGCCCTCCGCCTGCCCGGCGAGCCCGCCGGCCTGGAGCCGCACGCGCTCGCCGACGCGGAACGGGCGCGCACTCAGCAGCACCGTGCCGGCGATCAGGTTGCCGAGCGTCTGCTGCGCGGCGAGGCCGAGCACGACGGCCGTGAACGCACCCCCGACGGCGAGGGTGCGCGGCGTGAGGCCTGCGATCCGCAGTGCGACGACCGTGACGACGGCGACGGTGGCGAGCCGCAGCAGGAAGCCGACGGTGCCAGCGGTGCCGGGGTCCATGCGGCGCATCAGGTCGGGGCCGACGACGCGGCCGAGGTCGCGCGCGAACGCCCACCCGAGCGCGACCAGCACGACGGCGGTGAGGGTGCGCACGAGCTTGTCGAGGTCGCGGCCGAAGAGCTGGCCGCGATACGCGTAGGCGACGAGCACGGCTGCGAGCAGCGGCAGCAGGACGAGCGCCTCGCGGCGCGCGCGGCGCGCCGCCTGGCGTCCGAGCTGGCGCGAGAGCCCGGCCTCTTCCCACGCGTGCGTGCGCGTCTGGAGCATCGCCTCGAGCGCACGCTCGCGGCTCTCTCTGAGGCGCGTCCGCATCATCGCGGCTCTACCCCATGTGCGCGAGCCGACACGGCCGCTTGCATCCGCCGGAGCGCATGCGAACATGTGTTCGTATGCGCTGGGACAACCTGACGGTGGCGGCAGACGAGCAGGCGCGCCTCCCCGGCTACCGCGAGAGCGCGGTCGTACGCCGCTTCGACGCGCCCGAGGCGCTCGACACGCGCTTCTACGAGGTGCGCGCGAGATCGGCATTGAACCGCGTGCCCGCGGCGTCGCGCATGCCATTCAGATGGACCGTGAACCCATATCGGGGTTGCACACATGCTTGTTGTTTCTGCTTTGCCCGCCCGACCCACCGCTACCTCGACTTCAACGCGGGGCGCGACTTCGAGCGCGAGATCGTCGTGAAGGTGAACGCGCCGGAGGTGCTGCGGGCGGAGCTGGCGCGACCGTCGTGGCGGGGCGAGCACGTCGCGATGGGGACGAACACCGATCCCTACCAGTGGGTCGAGGGCCGCTACCGCCTCATGGAGGGGATCTGGACGGCGCTGCGCGATGCGCGCAACCCCTGCTCGATCCTGACGAAGTCGCCGCTCGTGCTGCGCGACCTGCCGCTGCTGCGGCAGATCGCCGAGGTCGCCGACGTGAGCGCATGTCTGTCGGTGCCGACGCTCGACGAGCAGGCGTGGCGCGCGACCGAGCCGCACACGCCGCATCCGCGCGCGCGGCTGGAGGCGGTCGGCGAGCTCAACCGCGCCGGCATCCCCTGCGGGATCCTCGTCGCGCCGTTGATGCCGGGCATCAACGACGACCCGGCGCAGGTCGAGCGCATCCTCGCGCTGGCGGCGGCCAACGGGGCGACGGGCGCCGGCGGGATCGCGCTGCATCTGCGCGGCGAGGTGCGCGGCGTGTTCATGGACTGGCTGCGCACGCAGCGGCCCGACCTCGTGTCGCGCTACGAGCAGCTCTACGCGCGCGGCGCCTACGCGCCGCCGGCCGAGCGCGCGCGGATCGCCGGCGTGCTCGCCGCGGCGCGCCGCAAGCACCCGCCGCGCGGCACGCGCGCCGGTGCGTTTCGCCGCAACGGCCGCTCGCCCGCGCTCGACCCGCCGGTGTCTCCGCGGCGGGCCTCGCCGGACGCCGAGCAGCAGGCGCTCTTCTGACAGATGCCGGCGACCATCAGGCGAGGACGCGGACGTCCTGGTCAGCCGCGCCGCCTCAGTTGCACGCGACGCGGTGTCCTACTCGGCCAGTCGCGCGGGCAGCTCGCGCAGATCCGCGAGCGGTTCCGCGCCGAGCGCTGCGAAGCGTGGTGCGAGCGACGCGTCGCCGCCCGTGTAGCCGAGCGTGCGCATCGCGGCGGCGCGGCCGGCCGCGATCCCCGGCACGCTGTCCTCGACCACCACACAGTCTGCCGGCAGGTAGCTGCACGTCCTCGCCGCGTGCAGGAACAGGTCCGGCGCCGGCTTCGCGCACGAGACCTCCGGCGCGTAGGCGGAGAAGATGCGGTCGTCCGCGAACGCGTCGCGCAGCCCGGTCAGGCCCAGCGTCTGCTCCATCTTGGCGAGTCGGCCGCTGGAGGCGATGCACACCTCCCAGCCGGCGGCGCGCACGCCGTCGATCGCCTCACCGGCGCCGGGGACCGGTCTCAGCTCGCGTGCGAACGCCACCGCACGGTCGGCGAGGAAGCGCTCCATCCAGTCGGCGGGCACAGGATGGCCGAGGTGCGCCGCCACCCCGCGCTGGATCTCGGCGAGCGCCACGCCGTGGAAGGCCCGGTCGACCTCCGCGCGCGTGAGCGTTCCGCCGATCGCGGCGATCGCCCGCGTCAGCTCGCGCATGTCGATGCCCATGCTGTCGACGAGCACGCCGTCGCAGTCGAAGATCACGAGGCCGTGCGCGCGGCCGTCCGCGTCGCTCACCGCGTGCTCGCGCGGGCGAGCAGCGACTCCTCGCCGGCGAGCGTCTGACTCGTCGCGCTCGCGATCTCGACCTGCACGTACTCGCCGGGCTGCGCGAGGCCGCTGAAGTTGACGGCCTTGTTATGGCGCGAGCGACCGCGGAGCCTCGTCGGGTCTGTCCGCGACGGCCCCTCCACGAGGACGTCGAGCGTGCGGCCGACGAAGCGCTGCGCGCGCTCGCTTGCGCGCCGCTGGATGACCTCGACCAGTCGCTCCATCCGCTCGACCTTGACCGGATGCGGGATCTGGTCGGGAAGCGTCGCCGCCTCCGTGCCGCGGCGCGGCGAGAAGACGAACGTGAAGGCGCCGTCGTAGGCGACCTCCTCGCAGAGCGAGAGCGTCTGCGCGAACTCGTCTTCCGTCTCGCCCGGGAAGCCGACGATGATGTCGGTCGTGATCGCGACGTCGGGAACGTGCTCGCGCAGCAGCGCGACGCGGTCGAGGTAGCGCTCGCGCGTGTACGTGCGCCGCATCGCCTTCAGGACGCGGCTCGACCCGCTCTGCAGCGGCAGATGGACGTGCTCGCACAGCGCGGGCAGCTCAGCGTGCGCGCGGACCACGTCCTCCTTCATGTCCTGCGGGTGCGGCGAGGTGTAGCGGATGCGCTCGATGCCATCGACCGCGTCGACCGCACACAGCAGCTCGGCGAAGCTGGCCGCCGGCTCCCCGCGGCGCGGCAGGTCGCGCCCGTAGGCGTTGACGTTCTGCCCGAGCAGCGTCACCTCGCTCACGCCGTCGGCCGCCATCCGCTCGACCTCTGCGACGAGCGCGGCGAGCGGACGCGAGACCTCGCGACCGCGCGTGCTCGGCACGATGCAGTAGGAGCAGACCATGTTGCAGCCGACCGAGATCTGCAGCCAGCCTTGGAACTCGCGCGCCCGCTTCTCCGGCAGGTCGCCGGCGAAGCCCTCGAACTCGAAGTAGCCCTGCGCGGTCAGCGAGTCGCTCGTGAGGAACTCCGCGAGCTTGTGGACCTGGCCCGGGCCGAACGCGACGTCGACGAACGGAAAGCGCTCGAACACCTCGTCCTTGACCGATTGCGCCCAGCAGCCGCCGACGCCGACGATCCGATCCGGCCGCTCGCGCTTGAGGCGTTTGGCGGCGCCGAGGTGCGCGACGAAGCGGTTGTCGGCCGCCTCGCGGATCGAGCACGTGTTGAAGAGGATCAGATCCGCGTCCTCGCGCTCCGCCGCCTCGACGTAGCCCAGCGACTCGAGCATGCCCTTCATGCGCTCCGAGTCGTGCTCGTTCATCTGGCAGCCGAACGTCGTGACGTGGTAGCGCTTCATCGCCAGCAAGGGTAACTCGCAGCCCTCAACCGGCGAGCCCGGGGTCGTCGCCCCGGGCTCTGGCGGCCCCATGGCGTCGCCGCAGCGCGCGGCTATCTCGCGTACTCCACCGAGCGCGACTCGCGGATGACGGTCACCTTGATCTGGCCCGGGTACTCCAGCTCTCGCTCGATCTCGCGGGCGATCTCGTGCGAGAGCAGCGCCATGCCGTCGTCGTCGATCGTCGTCGGCGCGACCATCACGCGGATCTCGCGACCGGCCTGCATCGCGTAGACCTTGTCGACGCCGTCGTGGCGCGTGGCGATCTGCTCGAGGTCGCGCAGGCGTCTGACGTACTGCTCGAGCGACTCGCCGCGGGCGCCCGGCCGCGCGCCGGAGAGCGCGTCGGCGGTCTGCACGATCACCGCCTCGACGGTCTGCGGCTCGACCTCGTTGTGGTGCGCCTCCATCGCGTGGGCGACCGCCTCGGGCTCGCCATGGCGGCGTGCGATGTCGCCGCCGACGAGCGCGTGCGGCCCCTCGATCTCGTGCGAGACGGCCTTGCCGATGTCGTGCAGCAGCGCCGCCCGCCGCGCGGTTCTCGGCGAGGCGCCCAGCTCCTGCGCCATCAACGCGGCGAGGCGCGAGCACTCGACCGAGTGCGCCAGCACGTTCTGGCCGTAGCTCGTGCGGAACTTCAGCCGGCCGAGCAGCTTGATCAGCTCCGGATCGAGGCCCTGCACGTTCGCCTCGAAGACGGCCTCTTCGCCGAGCTCGACGATGTGGTCCTCCAGCTCAGACTTCGCCTGGTAGTACATCTCCTCGATCCGTGCGGGATGGATGCGCCCGTCGGCGAGCAGCTTCTCCAGCGTCATGCGGGCGATCTCGCGGCGCACGCCGTCGAAGCCGGAGAGGACGACGGCGTTCGGCGTGTCGTCGATGATGAAGTCGACGCCCGTGAGGTTCTCCAGCGCCCGGATGTTGCGGCCTTCCCGGCCGATGATGCGACCCTTCATGTCGTCGGAGGCGAGCTGCACGACTGCCACCGTGGTCTCGGTCGCGTGGCCGGCCGCGATCCGCTGCATGCAGACGGAGAGGATGTTGCGCACGCGCCGGTCGGCCTCGCGCTTCGTCTCCTCCTCGATCTGGCGCAGCAGCTTCGCGGAGTCATGGCGGACCTGGTCCTCGATCTCCTTGAGCAGCAGCTGCTTGGCCTGTGCGGCGGTGACGCCGGCGATCCGCTCCAGCGAGCGCTCCAGCTCGCGGTGCCCTTCGAGCAGCTCCGCCTCGCCCTGCGCGAGCGCCTCGGCCCGCTCGTCGACGCCGCGCTCGCGGCGCGCCAGCTCGGCGCGCTGGCCGTCGAGCGCCTCCTCCTTGCCGAGCACGCGCTCCTCGATGCGTACGAGCTCTGCGCGGCGGGCGCTCAGCTCGGCTTCGATGGCGACGCCGTCCGGCCCGTCGACGCGTTCGCCGCGGGCGCCGACGGGGCGCTCACGTCCGTAGAGCACGGCGGCGAGAACGAGCCCCACTGCCAGCAGCGCCGCCGCGATCACGATCTCCATGCGGTGTTCCTCTTCCTCGATCCGGCGGGGGAGCCGGACCGGTCACGATCCGTTTGGGTAGCGTCGGACGGGCCGTGCGAGGCGCACGCGGCGAATCCAGGGTGCGGCGCGCCGAGACGCCGCCAAGTGGTGCGCGCCGGCTACGCCGGCGTTCGCATCACAGGCGCTCGCCGGCGCGAGCGCGCGGCGGACGAGCGGACAGGTCGGGTCGCGGCGGACAAGGTCAGTTCCAGGGATTCAGGCGATTTGCTGCTGTTTCATGCCCTCGCGGGCCAGTCGTTCGCTGCCCTGGATCGTAGTACCGGCGCCCGAGAGGCGCAATCAGGGCCCGTCACGCCGCTCCGCGCAGCACACGACCGGACCGGGCGACGTCCCGTCAGTCGTCGATCCCGCCGCCGACGTGGGCGCGGATCGCCTCCCACGCCAGCTCGGGGTCGTAGCCCTTGCGGACGAGCACGCCGTACGCCCGGCGCCGCTCGCGCGGATCGCCGTCGAGCCCCGGGAAGCGGCGGCGCAGCAGCGCGCACGCGGCCTCCAGCTCGCCGCCGCGCTCCCGTGCGCCGACCGCGGCGGCCGCGAGCGCCGCCGGCACGCCGAGCGCGAGCAGGCGCCGCTCGATGCGGTCGGCGCCCCACTCCTCCAGCAGCCGCTTGTCGTCGGCGAACTGACGCGCGAAGCGGGCGTCGTTCAGATAGTCCTCACGCTCCAGGTGCGCGAGCGCGTCGTCGATCGCGCACGGCTCGACGCGCTTGCCCTCAAGGTATCGGCGCATCTCCAGCACGGTCCGATCGCGCCGCGTGAGGTAGCCGAACGCGAGGTCGAGCGCATGCTGGACGCGCAGCTCCGGATCGAGCGCGCGCGAGAGCGTGACGGCCGGAGCCTGCACGACCGCCCCTAGAGCGACTCGACCATCACGCCGCGGCCGCCGGTTCCAGCGGGGCCTCCGCGTCGTCCGCCCCCTCGATCGGCGCGACGAGCTCGCGGCTGAGGTCGAGCGCGGCGTAGATCTTCTCCTCGATCTCCTTCGCGATCTCCGGGTGCTCGACGAGGAACGCCTTCGCGTTGTTGCGCCCCTGCCCGAGTCGCTCGTCGCCGTAGGAAAAGAACGAGCCCGACTTCGTGACGATGTTGTGCTCGATCCCGTAGTCGATCAGGCAGCCGGTCGTCGAGATCCCTCTGCCGAACTCGATCTCGAACTCGGCCTGCTTGAACGGCGCCGCGACCTTGTTCTTGACGACCTTCACGCGCACGCGGTTGCCGACCGCCTCGGTCCCGTCCTTGATCGTCTCGATGCGGCGGATGTCGAGGCGCTGCGAGGAGTAGAACTTGAGCGCGCGACCGCCCGGCTGCGTCTCCGGCGAGCCGAACATGACGCCGACCTTCTCGCGGATCTGATTCGTGAAGAGGCAGAGCGTCTGTGTCCTGTTGAGGTTCGCGGTCAGCTTGCGCATCGCCTGCGACATCATGCGCGCCTGCACGCCGACGGTCTGGTCGCCCATCTGACCCTCCAGCTCGGCGCGCGGCGTGAGCGCCGCGACCGAGTCGACCGCGACGACGTCGACCGCGCCCGAGCGCACGAGCATGTCGGCGATCTCCAGCGCCTGCTCGCCGTAGTCGGGCTGGGAGACGAGCAGGCTGTCGATGTCGACGCCGATCTCCTTCGCGTAGAGCGGGTCCATCGCGTGCTCGGCGTCGATGAAGGCGCACGTGCCGCCGAGCTTCTGCGCCTCGGCGAGGATGTGGTAGACGAGCGTCGTCTTGCCCGACGACTCCGGGCCGAAGACCTCGACGATGCGCCCGCGCGGAACGCCGCCGATGCCGAGCGCGAGGTCGAGCGAGAGTGCGCCCGTCGGGATCGCGTTGACGCGCACCTGAGCGCCCGGGTCCCCCATGCGCATGACCGTGCCCTTGCCGAACTGGCGCTCGATCTGCGTCAGCGCGCCCTGCAGCGCGGCATCGCGGGCCTTGGCGGCCTTGTCTTGCTCGGTCATCGCTGGAAGCTCCTTCTGCTCACGTGAGGACATGACGGTACGCCCGTCGTCGGACGGAACGGAGTCGAACGTCCGTTCGCGCACTTGCCTCGATGGTAGGCGGCTGCGTGCGACAGCACAACGCCCGCTTTGCACCGGCTTTCAGGCCAAACTGCTGACGGACAGCGGCTCGTACTGCGAGCCCCCGCGTCGCAGATGCGACCGGTAGAGCACGACCGCCGCACCGCCGAACGCGAGCGCGGGCGGCGGCGGGAGCTCCGTCCCGCGCGGGACCGTCTCCCCCCTCCGCACCCGCGCGACCGTCACGTGCGGCAGATAGGCGCGTGCCTCCGGCTCGTGCCAGCCGCCGTCCGTCAACGCCCCGACGACCTGCGCCTGCAATGCAGCGAGCTGCCCGTGCCGGTCCTCGAGCGCCAGCCCGAGCACGCGCGGCGCTCGCCGCGGCAGCCACAGCGGCGCGCCGAGCGCCAGTCCGGTCACGCTGCCGCTCGCCCGCGCGCGCTGCTCCACGAGTCCGGCGATCGGGCCGATCGCCTCCTGTGCGCGCCAGCCGATGAAGCACAGCGTCACGTGCAGGGCCTCCGGCGCCAGCGCCCGCAGCGCCGGCAGCTCGCGCAGCAGCGGCGCCCGCCACGCGACGAGCGCCGCGGCGACCGGCTCGGGCAACTCGAGCGCGACGAACAGGCGCGCCTTCGGCGGCGAGCCCGCCGGCTCGCTCATCCGGACCCGTCGAATTGACCGAGCAGCAGCCGGCGCAGCAAGTGCAGCGCCACCGTCGTCGTGCGGTCGCGCACGTCGGGGCGCGAGCCCGGCAGGTCGAGCTGCCGCGCGATCCGGCGGGCGGACGGGCCGGCTGCGGCGACCGCGACGTGCACCCGCCCGACCGGCTTCTCCGGCGTCCCGCCGCCGGGCCCGGCGATGCCGGTCACGCCGATCCCGACGTCGGCGCCGAAGCGCGCGATCGCGCCGTCCGCCAGCGCGTCGGCGACTTCGGCGGACACCGCGCCGTGCGCTGCGATCAGCGCCGGGTCGACGCCGGCCAGCGCCACCTTCGCCGCGTTCGAGTAGACGACGGCGGCGCCGGCCACATACGCGGAGGAGCCCGGCCGCTCGGTCAGCCGGCCCGCGAGCAGCCCGCCGGTGCAGGACTCGGCGACGGCGACGGTCAGCAGCGGCGGCCCACTCAAGAGCGCCGCGACCTGATCGTCGATCGTGCTGCCGTCCTCGGAGAAGAGCTGCGTGCCGTGCCGCTCGCGCACGAAGTCGGCGAACGCCGCATAGGCCTGCTCCCCGCCCGGCTCGTACAGCGTCGCGATCTCGATCTCGCCGCGGCGCAGGCAGGTCGTAATCTCCAGCGGCGCGAGGTCGAGTCCCGACTGCTCGGCGACGAGCAGCGTCTCGGCGATCTCCGACTCGGGGATCCCGATCAGCCGCAGGATCGCCTGCTCGTACGGCGTCGCGCCGGCGAGCGCGGCGCGGAACGCATCCGTCCTGTGGGCGGCGGCCCACATCGGCTGCAGCTCGCGCGGCGGACCGGGCAGGACGACGACGGTCGGGCCGCCGCAGCCGTCGGCCGGCGGCACGACCACGCCGGGCGCCGTGCCGACCGGTTCGAGCACCGTCGCGCCCTCCGGCACAAGCGCCTGCTTGCGCGTGCCGCGCGCCATCGCGGCGCGGTCGACGTTCGGGAAGCGCTGCGCGAGCGGCGCGACGATCGCCGCGATCCGCTGCTCCAGCGCCGCGTCGAGCACCAGCGGCCGCCCGGCGAACTCCGCCACCACCTCCGTCGTCAGGTCGTCGGCCGTCGGACCGAGACCCCCGCTCGTGACGATCAGGTCCATCCCCTCGGTGGCCATGAAGCGCAACGCCGCCGCCATGTCCTCGCGGCGGTCGCCGACGATCGCGATGTGGGCCAGCTCGACGCCGATCTCCCGCAGCCGCTGCGACAGCCACGGGCCGTTGCGGTCGGCGATGATCCCGCTGAGGACCTCGGTGCCGGTGATGACGATGCCGGCGCGTGCGCTCACGTGCACGTCGGCGCCTGGGAGAGCGGCAGCGGCTGCGCGCCGGCCCGCGTGATCTCGTAGGCGATCGCCTGCGAGGAGGCCGGCACGCTCACCGGCTTGCCGTTCACGCGCAGCTCCACCGCGTTGTTGCCCAGCGTGAGGCGCAGCTTGCGCGCTCGGTACACGGGGACGCTCTGACCGGCGCTGAACTGGGCGCCTCTGATCAGCACTCTGCCTCGATCGCCGACGAGGCAGACGTAGACCGTCCCGGTGGGAACGATCTGAACGCTTGCGCGCGCCGGTGCGGCGGCGGGCGCCCTCTGCGTCGTCGTCCCAGTAGCCTGCGTGCCCGCGGCGCGGGTCGACGTCGTCCCGCCGTTCCCCCCGCCGCCGCCGCCCCCGCCGAAGAGCACGCCGACGAGCCCGAGCACCACGAGCAGCAGCACCACGGCGCCACCGACGATCATCCACGGCGGGGCCGTCCGCGGCGGCCCGTACGAGCCCGTCCTGGCCCCGACGCCGCGCCGCTCGCGACCGAGCTTCGGGCTGATCGGCGTCAGCTCCTGCTCGCTGGGCCGCTCGTAGCGCAGCTTGTACTCCTCCACGAGCGTGCGCGCGTCGAGGCCGAGGAAGTCGGCGTACTCGCGCAGGAAGCTCTTGATGAACGTGGGAGCCGGAAGCAGGCTCCACTCCTCGTTCTCGAGCGCCCGCAGGTACTTGGCGCGGATCTTCGTGGCCTGCTCGACCTCGGTGATGTCGATCTTGGCGCGCATGCGCGCCTCGCGAAGGGTGGCACCGATCTCCGGCATGGCGACGCGTAGGCTACCGCGGCTCTACGCGATGCCTTCGTCGCCCTCGACGCCCGGCGCGTCGGCAAGCGAGTCCGTCAGCGGGGCGGCGGTGGCGGTCGACGTCGCCGAAGCACCGGGTCGCTCGTTCAGCGCGACGAGGATGCGCGGCACGTCGGCCTCGGTGATCAGCACCTGACGCGGCTTGGAGCCCTCGTAGCCGGAGATGATCCCGCGCCGTTCGAGCATGTCGATCAGGCGGCCCGCGCGCGTGTAGCCGAGCCGCAGACGGCGCTGGAGCATCGAGGTCGAGGCGGTCCCCATCTGCGCGACGAGGCCGATCGCCTCCTCCAGCAGCGGGTCCTCGTCCGGGTCGAAGCCGTCGTCCTCGCCGGAGGCGCCGTCGGACTCGTCGACGACCTCCTCCAGCAGCTCTTCGTGGAACTCGGGCTCGCCCTGTCTGCGCCAGCTCTCCGTCAGCTCGGCGATCTGCGGCTCGTCGATGTACGCGCCCTGGATGCGCTGCAGCTTCGAGGAGCCGACCGGGCTGAAGAGCATGTCGCCCTGGCCGAGGAGCGACTCTGCGCCGTTCTGGTCGAGGATCACGCGCGAGTCGGTCTGCGAGGACACGGCGAAGGCGATCCGCGAGGGGACGTTCGCCTTGATCATGCCCGTGATCACGTCCACACGCGGAGACTGCGTCGCGAGCACCAGGTGGATCCCGACCGCCCGCGCCTTCTGCGCGAGGCGGATGATCGAGTCCTCGACGTCGGCAGGCGCGACCATCATCAGGTCGGCCAGCTCGTCGATCACACACAGGATGTACGGCAGGGCGGGCTCGCCGCGCGCCGCGCGCGCTCTGTTGAGCTCCGGCAGCGAGCGCGTGCGCGCGAGCGACATGATCCCGTAGCGCTCCTCCATCTCCTTGACGAGGTTCTGGAGCGCGTTGGCCGCCATCCGCGGGCTCGTGATGACGGGCGTCAGGAGGTGCGGAATCGACTCGTAGTGGTTGAGCTCGACCTGCTTGGGATCGACGAGCACCAGGCGCAGCTCGTGCGGGTCGGCGTGCAGCAGCAGCGACGAGAGCATCGCGTTGATGCAGCCGGACTTGCCGGCGCCGGTCGTGCCGGCGACCAGCAGGTGCGGCATCTTCGCGAGGTCGACGCCGATCGCGCGGCCGGCGACGTCCTTGCCCAGCCACACCGTGAGGGGGGACCAATCCTTGGGAGCATCCTGGAGGACGTCGCCGAGGTGGACGATCCGCCGGCGCGCGTTCGGCACCTCGACGCCGACGGCCTGCTTGCCGGGGATCGGCGCGAGGATGCGGATCTCGGTCGCGGCGAGCGCGTACGCGAGGTCGTCTTTGAGCTGCGCGACCTTGCCGACCTTGATGCCGGGCGCGAGGCGGATCTCGAAGCGCGTGATGTGCGGGCCGGCCGTCATCCCGACGACCTTCGCCTCGATCCCGAAATGGCCGAGCGCCTCGATCAGCTGCGCGGCGATCTTCTCCTGACCCGCCGTGTCGGGGCGCGACTGGTCGGCCGTCGAGCGCGTCAGGAAACGACCGGACGGGATTCTCCAGACGAACGCCGGGTCGTCGGTGACGGATGCGCGGTAGCGGCCCTGCGGCGTGAGGTCGGCGGGGTCGACGTCCGCGGCGCCCGTGGTCACGCCGGGCTCGTCCGGCTCCTCCAGTTCGAGCTGCTCCAACTCCTGTGCGACCGGCTCCGGCGCGGGCGCGAGATCCTCCTCGAACGCGTCGTCCGTCGCCGGCGCGTCGTCGCCGTAGAGGTCGGGGTAGCGCTCGCGACCGTCGAGCGACGGCGCCTCGACGTGCGTGGCGCGCACGACGAGCTGCTCGTCGTCGGGCTCCGGCGGGACGATCGGCTCGGGCGCCGCGGGGGCGGCTGCGCGGCGCGGCGCGAGCGTCGCCGCGGTCCGCGTCGTGTCGGCGGCGCGCTGCACGACGCCGGCGATCGTCACGCCGCTGATCAGCAGCAGACCGGCGAGGAACAGGAAGACCGCGATGATGTGCGAGCCGACGTCGGAGAACAGGTGCGACGTCGTCCAGTAGAGCAGCGCGCCGACGGCGCCGCCGTTGGCCTCGAGCGTCGCGGTAGCCCACGGCCCGGGGTCGGCGACGTGCGATCCGAGGCCGAGCGTGCCGGCGGCGAGCGCGAGCGCGAGCGCCGCGAACAGGCACAGCGCGCCCGCGCGGACCGGACGCAGCGTCGGCACGAGCGTGCGCGCGACGACGAGGATCCCGCCCGCGACGAGCGCGACGGGGGTCGCGTAGGCGACCTCTCCGAGCAGCAGCCGCAGACCGTCGCGGGCGGCACCGCCGAGCGAGCCGCCCGCCGCGCCGAGGTAGAGCACGAACGCAAGGAAGACGCCGAGCGCGGCAAGGCCGAGTCCGAGCAGGTCGAGCTGGTGCGGCGAGAGCGCCGGCCGCCACAACGACGCGCCGACGGAGCGCCGGGCGCGAGCCCGCGTCGAAGAACGCGAGCGCGATCTTCTCGGAGCGGCTCTGTTGCGGCGGCGAGTCGTGGTGGCCATCTGCATGCCGTTGCTTCGACGCGCACCGATCAGCCCCTGCCCACCGGTGGGCGCTGCGTCTGCTGACCGGTCAGCCGTCGCCCGTCGTGTTGGCGCGATCGTTTAGTCGTCCATAAGCGCTGCGTCTAGCATTGCGGCCATGAGCGACATCTCGCGCCCAGCTCGCGTGCTCGTCGTCGAGGACGACGACGAAATCGCGCAGGCGCTCCAGCGCTCGCTGCGGCTGGAGGGCTACGAGGTGCGGATCGCGAGCGACGGCGTCGCGGCGCTCGACGACGCGCACGCGTTCCTGCCCGACCTCGTCGTGCTCGACCTCGGCCTCCCCCAGCTCGACGGGATCGACGTCGCCAGAACGCTGCGCGCGCAGGACGACGTCCCGATCCTGATGCTGACCGCGCGCGACGCGCTCGAAGCGCGCGTCGAGGGGCTCGACGCCGGCGCCGACGACTACCTCGTCAAGCCGTTCGAGCGCCAGGAGCTGCTCGCCCGCCTGCGCGCGCTGCTGCGCCGGCGCCCGCCGCGCGGATCCGCGCCGCTCGTCTGCGGCGACCTGCGCCTGAACCCGGACACGCACGAGGTGGAACGCGGCGAGCGCAGGATCGACCTGACGCAGCGCGAGTTCGAGCTGCTCGAGTACCTGATGCGCAACGAGCGCATCGTCATCTCGCGGCAGCGGCTGCTCGACGAGGTGTGGGGCTACGACCCGTTCTCGACAACGAACACGATCGAGGTGTTCGTCTCCAATCTGCGACGAAAGCTTGAGGCCGATGGCGAGCCGCGGCTCCTCCACACGATCCGCGGCGCGGGCTACGTCCTCCGCGCGTAGCGCGCTCGCCGGCGTCTGGGCCGCCTACCGGCGGCTGCCGACGCGCTGGCGCCTCGCCGGCGGCTCGGCCGCGCTGACGTTCGTGATCCTGCTCGGCTTCGCGGCGATCGTCGGGTTGCTGACGACGCGTCAGATCCGCGTCCAGTTCGACGACTCGGTGCGCCAGACGGCGAACTACCTGCAGAGCCGCGCGAGCATCAGCTTCAACCCCCGCTCGGGCGCGGCGAGCTGCGGGCGCCTCGGCGACCTCGCGAGCGGCGAGGACGCAAAGGTGCGCGTCTACCTGCTCGTGCAGCCGCCGCAGCTGATGTGCGAGTACGGCGGCGCGAACCCGGCGTCGCCCCGCTTCTCGCTGGGCGGCTCGTTCCCGAACGACCAGCAGGGCTACCGCGTCGAGATCCGGCAGGTCAACGTCGACCCGATCGGCACCGCGGTGATCGTCTACGCCCGCCCGCTGTCGGCGATCGACCGGACGGCCGCGAAGGTGCGCTTCTTCCTGATCCTCGGCGTGCTCGGCGGCAGCGGCCTGGCGCTGCTGGCCGGCCTGATGGTCGCGCGCCGTGCGATGGCGCCGATCGCCGCGCTGACCGCGAGCGCGCGCGAGATCGAGCGCACGCGCGACCCCGGCGGGCACGTCCCGCAGCCGGAGGCCGACGACGAGGTCGCCGAGCTGGCGCGCACGCTGGAGGACATGCTGCAGGCGCTCGACGCCGCGCGCGACGAGACCGAGGCCACGCTCGAGCGCCAGCGCGAGTTCGTCGCCGACGCCTCGCACGAGCTGCGCACGCCGCTCACGAGCGTGCTCGCGAACCTCGAGCTGCTCGCCGAGCAGGTCGAGGGCGAGGACGCGCAGGCCGCCGTCGGCTCCGCGCTGCGCTCCTCGCGGCGGATGCGCCGGCTGGTCGCCGACCTGCTGCTGCTCGCGCGCTATGACCGCAGCCCGCCGACCGGGACGGTCGCGCATCGCCCCGTCGATCTCGCCCGGGTGCTCGTCGACGTCGCGGGCGAGCTGGAGCCGGTCACGGGCGGCCACCATCTGACGATCGCCGCGCCCGAGCCGCTCGTCGTCGAGGGCGCACTCGACGAGCTGCACCGGCTCGCGCTCAACCTGATCGAGAACGCGCTGCGCCACACGCCGCCGGGGACGCACGTGCATGCATCGCTTGCGCGGGCCGGCGAGGAGGTCGTGCTCACGGTCGAGGACGACGGCCCCGGCATCCCGCCGGAGCTGCGCCCGCGCCTGTTCGAGCGCTTCGTGCGCGGCCGCGGGGACGGCGGTGGCGGCGGCTCCGGCCTCGGCCTCTCGATCGTGCGCGCCGTCGCGCTCTCGCACGGCGGCGCGGTCGACCTTGAGAGAGGCTCTGCGGGGACTGGCGCCCGCTTCGTCGTGCGGCTGCCGAGATCCGGCGCTCGCGCACCGGAGCCGGCGCCAGCGGCTGGCGCCTAAACCTCCACTACGACGGGCAAGACCATCGGCCGGCGCTTGAGGCGGTCGTAGACGAACGCGGCGAGGTCGTCGTGCAGCTCCTGCTGGACGAGGTCCGTCTCGCGGATCCCGTCGCCGGCGGAGCGCGCGAGCGAGTCCTCGACGGCGCCGCGGATCTCCTCGATCAGCTCGTCGGCCTGCTCGACGAACGGCACGCCGCGGAAGATCACCTCGGGCGGCGCGACCGACTGGCCGTCCTGCTCGGAGATCGTCGCGACGACGATGAAGATGCCGTCCGCGCTGAGCATCCTGCGGTCGCGCAGCGCGACGTCGGCGGGGTCGCCGATGTCGACGCCGTCGACGAAGATCATGCCCGACTGCTCTCTGTCGCCGAAGCGCGCGCCGCGCGCGTCGATCTCCAGCGGCAGGCCGTTCTCGCCCTGGAAGATCGCGTCGGGATCGATCCCGACGGCCTCGGCCAGCTCCGCATGCAGGTGGATGCGCTTGAAGTCGCCGTGCATCGGCAGCACGTAGCGCGGCTTCGTGAGGTTGAGCATCAGCTTCAGCTCCTCGCGATAGCCGTGGCCGGAGGCGTGGATCGGCGCGTC